>Ga0310037_10000557_pt1 | contig 23579 bp, 21 predicted proteins | sample Sb_taG_11_FD_200239 | JGI IMG/M metagenome (GOLD analysis project Ga0310037, IMG submission 200239) | Peat soil microbial communities from Weissenstadt, Germany - Sb_50d_3_AS metaG (v2) (version 2) | ecosystem: Environmental > Terrestrial > Soil > Wetlands > Peat | place: Germany: Weissenstadt... | reverse complement strand
ACGACAACGGAGCCTCAATGGGGGCGGCGCGAGATGTGGGCATCCGAAATCACCGCCTTCGACCCACCCACCGTCTCGTCAATGGCCGCGGATGCTGCTCAGGATTTCTCGTGACGGATCGGAGCTAACCGGGGCGATCGCCCACTGGCTGTCGGCGGCCCCCGGATTCACCGACCAGAGGACGTCGCCTGAGTTGTCACCGGCTACACACAGGGCAGCCGACGGGCACGAGATGGTGTTCAATGCCGGGTCGCCCGTCACCCCGGATGTCCTGACGATCTGCTGCGGGCCGAACCAGTGCAGATCGCCGTGCGCCTGCCGACGAAGACCCGAAGCAGGTCGGACAACGCCCACCGTCGTGGTCGTGGTCGTCGGCTGTGTCTTCGGGGTGTGCTCGGCCACCAACTTGTTCAAGGCATCGGTGCAACCGGCCACCCATTGGGCGAGCTTGCTCCCTGCGAGATCCCCGGGCTCTGTTTGCGCGCAGAACGACCCGTCTTGGGCGCCGTTCCCCCAGGAACCGTCGGGGAACTGCGAGACGCCGTAGGCGTAGCCCTGCTTGTAGGCCGCGCTGCGCTCGGAAGCACCCGCCGGCACCGTCGTGCACAGCACCACCAGACACGTCACGCCCGCCAGCGTTCGCGACCACCGGACCCCCCGACGGTGCATCACCCCGACGGTAGCCCGTCGCGAGCTCGTGAGGGCGTGCTCAGCCCGACGGCCAGGCGGCGTGCACCTTCTCCCACGTCTGCTCGAGGCTCTCGGGCAGGACTCGCACATCGGCCACGGTGGTCATGAAGTTCGTGTCGCCGAGCCACCTGGGCAGGACGTGCAGGTGAAGGTGGCGCGGGATGCCCGCCCCCGCCGCCCGGCCGAGGTTGGCCCCGAGGTTGAGGCCGTCGGGACCGTAGGCCGCCTCGAGGGCGGCGGCCGCGCTCCTCGTCGTCTCCCAGAGCTCCGCCGACTCCTCGGGGTCGAGCTTGCGCAGGTCGTCCTCGTGGCGCAGCGGGAGTACGAGGAGATGGCCGCTGGCGTAGGGGTAGAGGTTGAGGACGGCGAGGGTCCGCTCACCTCGCCAGAGCACGCCGTTCTCCGCCGAGGGCGGACCGCTGTCGACGATCCGGCAGAACACGCACTCGGGCACGACCGCGGCCCGCTCGGCGTCGGACGTCCCGGCGACGTACTCACCCCGCCACGCGGCGAACAGCCGTTCCACGTCGGTCGCCGAGTCCGGGCCGACTCAGCTCGCCCGGGCCGAACGCTCGGGCGAGCCGTGGGCCACCACCTCGTCGGTCACCGCGGCGACGAAGGCCTGGAGGTCGACACCTCGCTCGACCGCGTCGCTCCCCCGGCGATTCACCCCGACGGTGCCCGCGGCGACGTCGTCGTCACCCACCGCGAGCACGTAGGGGATCTTGGCCAGGAACTTGCCCTTTCGCACACGCGTGCCGAGCGGCTCGTCGGCCGCCTCCACGCTGGCCCGTAGCCCGGCGTCTCGCAGTCGCTCGAGAACCTGCTCGGCGTAGGGCTGGTGGTCGTCGCGCACCGGCAGCACCCGCACCTGCTCGGGCGAGAGCCACGTGGGCAGGTTGCCGGCGTAGTGCTCGAGCAGGACGGCGAAGAAGCGCTCCACCGACCCGAACAGGGCCCGGTGGATCATGATCGGTCGGTGGCGGGCGTTGTCCGCCCCCACGTACTCCATGCCGAAGCGCTGCGGCTCCTGGAAGTCCAGCTGGAGGGTCGACATCTGCCAGGTGCGCCCGATGGCGTCCTTGGCCTGCACCGAGATCTTCGGCCCGTAGAACGCCCCGCCCCCCTCGTCGAGCACGAGGTCGAGGTCCCGAGCCTCGGCCACCCGCCGCAGGGTCTCGGTGGCCTCGTCCCACTCCTCGTCGGTGCCCACCGCCTTGTCCTCGGGCTTCGTCGAGAGCTCGAGGTAGAAGTCCTCGAGGCCGAAGTCGGCCAAGAGGTCGAGCACGAACGTGAGGAGCGAGTCGAGCTCCCCGGCCATCTGTTCGCGCGTGCAGAAGATGTGGGCGTCGTCTTGGGTCATGCCGCGCACCCGGGTGAGCCCGTGGACCACGCCCGACTTCTCGTAGCGGTAGACGCTGCCGAACTCGAAGAACCGCAACGGGAGCTCCCGGTAGGAGCGCTGGCGGCTCTTGTAGATGAGGATGTGGAACGGGCAGTTCATCGGCTTCACGTAGTAGGGGTGCTCGCCCTCGAGCTCCATCGGGGGGAACATGCCCTCGGCGAACCACTGCAGGTGCCCGGAGGTCTCGAAGAGCTCGGCCTTCGAGATGTGCGGCGTGTAGACGAAGCTGTAGCCGTCGGCCTCGTGGCGCTCCCGCGAGTAGTCCTCCATGATCTTGCGGACGATGCCGCCCTTCGGGTGGAAGACCGCCAGGCCCGAGCCGATCTCGTCGGGGAACGAGAACAGGTCGAGCTCGGCGCCGAGCTTGCGGTGGTCCCGGCGCTCGGCCTCCTCGAGCCGGTGGAGGTAGGCGGCCAGGTCGGCCTCGGTCGCCCAGGCCGTGCCGTAGATCCGTTGCAGCTGGGGGTTGTGCTCGTCGCCTCGCCAGTAGGCGCCGGCCACCCGCATCAGCTTGAAGTGCCCGAGGCGCTTGGTCGAGGGCACGTGCGGTCCCCGGCACAGGTCGGTGAAGGCGTCGGAGTTCCGGTAGGTCGAGACGGCCGCGTGGCCGTCGGTCGCCGGACCGGCGTCGACCTCGTCGGCGCCGTGACCCACGGCCTCGATGATCTCCCGCTTGTACGGCTGGTCGGCGAAGAGGGCCAGGCCCTCGTCGACGGAGTGCTCGTGGCGGACGAAGGGCTGGTCCTCGGCCATGATCTTTCGCATCGTGGCCTCGATCTTCGGCAGGTCCTCGTCGCTGAAGTGCTGGCCGTCGGGCAGCTCGAAGTCGTAGTAGAACCCGTCCTCGATCACCGGCCCGATGGCGTAGCGGGCCCCCGGCCACAGGCGCAGCACGGCCTGGGCGACCACGTGGGCCGTCGAGTGGCGGAGCACGGCGAGGCCCGCCGGCTGGTCGACGGTGACGATCGACACCGCCGCCCCGTCGGGGACCGGCGTGTCGAGGTCCACCTCGTGGCCGTCGACGACGGCGGCGATGGCCGCCTTGGCGAGGCGAGGCCCGATGGCCTCGGCCACCCCCTTGGCCGTCGTCCCCTCCGGCAGCTCCTTGGTCGAGCCGTCAGGGAGCCGGAGCGTGACCACGCCTGCCATCGTCTGCCTCTCTCGGTTCGGGCCGGCCCGGCCCGGGCAGTCGCCGGGAGACCGGTCAGCCGGCGGTCGGGAAGCTCACAGGCTAATCCCGACGAGAGCAGCCGCCGGCCCGACGGAACGGCCCGCGGCCGCCGCGTCGTCGAGCACCCGGAGGGCGCCGGCCGTGTCGAGGTCGTCGTCGAGGCGTTCGCGCACCGCGGCGAGCGCGGGGGCGCCGTCGCCCCGGCCGGGGCGGCCCTCGACCCCCCGCCAACGATCGAGACGCTCGGCGGCGAGCGAGAGGCCGGCCGGGTCCCACTCCCAGTCCTCCCGGTAGTGCTGGTCGAGGAGGGCGAGGCGGACGACCGCCGGCTCCCAGTCCTTCAGGAGGTCCCCGACGAAGACGAGGTTGCCGAGCGACTTCGACATCTTCGTCCCGCCCAGGCCGACGAGGCCGGCGTGGAGCCAGTGCCGGACGAAGGTCCGCCCGGTCACCGCCTCGGACTGGGCCCGCTCGCACTCGTGGTGCGGGAAGACGAGGTCCCGGCCGCCGCCGTGTAAGTCGAGGGTCGTGCCGAGCTCGCGGAGGGCGAGAGCCGAGCACTCCACGTGCCAGCCCGGTCGCCCCGGGCCCCAGCGCGACTCCCAGGCCGGCTCGTCGGGGAGGGAGGGTTGCCACAGCACGAAGTCGAGGGGGTCGCCCTTGGCCGGGTCGTCGGGCCGGCCCCCGTTCTCCGCCGCCAGCTCGATCATCGTCGTCCGGTCGAGGTGGCTGAGCTCGCCGAACGAGGCGAAGCTCGACACGTCGAAGTAGACGGCCCCCCCGCTCTCGTAGGCGTGGCCCCGCTCGAGGGCCTCGCCGATGAGCGAGAGGATGTCCGAGATGGCCGACGTGGCCCGGGGCTCGGACCACACGGGCAGCAGCCCGAGCGAGCTCATGTCGGCCTCGAAGCGGGCCATCTCCTCGGCCGCCAGGTCGAGGTAGTGGACCCCGAGCTCGCGGGCCTTGCGGAGGATGTCGTCGTCGACGTCGGTGACGTTGCGGACGCAGCGGGTCTCGTGGCCGAGGTCGCGGAGGCGGCGCTGGAGGACGTCGAAGCTCAGGTAGACCGCGGCGTGGCCGAGGTGCGCGGCGTCGTAGGGGGTGATCCCGCAGGCGTACATCGAGACGACAGGGCCCGGTTCGAATGGCACGACCTCGCGGCGAGCGGTGTCGTAGAGCCGCATGGTCACCGGTCGAGCCCCCCGAGGACGAGCGTGCTGTGCACCTTGTGGAGGATGTTCACGTTGATGAGCACCGCCGTGAAGGCCTCGACCGCGCCGGCCTGGGCGAGCGAGCCGGCGTCGACGGCCACCAGCCCGTCGATCGACTCGACGAGGGCCAGCGTGGCCGCAGTGGCCTCCTTGTGGTCCGAGCACACGAGCACGTGGGCCGCGAGCGGCGTGTCGAGCGCCTCCATCGTCGAGGCCGGCAGGTGGTGGAAGGCCCCGGCGACGAGCGAGCCGGGCAAGGCGGCCTGCAGGGCCCCGGCCATCGATCCCCGGGCGTGGGCGAGGGCCACCATCTCCCGCCCCTCCTTCAGGAGGGCCACCGCCATCGAGACGACCACCTTGCCCTCGAGCGGGCCCCGCAGGGCCCGGGCCGTGGCCACCGCCCCGTCCCAGGGGGTGCCCACGACGACGAGCTCGGCCGCCGCCGCCCCCTCGTTGTCGGTGCCCCGGAGGGCGAGCGGCCGTTCGGGCCAGGCGTCGGCCAGCTCGGCGGCGATGCTCTCCCCCCGTGCCGCCTCGCGCGACCCGATCGTGACCGCGGCCCCGGCGGCGGCCAGCCGCACGGCGAGGCCCCGCCCGGCCGGGCCGGTACCCCCGAGAATGCCGACGTGCATGCAGGAAACCTTTCCACAAGGTCCGTACCGGGACCGGTAGCGTCCCTCCCATGTCGATTCTCGCGGGAAAGCGCATCTTGGTGACCGGGGTGCTGACCGACGACTCCCTGGCCTTCGCGGTGGCCCGGCGGTCCTTGGCGGAGGGGGCCGAGGTGGTGCTCTCCGGAGCCGGGCGGGGGCTGTCGCTCACCCGCCGCACCGCTCGCAAGCTCGCCCAGGAGGTCGACGTCCTCGAGATCGACGTCACCCAGCCCGACCAGCTGGCGGCGGCGGCGGCGGAACTCGGGCGCCGGTGGGGCCGGATGGACGGGCTCCTCCACGCCATCGGCTTCGCCCCGGCGCCCTGCCTCGGGGGCGACATGTTCGACGCCGGCTGGCCCGACGTGGCGACCACGCTCGAGATCTCGGCCTTCTCGCTCCAGGCCCTCGTCGCCGCCTTCCGGCCGTTGCTCGAGGCGGCCGGGAGGGACGGCGGGGCCTCGGTCGTCGGCCTCGACTTCGACGCCACCGTGGCCTGGCCCCTCTACAACTGGATGGGGGTGGCCAAGGCGGCCCTCGAGTCGCTCACCCGCTACCTGGCCCGGGACCTCGGTCCGGCCGGGGTGCGGGTGAACCTCGTCGCCGCCGGCCCGGTGCGCACGATGGCCGCCAAGTCCATCCCGGGCTTCTCGGCCTTCGAGGAGACCTGGGCCGGCCGGGCCCCGCTCGGCTGGGACGTCCACGACGCCGACGTCGTCGCCCGGGCCTGCGTTGCCCTCTTCTCCGACTGGTTCCCGAAGACGACCGGCGAGCTCGTCCACGTCGACGGCGGCGTGCACGCCATCGGGGCCTGACGTGCCGACGGCCGTGGAGATGTGCGAGCTGGTCGCCCGCTACGCCGAGACCGCCAGCACGCGCGAGGTCGACGCCTACGTGGCCCTGTTCACCGACGACGCGGTGCAGACGGACCCCGTCGGGCGGCCGCCCAACGTCGGGCGTGAGGCCATCCGGGCCTTCCGTCAGTCCGCCCTCGACGCCTGCGAGGCCATGCGCTTCAGCGCCACCGACGTCCACGCCGCCGGCGACCAGGTCGCCTTCCACTTCCGGGTCGAGGTGACCTTGGCCAGCGGGACCATGGTGATCGAGGGCATCGAGACCTTCACGGTGGCCGAGGACGGTCGCCTGCAGGCGGTCGACGCCTACTGGGGCGACAGCGACGTGACGTTCCCCTGACCTGCGTATTTCATGCCCGCCCGGGACCCGGCCGCCTGACGGACGTCTATCATCGATGGTCCATTGGCCCCGTCTGGTGGAGGGAGCAGATGACCACACTCGCCAACCGACCCAACACCGCGCTCCTCGTGATCGACGTGCAGAACGGCGTCGTCGCCGACGCCCACGAACGCGACGCGGTCGTCGCCAACATCGGCACGCTCGTCGACCGGGCGCGCCGGGAGCAGGTCCCGGTCGTCTGGGTCCAGCACGCCGACGAGAACCTGGCCCAGGGAAGCGAGGAGTGGCGCATCGTCCCCGAGCTCGACCCGTCCGACGACGAGGCGCTCGTGTCGAAGCACTACGGGGACTCCTTCGAGGAAACCAACCTCGAGTCGGTGCTCTCCGACCTCGGCGTGGGGCGCCTGATCGTCGTCGGCGCCCAGACCGACGCCTGCATCCGCTCGACCCTGCACGGCGCCCTGGTCAGGGGCTACGACACCATGCTCGTGAGCGATGCCCACACCACCGAGGACAACACCGAGTGGGGAGCACCCCCGCCGGACCAGGTCATCACCTTCACCAATCTGTACTGGACCTACGAAGAGGCGCCGGGCCGCACCGCCGGCACCGTCGAGACCAAGGACGTCGACCTCACCCAGGCGCCCTGAGGGACCTCGACCTCGCTGCCTCCCGAGGAGCCCGCGGTCGCACCGGGGCCATCTCGCCGAGCACCGATCTCGGCTCCGGGTTACGGGCCCGCCGCGGGTCGTACCGGCCCGTCCGGCAGGCCGAGCATGCCGAGCGCGTTGGTGCGAAGGACCTTCTCGAGCTCGTCCTCGCTCATCACCTTGGCCATCTTCTCGACCGTGAGATGGGTGTTGGGCCATGTCGTGTCCTGATGCGGGTAGTCCGTCTCGAACAGGATCTGATCGACGCCCACGGCCTCGCGCTCGCGCACCCCGGTCTCGTCGTCGAAGAAGGTCGCGAACACCCGGCCCGGCATGTAGGTGCTCGGCGGTCGGGTGATGCTGGCCGGGAACTCGGCGTAGGTCGCGTGGGTATACACCTTGTCGATGCGTTCGAGGATGTAGGGCACCCAGCCCAGTTGGCTCTCGGAGTAGACGATCTTGAGCGCCGGGTAGCGCGCCAGGAGCCCGGAGCAGAGCCACTCGGTCATGGACAGCTGGGCGATGTCGTGCTTCATGGTCAGAATGACCGCCATCGGGGCGAACGGGCTGGTGTCGACCAACCGAGACCCTGAGCCGATGTGCATGCACAGGAGCGTGCCCGTCTCGTTGCACGCGTCGAAGACCGGGTCCCAGAACCCGCTCGGGTCGAAGATGGACGGCAGCCCGAGGTAGCTCGGCATCTCGGGGAAGGTGATGGCCCGACAGCCGCGGCTGGCGTTGCGTCGTATCTCGAGCGCCGCGGCAACCGGGTCCCACAGGGGGATCAAGCACAGAGGGAGCAGGTGGCCGCCCGACGAACCGCACCATTCATCGATCATCCAGTCGTTGTAAGCCACGACGCACTTCATGGCGAGGCTCTTGTCCTTCGCCTCGTAGAAGACCTGACCGCAGAACCGCATGATGTTGGGAAAGCAGAGCGAGCGTTCGGTGCGATTCATCTTCATGTCGGCCACCCTCGCCACCGGGTCGTAGCAGCCAGGGCGCATGTCGGCGTAATTGATGGGGTCGGGCGTGTGCATCGTCGTCGGGAGCCCCGCACAGGCCACCACTCGGGACACCGGCTTGGCCCAGTCGTCGTAGATCCACCAGTCGGTCATCGGGCCGTTTTTGCCCTTGGCGTAGCTCGTCGTCCCCGTGTCGGGGTCGGTGGACGTCGCGCAGGTGTCCTGCACGACGCGGGGACCGGCCTCGCGGTCACGTCGGGAGAGCCGGTCCCACCACGTGTTCGGCGCCTCCACCACGTGGTCGTCGGCCGAGACGATCCACGGGTACCCAGATGTCGCGTCGCCCTTCGGCCCATCACCCATGGTGTTTCCTGCCTCTTCTCACCACTATGGCGCTCGGCGAACGAACGGCGCCCGCCGGGTCAGCCCGGACGGTGGACGGGGTGCGATCGGCGGCACGGACTGGGACGACCGGCGACACCAGATGTCCCGACGCGGCGCACAACGACACCGACAGTGTAGGGAGCCTCCAACTAGGGTGCCACAACGTTGCCGCTTCGCTCAACGACCGGTGTCCGTTGCTCGGTCGAGGAAGGCATGACGTGACCGACGTTCGGCTGAACAAGGTGATCGGGCGGTTCCTCGCCGGCGAGGTCGTGGTCTCGTCGGTGCCGGTGGCCAATGGGAGCGTAGAGGAGGCGCAGGCCTACGGCGACGCCGACTTCGACATGGTGATCTTCGAGATGGAGCACTTCGGCTTCGATTTCGTGGGTCTGCGCCACTCGTTGCAGGCCATGTTGAACCGACGGCGCATCCACGAAGATGGACTGGCACCGTCGGTCGTGCCGACGACGCGCATCCCGCCCAACGCCGGAGAGACCAGCCAGTGGATCATCAAGCAGGCGCTCGACATCGGGGTCTACGGTTTCATCGCGCCGCAGGTGAAGACCCCTGAGGAAGCGCTGGCCATCGTCAAGGCGGCTCGCTACCCCGCCCGGCGGGGCAGTTCGCTCGGCGGCGGGGAACGGGGTTATTGGCCCCAGGTGGCCGCCCGCTACTGGGGCCTGAGCCAAGCCGACTACATCGAACGGGCCGACGTGTGGCCACTCAACCCCGACGGCGAGATCCTGATCGTCGCGCTCATCGAGAGCCGCCGAGGGGTGGAGAACCTCGAGCGGATCCTCGACGCCACGAACGGCATCGGTGCCATCTGGCCGGGCCCCGGCGACATGGCCACGGACATGGGTCTGGCCGTCACGCAACCACCGCACCCCGAGGTCGAAGAGCAGTTGGCGCAGGTCCTCACCATCTGCAGCAGTCGGGGCGTCCCCTGCGCGGCGGCGGCCGTCAGTGTCGAGGACGCGGTCGCCCGGGTCGCTCAGGGCTTCCAGGTCATCCTGACGCCGCTGGTCAGAGGGGCCGCCGCCGCGGTCCGGGCCCAGCCACACCCGGTTCGGCCAACCTGAGCTCCGAACACGGCGCCGGAGCGGTGCGGGCCAGCGCCCACCGATTCAGTCATACCAGCGGTACCACTGCACCTCGACGGCCATCGGCATCCGGTAGCCGATGTAGGTGTTGACGAGGTCGACCTTCTTGGCCGGGTACTGGGCCTGGAGCGCCTCTTCGATCTCATAGGAGCTCACGGCCTTGTCGACGATCCGCACGTCGGGGTCGTCCTTGGCCCACTCCCTCGCCCGCTCGAGGATCGTGTCGAGTTCCTCTTCGGTGTCCACCTCGAAGCCGAAGTGGTCGACCGGCGTCGTGACCATCGGGCGGGGCAGCCCGTAGAGGAAGACGAAGCCGATCCCGGTCAGCATGACGAGCGGCGGGTGGGTCTCGACCTTCTCGCCCACGAGCGCCGTCAACTCCTCCGCGAACTGCTCGTTGAAGCTCTCGTCCTCCTGGTACTCGGTCCACTTGAAGACCCGGCCGTAGAAGGCCAGGAGCTCCTCGCGCCGCGATCCCGCAATCTCGGCGGGCGGCATGCTCATGGCCACGTGGTTCATCTTCAGGCTGAAGGGTGGCATCGTCGTCTCCTTCGTGTTCGGGCCCGGTCCGGTGCCGCGACGGTCAGGTCGGTCGCTTCGAGGCGACCAGGAGGCGGCTCCGCCACTGGTCGCGGTACAAGAGGCCCCGGACCATGTAGGAGCCGGGGAACGTGTCGGGGTCGTACACCTCGGGCTCGCCGATGAGCCGTTCGAGGGCCCGGGCGTCGAGCACTTCCTGCAAGAACACGGCCTCGGGGCGCCGGCCCGTGCCGGGGGCCACGAGGAAGAAGCCCCAGAGCTTGAGGAGGGCGTGGCCGCTCTTGGCCCACTGCTGCAGCGGCTCGAAGTAGTCGCGCCGCTGGTAGTCCACGTACTCGGAGACGACCGAGTACGGCCATCCGGTGTCCTCCATGAAGATGCGGGGGGCGTCGCCCGCCGGCGGGGCGGCCGCCTCGGTGATCTCGTCCCACTCGCGCAGCGTCGACCACGGCGCGGCGAGGAGGGCCTTGCGGTCGCAGCGGCGGGAGAGCTCACCCGCCAGCCGACGGGCTGCCACGCCACTCTTGCCCTGCCGCCACTCGGTGTAGGCGCCGAGGGCCGACCCGGAGCGGAGGGCGGTGAGAGCGATGACGAGCTCGCCCTCGATGCCCTGGCGCTGGCGCAGGAGCCAGAGCGGGGCGACCCCGTCGAGCCGGTCCAGCTCGGGGGCTACGGCGTCCCAGTAGGTGCGCTCGAACTCGTCGAGGGCCCCGGGGACCACCTGGTGGGTCTCGTGGAGGAGGATCACGTCGTCGGCCTCCTCTGGCGGGCGTCGGGGCTCACCGGAGCGGGGACCAGTCCGACGGGCGGAGCACCCACGTCGACTGGCCCGAGGGGGCGGTCGGTGACGGCGTGGTCCCGGTCAGGAGGTCGAGGACGTCACGGGGCGCCTCCCGCCGGAGCACGGTGACCGTGTCGGGCGGGCTGTCGCCGAGCACCTGGCGGAGCACGACCTCGGGCCGCTCCGGGCCGTCGTGGTCGAGCGAGGCGGCGTCGGCCTCGGCCACCGTCCGCTGCACCCAGAGGGCCGGCCCGGGCAGTTCCTCGGCCCCGTCGGCCCGCTCGGCCACCACCTGGAAGAGCCGGGCCTCGCTGTCGTAGCGGCAGGCGTCGACGGCCTCGGTGGCCGCGCTCAACTTGCCGTAGGCGCTCCCCTCGGCGAAGGCCTCCCAGGCCGCCCAGGCCGGCAGGCGCAGCCCGGTCACCACCCGGTAGGAGGGTCCCGTCCCGTGCGACACCTCGAAGTACCAGCCGGGCTCGGCCCCGAGGGCCGCCGCCGCCTCGAAGTACTGGCGCACGGCCTCCTCGAAGGCCTCGGCCTCCTTGCCCCGGACCCGGTGGACCTCGTGGATGACGAGCGTCATGCCGACACCACGAGGGGCTTGCCGGCGATCTCGCCGGCCACCATGGCGTGCACGAGCGGCCGGAACCCCTCGAACGGGGTGTCGTCGGCCTCGAGGATGCCGGTCGACGGGAACGCCGGGTCGGCGAGGATCTCGAGGGCGGTGGCCAGGCCGGCCGGGTCGTACTGGCGGGCCCCCGTCAGCTCGATCTCCTGGACGAGCACCCGCATCGGGTCGAGCGGGACGGTGCCGAAGTTGCTGCCGACGATCACGAGCCGCCCGCCCGAGCGCAGCACCCCGATCCCCTGGGTGGTGGCGGCCACGGTCCCCGAGCACTCGATGACCGCGTCGAAGGCGCCCGGCACGACGTGGAGTAAGTGGCCCGGCACCGGCAGCTCCGCCGGCTCGACGGTCTCGAGCGAGAGCGAGCGCAGCTTCGCCCGGCGGGCCGGCGCCGGCTCGCTCACGACCACGTCCTCGAGGCCCCTGGCCCGCAGGGCGCAGGCGGTGAGCAACCCGATCGGTCCGCCGCCCGTGACGAGCACCCGGTCACCGGCGCTCACGTTGGAGCGGGTCACCGCGTGGAGCGATACGGCCAGCGGCTCGGCCAGGGCGGCCACCCGCAGCGGCAGGTCGCCGCCGACGGGCACGAGGGCCTCCTCGTGCTGGACGACGTACTCGGCGAAGGCCCCGTAGACCGGGCCGCTCGGGATCACCTGGTTCTCGCAGAGCGAGGGGCTCGCGCCCCGGCAGTACCGGCAGTGCCCGCAGGTCCGCTCGCCGCCCACCACCCGGTCGCCCGGGGCGAAGCGGGTCACCGCGTCGCCGGTCGCCACCACCTCGCCCGACCACTCGTGGCCGTAGACCGAGCCCGGGGCGCCCCACCCCCCATGGTTGAAGACGAGGTGGAGGTCGGTGCCGCAGACCCCGCAGTAGGCCACCTTGGCCGCCACGTCGTGCTCGCCGAGCTGCGGCAGGTCGATCTCGGCCACCTCGACCTCGCCCGGTGCGCGGTGCACGACCGCCCGCATCGAGCGCGGCAGCGTCGCCACGTCAGTCATGTGTCCTCCTCGGGGTCGGGCTCAGTCCAGCAGCTCGGGCTGGAGACCGACGATGAGGTCGCAGAGCGGCTGGAAGCTGAACCAACCCGACATCGACGTGCCGTTGAGCGCCCGGGTGGCGAGGGCGAGGTCGTGGTCGAGCGGCTCGGGCTTCCCTGGCAGGACACCGGCGATGGCCTCGGCCTGACAGCAGCGCTCCATGGCGATGAACCACCAGGCCGCCTCGTCGACCGAGGAGCCCACCGTGAGGAGGCCGTGGTTCTGCAAGATGAGGGCCTTCTTGTCGCCGAGCGAGGCGGCGAGGCGGTCACCCTCCTCCTCGCTGAGGACCACCCCGCCGTAGGGGACGACGGCATGGTCCTCGTAGAAGGCGCAGGCGTCCTGGGTGAGCGGCCGCAGCAGCTCGCCCGTGGTCGACCAGGCCTTCCCGTACATGGAGTGGGCGTGGGCCGCGGCCGTCACGTCGGGCCGGGCCCGGTGGAGGCGAGAGTGGATGGCGAAGGCGGCCCGGTTGAGGGCCCGTTCGCCCTCCAACACTGACCCGGCCTCGTCCACGAGGAGGAGGTCGGAGGCCTTCACGTGGGCGAAGTGCAACCCGACCGGGTTCACCCAGAAGCGCCCGGGGTGCTCGGGGTCGCGGGCGGTGATGTGGCCGGCGAAGCCCTCCTCGAAGCCGAAGTGGGCGAAGACGCGGCAGGCGGCGGCCAGTCGCTGCCTCCGGAACCACCGCTCGTCCTCGACCGAGGAGAAGGTCGGAGGCGTCGGGAGGTTCTTCGGCAGCTGCAGCGGTGCGGCTTCCACCTTGCTCATGGCTCGGCCCCCTGACTCTCGGTACCGGGAGGTTCCCCGGCCCGTGGGGCCAGGCTATCGACCGACCCGGTGGGAATCGACCTTGTCTCTTTCGGCCCGAGACGTCCACCTCGCTCGTGTGGTTCGTCCTGAGGTTCATAGCCGTCGACGCCGACCGCCTCGGTGCTCCCACTGACCGACCGCTCGGTGGTGCCGGTGCAGACCGCTCGCACGGTGATGACCCCGGCCCCGGGAAAGATGATCGGGCGGGAGGCCCGACGCGCCGAGGCCCGCCCTTCCGGGCGGGCCTCGGCGGTGCGCGGCTGGAGGAGCGCTACGCGGCTTGCGGCTGCGAGCTGACCAAGCTGCGGCGCGGGCTGTACTGGTAGTTGGTGATGAGGCTGACGAGCAGGACCGCCACCCCGGCCACCACGTAGAACACGCTCAGGCCCATGTCGGTGGCGTGGAACCCGAGGGCGAAGGGCGAGCCCATGAGCAGCGCGGCGGCCAGGTAGTCGCCCGCCGAGTGGACGCTGAAGGGCAGGACCTTCCAGACGCCGAGCGGGTACCGGGTCAGCATGCTGACCACGAGGACGACTGCGCCGATCACGACGCCGGCGGCGACGGCCTTGTGGGACCCGCCGACCGCCAGGGCGACGACGATCAACGTGCCGGCCACGGCGTAGTCAGCCACGGCGTGGAGCCAAGCAGGCAGAAAACGTACGAGGGACATCGCAGATCTCCTTGTGTCGGTGACAACACGTCTTCGGTGCCGGCGACACGGTCGGATGACCGATGAAGGAGTCCTTATCGTCGGTTTACGATCCGTACCGGATCGTCGCCGGCGGGTCTCAACCGTTGTCGGGCTCGACGAGCGACGTGCGGATCGCCGCGGTCAGCGCGCCGTCGCTCGGGTCGGGCGGCTGCACGTAGTCGGCGCCCATCGCCTCGGCGAGCTGCCGGGCGAGACCGAGCCGGGTCCTCCCCTGCTCGCAGTCGACGACCACCGCGTCGATGCCCGACCGTCGCACCGCGGCGGCGGCGGCGAGCGACGCGGCCACCGGGTCCTTACCGTCGGCCGCGGTCGTCGCCCGGCCGTCGGTGACGAGGACGAGGAGGGCGTGGTCGCGGCCGGACTTCGACGTGCGGACGAGCGAGAGGGCGGCCTCGATGCCAGCGGCGAGCGGCGTCCGCCCGCCGGTGGACCAGCTGGCCAGGCGGGCCCGGGCCACTTCGGTGCTGCCCGTCGGGCGCAGCACCACCTCGGCCGACTCGTCGTGGAAGGCCACGAGGGCCACCCGGTCCCGCCGTTGGTAGGCGTCGACGAGGAAGGAGAGCACGGCGGCCTTGGCCGCGGCCAGCCGCTGCTCGGCCCCCATGGAGCCGGACGCGTCGACCACGAGCACGACCAGCCGGCCGACCGGCCGGACCAGTACCGCCTCGCGCACGTCCGCCTCGACGAGGCGGAGCGGTGCGCCCGCCACGACCGAGCCCGACCCGGCCTGCCGGGCGGCCGCCGCCGTCACCGTGGCCACCGCGGCGACCGGTCCGCGGCTCGTCCCGTCGGGGACCCGGGCACCGATCTGTCGACCCCAGCTGCCCTGGGCCGTCTCACCGGTGCGTCCCTCGGGTGTCGGGGCCCCGTCGCGGCGGCGGTGGCGGGGGGCCGGGGCCCGCACGAAGACGTCGTCGGTCCAGACCGGCTCGGGCGCGGTCTCCGGCGGCGGAACGCCGGCCGGGCCGCCGTCCTCCTCGCCGCCCGGCCCGGCGTCGCGATCGGCCGCCTCGCCCCCGTCGACCGGCCCCGCCTGCGGCGGCCCGTCCTCCGGTGCCGCGTCCTCGACCGGGGCCACCTCCTCGGCATCTCCGGTCGGCCCCTCGGCCGAGGGGGTGACGTCGCGGACCGCCGGGGTGACCGGTGGAGCCGGGGGTGGCGGCGGCGGTGGGGGCGCCGGCGGTGGCGGCGGGCCACCGAGCACCTCGTCGAGGATCGCCGCCAGCTCCTCTTGACGCTGTCCCGTCGAGTCCCACGGCGAGCGGCGCCGGTGGGCGAGGGCGAGCGGCGCCACCTCGCGCACCTCGTACGGACCGGCCGTGCGCCGCCCCCGCCAGCCGGCGAGGGCCGCGGCGGCCCGACAGATGACGAGGTCGGCCCGCAGTCCCTCGGCGCCGGCGGCCGAGCAGATCGCCGCGACCTTGTCGGGGAGCCCAGGCTCGAGCGGCACCGCGGCGGCCGAGGCCAGTCGGGAGCGCAGGTCGTCCTGCTGCTCGGCGAAGCGGTCGGCGAAGGCCACGGGGTCGGCGTCGAAGGCGAGGCGCCGCCGCACCGCCTCGGCCCGCTGCACCGGGTCGGTCGGGGCGACCACGGCCACCGCCAGGCCGAAGCGGTCCAACAGCTGGGGCCGCAGCTCGCCCTCCTCGGGGTTCATCGAGCCGACGAGGACGAAGCGCGCCGGGTGGCTCTCGGAGAGCCCGTCGCGCTCGACCCGGTTGACGCCGCTCACCGCCACGTCGAGGAGGACGTCGACGAGGTGGTCGGCGAGGAGGTTCACCTCGTCCACGTAGAGGACGCCCCCGTGCGCCTGGGCCAGGAGCCCCGGCTGGAAGCGGTGCTCGCTCGCCGAGAGGGCGGCCCGGACGTCAAGGGAGCCCACGACCCGCTCCTCGCCCGCGCCGAGGGGCAGCTCGACGAACGGGGCGTGGCCCGGCAGCACGTCGGCGAGGCCCCGGGCGGCGGTGGTCTTCCCGCTCCCCTTCTCCCCCCGGACGAGCACACCGCCGATGGCCGGGTCGACGGCCGAGAGCACCAGCGCCACCTGCAGGTCCTCCTGGCCGACGAGGGCGGTCAGCGGGAAGACCCCCGGTGCCGGCTCCACGTCGCTCATCTCGCCTCCTCCCACCCCTCGGCGGCCAGGAGCGCTCCCACGAGAGCCTGCCGGGCCCCGTCGCTCGCCTGCCAGAGGCCCCGATCGGCCGCCTCGAGCAAACGCTCGGCGATGGCCCGGAGGGCCCACGGGTTGGACTGCTCGAAGAATTTCTGCATCGCCGGGTCGGCGACGTAGCACTCGGTCACGCGCTCGTACATCCAGTCCTCGACGACGCCGGCGGTGGCGTCGTAGCCGAAGAGGTAGTCCACGGTGGCGGCCATCTCGAAGGCCCCCTTGTAGCCGTGCCGCTGCATCGACGCCAGCCATTTCGGGTTGACCACCCGGCTGCGCACGACCCGGGCCGCCTCCTCGGCCAGCGAGCGGACCTTCGGGCGGGACGGGTCGGCCGAGTCGCCGAACCAGGCCTTCGGCTGGCGGCCCGACAGGACCCGGATCGCCGCCACCATCCCCCCGTGGTCCTGGAGGTAGTCGTCGGCGTCGAAGATGTCGTGCTCCCGGTTGTCCTGGTTCTTGACCGCCACCTCGACCGCGGCCAGTCGGCGCCGGAGGGCCTCGGCCGCCGGCCGTCCCCGCCCGCCGGCGCCGTAGGCCCAGCCGCCCCAGGCGAGGTAGACGGCGGCCAGGTCCTCGTCGCCCCGCCAGGCCCCCGACTCGAGCAGGTGGAAGATGCCCGAGCCGTAGGCGCCCGGGGGCGGCCCGAACACCCGGGGGTCGTCGGTGCCCGAGCGGGCCACCGGGTTGTCCGGCTCCCCGGCCGCCGCGGCCAGCTCGACCGCCTGGTCGAGGAGGTCGAGCACGTGGGGGAAGGCGTCACGGAAGAAGCCCGAGACCCGCAGCGTCACGTCGACCCGCGGTCGGCCGAGCTCCTCGCGCCCGACGAGCTCGACCCCCGTCACCCGGCCGCTCTCGGCGGCCCACACCGGGCGCACGCCCAGGAGGGCCAGCGCCTCGGCCACGTCGTCGCCGCCCGTCCGCATGGCGCTCGTCCCCCAGACGACGAGGCCGACGCTCGTCGGGTACGCGCCCTCCTCGACGAGGTGGCGCTCGAGGAGGCGGTCGGCGAGGGCCGTGCCCACCTCCCAGGCGAGCCGGGACGGCACGGCCTTCGGGTCCACCGAGTAGAAGTTGCGCCCGGTCGGGAGCACGTGGGCCATGCCCCGGCTCGGCGCCCCGCTCGGGCCGGGCGGCACGAAGCGCCCGTCGAGCGCGGCGAGCACCGCGTCGATCTCACCGGTCGTCGCCCGGAGGTCAGGCACGAGGCGCTCGCACACCCAACGCAAGACCGGCGACGGGCCGACGTCGGGCACCTCCGCCCGCCAGCCGGCCCGTTGACAGGCGGCGAGGCGGCGCCGGCACTCGGCGTCGACCTCGTCGGTGCGGTGGCGGCGGTCGTCCTCGCGCCCGAGGTCGTAGCCGAGCTCGCCCGCCACCTCCGCCCGCAGCGACCCCACGTCGCCGTGGGGCAGGCGCGTGATCGCCGCCACCATGTCGAGCTCGGCCTCGTCGGTCGGAGGGACGCCCAGGGTGTGGAGCCCGCCGCGGATCTGGGCGTCCTTCAGTTCGCAGAGGTAGCCGTCCACGTGCAGCAGGAGCTCGTCGAAGGATGGGTCGCCGAACTCCTGCACCGGCTCGTCGGCGAGCCCGAGGTCCCGGTGGATCTGGGCCTCGACGAGCAGGTCCCAGACCTGCCGGCGCACGGCCGGCAGCTTGGCCGGGTCGAGCGCGGCCACCCGGGCGTGCTCGTCGAGCAGGTCCTCGAGACGGGCGAGCTCGTCGTAGGTGTCGGCCCGGGTGAGCGGCGGCACGAGGTGGTCGACGATGAGCGCGTGGGCCCGCCGCTTGGCCTGGGTGCCCTCGCCGGGGTCGTTCACGACGAACGGGTAGACGAACGGCACGTCGCCGAGCGCCACGTCCGGGTAGCAGGTGTCGGCGAGCCCGACGCTTTTCCCGGGTAGCCACTCGAGGGTGCCGTGCTTGCCCACGTGGACGATGGCGTGGGCCCCGTAGACCTCGTCGAGCCAACGGTAGAAGGCGAGGTAGTGGTGGGTCGGTGGCAAGACTGGCGAGTGGTAGACGGCGACCGGGTCCTCGCCGAAGCCCCGCGGCGGCTGCAGGGTCACGAGCACGTGGCCGAGGTCGAGACCGGAGAAGACGAGCTCGTCGGTCTCCTCGTCCACGTGCACCGACCCGGGCGCCGGCCCCCAGGCGGCCACCAGCTGTTCGCGGGTGGCCGTCGCCAGCCCGTCGAAGCGCCGGCGCCACGCGGCCGCGGGCAGGCGCCCGACCGCGGCCTCCCGTTCGGCCGGCGTGAGGCGGGTGCGGTCGTAGGCGAAGCCGGCGGCCAGCTCGGCCATGAGCGCGTCACCGCTCGCTGGAATCCGGTCGACCCGGTAGCCGGCGGCCGAGAGCGCCCGGAGGAGGACGAGCACCGAGGCCGGGGTGTCGAGGCCGACGGCGTTGCCGAGCCGGCTCCGCCTGGTCGGGTAGGCCGAGAGCACGAGCGCCACCTTGCGCTCGGCCGGGGGCACCCCCCGGAGGCCGGCCAGGCGCCCGGCCAGGCCGGCCACCCGGGCCAGGCGGTCGGGCGCCGTGCGGTAGGCGGTCACCGCCACCCCGAGCTCGTCGCCGTCGTCGACTTCCTCTTTGAACGAGAAGGGCGGGCCCACCAGGCGGCCGTCGAACTCGGGGATGGCCACCGACATGGCCACGTCGAGCGGGTGGAGACCCTGCGGCGAGGCCAGCCAGGTGGCCCGGGAGGACGTGGCGCACACCGCCTGGAGGACCGGCACGTCGAGCTCGGCCAGGGCGCCCGGGTCCCAGGTCTCCCGCTCCTCGGAGGGCGACCCGGCGGCGAGCACCGTCGTCACGACGGCGTCGACGGCCAGCTCGGCGAGGAGCTCCACCGCGGCCGGGCGGCCGCCGGGTGTCGGCGGGCGCAGTGAGTAGCAGTACAGGGCGACGGCGTTGGCCCCGCGAGCCTCGACGGCGTCGCAGAGCTCCTCGACGAAGCGGGTGTTGCCGGCCAGGAGATGGGCCCGGTAGAAGACGACACCCACGGTCGGCCGGTCGGGCCGGCGCACCCGCTCGCCGAGGACCCCGCAGTCCGGGACCGCGGTCGGCGGGTCGAAGCCGAAGCCCTCCATGAGCACGGTGTCGGCCACGAAGCGCAGCAGGTGCTCGAGGTTCTCGAGCCCGCCGGCCACCAGATAGGAGAAGGCCTGGACGACGATCGGCGAGGCCACCGTGGAGGCCGATGTGAGCTCGGCGTCGGGCTCGGCCTCCCCGCCGAAGGCGAGGAGCGGCACGCCGCGGCGCCGGCACTCGGCCACGAGCGCGTCGAAGGGCGCCTCCCAGGCCCGCCGCCCACCGAGCAGCCGGACGAGCACGACCGAGACGCCGTCGAGGTCGACCGGCGCGCCGCTCGCCCCGGGGAGCTGGTGCGGGTTGGCCGCCCGCAGCGGCGGGAACCCGGGCGGCAGTCCCTCGGCCACGGCGCGCAGCGCCAGCAGCTCGGTGTCGGCGTTCGTGAGGACGAGGATCATGCGTCCGCTCCGGCCGGTGCCCCCTCGGCCACGATGTCGAGCAGGCGGGTCACGTCGAGATGGGCCTCGCAGGCGTCGGCCACCCGGTCGAACTGCTCCTGTCGGGCCGCGGCGAACGAGCGGGCCGAGGGCACGAAGCGACGGCCGCGCCACTCGGCCACCGTCGTGAGGAAGGCCCGGCGGAACTCGTCGCCCTCGAGCAGGCCGTGGAGGCTCGTGGCGTAGACGCCGGCTGCCTCGTCGACCACGCCCTCGTCCTCGGGGCCGGCGGGTGCGTCGAGCGCCAGCCAGGGTCGGCCGCCCCGACCGGGCTCGGGTCGGCCGTGGTGGATCTCGTACCCGGCGACGGGGTGACCGGCCCGGTCGTGGCCCTGTCGCACCCTCGTGCACTTGTCGGGGGAAAAACGCGTGACCACGTCGAGCCAACCGAGGCCGGCGACCCTCGGCCGGGCGCTCTCGACGCCCTGTTCGTCGACGATGGTCGCCCCGAGCATCTGGTAGCCGCCGCAGATGGCCAGCACGACCGGCCGGTCATGGGCGAGCTCCTCGAGAGCCCGGTCGAGGCGTTGGGCGCGGAGCCATTCGAGGTCGGCCACCGTCGCCTTCGTGCCGGGCAGCACGAGGAGGTCGGGCCGGCCGAGATCCCCGGCGGACGACACGAAGCGCACGGTCGCGTCGGGCTCGACGGCCAACGCGTCGAGGTCGGTGAAGTTGGAGAGGTGGGGCAGGGCGACGACGGCCACGTCCAGGCGGGCCGAGCGATCGTCGGTGCCCGGACCGTACGGGCGCGGCCGTGGCCGACGGAGGGCCAGGGAGTCCTCGGCGTCGAGATCCACGCCGTCGAGCCACGGGAGGACGCCGAGGGTCGGCACCCCACAGCGCTGTTCGAGCTCGGCCGGTCCTTCGGCGAGGAGCGCCGGGTCGCCCCGGAACCGGTTGATGACGAAGCCGCGGACCGAGTCGCGCCAGGCCGGTGGCAGGAGGGCCACCGTGCCGTAGAGATGGGCGAACACGCCGCCCCGGTCGATGTCTCCCACCACGATCGCCGGCACCCCGGCCCGGTGGGCCAACCCCAGGTTCACGAGGTCGTGCCCGTAGAGGTTGATCTCCGCCGGACTACCTGCGCCTTCGAGCAGCACGACGTCGAAACGCCGGCGCAACGAGGTCAGCGCCTCGAGTACGACGTCGGCCAGCTCCGCCTTGGCCTGCTGGAACGCCGCGGCGTCGAGCGTGCGCCAGGGCCGGCCGAGCACCACGACCTGGCTCGTCCGCTCGCTCGTCGGCTTGAGGAGCACCGGGTTCATGGCCGCCTCAGCGACCACGCCGGCCGCCGAGGCCTGCGCCGCCTGGGCTCGCCCGATCTCGGCCCCGTCGACGGTGACCGCCGAGTTGAGCGCCATGTTCTGCCCCTTGAACGGGGCCACCGACACGCCCCGCCGGTGGAGCAGCCGGCACAGCCCGGCCACGACGAGGCTCTTGCCGACGTCGGACGCGGTGCCGCACACCATGAGCGCACCGCGCCGACTGGCGTCGGTCACTGCGCCACCTCGTCGAGGGCCCGGCACAGTCGGGCCAGACCATCAGCATCGGGCACGGCGATGCGCACCGCGCCCGGCAGGCCGAACGATGTCACGTCGCGTACCACGACGCCCCGCTCGGCCAGCCGCTCCCGCAGCCCGGGCGCCCGGTCGACCAGCACGAAATTGGCGTCCGACGGTCGCGGGGTGAGGCCGTGCGCCTCGAGCACAGCGACGAGGTCGGACCGGGCCGACGCCACCTGGGCGGCCCACCGACCGAGCTCGGCCTTGGCGAGGAGCTCGGGCAGGGCGAGGAGCGCCGGGGTCCCGACGGACCACCGGGGCTGGCGTCGGACCAGGCGGGTCAGGAGCGGTGCATGACCGAGCGACGCACCGTCGTCCTCGGGGACGACGGCATAGCCGAGGCGCAGCCCGGGGCAGGCGAGCACTTTGGTCACCGAGCCGACGACCACCGCCGGGGCCTCGCGGGGGGTGGGACCGCCAGGCAGGCTGCGGCTCCATCGACCGAGGGCGAGCGGCACGAAGGCCTCGTCCCAGACCTCGGCGGTCTCGTCGGCGTCGGCCAGCCGACCGGTCGGGTTGGTCGGGTCCGAGCGGAACCGGGGGCCGCTCGGGTCGAGCCGTTCGAGGTGGCGGCGGTAGAGGGAGAAGTCCGGTTCGTCGACCCATCCGGTGCGGAGCTCGGCGGCCACGAGGGCGATGGCTTCGGACCCGCCGTTCGTGAGGAGCACGCGCTCGGGGGCGACGTCGAGGGCCTCGGCCATCGCCACCGTCGCCGATCGCTGGTCGGCGTCGTCCGGGTAGCGGGCCAGGGCGCCCGCCTCGAGGCGCGCCGCTACGACAGGGGCTACGTCGGGGGCGAACGGGTTCGTGTTGACGGACAGGTCGAGCACCTGGTCCGGGTGGCGGCCGAGCGCGGCGGCCACCGTCCGGGCGTCACCCCCGTGGGGACCGGGCGGAGGGACCCGCCTCACGCCGAACCCCGGCGGCTCGTTTGACGAAGCAAAGAGAGGAACCCAGGCGCGGCGCAGAGCGCGGTGAGGAGGAGGATCGCCCGGTCGGCCAGGGCGACCGCCCGGGCCACGTCGGCCGGCTCGGGTGGGCGACCCCAACCGAGCGGCGGCCGCACCTCCTCCCGACCCTCGTAGCGGTTGACGCCGCCGAGGCGGAGGCCTAGGGCGGCGGCGAAGGCCGCCTCGGCGACGCCGGCGTTGGGCGACGGGTGCTCGGCCGCCTGCTCGCGAATGGCCGACCAGACGGCCTTCGTGGCGCCGGGGGTCACGGCGGCCACGAGCAGCGCGCTGAGCCGGGCCGCCGGCCAGGCGAGCACGTCGTCCAGGCGGGCGGCGGCCCAGCCGAACCGCTCGTAGCGGGGGCTCCGGTGGCCGACCATGGCGTCCATCGTGTTGACGGCCCGGTGCACGAGCACGCCCTCGGTCCCGGCGACCACCCCCCAGAACGCCGTGGCCACGACGGCGTCGGAGAGGTTCTCGGCCACCGACTCGATGACCGCCCTCGCCATCTCCTTCTCGTCGAGCCCTTCAGGGTCGCGCCCGACGAGCGAGGGCAGGAGCCGACGGGCGCCCTCGGTGTCGCCATCCTCGAGCGCCCGACCGACGGCCCGGGCCGACGACAGGAGGGAGCGCCCGGCCGCCGCGGTCGCCGTCGCCGCGACGAGCGAGGCCGAAGGTCCGAGGACGAGCGTGCCCAGTCGACCGCCGGCGACACCGATCGCCGCGCCGCTGAGCGCGTAGCGCACACCGGCGCCGCGGTGGGGTTCCCAGCGCCGGGCCTCCAGGCGCTCCATCGCCTGGCCGAAGTGGGCCACCGGGTGCAGCGCGGTCGGCGGCTCGCCCAGTGCCCGGTCGACGAGGAGCCCGAGCGCCACCGCGCCGGCCCGTCGCCGCCACCTCACCACTTGGCCGCCGCCACCACGAGGCCCACGGTCTCCAGCACCACACCGGCCGCCCCGAGGACGTCACCGGTGAAGCCGCCGATACGGCGCACGGCGAAGAGCACCACGAGCACCGCCGCCCCAATCCCCGCGGCGAGGGCCACCAACCCGGCCAGCGGATGCCAGAGCGCCACCGCGCCGCCGGCCAGCGCCGTCCCGATGATGCCCGCGGCCACGCCGGGACGCGCGGTGTCACCTTGCAGGAAGGCGCTGGCCAGGCCGCCGCTCCCGGCCCTGGCGTACGGCACGGTGCTCACGGTGACGGCCATGAAGGCCCGCGACGCGGCCCAGAGGCCGACGAGGAGGAGCACCGACGGGCGCATGGAGAACAGCGCGGCCCAACGCAACAGGAGCGCCGTCCCGCCGGCGGCGAGGCCGAAGGCGCCGACCTTCGGGTCGGCGAGCACCTCGAGGCGGCGCTCCCGAGAGAGGTGCGGCAAGAGGCCGTCGGCCGCGTCCATGAGACCGTCGATGTGGAGCATGCCGGTGATGGCCAGGTCG
>Ga0310037_10000555_pt1 | contig 23672 bp, 21 predicted proteins | sample Sb_taG_11_FD_200239 | JGI IMG/M metagenome (GOLD analysis project Ga0310037, IMG submission 200239) | Peat soil microbial communities from Weissenstadt, Germany - Sb_50d_3_AS metaG (v2) (version 2) | ecosystem: Environmental > Terrestrial > Soil > Wetlands > Peat | place: Germany: Weissenstadt... | reverse complement strand
TGCTGATGACGGTGGCCGGGATCAGGCTCACCTGGCGCCGGGTGGCGCTGGCCGCCGTCAGCGGGCTGGCCCTGTTCGCCGTGTTCGCGCTGATCAGCTACTTCACCCCGGTCACCGGCAGGTCCGACATCGGCGCGTTCGCCGGGGACGTGCTGCACGGCCACGCCGGCCCGGTGCTGCTGCGGAAGATCCATTCCAACCTCGGCACGCTTTCGGTCAGCGCGTTCAGCCCGCTGGTCCCGATCGTGGTGCTGCTCACCGGGCTGATGCTGTGGCGGCCCGCGTGGTTCGGGCTGAAGACCCTGCCGCTGGCCTGTGCGGCCGAGCCGCTGCTGCGCCCGGTCCTGGGCGTGCTATGGCTGATGCCGGTGCTCGGCTGGTTCGCCGACGACTCGGGTGTCATCGTCCCGGCCGAGGCGCTGCCGATGGCGCTGCCGCTGGGCATCGCCGTGCTGGCCGCCGCGGCGTACGGCTATGGTTCGCCCCCCGCGCACTCCGGGCACAGGCCGAACAGCTCCACGGTGTGGCCGACGTCGGTGAAGCCGGCCTCGGCGGCGACCCGCTCCGCCCACTGCTCCACCGCCCGTCCTTCCACCTCCACGCTGCGGCCGCAGTTGCGGCAGGTCAGGTGGTGGTGGTGCACCGTGCTCCCGCACTGACGGTAGAGCGTCTCGCCGCTGGCGTCGCGGATGGCATCGACGCTGCCCTCCTCACTGAGGGCCTGCAGGTGCCGGTAGACGGTGGCCAGGCCGACGCGCTCGCCCTTGCGGCGCAGCTCGGCGTGGATCTCCTGGGCACTGCAGAAGCCGGGCAGGCCCGCCAGCGCGGCGGCCAGCGCCTGCGCCTGCCTCGTCCCGCGCACCCGGGTGCCGCGCCCAGGCCTGACCTGCACGCGGTCCCCGGGCTGCGGCGGCGTCGTCACAGTCGCACCGTACAACCTGGACCACCGTCCCTCCAACGCCGAAGCGTCCTCGCGGCCCCTCCCGGGCGGGCCGTGCGGCCCTCCACGGGCCCCGCGAACGAGTTGCAAGCGAAATTGGGAATCATTATCATTACCACTAGCAAGCGTACCCGAGACGAAGGAGTACCGGTCATGCGGCGCGGTTACCGGGTCCTGGCGGCGGTGTCGGCCCTCGGTGTGGCGCTGCTGGCCAGCGCCTGCTCCGCGGCGTCCGGCTCTACCCACGCTCCGGCCGACGTGATCGTGGCGGTGGGCGCGGAGAACGAGTACGCGAACGTCATCCAGCAGGTCGGCGGGAAGTACGTCAAGGCCAGCGCGATCATGAGCAACCCGAACACCGACCCGCACACCTTCGAAGCCAGCGCGTCGGTGGCCCGGGTGGTGAGCGAGGCCCAGCTCGTGGTGCAGAACGGCGTCGGCTACGACACGTTCATGAACACGATCGAGAACGCCGCCCCCAATAGCGCGCGCAAGGTAATCGTGGTGCAGGACCTGCTCGGGCTCCCGGACAGCACGCCGAACCCGCACCTGTGGTACAAGCCCAGCACGATGCCCGCCGTGGCCAACGCGATCGCCGCCGAGCTGGCCGCCCTGCAGCCCGCCCACGCCTCTTACTTCAAGGCCAACGCGGCCGCCTTCGTCAGCTCCCTGACCGCGTGGACCAGCGCGATCGCCGCGTTCAAGGCCAGCTACCCGGGCACGCCGGTGGCCACCACCGAGCCGGTGGCCGATTACATGCTCCAGGCCGCGGGCGCGGACAACCTGACGCCGTTCGCGTTCCAGGCCGACATCATGAACGGCACCGACCCCTCCGCGCAGGACGTGGCGATCGAGCGGAGCCTGTTCACCCAGCACAAGGTGAAGGTGTTTCTCTACAATCAGCAGGTGACGGACACGCTGACCGAATCGTTCATCACGCTGGCGCAGCAGAACAACATCCCGGTGGTCGGCGTCTACGAGACGATGCCCGTGCCCGGCTTCGACTACCAGTCCTGGATGCTGACCGAGGTCCAGGACCTGCAGAAGGCCGTGGCCGACCACATCTCCACGGAGCACCTCTGATGGCTAATGACCTGCTCCGACTGGAAGACGTCACTGTCCGCCTCGGCGGCCGCGAGATCTTGAAGGACGTCTCGTTCAGCATCCGCCCCGGCGAGTTCACCGGCCTCATCGGGCCGAACGGGGCGGGCAAGACCACCCTGCTCCGGGTCATCCTCGGCCTGCAGCCGGTCACCAGCGGCTCGGTACTGCTCGACGGCGCGCCGAGGCCGCACCGGGACGCCTCGATCGGGTACGTGCCGCAGAAGCTGGCCATCGAGCCGGACATGCCGCTGCGGGTCAGGGACGTGGTGAGCCTCGGGCTGGACGGGCAGAAGCTCGGCATCCGGCTGCCGTCCCGGGCCCGCCGTGAGCTGGTCAGCGACATGCTCACGGCGGTCGGCGCGCAGGGGTACGCGGACGCCCGGGTGGGCGAGCTGTCCGGGGGCGAGCAGCAGCGGGTCATGATCGCGCACGCCCTGATCAGCAGGCCGAGGCTGCTGCTGCTCGACGAGCCGCTGGCCAACCTGGACATCTCCAGCGAACAGGGGATCGTCTCGGTGCTGGCCCGGCTGGCCCGGGCCGAGCATGTCGCCGTGCTGCTGTCCGCGCACGACATGAACCCGCTGATGCCGGTGATGGACCGGATCGTCTACGTGGCCGCTGGCCGCGTCGCGGTAGGCGACGCCGACGAGGTGGTACAGCCCGAGGTCCTGTCCCGCCTGTACGGCCGGCATGTCGACGTGATTCGCGTGCACGGACGGATCCTCGTGGTGGCCGCCCCTGAAGGGATCGACGCCGCGGAGGCGGCCGTCGAAGACATAGGCGTCGCAGGGTAACCGTGAGCTACATCTTCGAACCCGGGTTCTTCGGCAGCGGGCCCGTACACGTCGCGCTGGCCGTCGGGACCGTCGTCGCCATCACCTCCGCCGTGGTGGGCGTGTTCACCGTGATCCGCGGGCAGTCGTTCGCCGGCCACTCGCTGGCCGACATTGCCACCACCGGGGGCTCCGGCGCGTTCCTGGTCGGCGTCAACCAGTTCTGGGGGTTCCTGGCCTTCGGCGCCGGGGCCGCCGCGTTCATGGAGATGATCGGAGTCCAGCGCCGCCGAGGCCGGGACGTGGCCACCGGCGTGGTGCTCGGCGCCGCCCTCGGCCTGGCCGCCCTCTTCCTCTACCTGGCCACCCAGTCCAGCTCCACCACCGGCGCGTCGTTCACGATCTTGTTCGGCTCGGTCTTCGTCATCACCACGTCCACCATCCCGGTCCTGATCGCGTCCGCGCTGCTCGCGCTCGCCACGGTCGTGGTCCTGGCCCGGGTCCTGCTGCTGAGCTCGCTGAGCTCAGACATCGCCGCGGCCCGCGGCGTGCCGGTACGGGCCGTCGGCGCGGCCTTCCTGATGGCCCTGGCCGTTTCGGTGGCGCTGTCGGCCGTGATCATCGGCGCGGTGCTGAGCACGGCGCTGCTCATCGGGCCAGCCGCCACCGCGCTGCGGCTGGCCCGCAGCCCGGTGCGGGCGGTGGTCACAGCGGCCGTCCTGGGGGTGCTGTCCGTCTGGATCGGCATCGTGCTGGCCTACGACAGCTATTACTGGCCGCCCGCCGGGCGCGGCTGGCCGGTCAGCTTCTTCGTGGTGACGCTCGTCGTGGTCGGCTACCTGCTCAGCTTCCTGCGCCGCCGCGGCCGCCGGCCCGCCCCGCACGAAAACTCGGACCCGGAGCACGCATGTTCACCGGCCTGATGCTGAACACCTGGATCGCGGGCACGGTGGTCGCGGTCATCGCCGGGGTGACGGGCTTCTTCGCGGTGCTGCGCGGGTCCACGTTCGCGGCACACGCGATACCCAACGGCGCGTTCGCCGGGGCAGCCGGGGCCACCCTGCTCGGGTTCAACCCGCTCGCCGGCCTTGCGCTGTTCTCGGTGGCGGGCGCGTTCGGCATCGCCGGGCTGAGCCGCCGGGCCCGCAACGACGTGGCCACGGCGCTGACGCTGGTGATGATGCTGGGGGTCGGCGCGCTGTTTGTCAGCTGGAGTACCGAATACGCGCAGGAGGCGTACTCGCTGCTGTTCGGCGAGGTGTTCGGCATAAGCACCGATGAGGTCCTGCCCATCATCGTGCTCGGCGCGATCTCGATCGCCGCGATCATCGTCATGTTCCGGCCGCTCCTGCTGTCCTCGGCGTTGCCTGAGGTCGCCGAGGCGCGCGGGGTGTCCGCCCGCCGGATGGAGCTCGCGTTCCTGCTTGTCATGGCCCTGGCCACCAGCATGACCGTGCCGGTGGTGGGGGCGCTGCTGATGTTCAGCCTGATGATCGGCCCGTCCGCCGCGGCCCGGTCGGTGACCGCACGGCCGGTGCTGGCCATGACCCTGGCCGTCGTGATCGCGCTCGTCACGGTCTGGACCGGGATCGTGGTCTCCTATCAGACCAACTGGCCCCTAGGCTTCTTCGTCGGCGTCATGGGCGCCGCGTTCTTCCTGTTCGGCCGCCTCTACGCCACCGTCCGCCGCCGAACGGGGCGGAGCCCCGGCCGGCCAGCGAACCCGGGCCTTGCGCCCGGGTGAGCGCCGGCATCATGCGGCCCGCGAGGGGCTTTCAAGCCCCTCCGGCCGCGTGATACTACGGCGAGGACCGCGGCGGGTAGCGGGGGTTCGGGGGGTTATACGGGTTCGTCCCCCCGCCCACGCGTAGCGTGGGAAAAATGAACCGCCTGAAGGATTCGACGAGCCCGTACCTGCTGCAGCACGCGGACAACCCGGTGGACTGGTGGCCCTGGTGCGAGGCGGCCTTCACCGAAGCCGCCCGGCGCGACCTGCCCGTCATGCTGTCCGTCGGCTACGCCGCCTGCCACTGGTGCCACGTGATGGCGCACGAGTCGTTCGAGGACCCGGCCACGGCGGCGCTGCTCAACGAGCACATGGTCGCGATCAAGGTGGACCGGGAGGAACGGCCCGACGTCGATTCGGTCTACATGACCGCGACCCAGGCCATGACCGGCCAGGGCGGCTGGCCGATGACCGTGTTCATGACCCCGGACAAGGAGCCGTTCTTCTGCGGTACCTACTTCCCCAGGGACCGCTTCCAGCAGCTGATCCTCGGCGTCGCGCAGGCCTGGCGTGACCAGCGCGACGGCGTGGTCGGCCAGGCCCGGCACGCCGCGACCGCACTGGCTGAGAACGCGGCGGCGGTCACCCGCGCGCTGCGGGATACCGAGGGCGAGGCGCGGTTCGGCGAGGTCACGGCGGCCTCGGTGAGCGCGCTCGAGCACGACTACGACGCGGCCGACGGCGGGTTCGGCCGCGCGCCCAAGTTCCCGCCGTCGATGGTCCTGGAGTTCCTGCTGCGCCACCACTGGCGGACCGGGGCGCCCGCCGCGCTGCGGATGGCCGAGGGCACCTGTGAGGCCATGGCCCGCGGCGGCATGTACGACCAGCTCGGCGGGGGCTTCGCCCGGTACTCGACGGACAGCGCCTGGGTGGTACCGCATTTCGAGAAGATGCTCTACGACAATGCGCTCCTCGCCCGGGTCTACCTCAACCTGTGGCGCGTCACCGGCTCTGAGCTGGGCCGGCGGGTGGCGCTGGAGACGTGCACGTGGATGGCGCACGAGATGCGCACCGCCGGCGGCGGCCTCGCGGCCTCGCTGGACGCCGACAGCGAGGGCGAAGAGGGAAGGTACTACGTCTGGCGGCCCGCCGGACTGACCGCGGTCCTCGGGCCCGAAGACGGCGAGTTCGCCGCGCGGGCCTTCGGTGTCACCGAAGCCGGCACCTTCGAGCGCGGTGCCTCGGTGCTGCAGCGACGCGCTGAGCCCGCCGACGCCGACCGGTTCGCCCGCGTCCGCCAGGCACTGCTGGCCGCGCGTGAGGACAGGGTCCGCCCCGGCCAGGACGACAAGGTGGTCGCCGCGTGGAACGGCCTGGCCATCTCCGCGCTGGCCGAGTGCGCGCTGGCGCTCGGGCAGCCGGACCTGCTGGCGACCGCCCGCGCCGCCGCCACCTTGCTGGCCGAGGTGCACCTGAAGGGCGACAGGCTCATCCGCACCTCACGCGGGGGCCACGCCGGGGACACCGAGGGCGTGCTGGAGGACTACGCCTGCGTCGCGGAGGGTTTCGGGGTGCTGTCCGGGGTGACCGGCGAGGGACGCTGGCTGACCCTGGCCGGCCGGCTGCTCGAGGCCGCGCTCGATGCCTTCGGGGACGGGGCGGGCGGCTTCTTCGACACGGCGGCGGACGGCGAGCCGCTGATCTTCCGCCCGGCCGACGCGGCCGACAACGCCACGCCGTCCGGCACCTTCGCCATGGCCGGCGCGCTGCTCAGCTACGCCGCGCTGACCGGCTCCGCCCGGCACCGGGAGGCCGCCGAGGCGGCTCTCGGCGTGCTGCCGGCCATCGCGGCCCGGTACCCGCGCGCGGCGGGCGCAGGCCTGGCGGTGGCCGAGGCCTGGCTGGCCGGGCCGGCCGAGATCGCGGTAGTCGGCTGCGAAGATGACGAACGGACCACGGTACTGCACCGGACGGCGCTGCTCGCCGCCCCGCCCGGCGCGGTCCTGGCTCTCGGCGACGGCGACCCGAAGACCCGGGGGACCGTGCCGCTCCTGATCGGCCGCGGGCAGGTCGGCGGGGCCCCGGCCGCGTACGTCTGCCGGGGGTTCACCTGCCAGGCGCCGGTCACCACCCCGGAAGAGCTCAGGGCGGTGCTCGCCGCCCCGGCCTGGACCTAGGGCCCTCGCGGCCCGGCGTGAGTTGGACGGCGGAGCCGTGCATCGGGCATCGTAGAAGTGATGCACCTGACAACCGAGGTCGCGCGGCGGCTCCTGGTCCTCATCGGAGTCGGTCTTCTCGCGGTGAGCGGCGCGGTGGGGGTGGCGCTGGCCACGATGGGCGGCAAGCCAGCCGGGACGCCGGTCTCGCATTCGCTCGTCCCGGCCGCCCAGGCGGTGGTACCGCTGCTCGGCGCGAACACCGACGCCGACCGGGCCGTGCCGGCCGTGTCCGCGACGCCCATGGCGATTCCCGGGTCGGCCAGGGTCGCGCCGCTGCACGGGCTGCGGCAGGCCGACCTCCTGGTCGTCGCGCCGTTCTCGCTCTCCGGCCAGGTCCTGGCCGCGGTGTCCCGGCAGCCCGGCGTGAGCAGCGCCGAGCCGATCGAGGCGGCCAGGGTCACGATCAACGGCGCGCCGGAGGCGGTGCTGGGGGTCGATCCCTCGGCGTTCCGCGGCTACGCGGCCGGCCCCACGGCGGCGTCCGACGCGCTGTGGCAGGGAGTGGCCGACGGCGGGGTCGCCGTGTCCTACACCATGGGCACCCTGGACAAGCTGGCGCTGGGCCGCGCGGTCACCGTGACCGGGCGCCAGGCCGAACGGCTGCGGGTGGTCGCCTTCGGCACGGTGGGCATCGGCGGGGTCGACGCCGTGGTCTCCGATCCGGTCGCCCGGTCGCTCGGCATGCCGGCCTCCAACGCCATCGTCATCAGCGCGCCGCCCGCCAGCGTGACCGCGCTGGCCGCCCGGATCAGGGGACTCCTGCCGCGGGGCGCGGCCGTCCAGCCGCTGGTGACCCTGACGACCGCGCCGTCACAAGCCGGAGTGCCCGCGTCCGAGGCGGCCGGCGGCGGCGGCCTGACCGCGGCGCAGCTGACCGCGGTGCTGCGGGCCGCGCAGAGCAGGCAGGGCCTGCCGTATGCGTGGGGCGCCGACGGGCCCGCCTCCTTCGACTGCTCCGGCCTGGTCCAGTGGTCGTTCGCCCAGGCCGGCGTGGCCCTGCCCCGGACCGCCGCCGACCAGGCCAGGACCGGGCCCGCGGTCCCGGCCAGCCAGCTGGAGCCGGGCGACCTGCTCTTCTACCACACCGACCCCACCGCTCCCGGGTACATCTCGCACGTGGCCATCTACCTCGGCAACGGCTGGATGATCCAGGCGCCCCAGCCGGGTCTGCGCGTCCAGGTGGTGCCGGCCGACTTCGGCTCTCAGTTCGCGGGCGCCATCAGGGTGTCCCCGCGGATCGCCGCCGCAGTGGCTGGCGGGCTGGCCTGAGCGTGCCTGGTTGACGAGGGTGATCCAGGCCGTAATCATCATTACATGAGTACGCGGCAGGACGAACCCGGCACGGCCGAGGCAGGTCCCGGCGAGGACGCCGGCGAGGACGCGGCGTCGGACCGCGGCGCGGGCGCCGCGGCCAAGGTGCGCGTCTGGTTCGCCGGCTGGCTCCCGGCCGGCTGGTTCACCGCCCCGCCGGACATCGAGGTTGACCGCGAGGAAATCACCATCGTAGGCACGCTGGCCGACCCGGCCGCGGCCGGGGACTCCGAGGCCGAGCGCGCCGCCGCGGCCGGGGACCGGATCCGCCGGTTCCGCGAGGAAACCCGGAGCCGCCGGATCGAGATCGCCCGGGAGGCCGAGCACCGGTTCCGGCGCAAGGTGTCGTGGGGAGTCACCTGCGGCACCGTGAGTGAGATGTTCACCACACTTTCGGTTCCGGTCATGACCAGGCTGCGGCAGTCCGAGCGCCGGGTCCTCGACACGCTGGTCGAGGCCGGCGTGGCCCGCAGCCGCAGCGACGCGCTGGCCTGGTGCGTCCGGCTGACCGGAGAGAACACGGACGCGTGGCTGTCCCGGCTGCGTGCGGCGCTGCGGGCCGTGGAGGAAGTGCGGGACGAGGGCCCCAGCGCGCACTGACCCCGTTCGGAACCCCAGTCACGGCCCTGAGCGTTCCATCCGTTGGATACCTTCAGTGCTAGATCATCACGGTGACGAGGAAGGCCGCAGCATGGGATTTCGTGATCTGGCCTACCGGATGTACGAGCGCAGGCTCGCCGCCTCCCTGTCGCCTGAAGCGATCCCGCGCCACGTCGGGGTGATGTGCGACGGGAACCGGCGGTGGGCCAGGTCGGCCGGCTTCCAGGACGTCAGCAATGGCCATCGCAAGGGCGCGGACAAGATCTTCGAGCTGCTCGACTGGTGCCGCGAGACCGGGGTCGAAGTGGTGACCCTGTGGCTGCTGTCCACCGACAACCTGACCCGGCCCGCCAGCGAACTGGTGCCGCTGCTGAAGATCATCGAGGGCACCGTGCAGGGCCTGGTCGCCGAGCAGTGGCACGTCAACCCGGTCGGCGCGCTCGACCTGCTGCCGGGGGAGACCGTCCGCATCCTCAAGGACGCGGCCGAGGCCACCGCCCACAATCCCGGCCTGCTGGTCAACGTGGCCGTGGGCTACGGCGGCCGGCGCGAGATCGCCGACGCGGTGCGCTCGCTGCTGCAGGACCACGCGACCCGGGGCACCACGATCGAGGAACTGGCCGAGGTGCTCGACGTCGAGCACATCGCCGAGCATCTCTACACGGCCGGCCAGCCGGACCCCGACCTGGTCATCCGGACCTCCGGTGAGCAGCGGCTGGGCGGCTTCCTGCTCTGGCAGAGCACCCACTCGGAGTTCTACTTCTGCGACGCCTACTGGCCCGCGTTCCGCAAGGTCGACTTCCTGCGGGCGCTGCGGTCCTACGCGGCGCGGAACCGACGGTTCGGCACGTTACCGCAGGTTAGGTCCTGGAAACGCGTTAGTAACCTGACGGTGCTTTTGCCGGAACACGATGACGGGTACCTTCAGAGATGGTGGACGGCGCGGCGCCGTCCGCCGGGAGGGCCCTCGAATCTCCAGGCTTCGCGCTTTGCGTGCAGGCGAGATGGGAAGGGCCGGCGCGGCCCTTCGAGGGCCAGTCCCGGCCCATCCGACACGTCTGTGTCCTGTCCGGCGCCGGGTTCGCCCCTGGCGTCCAGGGAGTCTGCGTGGTCAAATCCCAAGGTCGCCGTACATACGTACTCGACACCAGCGTCCTGCTCGCCGACCCGGCTGCCATCGCTCGCTTCGATGAGCACAAGGTAGTCCTGCCGGTCGTCGTCATCACCGAGCTGGAAGCCAAGCGGCATCACCCCGAACTGGGCTATTTCGCCCGCCAGGCCCTGCGTCACCTCGACGACCTGCGCGTCGAGCACGGCAGGCTGGACGAGGAGCTGCCGGTCGGCACGCTCGGCGGCACGGTCCAGGTCGAGCTCAACCATGCCGACGCCTCGGTGCTCCCGGCCGGGTTCCGGCTCGGGGACAACGACTCGCGGATCCTGTCGGTGGCCTGCAGCCTGGCCACCGAGGGAGAGGACGTCGTGCTGGTGAGCAAGGACCTGCCGCTGCGGGTCAAGGCCGCCTCCGTCGGGCTGGCCGCCCAGGAGTACCGGGCCGAACTGCCGGTGGACTCGGGCTGGACCGGGATGACGGAGCTGGAAGTCACCAGCGGTGACATCGAGCACCTGTACGAATCAGGCACCTTGGATTGCGGGCCCGCCCGCGAGCTGCCCTGCCACACCGGGCTCGTCCTGACTTCATCCAACGGCAGCGCGCTGGGCCGGGTCAGGCCGGACAAGTCCGTGCAGCTCGTGCGCGGCGACCGGGAGGCATTCGGGCTGCGCGGCCGCAGCGCCGAGCAGCGCGTGGCGCTCGACCTGCTGCTCGACCCGGAGATCGGCATCGTCTCGCTCGGCGGCCGGGCCGGCACCGGCAAGTCCGCGCTGGCGCTGTGCGCCGGCCTGGAGGCCGTGATGGAACGCCGGCAGCACCGCAAGGTCATCGTGTTCCGGCCGCTGTACGCCGTCGGCGGCCAGGAGCTCGGCTACCTGCCGGGCTCCGAGGCGGACAAGATGAGCCCGTGGGCCCAGGCCGTCTACGACACGCTCACCGCGGTCACCACGCAGGATGTCATCGACGAGGTGCTGGCCCGGGACATGTTCGAGGTGCTCCCGCTCACCCACATCCGGGGCCGGTCGCTGCACGACGCGTTCGTGATCGTGGACGAGGCGCAGTCCCTGGAGCGCGGCGTCCTGCTCACCGTGCTGTCCCGGATCGGCGCGGGTTCCCGGGTGATCCTCACTCATGACATCGCCCAGCGCGACAACCTGCGGGTCGGCCGGCACGACGGCGTGATCGCGGTGATCGAGAAGCTCAAGGGCCACCCCCTGTTCGCCCACGTCACCCTGGTCCGCTCCGAACGGTCCCAGATCGCCGCCCTGGTCACCGAGATGCTGGAGGACTCGGGCCTATAAGACGGCACTGTAAGTAGCCACTAACGGCGCGGGCTGCGGTACCTTCAACAGCGTCATGGAATACCCACCCGTGTCCGTCGTGATGCCGGTCAGGAACGAGGAACGGCACCTCGCCGAGTCCGTCCGGCACATCTTGGCCCAGGACTACCCGGGCCCGATCGAGCTGCTGCTCGCCGTCGGGCCCTCGGCCGACCGGACCGCGCAGATCGCGCGGGACCTGGCCGCCGCCGACCCGCGGATCACGGTCGTGGCCAACCCGGGCGGGCGGATCCCGGCCGCCCTCAACGCCGCCCTCCGCGCGGCGCGGCACCAGATCATCGCGCGGGTGGACGGGCACGCGCTGCTGCCGCCTGGCTACCTGAGGACCGCGGTGGCGACGCTGGCCGAGACCGGCGCCGCCGACGTCGGCGGGGTCATGGCGGCCGACGGCGTGACCCTATTCCAGCAGGCCGTGGCCTGGGGAATGACCTCCAAGGCGGGGGTGGGCTCGGCCGCGTTCCACACCGGCGGCGGAGCCGGGCCGACGCTCAGCGTCTACCTCGGCGTATACCGCCGGGAGGCCATCGAGCAGGCCGGCGGGTGGGACGAGAAGATGCTCCGCGCGGAGGACTGGGAGCTGAACTACCGGATCCGGGCCCGCGGCGGCGTGATCTGGTTCATCCCCGAGCTGCGCGTCACCTACCGGCCGCGGAACAGCCTGCGCGCCCTCGGCGCCCAGTACTTCCACTACGGCCGCTGGCGGCGGGTCATCGTCCGCGAGCACCCGGAGACGGCCAGCTTCCGTTACCTGGCCCCGCCGGGCGCGGCCGCGCTGGCCGGGGCGGGCGTGCTGGCCGGCCTGGCCGGACTGGCCGGCCTCGCGGCCGGGGCGCCGGCCGCGGTGGGCGCACTGACGGCCGGCCTGGCCGTCCCGGTGGTCTACCTGGCCGGCGTCACCGCGGTCAGCGCGCTGCTGTCCCGCGGGGTCCCGGCCGGCGTGCGCACCCGGCTGCCGCTGGTCCTCGCCGTCATGCACCTGGCCTGGGGGACCGGGTTCCTGACCAGCCCCCGGAAGCTGCACCGGGGCCGGGAAGCTGACACGCGTGTCCGTTCGGCCCAGAAGAAAGCCGAAGGAGCAGCCGCCGCCGGGAGAGAATGAGGCATGAGCCTGGACTTCGACCTCCCCGCCCTGCTCGCGGCCCACCGTGACGACGGATACGAGCTGTACGGCCGGTACCTGAACCCGCAGCAGCCGCGGGTGCTGCACGCGATCGGCTTCGACAAGGTCTACCGGCGGGCCGAGGGGGCGTACCTGTACGACTCCGAGGGTCACCAGTACGCCGACTTCCTGGCCGGCTTCGGCGTGTTCGCGGCCGGGCGCAACCACCCGGTGATCCGCCAGGCGCTGCACGATGCGCTCGACGCCCAGCTCGCCGACTGGACCCAGTTCGACTGCGGGCCGCTGCCCGGGCTGCTGGCCGAACGGCTGCTGGCCAAGGCACCCGGGCTGGAGCGGGTGTTCTTCTGCAACAGCGGCACCGAGGCGGTGGAGTCCGCGCTGAAATTCGCCCGGTACGCCACCGGCCGCGGCCGCATCGTCTACTGCGACCACGCTTTTCATGGACTTACTACTGGTTCGCTATCCGTTAACGGCTCGGCCGAGTTCCGCCGGGGGTTCGACCCGCTGCTGCCGGACTCCTCGATCCCGCTCGGCGACCTGGACGCGCTGGCGGCCGAGCTGCGCAAGGGCGACGTCGCCGCGCTCATCATCGAGCCCATCCAGGGCAAGGGCGTGCACATGCCGCCCGACGGGTTCCTGACCGCGGCCGCCGCTCTGCTGCACGAGCACGGCGCGCTGCTCATCTGCGACGAGGTGCAGAGCGGCTTCGGGCGCAGCGGCAAGTTCTTCGCCTACCAGCACGAGGAGGTCGTGCCGGACATCGTCACCGTGGCCAAGGCGCTGTCGGGCGGGTTCGTCCCGGTCGGCGCGATGCTGGCCAAGGGCTGGATCGTCGAGAAGGTCTACTCCTCGATGGACCGGGTGATGGTACACAGCACCACGTTCAAGGGCGGCGTGCTGGCCATGACGGCCGGGCTGGCCGCACTGGCCGTGCTGGACGACGAGGGGCTGACCGAGAACGCGGCCCGGACCGGGGAGGCGCTGCGGACCGCGCTCCTGGCCATGGCGCAGAAGTACGACGTGCTCGCCGACGTGCGCGGCCGCGGGCTGATGATCGGCCTGGAGTTCGGCAAGCCATCCTCGCTGCGCGCCCGGACCAGCTGGAACATGCTGCAGAAGGCCCGGGTCGGGCTGTTCGCGCAGATGGTCGTCGTCGCGCTGTTCCAGCGGCACCGGATCCTGACCCAGGTGTCGGGCGATCACATGGAGGTCATCAAGCTGATCCCGCCGCTGATGATCGGCGAGGGCGAGGTCAAGCTGTTCACCGAGGCGCTCGGTGAGGTGCTGGAGGACGCCAGCAAGGGCAGCGGGCTCATCTGGGAGTTCGGCCGCACCCTGGTCAAGCAGGCCGTCCGCGGCTAACCCGGTCGCGATAGTACGGGCGAGGACCGCGGCGCAAGCCGCAATCGCGCGGCCCGCGAAGGGCTTTTGGCCCTTCCGGCCGCGCGATACTACGGCGAGGACCGCAGCGGGGCGCGAAGCGCACCGGGGGGTTCCGGGGGGTCGCCCCCCCGAGCCAACAGGGCCTCGGCGACGGCGAGGTCGTGGGGGTAGGTGATCTTGAGGTTGCGCTCGCTGCCCGGGACGATGTGCACGTCGACGTCCGGGAGGTAGTGGAGCACCACGCCGCAGTCGTCGGTGGGGGCGAAGTCCTGGTCGGCCGCGGCCAGCTCGTGGGCCCGGGCGATCACCGGGAGCCGGAAGCACTGCGGGGTCTGGCAGCGCCACAGCGTTTCGCGGCGCGGCATCGAGTGCATCACGCCGTTGTCCGTGATCACGATCGTGTCGGAGGCCGGCACGGCCACGCCGGCCGCCACGTGGACGCCCAGCGCGGCGACGCAGTCGGCGATGATCCGCTGATCCACCAGCGGGCGCGCCGCGTCGTGCAGCAGCACGCCGCAGTCGGCCGGATCGCCGTCGGCTCCGGAGGCGATGGCGATCCCGGAGGCGACGGCGGCCAGCGCCACCCGGGTCGAGTCCGGGCGGGCCACGCCGCCCGCGATGACGCCGGTGACCTTGCCGTAGCCGCCGCCGGCGAGCATGGCCCGGACCTGCTCGACGTACCCGCCGGCCATGACTACGAGGATCTCGTCGATGCCCGGCGCCTGCTCGAACGCGGCCACGCAGTGCTCCAGCAGTGTCCGGCCCCCCAGCCTCAGCAGCTGCTTGGGCAGTGGCGCGCCGATCCGCTGCCCCGTGCCGCCGCCCAGTACCACCGCGACCATCCGCATGAGCCGGACTCTAACCGATAAGCGACGCATGGCCAGCAGGGGTATTGCGCGTGGCCGTGATCGATGCTTTGTTGGGTACTGGCCGTTTCCGCTCAGATCCGGACGGGTATGCGCTGGACAGCCTGGGCGTGTTCCTACGGGGCGCCAGGCCAACCGCCGGCTACCGTGATTAGGGCTGTACTCGATCAAAAGGGCCTGAGTCACGGCGGCACGGCGTATGTCGCTGGGAGGACCCGCATGACGGTTGCCCTGGTGCTGGCGGCCCAGCCGGACGCCGGGCTGCGCGGTCAGCTGGCTGCCCTGGGCGTGCGCCGGGTCGACGCGGCCGAACGGGCCGGTCCCGGACTGCTGACCGTCGCGGCGGCGGCGCGGGCGGCGGGAGAACGGGTGCTCATCTACGTCGGGGACGACTCGGTACCCGAGGACGTCCTGGCCCGGCTGCTCGGCGCCGGCGGCACCGCGGCGTTCACCGGCCCGCAGTCCCCAGCCGCGCACGGCGGCGGCGCGCTGGTCGTGGACCCCCCCGACCTGGACGGGCTCGCCGGTGCCGCCGAATCGCTCGCGGCGCGGGGCGCGGTCCCGGCCGAGCTGGGCGCGCTGCTCGGCGAGCTCACCCGGCGCGGGGTCGGCGTCCGCGTCCTCGACGCCGGGCCGGACAGCGACGGCGCGGTCGGGCGGCTGATCGCCGGCCCCGTCGCGCGGGACGTGGCCTGCTGGGCGGCCGGTCGCCAGCTCGCCCCGGCCCCGCTCTACGGCATCTCGCTCGGCCTGGGGCTGCTGGCGGCCGTGTGGTTCTCCGAGCCGGCCGTCCGGGCGCAGGTCCTCGCCATCGTGGTCCTGCTCGTCTCGTTCGCGGCCGGCCGGTCCGCCGCCCAGCTGGCGGCCGTCGAAGGCACCAGGCCGGCCGTCGACTGGCTCGGCGCGGCGGCCGGCCTGCTCACCGAGTTCGCGGTCTACGCGGGGCTGGCCGTCAGCTCCGGCCTTGCGGCCCAGAACACCGCCGGGACCGCCGGGCTGAACGGGATCTTCGGCGGCTCGCTGCACGGCTCCCAGGTCGTCGGCTGGGGCGGTGCCGACCAGGTCGGTGTGTGGCGGCTGGCCGTCGCGGCCACGCTCCTGCTGGGAGCCCGGCGGCTGGCCGAGGTGTGCTACGAGGGCCTGGCCCGGGCGTCGGGGAACATCTCCGCCCGCCCAGCCCGGCGCCTGGTCGGGCAGATCATCACCCTGCCCGCGGGCGAGCGGGTCGCGGTGATCGCGGTGACCGCCGTCTTCTTCGGTCCGCGCCTGACCTTCGATGTCCTCCTGGCCTGGGGCGTGCTGGCGGCGGGCTACGTGCTGGCCGCGCAGCTGGCCGGCGCGGCCAAGCTGGCCCGGGCCGGTGGCGAGCTGGTCGCCTACCGCGGAGACGGCGCCCTGGCGTACCGGCTGGGCGGCGTGGTGCGGGGTCAGCTGCCGCCGCTGCTGCCGCTGCTGGTGGGCCTGCTGGTGACCTGCGATCTGGCCGTCCTCGGGGTGGCGAACCTGCCCGGCGTCCTGGTACTTGCCCCGGTGGTGGCGATGCTGCTCGCCGCGCTGGGTGCCCGCCACCCGCACGACGGGCGGCTGGACTGGCTGGTGCCGTCGCTGCTGCTGACCGGGGAAGGCGTCTTCCTCGCCGCTCTCGGGTTCGCCCGTCACGTCTGGCTGCCGGTGATCTTCGCCGTGGTGGCCGCGGTGGTGACGCGTCACGCCGACCTGGCCTACCGGGCCAGATCCGGGCGCGGCGTCCGGTACGACGCGTTCGGCCTGGGCTGGGACGGGCGGATGCTGCTGGCCGGGCTGGCCGCCGTGCTCGGCTTCGTGCCGTTCGCCTTGGCCGCGCTGGCCGCCTGGCTCTGGCTGCTGGCCGGCTGGGACTTCCTGGGAGCGTGGCTGAAGGCCGGGAACTTAGATGGACATGCCGCCGTCGACGGTCAGCGTGGCCCCGGTGACGAACGAGCTCTCGTCGCTGGCCAGGAACAGCATGGCGCGGGCCACCTCCTCCGGTGCCGCGTGCCGGGCCAGCGGGATGAGCTGCTCGAACATCCCGGCGGCCTGCGCGGGCGACGCGCCGGTGGCGGCGACCTCGATGCGGTGCTGGAACTCGTTGTCGACCGGGCCGGGGTGGATGGTGTTCACCCGGATGCCGCGCGGCGCGGTCTCCTTGGCCAGCGTGCGCATCAGCCCGACCAGCGCGTGCTTGGCGGTGGCGTAGGCGCAGATCCCGGCGGCGGAGGTCAGGCCGACCACGCTCGAGGTGATCACGATGCTCGCGCCGGAGCCCAGGTGGGGCAGGGAATGCTTGCACACCAGGAATGAGCCCCGGACATGCACCGCCATGACCTGGTCGAAGACATCCTCCGGGTAGTCGGCCACCGGGGCGATGACCCCGGCGATCCCCGCGTTCGAAACCACCACGTCAAGCCGGCCGAACGTCTCGGCCGCGGCCGAGACCGCGGTCTTGACCTGGACCGAGTCGGTCACATCCGCCGCCGCCCAGGTGGCCGCGCCGCCCAGCGCCTGCGTGCCGGCCCGCAGCTCGTCGGCGAGCAGGCCGATCAGGCAGACACGGGCTCCCTCGGCCACGAAGGCCCGGGCCGTCGCCATGCCGATGCTGCCCTCACCGCCGGTGATGATGGCGGCCTTCCCGCGCAGCAGGCCCCTGGGCTCCATGCGGCCCATGCCGAACCTCCTTCGGTAGTCGTCCCAAGCTTGCCAGAAGAGGTCTGGGCCGCTGCGGTTCGGCTGGTCGCTGCTGCCGGCCGGCTACCGGGTCCGGGAGGGTCACGCCGATGCAGGTCGGGGGCAGCCCGGGGCGTAAGATATATCGGGTGTGGAGTCGCGGTACTCGCGAACTCGCGCCATCGACGGGGGCCGCGGGCGGCGAGGCCGTGACCGTGCCCGCCGCCGGATGGCAATCGGTCGTGACCATGCCCCGGGTCTGGCTGGCCGGCGGGCTGGTCGGGTGCGCCCTGTTCGGGGGCGGGGTCGCCCTGTTCAGCGGGGATCCGCTGCACCGGCTGTGGGGCACCTGCGCCGCCATCGCCTACGCGCTGGCCGCGCTCGCGGTCGTGGCCTGGCGGTCCCGCGCGACCACCGGGGTGGACGTCGCGCTCGGCATCCTGGTCTGCGGGGCCATCCTCGTCCCGCTGCTGTGGATGGTGTGGACCGGACACGGCGAGCCCGAGGTCGGGGTCGTGGCGAGCTCGGCCAAGACGCTGATCAAGCACGGAACCCCGTACAAGAGCACCAAGGTCCTGGCCAGCACCACCAATCCCAACCTGTACAACCCCTACCTGCCGCTGATGGCCGTGTTCGGCGTGCCGCAGGCGCTGCTCGGCCACGGTCCGCTGACCGACCCCCGGGTGGGGTTCGGGGTGGTATTCCTGGTGGTGTTCGCCTTCGCGCTGCGGGTCGCCGGGGCCAGAGACTGCGTCCGCTGGGCCCTGCTGCTCACCGTGTCGCCGATCATCGCGTTCGAGCTCTGCGTGGGCGGCACGGACGTGCCCATGGTCGCGTTCATGTGCCTCGGCTTCGCCCTGCTGTGGCGGCCCGAACGGTCCAACGCGGTCGCGGCCGGGCTGGCCCTCGGCGTCGCCTCGTCGATGAAGGCCACCGCCTGGCCCGCCCTGGCCGTGGCCTTCGCGCTGCTGTACGTCCGGGACGGCAAGCGCGAGGCGTGGCGGTTCACGGCGTGGGCGCTCGCCGTGGTGGCCGTCATCGTCGGCCCGTTCGCGGTGCTGCGATTCGGGGCGCTGGTCAAGAACACGATCTTGTTCCCGCTCGGCCTGGCCAGCGTCAAGTCGCAGGCGGCCAGCCCGCTGCTCGGCCACGTGCTCGCCCAGACCGGCACGCTGGGCCACACGATCGTCGTCATCCTGCTGATCGGCTCCGGGCTCGCCATCGCGGTCTCGCTGTTCGTCCGTCCGCCGCGGGACGTGCCCGCCGCCACCTGGCGGCTGGTCATCGGGCTCTCCGCCATGTTCGTGCTCGCGCCCTCGACCCGGTTCGGCTACTTCATCTACCCGGCCGCGCTGGTGCTGTGGCTGCTGGTCTCCCAGGCCGGGAGACGGCCCGCAAAGCCCGTGCACGTGCAGCCGGTGGCTTAAAGTAGGTCCGTGCGGCGTGAACCGCCTGCCTCTGAGGTCGGTGGGGTTCCCGAGGCTGACGACCATGACGACAAGACGGTGCCGATCCGGACGGCCGGACCGGACGCCGGATCGGAGCCTGCGCACACTGCCGAACGGCCGCCCGGCCGCCTGGCGGCCGGGTTGTTCGGCGCCGTCACGGTGGTGCCCGCGCTGCTGGCCGCGGCGTGGCTGCTGCCGGCTCTCCCGCTGCTGCTCGCGGGCCGGCTCTCGGCCCCGCCGCTGGTATTCATGTTCTCCCCGCTGGCCGTGGGCCTGTGCTACTTCGCGCTGCGCCAGCAGCCCGCGAGCTGGCCCGGTTTCCGCGGCGCCGCCAAACCGGTGCCGTGGTGGACGGTCGCGGCCACGGTCGCGGTGGCGGCGGGCTTCGCGGCCTGGCAGATCGCCGAGCACACGCAGCAGGTCATCGTCCTGCGCGACCCGGCCGCGTACCTCCAGACCGCGTACTGGATCGCGCACCACGGCTCGCTTCCCATCCCGCATGAGGCCGACGCGTTCGGCGGCGCCTATCCGGGCCTGACGTTCGCCAGCGCCGGCTACTCCACGGTCGGTTCTGGCCTCGTGCCGCAGTTCATGACGGGGCTGCCGCTGGTCCTGGCCGCGGGGATCTGGCTGGGCGGCGTCCCGGCGGCGCTGGTCGTCACGCCGCTGATCGGCGCGTGCGCGGTACTGTCGTTCGGCGGCCTGGCCGGCCGGCTGGCCGGGCCCCGCTGGGCGCCCGCCGCGGCCGCGGCCCTGGCGCTGAGCCTGCCCGAGCAGTACACCAGCCGGGGCACGTTCGGCGAGCCGCTGGTCCAGGTCCTGCTGTTCGGCGGCCTGTGCCTGCTGGCCGATTCCCTGGTGATCGCCCGCCAGCCCGGAGCCGCGGTCGCCATGCCCAGCCAGGACCGTGTGCTGGCCGCGCTGGCCGGCCTGGCGCTCGGCCTCACCAGCCTGGTCCGCATCGACGGGCTGAGCGACATCCTCCCGGCCGTCCCGCTCCTCGGCCTGATGATCGTGGCCCGCCGCCGGCAGGCCATCCCGTTCGGCCTCGGCCTGCTCGTCGGCGTGGGTTACGGCCTGGCCGACGGCTACCTGAAGGCCCGCCCCTACCTGGACCTGCAAGCCTCATCCCTGCGCCCGCTGGGCGCGGTCGCCGCGGCGGTCGCCGCGGCCACCCTGGCGGGCCTGGCCGTGACCCGCAGCCGCGCCGCGTCGGCGCGGCTGCGCGGCTGGCTCACCGCGCCACGGGTCGTGTCCTGGCTGCCGGCCGCCGCCGCGGTCTGGACCGTCGCGATCTTCGCCGGCTTCGCGGTCCGGCCACTGGCCCGCCACCCGGCCGGGCAGTACTACCGGGACAGCCTGTACTGGGTCATCTGGTACATCGGGCTGCCCGCCGTGCTGCTCGGGGCCTTCGGCCTGGCCGCCCTGGCCAACCGGGGCACACGAAGGCTGCTGACCTGGAGCGACCCGGACGCGGAGGCCAGGATCTGGGCGCTGCCGCTGCTGATCGCCCTCTGGGTCATCGTGACCGTGCTCTGGCGGCCCGCGATCTCCCCCGACCAGCCGTGGGCGAGCCGGCGCCTGGTGCCGTTCGTGCTGCCCGGGCTGATCCTCGCCGCCATCTGGGCCTCGGCCTGGCTCCGGGGACTGGCCGGGCAGCACGGCCGGGCCGCTGTCACCGCGGGCGCGGTGGCCTCCTGCTGCGTGGCCTCGTTGCTCATCCCGGCCACACTGACCAACCTGGACCTCGGCTTCAGCCCCAATGCCTCCGGGCCCGGCCGGCACCTGGGCGCGCGCGGGATGGCGTTCCGGCGGATCGGCTCGGGCGAGCTCACCGCGGTTGACCGGCTGTGCGCGGCGATCGGCCCGGACGCGTCGGTGGTCATCCTCGACTCGCTGACCGCCGACCAGTTCGCCCAGGTGGTGCGGGGCATGTGCGACACGCCGACGGCGGTCCTGGGCCATCCCACGGCGGCGGCGGTCGACACGGTGGTGTCCGGTATCCAGCGGGCGGGCCGGCGCCCGGTCCTGCTGGCCCAGGACTCCTCCGAGCTCGCCCCGTACGGCGGCGGGCCGCGCCAGGTCGTCAACCTGGCGACCACGCAGGAGGCGCGCGACCTGACCTCGCCGCCGACCCTTACCTGGCCGGTCCAGTACACGGTGTGGATGTCCAACCCGACGTGACCATGAGTGGCAGGATTTCGCCGATGGTTGGCGATCCTGCCACTCGTCATGCCGGGTGCCGCCTGGCAGGCTCGAAGGGTGGCCCGGACAGACGCACCCCGGATCGTTCGGCCTCGAGAAAGGACCTCGCCGGTGCGGCGGGCCAGTCTCGTGGCGTGGGTGAGCCTGCTCATCGTGTGGGTCGTGTGGGGGAGCACCTACCTGGCCATCCGGGTCGCCGTCGAGACCATGCCGCCGCTGCTGATGGCGGCCGTGCGGAACCTGGTGGCCGGCGCCATCATGTTCCCGGCGGCCATGGGGGCCCGCCGGAGGGCGATCCGGGCCGGCCAGGACCTGCGGCGCTGGCCGAGCCGCGCCGAGTGGATCGGCTGCGCGACCGTGGGCGTGCTGCTGCTGGTGGCCAACGGCGCGGTCGGCATCGGGGAGCGGACCGTGCCGTCCGGACTGGCCGCGCTGCTGGTCGCCACCGTGCCGCTGTGGCTGCTCGGCCTCGACGCGGTGCTGAACCACGCCCGTCTGGGCCTGGCCCCGATGGCCGGGCTGGCCCTCGGCCTGGCCGGCGTCGGCCTGCTGTCCGGCCTCGGCGGCGGCTCGGGCCGGGTCTCCACGGCCGGTGTGGTCATCATCCTGGGCGCCGCGGCCATGTGGGCGCTCGGCACGATCATGGCCCGCCGGGTCACGATCCCGTCCAGCCCGGCCCTGGCCAGCGGGACGGAACTGCTCTGCGGCGGCGTGGCGCTCCTGGTCCTGGCCGCGGCGGGCGGGGAACTCGGCTCGCTGCACCTGGCCGAGGTGTCCTGGCGGTCGTGGCTCGCGCTCGGCTACTTGATCGTGGCCGGGTCCATCGTCGCGTTCTCCGCCTACGGCATCGCGGTCCGCGCGCTGCCCACCGCCACGGTGGCGACCTACGCGTACGTGAACCCGGTGATCGCGGTCCTGCTCGGCGCGCTCATCCTGAACGAGCGGCTGACCCCGGCCATGTTCGCCGGCGGGGCGCTGATCGTCGGGGCGGTGGTGCTCGTCGTGCGCCGCAGTCCGCCAGGACACTGAATAACAGAACGCGCCGGCCTCCGCTGGGTGGAACGACAGCCAAATTCGAGTTATGCCGTGTTGACCGCCGGTCAGCGGTGGGCGAACAATGGTCGGGTGCCATTGGAGATCCGGCGCCTGCACCTGGCCAGCCTGCAGGGCGCCGACGGCCGCCGCTGGCCGGTGCACGGGTTCGTGGTCACCCACGACGGCGGCGCGGTGCTGGTGGACACCGGCGTCGGCGGCCCTCAGCACGTCCTGGACGACTGGCGCGTGGTCAACCGCTCGGTCGCGGACGCCCTCGCCGAGCTGGATATGAGCCCGGCCGACATCGGGCTGGTGATCAACACCCACCTGCACTTCGACCACTGCGGCCAGAACTCCGTGTTCAGGCACGCTCCGGTGTACGTCCAGCGGGCCGAGCTGAGCCGGGCCCAGCGCGAGTCGCGCGAGCTGTACGACTGGTTCGGCTTCATGAACGCGCGGTTCGAGCTGCTGGACGGGGACACCGAGGTGCTGCCCGGCCTGGAGGTCATCACCACCCCCGGGCATACGGCGGGCCATCAGTGCGTGCTCGTCCGCGGCGACGGCGGGGTCTTCGACCTGCTGATCGGCGACGCGGCCTACACCCCGCGCGTTTACTCGGACCCGGACCAGTCAGCCAGCGACCGGCTCCCGCCCGGACAGGCCAGCGACCTGCCGGCCTGGCGTGATTCGCTGCGCCGGATCCAGTCCCTGAGCCCGGACCGGGTACATTTCTGCCACCACACCGACGTCGTCCACCGCTGACGGAGATCACTATGAGGGTCATCGCGGAAGCCGGCACCTACACACCGCCCGACGGCGCCGGGCCGAACCACTGGATCGTCCACGTGAGCAGCGACGACCTGAGCCTGGGCACGTACTCGATCCCCGCGGGCGGCCTGGATGACCAGACCCCGCACACCGAGGACGAGATCTACATGGTCCGGTCCGGCCGGGCCACGTTGGTGACGACCTCCGGCATCGTCGACGTGGGACCGGGCAGCGTCGTGTTCGTCCCGGCCGGGGAGCCGCACAGGTTCACCGAGGTCAGCGAGGACCTGGCCCTGGTCGTCGTCTTCGCCCCGCCGTACGGATCGCGCGCGGCTCGCTAGGAGACGGCCGCGACCTCCTCGATGCCGAGCCGGGCCAGCGCGTCGGCTCGCTCGTTGCCTTCGTCGCCCGCATGACCCTTGACCCACAGCCAGCTCACCTCGTGGCCGTTCATGGCCTGCACCAGCCGTCGCCACAGGTCCTCGTTCTTGACCGGCTGCCGGGCCGAGGTCCGCCAGCCGTTGCGCTGCCACCCCGCGATCCACTTGGTGATCCCGTCCAGCAGGTACTTGCTGTCGGTGTACAGCAGCACCTGCGACGGGCGGTTCAGCGCCTCCAGCGCCTGGATGGCCGCCATAAGCTCCATCCGGTTGTTCGTGGTCTGCCGGTCGCCGCCGTGCAGTTCCTTCACCGTCCCGTTCCAGCGGAGCACCGCCCCCCAGCCCCCCGGTCCCGGGTTCCCGCTGCACGCGCCGTCGGTGTAGATCACGACCTCGGTCATGGGGGAAGGTTACGCGCAGACCACGTGCCTGCGGTGGCCGCCTGGGCGGCGGGCGCTGATTTGCCTTTGCCGCCGGGAGTCCATACAGTAAAGGACACACCGACGCGGGGTGGAGCAGTTCGGTAGCTCGCTGGGCTCATAACCCAGAGGTCGCGGGTTCAAATCCCGCCCCCGCTACCAAGGCAGAAGGCCCTTTCTCGAACAGAGAAAGGGCCTTCTGCTGCTCACTCGTGACCCGCCTCGTGCTGTGCCAGAAAGCC
>Ga0310037_10000552_pt1 | contig 23801 bp, 17 predicted proteins | sample Sb_taG_11_FD_200239 | JGI IMG/M metagenome (GOLD analysis project Ga0310037, IMG submission 200239) | Peat soil microbial communities from Weissenstadt, Germany - Sb_50d_3_AS metaG (v2) (version 2) | ecosystem: Environmental > Terrestrial > Soil > Wetlands > Peat | place: Germany: Weissenstadt... | reverse complement strand
GAGCAGCTGCCCTTGCCCTTGCTCGTACGCTTTGAACTGGATCTCATCCCCCATGACTGTCATTTTATCCGTAACGACGAGTCTTGGGTCACTCTCCTAGCTCCTTGCCCGCTTCCCCAGCAGGCGAGGACTCTGCGCCTTTACGCCGATATCCTTGGCAGCATGGACTGCCTGCGCTTGCTTTCGCTTCCAGCGAGGCCTTTCGAGGCCCTCTGCCGCGTCCCCCGCGACCCCGGCGAGGTCACCACCCCCGGTGCCGAGACCCCGGCCCGTGAGGTCGGGATCGGCCAGGGCGCGGTTGAGGGCGTCTGGCAGAGCGTCGAATCGCTCTATCGCACGGGCCTCTATCCAGGGATCGAGATTTGTATCCGGCGGCGCGGTGAAATCGTGCTCAACCGCGCGATCGGCCATGCCTCGGGAAACTCGCCCGGTGCCAAGGCCGACTCCCCCAAGACGCTGGTGACTCCGCAAACGCCGATTCTGCTCTTCTCCGCGTCCAAGGCGATCACGGCGATGGTGATTCACAAGCTCGATGAACGGCGCGTGCTCCATCTCGAAGATCGGGTGAGTGACTATATCCCTGAGTTCGCAGGGCACGGCAAGGAGTGGATCACGCTTCGTCACGTGCTCTGCCACCGCGCGGGAATCCCCAACCTGCCGCCGGGGGCGATGGATCTCGATTTGCTGGAGACCCCCGAGCATGTGGTCGAGATCCTGTGCGCCGCAAGGCCCGTCTCCCGGCCGGGGCGCACTCTCGCCTATCACGCGGTTTCCGGCGGCTTCGTGCTCGGCGAAGTCGTGAGGCGGGCGACCGGGAAAGACATCCGCACGATTCTACGGGAGGAGATCCAGGAACCGCTCGGCCTTCGCTGGCTAAACTACGGGGTGTCGCCTATCGATGTGCCACTGGTTGCCCGCGACGCCTTTACGGGACCCCCGGTTTTGCCGCCCTTCTCTCAGCTTCTGCGGCGGGCGCTCGGTGTTGGATTTCACGAGGCCGTGGCGCTCTCCAACGATCCGCGATTCCGGACCGGCATCATCCCGGCCGCGAACGTGGTCGCGACGGCCGAAGAGCTCTCGGCCTTCTACCAGTGCCTGCTCAACGAGGGCGAGCTTAACGGGGTACGGATCTTCGAGCCCCGGACGGTACGCCACGCGACCTCAGAGCAGTCGTACTGGGAGCTGGATCTGACCCTTGGCCTGCCGCTGCGCTACGGGCTGGGCTTTATGCTCGGGGGTGAGCTCTTCAGCCTCTTTGGTCCGGACACGCCCCACGCCTTCGGGCACCTCGGTTTCACGAACATCATCTCCTGGGCAGACCCCGAGCGAGCCCTGTCCGTCGCACTCCTCACGACAGGCAAACCCTTTCTTTCCCTGCACGTGCTTCAGCTTTGGCAGTGCCTGATCCGGATCGGCCGGGCGTTCCCGCGAATCTGAGCGGATCTCGTCCAGGCGTTGGGGAAGGCGGAGAAGCCCACCATGTGGATTGCGCGGCACGCGGAGTCGACGTGGAACGCCGAAGGGCGCTGGCAGGGGCAGGGGGATCCGCCGCTCTCGAGACTTGGCCAGAAGCAGGCGCGCGCACTTGGCCTGCGGCTCACGAGACGCGGCGTACACACCCTCATTTCGAGTGACCTTGCACGGGCCGCGCAGACCGCGCAAGTCGCGGGCCAGCGCCTTGGCGTCGCGCCCCGCCTTGAACCGCGCCTTCGCGAGCGCGACGTCGGAGCCTGGAGTGGTCTTGCTCACGCAGAAATCGCGAGCCGCTTCCCCGACGAGCTTGCCCGAATGCGCGCTGGAGATCCAGACCTGCGCCCGGGCGGCGGAGAGAGCTTCCGCGAGCTCGAAGCGCGGGTGCGCGCGGCCCTCGCAGAAATCGCGGCGCAGGAAAACGCGGAGGGCATCGCCGTGATTACGCACCTCGGCGTGATCCGCGTTTTGGAGCCGCACGTGCAGGTCGAGCACGCTGGCTTCTGGACGCCGGGGAGGAGCGGCAGGGCTCGCCGAAACGGCGAAATTCTACTCTAGGGCGCCGGCCTCGAAGCTCACGGCTCCGCTTCCGCGCAAGAGGTTCTTCAGGATCTTTCCGGCCGGGTTTCGGGGAAGGGGCTGGTCGGTAAACTCAACGAACTCCGGCACCTTGAAGGCCGCGAGATGCTCCGCCACATGCTTGCGGACCGCATCCTGAGAGAGCGTCGAGCCGGGAACCCGGCGCACAATCGCCTTCACCCGCTCGCCGAGCTCGAGGTCCGGAACGCCGATCACGGCCGCCTCATCGATTTCGGCGTGATCGGCCAGGCAGTTTTCGATCTCGACGCAATACACATTCTCGCCTCCGCGAAGAATCATATCCTTTGCGCGATCAACGACGAAGTAGAAACCCTCGCGGTCGCGATAGCCAAGGTCGCCGGTGTAGAGCCAGCCCTCTCGCACGGTCTCCGCGGTGGCCTCGGGACGATTCCAGTACCCAGGCGTAACGGTCGGCCCATAGATCGCAAGTTCGCCGAGCTTGCCGTCCGGGAGCTCATGGCCCGCATCGTCGACGATCTTGATCTCGAGGACGGGGATCGGCCGGCCGATCGATGTCTTGCGGCCGAGCAGATCTTTGCCTCCATTTAGGGTCGCAACTCCGTGTGTCTCGGTGAGCCCGTAGGCATTGGCAAACGAGGGTTCGACCGGCAAGACCTCCCGCGCCTTTTCGATCGTTTCGGGCGGAGTGGGCGCTCCGCCGAAAGAAATCGCGCGCAGACTCGAGAGGTCGTACTGCTTCACCTTCGGGTGGTGGACGACTCGGTGCAGCATGGTCGGGATCGCGGCCCAGACCGTCACCTTCTCGCGCTCAATGAGGTGCATCGCCTGCTCGGGATCGAACTTACCGACGGGAAAAACAAGCTTCGCCCCCGCAGTCATCGCAGTGCACACGCCGGAGTGGATCCCGCCCACATGAAAGAGCGGCGAAGTGAGGAGGCTTGTCACCTGACCGCCGGAGGAAGGGATCGGATTCGCCGTACCGAGCATCGCACCGACGACGCCCGAAAAGATGACGCCAAGGACCTGCGTGACCGTGCCGCGATGCGTGGTGATGCAGCCCTTGGGCCGACCTGTGGTTCCGGAGGTGTAGAGGATGACGAATGCGTCGTCCTCGGAAATGGGGTCGGTCGGCATCGTGTCGTGCGGCGTCAGGAGTTCCGAGATCGGTACGGTGCCGCGCGGTGCGTGCTCGCCGATGTAGAAGATCCGTTCCAGCCCTGGAAGCTTGCCGGCGAGCTTCTCGACCCGCGGATAGAGCCGCTCGTCGACCACGAGAAACCGGCTTCCCGAATCCGTGAGGCCGTACTCGATCTCTTCGGGTGTCCACCACCCGTTAAGGCCCACGGCGATCCCGCCGATCGACGCCGTTGCGAACAGGGCGATCAGCCAGTCAGGCGAGTTGTAGGCGAGGATCGCAAGCCGGTCGCCGGAGCGGAAGCCAAACCGTTCTTTGAGCGCTCGGCTCCCGCCCCAGACAAGACGCGCATGTTCCGCATAGCTGATGCGCCGATCACCCTGCACCATGAAGACGGCGTCTCCCCGCAGTCCCGCGTTGGCGACCTTCTCGCGCAGAGATTTCTCGCGATTCTTAAAGTTCTTCATGGGAAGCCCGCGAACGGGCTCGCTCACGATTTCGAAGAGGCCCCCGGCTGTAGTGAGCTGGGCCACGACTTCCTCATAGGTCTTCGACATTGGCGGGTGCACCTCGCGTGTCGGAGGGGACGCGGTCGGGACTACGGTACCGGCGACGGGCTTTCACGCCAAAACGTCGCTGCCAGAGCAGGGCGCCGCCGAGCGCCAGCGCACCGCCGCTGCCATCGAAGGCGACATCCACCGGCGAGCCCGTCCGGACCTGGGAGCGGGATTGGCGCAGCTCGTCGGCAGACGCGACCGCCACGGCGAATGCGAGGGCGAGGAGGGCAGAGTGGCTTGCGGGACGAGGCGCACCGCGACGAAGCGCGCGCAGCGTGAGCAGAGCGAGCACGGCGTACTCGGTCAAATGCGCGCCCTTGCGGATCGCAAAGTGGACGAGCTCGAAATGTTCTTTGGAGATCCCAGGGAAGAAGAATCGAACGATGGGCCCGATCACCCGCGCGGTGGAACTTGCGGAAAAGCCGTCCGAGGAAAGCGTCCACACGAGTGCGGTCCAAAGCGCGACAGCCAACCACGCGCGCCAGAACTCACCCCGTGACGTCGCCTCCAAAGTCATTCGGTCTGCATTTCCTCCGCACCCACGACGACAATGCGTCGGCGGTACGGTCCATCCTATCGTCCCGGCGCCCCGCCGGCTCGAATCGTCGCCGCCCGCGCGTGCTCTCGGTATCCTCGCAAGCACATGCGCACCCTGGCGATCGGTCTCGCATACGACCTGCTCGGCAGCTATTCCGGCGGGCCTGGCGCGCCGTCCGATGCGGACGCCGAGTTCGAGCCGGAAGCGACCGTCGAGGTTCTGGAAGCGGCGATCTCCCGGCTCGGGCACCGGCCCGTCCGGCTGGGCAATCCACACGCACTGCTCGCAAAGGCGGGGAAAGGGGAGGTTCCCACCCTCGACGCAGCCATGACCATTGCCGAGGGTTTCGGCACGCGAAATCGTGAAGCCTGGGTTCCCGTGCTGCTGGAGATGCTCGCGGTGCCCACGATCGGGTCCGATGCGCTCACGCTCTCGCTGTCCCTCGATAAGGCCTGGACAAAGGACATCGTCGCGGCGGCGGGGGTGCCCTTGGCGCCACATCTTTCCGTGCGCTCGCGCAGCGAACTCGCGGGACGCGCGCTCCCGGGCGCCTTCCCGCTCTTTGTGAAGCCACGCTGGGAGGGCACCGCGAAGGGCATCGCAGCGACCTCTCGGGTCGAGGATCCGGAGGCCCTTGCGCGCGAAGTCGAACGGGTGGTACGCGCCTATCGGCAGCCCGTTCTGATTGAGCCCTTCTTGTCCGGGGCGGAATACACGGTGACTCTCATCGGCAACTCCCCCCCACGGCCACTGCCGGTCCTTCAACGCGCCCTCGAACACGACACGGGCATCGGTCTGCACGCGCTCGAACGCCACGCCACCACGGCAAACCGAACGCTTCGTCACCGCCTGCCGGGGGAGCTGAGTCCCGCCCTTGAAGTGCGCCTCGGCGAGCTCGCCCAGCGCGCCTTCGACGCCCTCGAGTGTCGCGACTTTGCCCGTGCCGACTTTCGGCTGGACGCCGCAGGAGAGCCGCGCTTTCTCGAAATGAATCCCCTCCCCACATTCTCGCCAGACGGCTCGTTTGGGATCCTGGCAGAACTCCTTGGGCGTCCTTTGCCGGACCTCCTGGCCGAGGTCATCAAAGGCGGGCTTATTCGCCTCGGACTTGCGGCGTGAGGCTCAAGCGCGCCCGGATTCCTGCCGGTGTCTCGGCTGCACAGTGGACGGACTGGACCTGGCAGCTGCAGCATCGCATCCGCACGGCCGAGCAGCTCTCGCGCTGGGTGCGACCGACCGAGGACGAAGTCCGAGCCATCGCGCTCCTTGCAGACCGCTTTCACTTCGTCATCACGCCCTATTACGCGTCGCTCATGGACCCGGACGATCCGGAATGCCCGATCCGGCGCCAGGTGGTGCCGCGCACCGCGGAACTGAACGATCCCGCGGGTCTGGCCGATCCGCTCCGGGAGGTGGACCACTCGCCGGTGAAGAACGTGATCCGCGCCTATCCCGACCGGATTGCGTTCTGCGTGAATAACGAGTGTGCGCTCTACTGTCGCTTCTGCCTGCGCAAGCGCATGGTCGGCGATGAGGAGTGGGCGATGAAAAAACGCGAGCTCGAACAGGGCCTCGCGTGGATCAAGGACACCCCGGAGATTCGCGACGTGCTGCTCACAGGCGGGGATCCGCTCATTTTCTCGGACGATCGCCTCGAATGGCTGATCGCGCAGCTTCGCGAGATCCCGCACGTGGAAATCGTGCGCCTCGGCACGCGGCTGCCCGTCACCTTGCCCTTCCGCGTGACCCCGGCCCTCTGTCGCATGCTGAGGCGCTATCACCCGATCTGGGTCAACACCCACTTCAATCATCCGACGGAGCTGACGGCGGAGGCGGCCAAAGCATGCGATCGCCTGCTCCGGGCAGGAGTGCCGGTCGGAAACCAGAGCGTGTTGCTGCGAGGCATCAACGACGACGTCGACACCATGAAGCGGCTGTGTGAGGGTCTTGTTCGGATGCGAGTGCGACCCTATTACGCCTACCAGGCGCAGCTCTTGGAAGGGACAGCGCATTTCCGCGTACCGATCGAACGCGGCATAGAGATCTTCCGTGCCCTTCGCGGTCGCACGAGCGGCTTCGCAATCCCCTTGTACGTGCTTGACACTCCCCATGGCAAGGTCCCGCTCCTGCATCCCTATCTGCGCGGACGCGAGGGCGAGGACGTGGTGGTCGAGACGTACGAGGGTCGCCTCTGGCGAGAGCCCAACCCACAGTGATCGAGGGCCCGCGCTCGGCACGCGGTTGGACGCTCGGGGGGCGCCCAGGCGCTCGCCCGCGCGAGGCCGAGTAGCTTGGTGGCTGCGGCGCCCGAAGAGCAGACTGCCCTCCCGCCGCCCGCGCCCTCCGGGCGCTGGGCGCTGCTCGTGGGTGCGGGGATTTTGCTCTCGCGCCTCGCCGGACTGCTTCGCGAGCGCGTGGTGGCCCATTACTTCGGGAACTCCAGCGTTGCGGACGCCCTGCGCGCCGCGTTCCGCATTCCCAATCTTCTGCAAAATCTATTCGGCGAAGGCGTACTTTCGGCGTCGTTTATCCCCGTCTATGCGCGCCTTCTTGCGGGCGACAACGAGGTCGAGGCGGATCGCGTGGCGGGAAGCGTCGGCGCAGCCCTTGCGCTGGCGATGGCGATCGCCGTCGCGGCCGGTGTGACGCTCGCCCCCTGGCTCGTCGATCTGATCGCGCCGGGCTTCGAGGGCGCGCGGCGGGCCCTTACGGTTTCCATGGTGCGAATCCTATTTCCAGGCGTCGGGCTCTTGGTCCTCTCGGCTTGGTGCCTCGGCATCCTGAATAGTCACCGACGCTTCTTCCTTTCCTACGCGGCGCCCGTGGTCTGGAACCTCGTGATCGTGGCCGCGCTTTTGACCTTCGCCGGGCGCCGGGACGTGGAGGGACTCGCGCTCGCGGCAGCATGGGGCGCTGTCGTCGGGAGCGCGGCCCAGCTCGCGGTGCAGCTTCCGACCACACTGCGCCTCGCGCGCAACCTTCGTCCGGCGAACGTTGCGTTTCGGGATCCACAAGTAGGGACCGTCTTTCGGAACTTCATGCCCGCCTTTGTGAGCCGCGGCGTCGTTCAGATTAGTGCCTATGTGGACCAGCTGCTGGCGAGCCTGCTACCGATCGGGGCGGTTGCCGCGCTCGGCTACGCCCAGACTCTCTACACACTTCCCGTCAGTCTGTTCGGAATGGCGATTTCGGCGGCCGAGCTTCCCGCCATGTCGAGCGCGATCGGCGCCGAGACGGAAATCGCTCGCCAGCTCAACGACCGGCTTCACGCCGCATTGCGTCGGGTGGCCTTTCTCATCGTACCGTCGGCCGTTGCGTTCGCGGCGCTCGGAGACCTCGTGACGGCCGCGATCTACCAAACTGGGCGCTTTGGTCACAGCGACGTGCTCTACGTCTGGTCTCTCCTTGCCGCCTCTGCCGTCGGCCTTCTGGCCTCGACCCTCGGTCGTCTCTACGCCTCTACGTGGTACGCGCTGCGGGACGCGAGCCGGCCCCTGCGCTTCGCCCTCGTGCGCCTCGTCTTCGGCACGGCTTTGGGCATCGTCTTTGCGTTCCGGGCGCCGGGATGGCTCGGCCTTGACCCTCGCTGGGGCGCTGCCGGTCTGCCTCTTGGAAGTGGCCTTGCGGGTTGGCTCGAGGTCGCGCTGCTCCGCCGGTCGCTCGTACCCCGCGTGGGGCGGGTCGAGATCGGGACCGGATTCGCGTGCCGACTGTGGGGAGTGGCGCTCGTCGCCGCGGCGGCGGCGAGATGCGGGCAGCTGGCGGCTCCTTCGCTGCCGCCGCTGCTCGGAGGGGTTGCAATCCTCGCGCTCTATGGCGCCCTCTACGTCGCCGGGGCTGCCCTCCTCGGCATTCGCGAGTCCCAGGCCTTTTTGCGAGGTCTTCGAGCGACGCTCACGCGTTGGCGCACACCTCCGTGATACCTTCGTGCCCATGACGCTCCCGCGCCGAGGAAATCCGCGGCTGCCCGCCGCGCAGCAGGAGGGGCTGATCCTCGGCCCAGAGCGGCTGGGCGGGCAAGGGCTTGATCCGGAGCAAGAGGAGTCTGGGAACCGCGCAATCCTGGCACTCCTCACCGATCCTGAGGTCCGCGACCAGGTGGACCTCGTCCTCACCTGGCGCGCGGCAAACGGCGAGCGCTGCGCGGCCTACGAGGTTTGGTCACGGCGGGGTCTTGTCCGCTTTGTCCGGCGCGTCGGACGCGACGGTCGGCTTGCGTTCGAAGTGATCGAGCTGCTGGGCGAAAACCCGCTCGCTCGGCAGGACGAGGCCGCTCTCCGCACCGTCCAGGAAGAGACAACCGCAGCGCGGGCATCGGGCTTTGATGGAGACGACCCGGCGCAGCGTTTTATCCGCACGCAGCACCAGAGCTACCCGTTCGCCTATGAACGCGTGGCCCAGCTCTTCGACTCGCCCCATGCCCCTGACCTTGCGATCTCACCCGAGGATTGGTCGCAGGGGATTCAGCCAGGGACCCACGGCGCACTCAATGTGCGTCAGTCTCGCGCGCCGCTTTGGTTCGCCGGACCCCGTGTGCGCTCCGGACACCATGGCCTTGCGGCGAGAGCGGTGGACATCGCTCCCACGCTCCTTTCGGCGGCTGGCTTCCCCAAGATGGACGGTTGTGACGCTACGGGGCGCACATCTTCCGAGCGGAGCGTCCCTCCGGACGTTTACCTAAAGCGCCAGGATGGGCGTGTGCTCACGGAAATCCTAAATGAGCGTGCACCCGCCGCATCCCGCGTCTACATCTTCCTGCTCGATGGACTCTCCCACACGGAGCTCGAGCGTCGCCTTGCGAGCGACCCCGCTGCGCTCCCCGCTCTGCGGCGCCTGCGCGAGCGCGCAGCCATCCTTTCCTCGGGTTCGATCGTGAACTTTCCTTCGATCACATGGCCGAGTCACACGACCATCGGCACAGGCGCCTGGTGCGGTCACCACGACGTTGTGAACCCTTCCTATTACCTGCGCGAAAAGGGCGAGCTCGTTTCGCCGCAGGGGCAGCAGCTCCACACCGAGGGTTTCGTGAGTGCGGGTGTGGAGACGATCTTCGAGGCATTTCACCGCGTTCACGGTCCGCAAGCACTGACTGCGAGCATCTACGAACCGCTCGGCCGCGGCGCTGACCACGCCGTGCTCGAGGGTCGCAACCTTGCCGACCGTGCGCGTCTTCGCGTGCTCACCGCGGAGCTCCTGAGTGACTGTGATTCGCGCTGGGAAACCGACGGCCAGACCGGGGTCGCGCGCGAGTCGCTGGTCGATGCACGGGGCGTAGCTCAGGTGATCGAGCTGTTTACCCGTCCTGATCTGCGTGCGCCTCATTGCGTGTTCCACGAGCTGACCCTCACCGACGGTGCTGGCCACGACTACGGACCCCATCACCCCGGCCTGGGCGCCGCTCTCGATGAGACCGATCGCCGCATCGGGCGAGTCTTGGATGTGATCGAACGGCGGGGCCTTCTCGAGGAAACCCTCTTCGTGGTGACGGCCGACCACGGCATGTCACCGCAGGACATCGCTCTGCGTGCCAACCCGGCGCGCCACGTCGAGCGGATCGGGATGGCCGCCGTGGTTGCGGAACCCATGGTCTGGCTGCGCGATGTGGCCGTTGCCGTAGAGCGCGCCCACGACGGACGCACGGCGCGCGTCATGGTGTCCGAGAACGACCCTGTGGCGAGTGGTGAGCGCCTGCCCGTCGAAGGCGCCGAGGTGCTGGTGGAGGCCCACGCGCCGCAGGCGGAGGGGCAGCCTCGCCGCGTGGCCCACGGCAGGACTGGACCCGGGGGCGTCTTTGGATTCGCGACCCCATCCGATCTCGCGCCCGACCAACTCGCGGTCGTCGTGCGCGCCGAGGGCCGCAATCCTCGCAGGCTCCGGCTCGACGGTCAAAGCCTCAGCCTCGACCTTCGCGCTGCGCTGTACGGTCGCGCGAGTCGCTGACCCGCTGCGCATTGGCCGGGATCTGGCAGTTCTGGCTCGACCGGGGGGGGACGTTCACCGACTGCATTGGCGTTTCGCCCGACGGCGCGGTCCACACCGCCAAGCGCCTTTCGACGGACGACGCCGGCCTCGTGGCCATTTGCGCCATGCTTGAGGCTGTGGGTGCCATCCAGCCGGGCCAACCCTTGCCGGCATGCAGCGTAAAAATCGGCACAACGCTTGCCACGAATGCACTGCTGACGCGTCGGGGAGCGCGCACGCTGCTTGTGGCGAACTCGGGACTCGGCGACGCATTCGTGATCGGAACGCAAGAGCGGCCGGATCTCTTCGCCCTGCGGATCGAGCGGCCACCGCCGCTTCACGAGCGCACCCTCGAGGTTGATGGCCGCTGCGCCGCAAACGGTACGCTCGCGAACCCGCTGAACGAGAGTGCCCTGCGCGCAGGCCTCGCGGCGGCGCGGGCGGACGGCCTCGCTTCCGTCGCGATTGCGATGATCCATGCCCACGCCTACCCAGAGCTCGAGACTCGGGTGAAGGCGCTGGCGAGTGAAGCCGGCTTTGCACACGTCGTCGCCTCGCACGAGATTGCACGCGAACTCGGTCTTCTCGCGCGCGGCCAGACCGCGGTCGCCGACGCCTACCTCACTCCGATCCTGCGGCACTACACCGAGGTGCAGGCTGCGGCGCTCCCTCAGTCGTCCCTGCGCTTTATGCAGTCCTCCGGAGGACTGACGGACGCTGCGCGCTTCCGCGGTCCGGCCGCACTCCTCTCGGGTCCCGCAGGGGGCGCGGTGGGCGCGGCGCGCGTCGCGAGAGCGGCGGGTTTTCGCGAGGCGATTGCGTTCGACATGGGCGGGACGTCAACCGATGTGTCGCTGGTGGTCGATGGGGAGGTCGAACGTGTCTTCGAGACCACGATCGCGGGGATCAGCGTGCGCTCGCCGGCGCTGCGCGTGCATAGCGTTGCCGCGGGCGGAGGCTCGCTTTGCCGGTTTGATGGCTTTCGCTTGACGGTCGGGCCGGAGAGCGCCGGCGCCGATCCCGGACCCCTCTGCTACGGCCTGGGCCGAGGCCGTTCTGGCCCGACCGGCGAGGGGCTCACCCTGACCGACGTCAATGTCCTGCTCGGCCGCCTGCCCAAGGATCGGTTCCCGCTTGCGCTGCGCCTTGACCCCGCCCGGGCCGCACTCGAAGCGGTGGCCTCGACCGTGCGCGCGGCGGGCCACGCTCTCTCCGCCGATCAAGTCGGGGAGGGATTCATCGAGATCGCCAATGCGAGCATGGCCGAGGCGATCCGGCAGGTATCGGTGGCGCGCGGGGTAGATCCCCGCGATTGCGCCCTGGTGGGCTTCGGCGGCGCCGCGGGGCAGCACGTCTGTGCCGTCGCGCGCGGACTCGGCATCCGGACGATCCTCCTCCACCCCTTGGCGAGCCTCTTGTCTGCCTATGGCATTGGCGTCGCGCCGCAGGCGTGGGATCGGCAACGCGATGCCGGCCGCCTCCCCCTGCCCGAGGCGTCCCTGCCCCTGCCGGAATCGGTGCGCACAGCGTTTGCGGAGCTGGAGGCGGAGGGTCGTCGCGCTCTTATCGCCGAGGGTGTGCCGCGGGATGAGGTGCGCATCGTGCGGCGCCTCGACCTCCGCTATGCGGGGGCGGAGAGCGCCCTCTGCGTGGCCGAGCCCGAAGACAAGGATTGGGTGAAGGCCTTCGCGCGGGTCCACCAGGCTCGCTTTGGCTACACGCGAAAGGGTCGAGCCATCGAGATTGTCGTGGCGCGGGTCCAGGCTCTGCAGACTAATGGCGCGATCGGCCTCGATCTTCGACCCATGGCTGCAAAGGCCGCGCGCACCCCCGCTCAGCCGTTTCGCGCTGCGGAGGTGCTTTTCCCGGGCGGCGGTCGCCGCGAGACCCCCTTATTCGCCCGGGAGGAACTCGGGCGCGGCGCCCAGATGAGAGGCCCCGCTTTGGTCGTGGACGACACTTCCACCGTTGTCGTCGACCCCGGTTTTGAGGCAGAGATCGATGAGCTGGGCGTGCTCGTGCTGCACGACCACGAGGGCGCCACCTCGCCGAAGGCGGCGGACGATCTCTCCCGCGCGGACCCGATTCGCCTCGAGGTCTTGGGCAACGCCTTCATGTCGATCGCAGAGCAGATGGGAGTGGTGCTTCGGAACACCGCGGTATCCACGAATATTAAGGAGCGCCTCGACTACTCGTGTGCGGTCTTCGACGAGAATGGCGGGCTCGTTGCCAACGCTCCCCATATTCCCGTCCACCTGGGCGCGATGGGGGAGACGGTGCGTGCGATCAAACGCACACTCCCCCAGCTTACACCGGGCGATGTCGCAGTCACCAACGATCCCCATGCGGGTGGCTCGCACCTGCCGGACGTCACAGTCGTGACCCCAGTCTTTGTCGAGTCGGCCGCTCCGCGCTTCTTCGTGGCGAGCCGCGGCCACCATGCGGACATCGGAGGAAAGACGCCGGGCTCGATGCCCTCGGACTCGCGGACGCTCGAAGAGGAGGGTGTTGTGCTGTCGCCGTTCCTCTTGGTGCGGGCGGGACGCTTCGAAGAGGGGCGCGTTCGCGCAGCCCTCCTCGGCGCGCGCTATCCGGCTCGCAATCCCGACGACAACGTGGCCGACCTCGAAGCCATGGTCGCCGCAAATCGCACCGGCGAATCGCTGCTTCGAGAGCTCGTGGCACGCCGCGGCCTTGCGAGTGTCGAAACCACGATGACGCAGCTTCAGGTGGCGGCCGGCCAGAAGGTCGCTCGCGCAATCGCGCGGCTCGAGCCGGGCGATCACGTCTTCGAAGATCGGCTCGACGATGGAACGCGCATCCGAGTCTCGATCCATGTGGCGGGCTCGCGGATGCGGATCGACTTTGCCGGCACGGACCCCGCAACCTCTGGAAACCTGAACGCCCCCCGCGCCGTCGTACAGGCGGCCGTTCTCTACGTCCTTCGGTGTCTCGTCGCGGAGCGCATCCCCCTCAACGGTGGTTGCCTCACGCCGGTGGAGGTGGTGGTTCCCGAGGGTTCGCTGCTGGATCCACCGCCCGGCGCTGCGGTGGCGGGGGGCAACGTGGAGACGTCGCAGCGGATTGTCGACGTGCTGCTCGGTGCGCTGGGCCTCGCCGCCGCGAGCCAGGGCACCATGAACAACGTGACCTTCGGCGATGCTCGCTTCGGCTACTACGAAACCATCGGGGGCGGCGCGGGTGCCGGACCCACGTTCGCGGGGGCCTCGGCCGTGCACGTGCACATGACCAATACCCGCATCACCGACGCCGAGGTGCTGGAGACGCGCTATCCCGTGCGCCTGCTCGCATTCCAAGTGCGTCGCAACTCGGGTGGGGCAGGGCGCTACCGAGGGGGCGACGGACTCGTCCGCGGCTACAAGTTTCTCGCCCCGGTGACGGTTTCACTGCTTACGGAGCGCCGCGTCGTCGCGCCCTTTGGCCTTGCAGGGGGCGAGCCGGCCGCCCGCGGAGAGAACGGCATGAAGCGGCGCGGAGGTGCCTCCGAGGAGCTTGCGGGACGGGCGACCTTCGAGCTCGCCGCCGAGGACGAGCTGTGGATCGCGACGCCCGGCGGAGGAGGGTTTGGCCGCGCCCGCTAGCTCGGGACGGAGTTGCGAAGCCTCGACGCCGCCACGACTGGGCTTGCGACGCCTTGCGGCGCGCCTTACCGTCGAGCGCGCTCGGGCGCGTAGCTCAATTGGCAGAGCAAGGGACTCTTAATCCCTAGGTTGTAGGTTCGATTCCTACCGCGCTCACCACTTTCTCTGCGAAGGCCCTAGGTTCCGTCCTTCGTTGACGCTCGTTTCCATCCCCCCTACGCTGCGCAAGAAATGAGATTGTGTGTGCGCCGGGGTGGCGGAACCGGTAGACGCTGTGGCCTTAGGAGCCACTGTCCGCGAGGACGTGCAGGTTCGAGTCCTGTCCCCGGCACCCCGCCTTGCGCCGCCCGGGCGACGGCGGCCGGCGAAGCCATTTCGGGTCCTCGATGAATCCTGACAAGAGCGAAGAAACCGCGGCCGCAACGCCTACGGTGCGCGTTGAAACCACAGAGACGACTTCCGTCGTGCGCACACTCGAGATCGAGGTCGCCGCAGATCGCGTCAACCGTACCTTCGATCGAACCTATCGGGATCTCGCAAAGCGCGCTCGCGTGCCTGGCTTCCGACCTGGCAAGGCGCCCCGCTCCGTGCTTGAGAAGCTGTATGGCGCGAGCGTGCTCGAGGAGATCGAGCGCGCGCTCGTGAGCGAGACATTCGCAGAGGCGCTTAGCCAAAGCGGGACGGTGCCCGTCGCCGAGCCCGCGATCGAGGCGCAGTCGCCAAAGCCAGGCTTACCGTTTCGCTACACAGCACGCGTCGAGGTGAAGCCCACCTTTGCGCTGCCTGACCTTCACGGGCTTCCGGGGCGGCGGCCCACGGTCGTGGTGGGCGTCGAGGACGTAGAGGGTGCGCTCGAGCGATTGCGCCAAGAGCGCGCACCGGTCGTCGAGGAGCCGGAGGGCACGCAGGCTGCGCCCACCCACATCGTGCAAATCGATTTCGTCGGTCGCATCGACGGCGCAGCCTTCGAGGGAGGGAGCGGCCAGGACGTCGCGGTCGAGCTCGGCTCAGACCGGTTCCTGCCGGGCTTCGAGTCGCAGCTTGTGGGTGCACGGGCGGGGGAGCGGCGCGAGGTCACGATCCATTTCCCGGGCGACTACGCGCGAAGCGATCTCGCGGGCAAGGAGGCCGTGTTCGAGGTTCACCTCCACAGCGTGCGCCGGCGGGCGGTGCCCGAACTCGATGACGAGTTCGCCAAGGATGTCGGAGATTTCGCCTCCCTCGAGGAGTTGCGCGCGCGGGTCCGGGCGAACATTACCGCCGAGCGCGAGCGAAAGGCGCAGGCGGCACTTCAGCGCTCGATCCTCGATGCACTGATCGAACGCACGCCCTTCGAGCTGCCCGCAGGTCTTGTGGAACGGCGGCTCGAACGCAGGCTCAGCGCCGCGCACCGCGAGCTCGAGCGCTCCGTCCCTCACGAAGCGCTCCACGGCCAGCTTTCGCGTTGGCACGAGGAATGGCGCCCTCTCGCGGAGCGCGAGGCGCGCGAAGCGCTCCTGCTCGAAGCCGTTGCGAAGACCCAGGTTTTTGGGGCGGACGATTCCGAAGTCGAGGCGCGCATCGAGCGAATGGCGCAGGAGCAGGGCGTCGACTCGGCGAAGCTGCGCAAGGCGTATCGCGAGGCGGATCTGCTCGAAACGATCCGCACCCAACTTGCCGACGAGAAGGCGCTTGAGTACCTGTGCCGTGAAGCTAAGATCGACGAAGTGTCCGCAACTTAGGGCCGGGCTGGCACGGTTGTGAGAGGGCCGCCCCCTCCCCCCGATGGGCGCGCCATGGCCTCGGATGCAATCTTGAGACGGTTCGAGCCGATGAGTCGGCTGGCAGCGAAGCGAGGGATCGATGCCCCTAGTTCCGATCGTGGTCGAACAGGATCATCGCGGCGAGAGGGCCTACGACATCTATTCGCGCCTGCTGCGCGACCGGATCATCTTTCTCGGCAGCGCCGTGGACGACGACGTCGCAAACCTCGTGATCGCGCAGCTGCTTTTTCTTGAGGCCGAAGACCCCGAAAAGGACATTCACCTGTACGTGAACTCTCCTGGAGGGTCGCTCACCGCGGGCCTTGCCATCTACGATACGATGCAATATGTGCAGCCCGATATCGCGACGATTTGCGTGGGGCAGGCGGCCTCGATGGGTGCAGTGCTCCTCGCGGCGGGCGCCAAGGGCAAGCGCCTGGCGCTGCCCAACTCCCGGATCATGATCCACCAGCCGTGGATTGGCGGCCTCCAGGGACAGGCAACTGAGGTGGAGATCCAGGCGCGGGAAATCCTGAAGCTGCGCCAGCGCCTGAACGAGATCCTCCAGCACCATACCGGCAAGTCGCTTGAGCAGATCGCGAAGGATACCGACCGGGACTACTATATGTCTGGGGCGGAGGCTCAAGAGTATGGGATCATCGACCAGGTGATGGCCCGGCGGGACCTATCGAAGTTGCCTGTCGCGAGGTCGGTCGAGAAGTCGAGGGGCGGAGGCCAGACGGCATGAAGAAAAGGGACGACAACGCCAATCTTTCGTGCTCCTTCTGCGGGAAAAGCCAGAAGGAAGTGAAGAAGCTGATTGCCGGCCCGACCGTGTATATCTGCGACGAGTGCATCGAACTGTGCAACGACATCATCGCGGAGGAATATGGGCGAGAGGAAGTCACCACCAAGGCCTCCCGCGTTCCCAAGCCGCGGGAAATTAAGAAAATTCTTGATGAGTATGTGATCGGGCAGGAGGCTGCCAAAAAAATCCTGTCGGTCGCGGTCCACAACCACTACCGCAGGATCGAGAGCCAGGCCTTCGTCGGCGACGTCGAGCTGCAAAAGTCCAACATCCTGCTGCTCGGCCCCACAGGGACCGGCAAGACGCTGCTCGCCCAAACCCTTGCAAAGATCCTCGACGTCCCCTTCACGATCGCGGACGCGACGACCCTCACCGAGGCCGGCTATGTGGGCGAGGATGTCGAGAACATCATCCTGAACCTGCTCCAGGCCGCGAACTACGATGTCGAGCGGGCCCAGCGCGGAATTATCTACATCGATGAGGTCGACAAGATCGCCCGCAAGGGGGAAAACCCCTCGATCACCCGCGACGTGTCCGGCGAGGGCGTGCAGCAAGCGCTGCTGAAGATCATCGAGGGGACCATGGCCAGCGTCCCGCCCAAGGGCGGCCGCAAGCATCCCCAGCAAGAGTTCCTCCAGATCGACACGACCAACATCCTTTTTATCTGCGGCGGGGCGTTCTGCGGCCTCGAGAAGATCGTGGAGCGCCGGGTCGGGGTGAAGGGAATGGGGTTCAATGCCGATATCCAAAAGCGGGTGGACCGAAAGCTCGGAGACGTCCTGCGAGAGGCCGAGACCGAGGATCTCCTGCGCTTCGGAATGATCCCGGAGTTTGTGGGGCGGCTTCCCGTGGTGGCGACGCTGGACGAGTTGAACGAGGACGCGTTGATCGAGATTCTGACCAAGCCGAAGAACGCGCTCGTGAAGCAGTACCAGAAGCTGTTCGAGCTCGAAGACGTCCGTCTGCGCCTGACAGACGGTGCCCTGCGGGCCGTGTCTCGCCAAGCGCTCAAGCGCAAGTCTGGCGCACGGGGACTGCGCGCGATCCTCGAGAACGTGATGCTCGAGTTGATGTACGACATTCCCTCTCGGGACGACGTTGAGGAGTGTGTGATCAGCGAGGAAGTGATCGAGCAGGGCGCCAAGCCGCTGCTTGTGTTCAAGCGGGAGGCCGAGTCCGCGTAAGCGCGGGGGGGAGCGCAGGCGATGGTGTTCTTCCGGAGCGACGACGAGAGCAAGAGCCCCCCGGCCACGCCCAAGGCCGGCGGTGCGGTCGCCCTGTTGCCGCTGCGGGACATCGTTGTCTTCCCCCACATGGTGGTGCCTCTGTTTGTGGGTCGCGCAAAGTCGATCCGCGCACTCGAGGATGCGATGGCGGGCTCGCGCGAGCTGCTGCTCGTCGCCCAGCGCGATCACAAGGTTGATGACCCGCGAGAGCAGGACGTGTACCGGGTGGGTACGGTGGGTGCGATCCTCCAGCTCCTTCGGCTGCCCGATGGAACCGTGAAGGTGCTGGTGGAGGGGAAGTCGCGAGCCAAGATCAAGTCCTTCAGCACGTCCGAGCCTTTCCTCTCCTGTGAGATCGAACTCGTGCAGGAGCCCGAAGATCGCTCGGTAGAGCTCGAAGCCCTTGTGCGAACGATCCACGCAACCTTCGAGAACTACGTCAAACTCAATCGCAAGGTCCCGCCGGAAATCCTGAACTCGGTTTCGACGATTACTGCGCCGGCCCGTTTGGCCGACACCATCGTGGCTCATCTCAATCTGAAGCTCGAGGACCGCCAGCGGCTGCTGGAGCTCGTATCGCCTGCCAAGCGCCTGGAGGAGGTGTTCGCGCTGATCCAGGCAGAGATCGAGGTGCTGGAGGTCGAGCGGAAGATCCGCAGTCGGGTCAAGAAGCAGATGGAGCGCTCGCAGAAGGAGTACTACCTCAACGAGCAGATGCGGGCGATCCAGAAAGAGCTCGGCGAGCGCGACGAATTCAAGAATGAGATTCAGGAGCTTGAAGAGACCCTCAAGAAGAAGAAGATGCCCAAGGAGGCACTCGATCGGACGAAAAAAGAGATCCGCAAGCTCAAGATGATGTCTCCCATGAGCGCCGAGGCGACTGTGGTCCGCAACTACATCGATTGGTTGCTCTCGCTGCCGTGGGAATCGTACAAAGAGGAGAAGAAGGACATCGTCGAGGCGGAGCGCGTCCTGAATGAGGATCATTACGGGCTCGAAAAGCCGAAAGAGAGAATTCTCGAGTACCTCGCGGTACAGGCTCTCGTCGAGAAGATGAAGGGTCCGATCCTCTGCTTGGTCGGTCCGCCTGGTGTCGGGAAGACCTCCCTTGGCAAGTCGATTGCACGCGCCACGGGTCGCGACTTCGTCCGCGTGTCCCTCGGCGGGGTTCGCGATGAAGCGGAAATTCGAGGTCATCGCCGCACCTATATCGGGGCGCTCCCGGGCAAGGTCGTTCAGAGCCTGAAGAAGGCCGGATCGGGGAACCCCGTATTTTTGCTGGATGAGGTGGACAAGATGTCCATGGACTTCCGGGGCGACCCGTCGGCGGCGCTGCTCGAAGTTCTGGATCCCGAGCAGAACCACTCCTTCAACGACCACTACCTCGATCTCGACTACGATCTGTCGCACGTCATGTTCGTGTGCACCGCGAACGTGCTGCACCAGATCCCCCGTCCTCTCCAGGACCGGATGGAGATCATTCAGATTCCCGGCTACATCGAGTCGGAGAAGTTGTCGATTGCCCGCTCGTTTCTGGTTCCGAAGCAGCGGGAGGCGAACGGCCTAAAGCCCGAGCACATCGACTTCCAGGACTCTGGGCTGCTCGAGATCATCCGCCACTTCACCCGTGAGTCGGGTGTACGAAGTCTGGAACGCGAGATCGCCTCCATTTGCCGAAAAGTGGCCCGCGAGGTGGTGAAGGCGGGCGAGCAGTTCAAGACCGCCCGGATCAATGCCCCGGCGGTGCGGAGATATCTCGGTGTGCCAAAGTACCGCTTCGGCAAGGCCGAGGAAGCGGACCGTGTGGGCGTTTGCACGGGTCTCGCGTATACGGAGACGGGCGGCGAGCTGCTCCAGACCGAGGTATCGGTAACACCCGGGAAAGGCAAGCTCCAAGTCACGGGGCGCCTCGGGGAGGTGATGCAGGAGTCCGCAAACGCGGCCCTGTCCTACGTTCGATCACGGGCGAAGCAGCTCGGGCTCACCTCGGACTTCTACTCCAAAGTCGACATTCACATTCACGTACCCGAAGGCGGAATCCCGAAGGACGGTCCCTCGGCAGGAATCACGATCGCGACGGCCATCGCCTCGGCGCTAACGCGCATTCCCGTGCGCGCGAACGTCGCGATGACCGGCGAAATTACCCTGCGCGGTCGCGTTCTCCCGATCGGCGGACTGAAGGAGAAGATGATCGCTGCACACCGCGGCGGGATCTCGACGATTCTGATCCCCAAGGAGAACGAAAAGGACCTAAAGGAGCTCCCCGCCAACATTAAGCGGAACCTCGAGATCGTGATGGTCGAGCACATGGACCAGGTCCTCGTGCGCGCGCTTGCCACCGATGATCCCGAGCATCTCCTGCGCGAAGGCGACCACGCGCTCGACGGCATCTACGAGGACCCGATCAGTCCGGCCTCTCTGCCCGCGGCGCCGGGAGTAAACTAGTCTCTTCTTGACGGGCGCGTAGCTCAGCTGGGAGAGCACCTCGCTTACACCGAGGGGGTCACAGGTTCGATCCCTGTCGCGCCCACCAAAAATCACAATAAACGTTTACAAAACGCTTGCCTCAGGCGATGCTTTGTCTGGGGTCCATTGTGGGGACTCTTCGGCGGGGCGGTCCGCCTTTCCAAAGCTGAGGGTCGCGGGTTCGAGCCCCGTTTCCCGTTCCAGGATTCCACCGTGCGTCCGCTGATTTCGCGCGGAGGCGTTTTCATCCCCCGGTGCCGGATTCCAGCGTTTGCCCGTCCAGCTACAGAAATCCGCGGGCACTGCGTCCTCCTGATAGCTGGATCGGCTCGCGGTTAGAGATTCCGCCCACCCAGCGCCCGGAGTGGCGGCTGGCGACCCCGACCTCCGCGTCTCCGCCCGGCACTTCTCAGTCGCCTACGGGCGAACACAGGATCCGGGCCTCCGCAAGGGCCGGCACGGATAGAGGGTCGTCCGGGGCTCGACGCCCTAACGCGAGAACGACGCTTTGACGCTAAGGCACCAAGACGGTAGGTTCTTGATCATGGGCGCAGCACCGAAGCGATCTACGATCTACCTACCGGCCGAAGTTCATCGCGCGTTGAGGCTAAAGGCCGCCGCGGCCGATCGCTCAATCTCGGAACTTGTGAGCGAGGCGGTCCGGCTGAGCCTCGCCGAAGATGCCGAGGATCTCGACGCCTTTGAGAAGCGTTCCAAAGAGCGCAGTCTCAGCTTCGAGAACGTCGTCAAGGGTCTTCGGCGGCGTGGCAAGCTATAGCGTCCTCATCAAGACGTCCGCTGCGAAAGAGCTCGGAGCCGTCGAGCCTCGCGGGACGCGCACCCGGATCGTGTCTCGCATCCAGAGTCTTGCCCGCGCTCCCCGTCCTCCCGGTAGCCAGAAGCTTGCTGGCGAGTCCGAGCGCTATCGGATCCGGCAAGGTGCCTATCGGATCGTCTACTCGGTTGACGACGAACGACGAATCGTTGAGGTAGTCAAGATTGGTCATCGCCGCGAAGTGTACCGTTAGCGCCCGCTGCCCAAGGCGCCGAAGCTAAAGCTCGCAACACGGGATCGCTTTTCAGCGCAAAGCTCAGACCCGCATCCGCAACGGCAGTAGATTGTGCGGTCCCCGTCCACCCGGCCCCGCGGCGGCGCGCTCGCTCGTCGCTTCGGCACGTTGGCTCCTGCCATCTTCAGTCCACCCGTGGCCATGTTTGCCCGGAATGGGAATATTCCAAGCTATTGAAATCATTGTAGAATCTGGAAGCTCGCCGATAACTTCCCAAGCTGAGGGCAGGGGGTCGCCACGCAAGAATTCCTCGGGGACGTCGCCTTGAACCAACCAGGAGATCCGCGAGGCCGTGCGCCACTCCGCGAATGCGATGACAGTCGAACTGTCCCAACAGGCCTCGCGTCGGCGACGAGCGAAGATGTTCAAGTCAAAGTTGATTGCGAGATGATTCCAACACAGCTGTTTGTGGGGGGACTTTTGTGGGGACCCCCGCGTCCTTTTGTGGCTTCGCCTGACTTCTGCTGGCTTTACCCTCCCGAAGGCCACCTTCGCGGTCGCCGTACCGGAGATCCAACCGCTGGCACCACAAGACATCACGACCGACGCGGAGATAGTCGTGAAGTACGCAAAAGACGGGCGACGCGCGGCGACTGGGCGATCGGCCCTCCGCGACCGGTGCCTGGTGCCTCCTCCGGCCTTCCACGAGACCCTTAGATCGGTGTCGTGGATTTCTTCCAGGCTCTGCCATACACCTGATCACAGCCGAAGCGGCTCACAGCTTTTCAAGTTCAGACTCCGCGACGGATAGGGCTTTTCGCCGCGTGCGGGGCGGTGGGGAAGAGTCGCTACGCGAGAGCCCCCGCTCTCTCCTTCGATACGTCTCCGCGACGCTCAAACGACTTTGGAGCGTTTCGATCTGTTGTCATCACGCCACCAGGCACCCCGGCCAACGTGAATGGCACTGCGCGAGATCTCTCTTGCGTCCGCTTCCGAAGGCCGACTCTCGTCAAAACTCACCGTAGGCAGAGGCCCACAAGGGCCAGACCGGCAGAGATTGTGGTGATGTGAATCGAATAGATGCGGGCCAGGATCAAATATTTACAAGCGTTACCACCAGGGGCAACATTTATGGGTGCCGAAGTTTAGGCGCGGGAACTACGTCTTTCTCGCGTGGAAGGGAGACCATAGTCCACGTCATGTTCACGTCTATCGGGACTCGCGGCTTGTGCTGAAGTGGGATCTCGAAAATGGTCGCGCCATGAAGGGTCGCCCCACCGCCCGTCTCCTGGAACTCATCCGGGAGCTGGAACAGGAGGGTCTTCTGTGAAGATCCGACGCGTGCTCGCGAATAACCGACGCAAGGCATTTGAGGTCACTGCATCGACGGGAAAGACCTTTCTTTTCCCCTACGCGAAGCTTGATGTGCGTCCATCGCCCAGCGACAGGGTGGTTCGTGTCTTCGTGGATGCCGAACTTGGTCGCGAGGCGTTCACCTACAGACTCGAGTCGGACAGGGAGAGTTCAGTTCACATCGATCAGGTGCTCGAATACAACGAGGATCCGGCATACCTGCGAGAGCTGCTCGTCTACAAGCTCACTCTTGAGGCGCAACGGAGAGTCGAAGCCAGTTCCGTGAGCAAGCGGGAGATCATTCGCAAGCTCCATACATCGGCTGCACAGTTCTACAGGCTTCTCGATCCGCGAAACACTCGGAAATCAATCGATCAATTGATTTCCCTTCTCCACACGCTCGATTGTGATGTCAAGCTGGTCATCCGCAGACGCTCCGCTGCTGCTTGACAAGCCGTATCCCCAGCGTCCACCGGTCGATGGCGTCTCGGAGCTCGCACGTCCGTGTTGTCGCGCCCCTCGGTGCGGGCGAGGAGGATCCGGGCTGGCAACGCCAACGCTTGCGCCGTCCTGGGGCGCTCCGTCAACTCCTCGAGTCGCGTCCAGTCTGCCGGCGCCGCTGGCAGCCATACTTGGGTCGTCCCAGCCTCATCGCGCCCTCCTTGTAATAGGAAGACGCAGCGCACTTCTGCTCATCCACTTTACTCAAGACTCACGACACGAGTCGTCGAGGACGGGTCAGGCCGCCCCGGCCTGGCCCTCAGACGACGCTTGTGGGAGCAGGATGCGCGGGATGGCTTGCGTGCGGTAGCGGAAGATGCGCTCGAGCTCGGCGCGGACCATGGGCAGCGCGAGCTCTCCGAGCGGCGGAATCGGCAACGCGTAACGCACCTCGTCGCGAATCGCGGTGCCGCCGGGCACGTCGCTCAAACGGTGGGTATGGACCCACCGTCGGTACGGTCCGCGGAGCTGCTCGTCCACGAAGAGGTGGTCGGGCCGCCAGCACGCAATGCGCGTGCGCCAAGAGAACGGGATTCCGGCCAGGCGCAGGCGGTAGTCGATGAGGGCGCCCTCCTGCATTGCGATGGGAAGCGGCGTTAGGACCCGAAAGCGCAGCTCGGGGGGCGTAATGCGCTCGAGGTTCCCGGCATCCGCGAAGAAGGCAAAGACCTCCTTTCGCGGCAGCGGGAGCACAAGCTCGCTGCGCAGGACGTGCTCCCTCATGCCTTGCGTCCCTTTGCACCGTCTTTGGCCAGGCGCGCCCGTACGGCTTCGAAGCGGCGCAGCGCCGTCCTGCGCCGCTCGGCGTGGCTCACGATTGGCGGGGGATAACTCTTGGGCGGGTGCGGCATCTCCCACGGCGTGTGGACAA
>Ga0310037_10000548_pt1 | contig 23897 bp, 16 predicted proteins | sample Sb_taG_11_FD_200239 | JGI IMG/M metagenome (GOLD analysis project Ga0310037, IMG submission 200239) | Peat soil microbial communities from Weissenstadt, Germany - Sb_50d_3_AS metaG (v2) (version 2) | ecosystem: Environmental > Terrestrial > Soil > Wetlands > Peat | place: Germany: Weissenstadt... | reverse complement strand
TCCAGGGGTTCTGCCGGAGGATGCTTCTTGGCTTGGGCACGCGCGAGCAATCCGCTGGTCAAAACGAGCGCGACGCAAACCGCGGCCCAGAAACCCTTCCTGCGTTCACGCGTGGCGCTTGCGCTAGATTTCGTTACCCTGCGTGTCATATTGCGTCACTTCGCCGAAGAGCGCCGCCTGTTCGCCGATTTGCCCGCAGTCTCCTACGATCACGATCTGCGCGTTGGCCGAATCAAAATGCCGTCTCGCCGCAGCTAGCACATCCGCGCTCGTAAGTGAGCGGATGCGCTCGCGATACGTCTCGAGATAATCATCCGGCAAGCGATTCAGATAGACGGTCGACAGCTGGCCAATCATCCCGTCTTGCGTGGCCACGCCGAGCGAAAACACGCCGGTCATATAATTCCGCGCGTCGGCAAGTTCATCGTCGCCCACCGGAAGAGATCGCATGCGATCCATCTCGTAAAACATTTCGGTGAGCGTCGCCGCAACCACGTCGTTGCGCACGGCCGCATGCACCGTGAAGTAGCCGTGTTCGCGCAGAGCCGAGATTCCACTGCGGGGGCTGTACGTGTAGCCCTTCTGCTCGCGAATGTTCATGACAAGCCGCGAATTGAAAGCGCCGCCATAAATCGAGTTCGCCAGCCCCAGCCGGTACCAATCGGGATCGAGCCGGGTGATGGCGCGATTGCCGACGAGCACATCGGTCTGCACGCTTCCGGGAAGGTGCACGAGATGAACTTGCCGGCCGTGGAGCGCAGGCGGCACCGGATTCGACGGTTTCACCGGCGACGGCGCGCTCCATTGCCCGAAGGTCTTCTCGATCAATTCGAACATCGCCGGAGTGTTGAAATCTCCGACGATCACAAGCAACGCATCGGACGGCACGTAATGCCCGTCGTAATACTCCTGCAATTGCTCCCGCCGGTACGATTCGATCTGCGATTCGCTCGGCGCAACGATGGCGTAGGGATGCGCACCGAAAAGCACGTGCCGCAGCCGTTCGGCGGCGATGAATGCGGGAGTAGTACGTTCGATTCGCAGTTCCTCGAGTTTCTGGCGGCGCACACGCTCAAATTCGTCCGCGGGAAACGAAGCGTGGCGCGCGAGATCATCGAGCATCGCGAGTAAGCCGTCGGCCGATTCCGCGAGCCCAGAAATAGAGATTGCGCTGGTATCGGCGCCAGCGCTGGTGCCGAGATCCGCGCCCATGTGGCGAAGATTTTCCTCGATGGCTTGGCTATCCCGATTGGCCGTTCCCGTGCGCACAACGGACGCGGTGATTTCGGCAAGTCCCGGAGCGCGAGCCGCCGTAACCGCGTTGCCGCTGCGGAAAAAGAGCTCGGCCGTGATCTTCGGCACCCAGTGCGTCTCGACCAGCACCACCTGCATGCCATTCGCGAGCGTGCGCATAGCGCGTTTCGGCCAGGCGACAGGGCGCTCCGGGCCGAGCGGCGGCGCCTTCGTCGGGCCGGATTTTGGCGTCTCGATAAGTGTGGAACTCATTGTGCGCCTCCCTTGCCCACCGGGCGGCGGATGAGAACGGAGCGTTGCTGCGGCACAAGCATTTTGCCGGCGATTTCGCGCACCTGCTGCGGCGTGACCGCCAGGAAACGGTCGAGGACCGAGTTGATAAGTTGCGGATCGTTATCGAACAGCGTGAAGCAGGCCAGATAGTGCATCAATCCGAAGCGCGGCATGTGAGCGCCCATTCCGCCTTCAAGGTGGGAGTAAAAATCGGAGCGGAATTTCACCTGAATTTGGCGCAGTTCGTCCTCGTCGATGCCGCGATCGCGAATCTCTCCCATAATTTCTTCGAAGGCAGCGATTGTCTGTTCGGAGGAATACTCGGGCTTGTGATAAATGGTCGTGATCATCAGAGTCGGCCCGTTGTAATCGAAGAGATCGCCGGAGGAATGATTGATGCCGCCGGAGACTTCAACGGCGATCTGGCGCTCGAGAACCAGTCGGCGGTAAACGCGGCCAGCGCGTCCTCCATGCAGCATGCGATCGAGAATTCCCGCGGCGTACCAATCCGGCGTGCCGCGTGCCGGCGCGCGATAGCCGATGGCCATGGCGGGCAGCGGGCCAAATTTCTCGGGAACCTCGCCGCGCCGCTCTTCGGTTTGGAGCGGCTCGACTGCATCCACGTGCGGCGGAATCGGCCCCGCCGGGATGCTCTCGAAATAGCGTTTCGCCAGTGCGAAGGATTCTCCCGGCTCGACATCGCCGAGAATCAACAGCACCGCATTATTCGGCGCATAGTAAGTATGGAAAAAGGATCGCACATCGTCCAGATTCGCGGCATCGAGATCGGCGAAATCGCCGTAGAAATTGTGAGCGTTCGGCCAATTGCGAAACGCGACGGGCGGCAAATCAAGCCACGGGAATCCACCGTAAGGCTGATTCAAAACGTTTACGCGCACTTCCTCTTTCACGACGTCCCGCTGATTTCGCAGATTCTCATCGTCCACTTTGAGCGCGCGCATCCGATCAGCCTCGAGCCAGAGTACCCGCTCGAGCGCATTCGACGGCACCGCTTCGAAATAATTCGTAATGTCGTGATAGGTCGAGCCGTTCAGCAATCCGCCTGAAGCATTGATCAACTTGATGTGCTCCATCTTTCCGGCATTCTCCGAGCCTTGAAACATCATGTGCTCGAAAAGATGCGCAAAGCCGCTGCGTCCGCGAGGTTCAAGGCGAAATCCGATCTGATAGTAAACGCCGACGGTAGCTACTGGCGCCGAATGATCGGGCGAAACCACTACTCGGAGGCCGTTCGACAGCGTCGAGGTCTCCACAGGTATCCGAAGCGGGCTCAAACTCTTCCTCCTTGAAAATCTCGTCCTTGTTAATTCCGTCTTTAAGTATCCTTCGATGCGCGCTCGAGTGCTTTTTCTGCAGCGGCCGCATTTGCGGCCAGCACGCGGCCCGCGAGCAGTGTCAAAGCGCGATAGGCAGCGCCATATTCGCGCGGGAATTTCGTGAGCGCATCACGGTGCCGCCTGATCGTCGCGTAATCGCCGCGCGAATGAGGTCCTGTCCACGCCACGCGCGGCCCGTGCCGCTCGAAATTCGAAAGCATCTGCCGCATCAACGGCAGCAGCGCCTGGACTGCCTGCCGCCGCGTGAATCCCGATTTCATCAGGATGCGCGTGGCTGCCTCGACGAGAGCCAGTCCCTGCCCCGCGACCATCGCGCCCGCGGCGTGATACGCCGCTTTGTGCGCCCCTTCAACCACCACTGGAACGCCGCCGAGCGATCGCGCGATATTTCGTGCCGTCCGCAGCGCGCGTCGGTCGCCTTCGATTGCGAAAACGACGCCGTCCAGCTCGGGAACGCCCCGACCGCTAAACGTCTGCAGCGGATGAATCGAGCCGGTCGACGCGCCCAGTTCGGCCAGCGCCCCGAGTGCAGTTCGATCAAGCGCCCCGCTCGTGTGCAAAACGATTTTCCCGCGCCATTCACTGCCGCCAATCCCCGCCAAATCGCGCGCCACATTCTCGATTGCATCGTCGGGCGTGGCGATGAGAATGAGATCGGCGCCTACCGCCTGGCGCGTGAGTCCGCCATGAGCGACGCCCCCGCCGATCGCGAGCGCGGCCCGGCGCGCCGTCGCACGCGAGCGCGTCACGACCGCGCCAATCCGCCAGCCCAACTCCCTCATGCGGCGACCAAGACCGCATCCCACGCGCCCGCCGCCCACAATCGCCACAGTCAACGCCATCGCGCATGATAGGATAGCTGGTTCGGCTGTCCGCCGCTCAGGAAATTATTCAGCTTGCACACTTTCGCAACCGTATTCTTCAGTTTCATCGCTCTCGGCTGGCTCATTCAAGGCATTCGCGCATGGCGCGGCATGGCTAGCGTTCCGCGCCTTTCTGATGTAACGCCGGCGAGTAGCGAAAATCTCCCCCGCGTCTCAATTCTGGTTGGCGCTCGCGACGAAGCGGAAAAAATGCCCGCGGCGGTCGAGTCGTGGCTGGCCCTCGATTATCCGGATTTCGAAATCATCGCGGTGAACGATCGCTCGCAAGACGCTACGGGAAAGATCCTGGATGATCTCGCGCGGCGCGATGCCCGACTGAAAGTCGTTCACGTCACGGACTTGCCCGCGGGCTGGCTTGGAAAGCCGCACGCCCTGCAAACGGCTTACGAGCGCGCCTCCGGTGAGTGGCTGGTGTTCACGGATGCCGACGTCCGGTATTCGCCCGATTTGCTCCGCCGCACGCTCGCTCTGGCGATTGATAAGAAATGGGATCATCTGACTCTGCTCGCGGCGCTCGAGCTACGCGGGTTCTGGGAAGTTACCACCGTCGCATATCTCGGTTTGGGATTTGCGCTCGGCTTCCAGCCGTGGAGAGTCAGCGATCCCAAGAGCAAAACCTATTTCGGAGTCGGCGCCTTTCAACTTGTGCGACGTTCCGTCTATGAAGCGATCGGAATGCATCGCAAGCTCGCCTTGGAAGTCGTCGACGACATCAAGCTCGCGAAATTGATCAAGCTGGGAGGATTTCGCTCCGGCCTCGCAACCAGCCAGCAATACGTCCAGATTCGCTGGCACGATGGATTCCTCAACGTGGTTCGAGGGCTGATGAAAAACATATTCGCCGGATACGGTTTCAGCGTCTGGAATGTGCTGCTGTCAATTTCCGGCGTGTTCGTGCTGAGCATCTTGCCGTTCATCGCCGTGTGGTTTACGGCGGGAGGGGCGCGCGCTGCCTGCGCAGTCGCATGTGCCGTCGCGGTGTTAATCGAAGGGCGGTTCGTTCAGGACACTAATGAACCCGCGCTCTACGGACTCACTCACCCGATCGGCGCCGCCGTATTCATCTACATGAGCTTGCGCGCGATGATTGGCACGCTCTGGCGCGGCGGCATCGTATGGCGCGGGACTTTTTATCCGCTTCGCGAGCTGCGCAAAGGGATGGTCTGAGGCGTGACGCGCGCTACTTCCTCGCGCGCTTGGCGGCCTTCGGAGCAGGCGTGGGCGGCGCCACTGCTTCGTCGCCAACCGCCGCGGTAGAGGCAGCGCTTGGCGGTTTCGGGCCGCCCTCAGAGCCGGCAGGTTCAATTTCTATCGGCGACGCGCTGAAGATGGCCGTGAAATCGCGCTGGCGAAGCGCTCGAACGCGATCGCGTAGAGACGCGGCCCGCTCGAACTCGAATTTCTTCGCGGCCTCGCGCATTTGCCCTTCGAGCTGCTCGATCGCACGGCGCAGATCTTCTTCGCTGGCGAGAGCGTCAACCGCCACATCATCCGCCGACACAGTCAGATAATCCGCCTCCACAATCCTCGCCAATTGCATATCCACGCTCTTGATGATCGATTCGGGCGTGATGTTGTGCTCCACGTTGTAAGCCTGCTGCTTGGCGCGGCGACGATTCGTCTCGCCAATGGCGATGCGCATGGAATCCGTCATCCTGTCGGCATAGAGAATCGCTCGCGCTTCGAGATGACGTGCGCAGCGCCCGATCGTCTGCACCAAAGAAGTCGCGCTACGCAAATAGCCTTCTTTATCGGCGTCCAGTATTGCCACAAGCGAAACTTCGGGAAGATCGAGGCCTTCGCGCAGCAGGTTGATTCCAATCAGCACATCGAATTCTCCGCGTCGCAGATCCCGCAAGATTTTTACCCGCTCGAGCGTTTCGATCTCCGAATGCAAATACCGGCAGCGCACGCCCACTTCCGTAAAGTATTCGGCCAGGTCTTCCGACATGCGTTTCGTCAGCGTCGTAACCAGCACCCGCTGGTTTTTCTCAGCGCGCGCGCGAATCTGCTCGAGCAGATCGTCCACTTGGCCCTTGACCGGTCGCACTTCGACTTCAGGATCCACCAACCCCGTTGGCCGAATCACTTGCTCCGCGATCACTCCGCCCGCCTTCGTTAACTCGTAGGGCCCCGGCGTAGCTGAGACATAGATGGCCTGATTGATGCGATGCTCGAATTCCTCGAACGTCAGCGGCCGGTTGTCGAGCGCCGATGGGAGCCGGAAGCCGTAGTCCACCAGCGTTTGCTTTCGTGCGCGATCGCCGTGGAACATGCCACGCACCTGGGGAATCGTCTGGTGCGACTCATCGACGAACAGCAGGTAATCCGAGGGCACGTAATCGAGCAGCGTTGGCGGTGCCTCGCCGGGCAGCCGGCCCGACAAATGGCGCGAGTAGTTCTCGATGCCGTGGCAATAGCCGATCGTGCGCATCATCTCGATGTCGAAGTGAGTGCGCTGCTGCACCCGCTGCGACTCGACGATTCTTCCCTTTCGTTCAAGTTCGCCCTGCCACCACTCGAGCTCTTCGAGAATTGTTTGGATCGCGCGCTCTTTTTGCTCGGCGGGCAGAACGTAGTGCGTCTTCGGGTAAATCGGCATGCGCGTGATATCCGATTCGCGCGACACGATTTCGCCCGTCAGTGGATCGATCCGGCGGATGGCCTCGATCTGGCTGCCCCAAAGCTCGATACGTACGGCTGAATCCTCGTAGGGTGGGTGGATCTCGATAATATCGCCACGAACGCGGAACGTGCCGCGGCGCAAGTCTTCGGAACGGTCATACTGAATGTCCACAAACTTGCGAAGCATCGCTTCGCGCGCGATCGACTGGCCTTTCTCGAGCATCACGAGCATGCCGTAGTAGGCTTCGGGCGATCCGAGACCATAAATACAGGAGACGGAAGCGACGATCACCACATCGCGGCGCTCGAACAGAGAGCGCGTGGCGCTCATGCGCAGCTTGTCGAGCTCCTCATTCGTGGTGGCCTCTTTTTCAATGTAAACGTCGCTCGACGGTACGTAAGCCTCGGGCTGGTAATAATCGTAGTAGCTCACGAAATACTCGACGGCGTTCTGCGGAAAGAACGACTTGAACTCGTGGTAGAGCTGGGCGGCCAGCGTCTTATTGTGCGCTAGCACGAGCGCCGGGCGATTCATCTGCGCGATGACTTTGGCCATCGTAAATGTCTTGCCCGAGCCAGTGACGCCCAACAGCACCTGGTGCTTGTCGCCGGAAGAGATCCCCTCCGTAAGCTGTGAGATAGCCTGGGGCTGATCGCCGCGCGGCTCGTAGTCGCTTGAAAGCTTGAAGTCCGTGCCCACAGTCACTCCCGACGTTTAGAAACGCATTATGCCAAGCCGTCCATTATACCGCAGCGGTCAAATCGCGTGGCGAGATGAAAACGGGTGCCAAATCGGAGGTCAACCAAAGCCGGGAGTCTAATTCTTGATCGCGGACGGCAGCAGGGTTATCTGTGACTGGCTCTTCACGTTTCCAGTGTAGTTCAGCCGCGAACTCGAACTAGCGCTCGCGATCGTAAAATTCAAGTCCTGATCGACGGTTTGAGTGGCGCTGACGACGAAGCCCGTATGCAATGAAACAAAATTCATGCTCTCGCCCGAGCCAGTCCAGACCCCCGAAGTCCGAAGACCATTGTGAAGGTAGTCCGCCGGAGTCAGATCGCCGTGTGGATTCGCCTGGAGAATCTTGAATTGCGTCAGAATGACGGCGCAGTTCTCGCCCTGTTCCGAGGCCTCCGCCGGGTCAGTGCGCGGCGACGTCGACTCGCCGGTCGCGCTCCCAGCCTGGCCGCCCGCGGCCCGGCACTGTTCGTTTCGAAGATAGGTAGACTCTGCGCGCCACACTGTCTCTCGAAGCGGTGCACCGGGAACCGGTTCTTCCGAATGCCACTTCTCGCCGATGACGATTCCCTTCTTCGGAAATCGCGCGCCGGCAGAAATATTCGCGAGCCATCCGCGAACACTCGCCAGCGCCGATGGATCCTGCAACACACCTTCGAGCCCCGTGACCTCCGAGACATGTCCTTCGGGGTCGAGGCCAAATTCGAGCGAATGGCCCTCGAGCTTGCGATATTGATCGGCCATCGCCTCAGCCTGAGCATCGTAGGCGTCAGACTCATTCGTAACTACCGCTCTCTGGCAAGTGGCACGAATTCGCACTTTGGGAATGTCGCTCCCCGCAGAGGACTCTAAGTGCAGCACCTCAAGACGCACCACGAGCGTCGTTGACTGCGAAAGCTGCGACGCCGCCTCCGGATCTTCGACGAGACCCGTCGCGCGTCCCTTCGTCACATTTCTCATCTCGATCTGATAATCCAGAATCTGCCCGACGGCAAATCGCGGTGAAAGCCGCACCCGGTCATGATCGGCGCCGGGCATAAACCCAAATATGCCCGCTGAACAAGTGATCGCAAGCGCAGCGGTAAGGTAGCGCCGGCTCGCATGCTTCCTATTCAGTTTTCTCGACGGATTCGCAGCCATTTCTCGCTGAATCTTGCTCCAAAGTGATTCTGCAATAGAGCAGCCGAATGTTGTGAGATTCCGTTTCACTCGCGCGGGGTTGTTTCTGCACGCTCGATGCGAGGCGAGAAAAGAGGGCCGCGAAGAAAATACGCGGCCGCATCGGCGGGAGAATCGCCTTCGGCGCGGACCTGGTTTCTCGCGCGTGGCAGCCACTGAAGGTGAATGTCGGCATTCCGGGCAAAATCAACCGTGCCTGATGCGCCGATCGAGACGTCGCCGCTACGAAGCCGCACGCCGGACATCTGTATCTGTTCGTCGCGGCAAGAGAAGGTGCCGCTCACTTCTGAAAACGAGCTCGTTCCACCGCGCCGTGCGCCCGCCCGCAAAGACTCGACTAGATCGAATCCTTGAAGCGATGCCGGCTGGATAGTCGCGCGCCCGCGGCACCCCAATGACGCGACCAGCGCATCCCGCCCGACGCCGTGCATTTCGGCATCAATCTCGCCCGATGCGATTCCTGAAAATTGCCGCGCCAGCGTCGGAGATCCCGCTGTCAATGATGCGAGATTGATTCCTGCCAGGCGCGCGCTAACGTTGTAAGCGGGCAACCCGCGAAGATCAGCCTTCAGGCTGCCGGTGACTTTCCCGCCGCTGAAATCAGCCTCCACGTCCTGAAAATCAATCTGCCGCTGGTCCAGCTCCAAGTTGCCGCTCAGATGCTCCATTACAAATCGCGAAAACGCAAAATCGTCCACGCTCAGGCGTCCGGAAGCGCGCAAGGTGGAAGGAATCTTCTCCGGGCCGTTCGAGCTGAGGAACGGAAGCACGCTTCCCAGAAATCCCTGGCGCCAGCGCGGATTGAGCCAGCGATCCAAATCTTCAGCGTTGAGCCGATCCGTTCTCAGCGAGAATCGAGTGTCTCCAGCGAGCGGTGACAATGTAAGTGTGCCGCTCCATCGGCCGCCAAAGGCCTCCGCAGAATTGATAGTGAGTTCTTCCGCACTCCCGATGAGATTCAAGGCTCCACGCACTTGTGAGATGGGATGGTTCAGGAACGCCGCCCGAACCTCGTCGCCCTCCAGCCCAATCTCGCCGAATATTTGCGCCGGCTGAGTTCCGGCTGAACTATTCCACATGAGATCGAAGCTCGCAGGCCCCTGGACGCTCCAATCCCCGGACAACTTCGATCCCAACGCTGAAATCGCGTCCGTTACATCCTCGAGTTTAGTCGTCCGTCCGGTGAGCCTTCCGGAAAGTGCGATCGGATCGCGCTCTTCCCCGAACCCGCTAAATTGCAGGACACCATCTTCGCCCCCCAAGTCGATTTTGACTGGCGAAAGTCGCGCGAATTCCCGGTCGAAATCAATCGAGCCCGGCCCCGTTCGCATCGCCGACCGAAGGCTGCCGCCTTCCAGCGAAAGGCCCGCGGTATGAAGTGAACCGCCGACAGGACGCAACGGCCATCCGGCCAAAGTAACTCTCGCGCCGACTCGACCCCGCAACTCCAGCGCTTCGGAGACATTGGGATGGAACGCGCGAATCCACGCGAGGAGATCCTCCATTTCAATTCCCGGCGAAGTGATCACAAACGCGGGCCGCTCGCCGGCATCTATCCCCGTCCGCGCCGGATCCCACGTGACGATCCCCGTTCCCCGCACGCTCGAGCGCGGCGAATCCAGCGACGCATCCGCGAAATCAATCTCTGAACTCTCAGGCAGCCAATCGGCGCGAACTTGCAGGTTCAACGCGGGATTATCCCCACGCAGTGGCAAATCCCACCGATGCAGACGCCGGATTTCCGCGCGCCCTCCAAGAGTCCAGGTCGGCCCGAGCGTGTGCGCATCAAGCGTCATCGAAAGAGATCCACGAATTCCGTGATCGTAGCCCCCGATGAGCCGCAATGCGTCCGCCACAGCCGCGTTCTGCCACTGCATCGTGAGGTCAGCAGGCCGCAGCCGGGAAGAAGTGCCTCCGAGCTGCCCTTCCACGTGCAACGTGCCGGCCTGTTGCAGCACTACCGCCGCGCGCGACGGACTTGCATCGAGGTTCACCTGCCACCGGCCGGGCGACTGCTGCTCCACCGAGCCCGTCACGCCGACGAACGCGAACGGGAGCTTTTCATCGCCGCGCTTGAAATTCACCCGGCCCGAGTCCACCTCGATGCGGCGAATTCGCAGCCGCGCGGTGTTGCGCGCAACGACCGGAGCGTCAGCGCCCGTCAACCCCGATGGCATCGGCAGCCATTCCTCGATATTCCAGCGTCCGTCCGCAGCCCGCACCAGATTGAGGCTAGGCCGGGACAGTGACAGCGTGCCCAGCTCGAAGCGACCGGCCAAAAGCGAGAGCCAGCGAATCCGGATCGTCAAAGAATCGGCGCGCAGAAAGTATTCATTGCCGAACCGGGGATCATCAAAAACTACGACCGGCGAGGCCTCAAGTTCAGGCCTTCCGAAAAGATTCAGCGAATAGCGCGCAACTTCAATGCGGCGCCCAAACGCCGCCTCCAAACGCGCATTGAGAATATTCCGTATTCGCGTGTGCCGGACTAAGGCCGACCCGAGCACCTGAGCCGCCACCCACGCAATAAGCAAAATCACAACCCAGCGCAATCGCCGCAACATCACCGGCCGCCGCGCGCGCTCCGCCGCAGGTGTCAGTTCTTCCAGCGTACTTTCGGGCGAGATCGAAACGGGTGTCACGAGGCTCTCAATCAATGCACTTCGTGTAGCATGCGGCTCCATCGCGCCCGGCTGGGAAGATGCAGCAAAGTCCGCACCATCCCCCGCACGCCGCTGATGAAATCGTCATTCGCGTAATCGCCGCTATTCGCTTCCACCGACCAATAGATAATCACGGGACGGCCCATGATAGCGTCGCGCCGCACAAACCCCCAATAGCGGCAATCCCAGCTATAGTCGCGATTGTCTCCCATTGCGAAGTATTCGTCCGGCGGCACCACAAGCTCTCCCTCCTCCACGTGATTCAGAATGTCCGCCGCCCATTCGGGACGCAGCCGTCCCTCGAGAAAATCGTGGCTCGTCGGCGGAAAATCATCGCCGAAAAGATCAGCCGCAGCCGGATCGTGTACCACGTAGGGCTCGTTGAGCAGCGCTCCGTTCACGTAAACTTTCGCATCCACGATGCGCACGCGGTCGCCGGGAAGCCCGATCACGCGCTTCACGTAATGCGGATGATCATCGAAAGGAAATTTGAACACGATAATGTCGCCGCGCCGGATTGCCCGATACGGTAGCAAGTGCTCGTACCACGCACCGCGGCCTTCAAAAATGAATTTATTCACCAAAAGATAGTCGCCGACGAGCAGCGTCCGCTCCATCGATGGCGAAGGAATCTTGAAAGTCTGCACCACAAACGTCGTGCCATACAGCACGATCAAAATTGTCACCAGGAGAGATTCCAGGTACTCGCGAAAGGTCGTTTGTTGGGGAACGCTTCTGGAGGGCAGCGCCGCCTCGGACGGACTTTCCGCCTGCACATCCGAAGGCATCGCGCCGCTCACTTCCGATTGCTCGTAGCCAATAAGCTGGCGAGCGCCTGCCTCGCGGCAGATTGTTCGGCTTCCTTCTTGCTCCGTCCTTCGGAGGCCGCTAATCGCTCGCCGTTCAACCACGCCTCGACTTCAAACAATTTGCGATGGTCGGGCCCGCTCTCGCGCTCGATGCGATACTCCACTCGCCCTCGCGCGTGCTGCTGTACCCATTCCTGCAGTGCGGACTTGTAATCGGAGAGATGCAAAGGCTGGTCGGAATGAAGAATGGCAGGATCGAGCAGCGAGCGGCGAATGAAAGACCTCGCCGCTTCGATTCCGCCATCCAAATAGATCGCCGCGATCACCGCCTCATAAGCATCGGCGAGCAGGCTCTGCTTCTCGCGCCCTCCCGTCATTTCCTCGCCGCGGCCCAATCGCAGATAGCGGCCCAGGTCCAGCGCTTGCGCCGCCGAGCGCACCGCGGCCCCGCTCACAAGCCGCGAATGAGCCTTCGATAGCTTGCCCGCGTCCCAATCCGGGTAAGTTTGCACCAGGTATTCGCTGGCGATCAGGCCCAGCACTCTATCGCCGAAGAACTCCAGCCGCTCGTTATCCTCCGCGGGCGCATCCAAATCCCGCTGCCTCGCCGAACGGTGCGTCAACGCCAGCTCCAGCAACTCGGGCCGCCCGAACTGATACCCCAGCGTTTCTTCCAAGCGGGCGAGCTTCTCCCCCGTTTTCGAGGCCGTCCCGAGTTCCTTGCTCACTCCGATATCTGCTTACGGCTTGGCGGCCGGCTGCGCGGCGGCCTGCTGTTTAGTCTGATCGGCGCGCTGCTTACACCGCGTCTGCAGCGGTCCGCTGATTTCGGCGCACTTCGAGTACGCAGTAGAAGCGTCGCCAAATTTCTTCAGCGCCTCGTAATCTCGCCCAAGAACGTACAAATCGGCCGGATCCGGCATCGTTCCCTTTGTGCTCAACTCCAATTCCGCCGCTGACTCCGTCGGCTTCTGCTCGCGGAAATAGACGAGGCCCAAGCCGCTGTGCGCTTGCTCCGTCGCGCTGGCCTTCGACTTCGCGAAAACGTCGTCGGTCATTGCCGCTGGCTTCGCCATCTTATCCAGCACTTCGAGCCCGTGCTTCAGTTCCTCCTCGGCTTTTTGCAGCTTCTTCGCCGCGTCTATGTCGTTTGGATCGTAATTGTGCGGCGTAACCCATCCCAGCTGCACCAGCACCGATACATCATCGGGATTCAAAGCCAGCGCTTTGTCCCCATTCTCATACATCTTCGCAAAGTCCTGCTTCTGGAAATAGGCATGCATCAGCTCGGCGTACACGGACTCTCTGTATTTGCTCTCCACCCATTTGTGCACGAATGATTCGCCGAGCGTGATTTGCTGATCGTAGTCCGTCGCCTTCACCGCCGCGAGGGCCTTGTAGTCTGTTTCTTCCGCCGGATCGGTCTTGGCAACATCGCCGAGCCCCGGGACGCCTGGTTGAATCGGCCCCATATCCGGCGTGGTTTCGTTCTTGCCTCCGCTCGGCGCGTTGGCCCCCGGAGACCCTGCACTCCCACCACCTCCTCCGCCATGTCCCTGCGCGAACACCGGACTCGCGAAATTCAGTCCAACCACGAGTCCCCAAATCGCGGCCGCAATCCCCAGCTTCCTCGAACTCTTCATGGTTTCCCCCTTCGATCGAAAGTCTACTTCGAAGTTCCCATCGTACAAATCACGAATCCCTCATGGCTGCGACGGCGGCTTGGCTTCGCCCGAGCCTCCTCCGCCCCCGGACGGATTATAGGGCGAAGTCTGCCCGCGCTGCGCGGCCGCGCGAGCCGTATCGGGTGCATCCGCAATGGCGAGCGCAGCACTATACTCCGTCAGCGCCATATCCCGGTCGCCTTGCATATCGAGTATCCGTCCAAGGTAAACGTACGACCATGCCAGGATCGACGGCTCGACGGCCGTACCGCGCTTCGCGTTCGCCACCACTTTTTCGAACAGCTCCTGAGCTCGATCTCCCTTTCCCTGCAGGATCGACGCGATCGCCAGTCCATACTGCGCCCGCGGCAAGTCCGGATGGCTCGCAAGAACCGCCGTGAAGATTGCCTCCGCCGCGGTGCCATTCTTCAATGCAATCTGGCGATCGCCTTCCGCAAGATCGTGATCGAGTGACGACTCGGCCGGCGCCGCTGCCTTCTCGTCTGCTTTCGGCTTCGCGGACTCCGCAGTTGCAAACTTCACGTTTTGCAGCCGCTGCTTTTCCGCGTCAACGTCCAGATTCTTGACGATGTCCGGGAAATAATACTGCATGGCCGGACCGTCTTTCTCGAATAACTTCAATTGCGCCACCAGCGGCCGCACCAGAATAAGCCCTTCCCCGTCGTCTTCGGCCAGCGCGCTTTCAAGGTCCGCCGCGGAAATCCGGTTCAATCTCAATTCCACAGCCTTTACGAAGCACTCGTCAAATAAGCCGAAGAAATCCTCCCGGTAAGCACGGGGCAATAGCGGCGCCTTCGCCGCAATACCCAGAAGAGCGCTCTTAGCGTCCAATTCCTTGCGCGACCGAAGAACCATCGGATCGACCAAGAAATGTATGTAGGCGTGGCGGATATCGTCGATAGGAAGCTCTGCGCCCGATCCCACCACAATCGAGTAGTGATCCTGATAGGTTCGAAAATTCAGGCGGTTGCCGGCGAGCGGCTCGACCACAACTGTAAACTCGCGGCCGTTCGATTGGCGTTGAACTTCGCGAAGATACGCAGCGGTGAGAAAGGTCGTCCGGCGCACGGGGCTTTCGTAACGCCCCACTTCGCGATCGTAGTCCTTCGACATTCGCGCCCACTCCGCCGACAATTGCGCTTCCTTGTAAAAATTGCGGAGGATTTGATCGAAGTTCTCGATGCTCAATACGTCGGGTGGCAGCACGTCGTGGTCAATCTGATAAGTGAAATTGGGAGGCAGGCCAACCACCAATGCGAAGGAAATGAAGCGCGACATCGTCTCGCCCGGGTCGGCCAGAGCGTGCTCGCGATAGAATTGCCGCAGCGCCTCTGTCGCCGGGCCCTGCATGTGCCGCAAGCGGTCATGCAGCGCCGCCCAATCTCCGGCGTTCGACGACACGCTGGGATTGACCTCGAGACCCGCGGCATCCAGCGCGCACATCACGGAGAAAAGTTGCGCGCTGTTCTCCACCGAAACGCCGCCCGCTGCAGCCGATTGCGGCGCGCTCGCCACCGGAGACACGAACACCATCGCGAGGGAAGCCGCTGCCGCCCAACTCAGCAGGGTTCTAGGACGTAGCCTGCGGATTTTCCTGCTCCTTCTGGGCTGCCAATCCTGACGCACCTTGGCGGGGGATTCCTGAAGCTGGGCTGGGACCCGTTCTGCGGACAACCCTCGCCGAACTCAGCCACACAAACTCTATCCACTCACTCACACTGAGTCAAGAATGCAGCCCGGAGAATTGATGGTTGCGCTGACGTACGATTAATCTGCGGAAAAGACCTGCGAGTTGTCGTCCCGAACGAATTGAGGAATCTGTTCTTCGTGAGATTGTACGCTAGTTGCTGATTCTTCGTCGCCGCGAAATCTTCAGCCACGCACGCGCACTTCGCTGAAATTCAAAATCACGCGCCCGCCCGGCATCGGCCGTCCGAAACTAATCTGGGGGCGAAAACGCGAAAATAGAAGCACCTGATCCAACTGGTGGCGCACCGCCGCATCATTCGGCCCGGCCAAAATGTTGTAGCTCACCACCTGGCCCAGCTCGTTCAAGGTCGCGTCCACGATCAGCAGGCCGGCATCCGGCGTTTCTCCGCTGTCCGCAATTCCCGCCACCGGAAACGGCGCAAGGCTTTCCAGCCGCGCCGGCTGAATCAAATTCCCCGGCCAATCGTTGGCGCCGGCTACTGGAACTCCCACCAGGATGCCCTGCACCACAAACAAAAACGCAAAGATGGCCGTCAGCACGCCCCCGGTCGCAGGCAGAGCAAGCGGCTCAAGAATGTTTTCCGAAATAATCGCGGCTCGCTGCACCAAGCGCCGCAGCCACGGCTCGCGCGTCCGCGCGTGCACGGCGGCAAGCCGTATTCTCATGGCAAGATCTTCGGGAGGCGCGGCAGCTTCCACATTCGCCAGGCACCGCGCCAGACGCCGGTAGCGCTCCAGCTGCTCGCGGCACACCGCGCAAGAATTCAAATGCTCGCGCAGTTGCGCGCGGTCGCGCGTATACAACGCTCCATCCACATATCCCGGAAGGCGCCGGCTAGCCTGACGGCAATTCATCGCGCGCCTCCCCGATTCCGCTGCGCCGCAAGATTCGGCAGCCCTTCAAATGTCAGCGCGTTCGCCGGCGTCAAACTTGAATGGGCACCATCCGGCATGCTCGCGGCGGCCGCGCGCTCGACGCCGGATATTTCGGGCGCCTCATTGTTGCCAACCCGTTCGCCATGCAGCAACGGATCGAGAATTTCGCGCAGCGCCCTCCGCCCTCTCAGAATCCGCGACTTCACCGTTCCCACGGATATCTCAAGAATTTCCGCCACTTCTTCGTAAGACAATCCTTCGAGATCCCGCAAAATCACCGCACCGCGGAACACATCAGGCACTTGCGACAGCGCCTTGCGCACAGCCGACTGCGTCTCGCGCGTCGCCAATCGATCGTACGGCGTCGCATCCAAATCCTCGAGCTCCAGCGCCGCAGCCGTCCCGTTCGAATCATCATCGATCGAAATTTGCTGCCGGTGATGCCGCCAGCACCAGCGCCGGTGATTCAGCGCTTCACGCACCGAAATTCGATAGAGCCAGGTCTTCAATGAGCTTCCGCGCCGGAATCCGCGAATCCCGCGAAACGCGCGCAGAAAAACTTCCTGAGTCACGTCGGCAGCGTCAGCCGAATCGGAGAGAATTCCGTAAACGAGGTTGTACACCGAGGCGTGGTAGTAAGTGACCAGCCACTCGAAAGCCGCGTCCGAGCCGGCTTGCAGCTCGTTCACCAGCTCCGCTTCGTCGCGGCCCCACGTTAAGCTTTGCGCCAAATCCGACATCGCCTCTCCGGCACTACGTCGCATCGTCGCGCGCTGCAGTTCAAGCCGCCGAACCCTTTCTACGTTAGACACCGCTGCGGCTCGCCCGGTTCCTATTATACCAGCCATCAGCTTCCAGTGGATTCTCACTCTGACGGTTCAGCCTGGCAATAGCTCTTCCGTCCTGAGAATACCCGCCCGCCCCGCAGGAACTCTCAATAACCTCTGTAAGTGCCCTACCCTCTTTAGTTTACGAGCTAGCTTGCTTCGGCGAGCCCTCTCGTTTAGGATGGCCTGCTGCCCGGAGGCTCGCTCTTGATCGGCGAGACATTCTCGCATTATCGCGTCATCGAACCGCTCGGCAGCGGCGGCATGGGCCAGGTCTTCCGCGCCGAAGACATCCGTCTCGGCCGCTTCGTCGCTCTGAAATTTCTCTCCGGCGAACTCGCCCACGATCCCGCCGCGCTCGAGCGCTTTCAACGCGAAGCGCGCGCTGTCTCCGCGCTCAATCATCCCGGCATCTGTACGCTCTTCGACGTAGGCGAATCAAATGGCCGCCCATTTCTCGTCATGGAACTCCTCGAGGGCCAAACTCTCCGCGAACGTATCGGCGGCCGCCCCATTGCTCTCACCGCTCTCCTCGATTTCGCCATTCAAATTTCCGACGCGCTCGACGCGGCTCACTCCCGCGGCATAATTCATCGCGATATCAAGCCCGCGAATATCTTCATCACCCCGCGCGGCCAGGCGAAAATTCTCGACTTCGGCCTGGCCAAACACGCCGCAAAGCCCCGCGCCTACGAATCCATGGGCGCCACCGCCAGCGTCGACGCCTTTCCGCAGCACGAATCAATGATCACCAGCCCGGGCTCGGCCATCGGAACTGTCGTCTACATGTCGCCCGAGCAAGCCCGCGGCGAAGATCTCGACGCCCGCACCGATATTTTCAGCCTCGGCACCGTGCTCTACGAAATGACCACCGGCCGCCCACCCTTCGGCGGCAACACCACCGCGGTAATCTTCGACGCCATTCTCAATCGCGCCCCCGCTCCGCCGTCTCATCTGAATCCCGAAACGCCGCTGCGCCTCGAAGAAATCCTCGGCAAGACGCTGGAAAAAGATCGCGAGCTCCGCTATCAAACCGCATCCGAGCTGCGCGCCGATCTCAAACGCCTCCGCCGCGACACCGAATCCGCCCGCACAACTCCCGCAGCCGGCGCTTGGTCATCTTCTACCGTTCGCGCCGCTGGCCCCGCCCCAGCAAGCGGCAGCTCCGCGCCTCTAAGCGTAGGCGTTCCGCTATCCTCCACTTCAGTAAGCTACGATTCCGCCCCGCAAATTCCGCCCACAGTTCCAGCCGAAATCCCGCCATCAAAATCGCGCCGCAGCTTAATCGTTTGGAACGTCCTCGCAATCGTTATTCTCGCCGGCGCATTCGTCGCCTGGACGATGTTCCACCGCCATTCCGAACAAACCGCTCCCCAAAGTTTTCAAGAAGGCATGTCCATCACTCAACTCACCAGCAGCGGCGACATAGGCGCTGCCACAATTTCCCCCGATGGCAAATGGCTCGCCTACGTTCAGGATCGCAACGGCCAGCAAAGCATCTGGGTCCGCCAGGTAGCCACGGGCAGCATCGCCCAAGTGCTTCCTCCCTCCCAACTAAATCCCGATGGTCTCACCTTCACCCGCGATGGAAATTATCTCTACTTCAACACCAGACACACCAGCGAGACAATGAGCCATTTGCAGAAAATGGCCTCGCTCGGCGGCCCTCCCCAACTAATTCTCGACGACATCGACAGCCCCATCACCTTCTCTCCCGACGGCAGCCAAATCGCCTTCGTCCGAAATTCCTCCACGGAACAAAATTCAAAACTCATGGTCGCCGCGGCCGACGGCTCCGGACAACACGCGCTCTCAACTCTCAGCGGCCTCAGTAGCTTCAGCTTGAACGGTCCCGCATGGTCTCCCGACGGCGCAAGAATCGCCGTAGGTGCAATCGAAGGCCAGGGCAGTTCGTATCATTGGCACATCCACCTGGTTGACACAAAATCCGGCGCCATCACTCATCTCGGCGACGACATCTGGGTGAATCCGCGCCAACTCGCATGGCTTCCGGACGGCAGCGGCCTGGTGTTCCCCAGCGCGCGAAAAGACTCCGGCGCGCTAAATTCGCAACTCTGGTTTCTGTCTTATCCCTCAGGCGAACCGCGCCGCATCACCAACGATTTGAATCTCTACACCGGCGCCAAAATCACCGCCGACGGCTCCGCTCTCGTCACCTCGCAAGCCACATTGATTTCGCGCCTCTGGCTCGCTCAATCCGGCGCCGCCGCTCTCCCGGAATCCGAAGGCAAAGCCGTCACCACCGGCATCGGCCGCGCCGACGGCTATCTAGGCATCTCCTGGCTTCCCGATGGGCGCATCGTCCAATCGTATTACGCCAGCGGTAAGATCGGCCTCTCCATCACCAATCTCACTGACAATTCCTCGCGCGATCTTCCTCTCGGCAAAGGCATCAGCGAACATCCCTCCGCTTGCGGCCCAACTGGCATGTTTGTCTATGGCGAACAAGGCGCTGAAGGCTCCCAAATTTTTCGCGCCATGCCCGACGGCAGCGCCGCCGTTCCCGCCACTAAAAATGGCATTGATAGCGAACCTGTCTGCTCCCCCGACGGCAAGTGGCTCATCTTCCGCCGCCAGGACAATGGCGATGGCGAACTTTGGCGCGCCTCCATGGACGGCGGCGAACCAACTCGCCTCAACATCAAGGGCGCCCGCTTCCCCGCGTTCTCCCATGACGGTAAATGGCTCGCCGCAGGCCAGCGCTCCCGCGATCTGAGCCTCAAGTTGGCGGTATTCGCGAGTGACACCGGCGAGGTCCGCGCACTCTACGACGTGCCTCCCGGCGCCGGCCCCGCAGGCGAAGGCGGCCCGCAATTGAATTGGACTTCCGACGATCGCGGCATAGCCTACGTAGTCACCAAGGACGCCGTATCAAACATCTGGGTCCAATCGGTCAACGTTGCCAACCCGGATCCTCACGCCTCTCCCCGCCAACTTACCCATTTCACTTCCGACCTCATCTTCGGCTTCGCCTGGTCCCAAGACGCCAAGCAGCTAGCCCTAGCCCGCGGCCGCTACGCCACCGACGTAGTCCAAGTCTCCCACTTCCACTAACCACAAGCACTCGCGCTCCCGCGACAATCCGCATCGGAAAACACTCTGATCGTCAAATTGGTTTTGCCGGTCGTAGGGGCGCGGCTTGCTGCGCCCGCCGATGTAACCCCTTCCACCACGTCTGCCATCTGCCACGCCGTATCGCAACCCTCCGCTTTGTGTCCGCCCTTCTGCTAAAATCCCACAATGCAAATCAGCCGCCGCACCTTCGTAAAATCCACGGCCGCCGCATGCGCGGCCACCACGCTCGCCTCCACCGCCCTAGCCCAAGAAACCAAACTCCCCCCCGCGTTCGATTCTCTCCGCCCGCTAGGCGACCGCGTCCACCCCATCACCACCAACGAATTCCAATCCCGCATCGCAAAAGCCCAGCAATTAATGACCGACGCCAAGCCCGACTTCGCCGCTCTCTACGTAACCCCAGGCTCCTCCATGCTCTATTTCACCGGCATCCACTGGTGGCCCAGTGAACGAATCCTGGCGTTGCTTATTCCCCGGGAAGGCGATCCGCTCCTGATCTGCCCAGCCTTTGAGGAAGGTCGCCTTCGCGAAAATCTGAAGTGGCCTATCTCAATCAAAGTTTGGCAAGAGGACGAAAGCCCGTACCGTATAGCCGCGTCCTGGCTCAAACCAAAGGACCGCCCGGTAGGTCGCATCGCCGTGGAATCCGGCACGCCCTACATGTTCTTCGACGGCCTGCGCAAGTCCTATCCCTATCCCGAATATTTAAGCGCCGACGCCATCATGCTCGGCTGCCGCGCCCTCAAAAGCGAAAATGAACTCGCCCTGATGCGCCTGGCCTGTCAGGCCACCTTCGATGTTTACAAAGCCGCCTTCGCCTCGCTGCACGAAGGCATCAAGCAATCCGAAGTATCCGCAATGATCTCCGCCGGCTACGCAAAAATGGGCCTCGGCGGCTACTCCGTCGTTCTTTTCGGTCCCGCCGCCGGTCTTCCCCACGGCACGCGCGAGGATCGCCAGCTCCGCGAAGGCGAGGGCGTTCTCATAGATGGCGGCACTAAAGTAGAAGGCTATGAATCCGACGTAACGCGCACGAGCGTCCTAGGCAAGCCCACCGACAAACTGCAGCGCGCCTTCGACACAGTCCGCAAAGCCCAAGACGCAGCATTAGCAGCAGCAGTGGCAGGGGAAAAATGCGGCTCAGTAGACAACGCCGCAAGAGAAGTAATCACAAAAGCAGGCTACGGCACCAACTACAAATATTTCGCCCACCGCCTAGGCCACGGCATAGGACTAGATGGCCACGAACAACCCTATCTAGTGAGAGGAAATCGCGTAATCCTCGAACCCTCAATGACGTTCTCAGACGAGCCAGGAATCTACGTCCCAGGCGAATACGGCCTAAGATGCGAAGACGATATGGCCATCAGCGAATCCGGCCCAGCCAAACTCCTAACCCCAGGCTTCGCCCCAAGCCTAACCACCCCAATCGCCTAGCGTATGTAGGGGAGGGCCGGTGTAGCCCTCCCGCGACGCCAGCTTTTGGCATCCCCACCACGCGCCAGGCGCGTGGCTCTTCTCTTTCCTCGCCCCAATCCCAAACGCTGTCATCCTGAACGAAGTGAAGGATCTGCATTCGCCGTTGCTTTTTCTTCGCACTTCGGCCCCGCCGTAGCCTTTTCCGCTTTTATTCTCCACTCGCGCAGGCTAAGAACTGTCATCCTGAGGGCCGCGCAGCCCGATTTCCGCGCCCATTCACCACGAAGTTGCGCGGAAATCGGGCGCTTTGGCGCGGCCCGAAGGATCTCGTAGGACACCTCGATCCGGGTTTGACTTTTCCGCGCGCGATTTCTACGAATCCTCTGCTACATTGAAATTTCCTTCTCTCTCCGCCCTCTTCAATTCCGCCCCACCAACTCCGACCTCTCTCGGCAAAACTCCACCACCCGCGCCTCCGCCCAAAATCTCTCCTCCCCACTCTCCCGCGAAATAAACGCACAATGCCCGCCATACCTGGGCGCAATCACGGTCACATTCGGATTCGCCGGAAATCCTCCATTCGAGAAAGTCTCAAACGGCACAAACGGATCATCCTGCGCCGTAAGAATCAAAGCAGGCACGCGAATCTCCGCAATCACCCTCAGCGCACTAGCCCGGTAATAATAATCGTCCGCATCCCGAAATCCGCAAAACCGCGCCGTAATCACGTCATCAAATTCCCGCACAGTCCGCACACGCCCAAGCCCATCGAGCGGATATCGCCCCGGATACAAAGCCGCCTTCAGCCGCATGCTCCGCTTCAAGCTATTAACAAAATGCCGCTCGTAAATAAAATTCCGCGCCTCCGCCAAATCATCCGCGCAAGCAGCCAAATCAATCGCCGGACAAATCCCGATCACGCCCTTCAATTCCGCAGGCGCCTCCGCCCCAAACTCCCCAGCCATCTTCAAAACAATGTTCCCGCCCATAGACGACCCAGCCACAAAAATCTCCTTCAACGAATCCTTCGCAATCAACTCGTTCACCACAGCCCGCATATCCCCGCTCAACCCCGAGTTGTAAAGCGTAGGCGTCAAATGCGCCGTCCCCCCGCAATTCCTCTGGTTCACCCGCAGCACATTGAACGCAGCCCGAAATGCCTTCTCCGCCGCCCCCAGCATGTACCCAGATTCACTAGATCCCTCAAGCCCATGCAACAAAATCAAAGTAGGCCCCCGCCGCGGCTCCACTTGCCAATGACACTTAGCAAGAATCCGCGACCCAGCCTCCACCTCAAACTCCCGCGGCACACAAGCCCCCAACGCAGGAAACTTCCGCGGCCAAAATGCAGCCGCAAGCGTCATCAAATGGGCATTCCGCAGAAACGCAGGAGGAGTAAATTCAAGCACAAAGAAAAATCTACGATAGGAAGCCAAACCGCGCAACAGGCGAAGCACAGGGTGCCCCACGCTCCGCCGTTGCCCGTGGGGCTTTTGACCCCGCCGAAAGATCTGAACTTTTTCGAGCCTGAGTTCCTGAACTAGCTTCGTTCTCTCAGTGCCCGGGATTCACGCAAACAAAACTAGCCGCATCGTTCGTAGCACCGCTCCCCGTATACCGGCTCTGCAGCGGAAATGGACACAGCGGCCGCGTCCCACCCGTAGGAAAATTCTGCGCCACGCGCGGATCAAACGGAGCCCCAGGAGGAAATGGCGATGCGGTACTCGTATTTGCAGCAACAATCGCCCCCGGCGCAACTCCGTTTTCCACCCACGACGTAATCGCGGTCAAAAGATTCCCGCTGAAGCTATCGGTAGCAGGCCCTCCTCCGCAATGCGCCATGTTCGGCACCATATACAATCGCGAGAAGTCCCGCGCATGCCCGCCGCTAACCAGATCGACGAGGCCGTAATACTCCACCAGATCCACGCCGGAAAAAATCCCGTCATTCACCGAGTCGTAGAAAATAATCTTCCCGCCGTGATTCTTGAACGAGAAAAGAAACGGCGAGGGCCCGAACGGCGTCCCGGTCATAAAATCCATCGGGCTCCTTGGATAACCCGGCGCAGACTTGTAAATCGTAGGCGCGTCCGTGTCGAAGTTGTAAGCGAAAACAAACGCCTCCTGCCCGTTAGTCCCAGCCACAGGGGTAACCGCTGGCGGATTTGTAAACACCATCGGTATCGCTCCGCCGCCAAGCGTCAGGTTCAGCGCCGTATTCGTGTTCGGCGGCCCAAAGAACGAAACGTTCCATCCCGCCCAACCCAATCCGAACGCCGACGGCGGATCCCAAATGCCCCCATCCCAGAACCAGCTCGAGTACAGCGGCACGCCGTGCGAATTCCGAGGCCCGGCATAAATCTGCTTCAGCGCCTCCACCTGCGCTGCCGTCAAGCAAGTCCCGCCATGCGGCGTATTGCCATTCGCGCCCGTCGGGCTGCACGTATAGGCCGCCAGCGCCGGATAAACCCGCTGATTCGTGCAAGCCGTGTAGTTGTCA
>Ga0310037_10000543_pt1 | contig 23955 bp, 18 predicted proteins | sample Sb_taG_11_FD_200239 | JGI IMG/M metagenome (GOLD analysis project Ga0310037, IMG submission 200239) | Peat soil microbial communities from Weissenstadt, Germany - Sb_50d_3_AS metaG (v2) (version 2) | ecosystem: Environmental > Terrestrial > Soil > Wetlands > Peat | place: Germany: Weissenstadt... | reverse complement strand
TCGGGCCGGTGTCTGATGTGGCGCGACTGCCGGAAAAGGAATTACCGCAACACAGGCACAACACGGATGAGGGAGAAACCGATGAGCGACTTTCAGGCTATCGCTGACCGGGTCGAGATCGAGGCGCTGGGCGGCGAGTTCACCGACGCGGCGATGATGCACGATCGTGCCCGCCTGGCGTCGCTGTTCACGCCCGACGGCGTGCTGCGGATGCCCAACATCCCCGTCGAGCTGGTCGGCCGGGAGGAGATCCGCGCCGGGGGCGAGCGGCTGCAGTCCCAGTGGGACTTCTTCGTGCAGACCACGCACCCGGGCACGATCCAGCTAGACGGCGACACCGCGACCGGCCGTGCCTACATCCAAGAGCTCGCGCGCGCCCGCGACGGCCGCCAGGGGCTGAACTACGCCATCTACCACGACCGCTACCAGCGCACCCCGGACGGCTGGAAGTTCACCGAGCGCCTCTACGAGGTCAGGCACCTCGACACCAGCCCGCTGACGGGCTCGGCGCCCCGCCCAGCCGGGCGCCCGCCAACCCGCCGGCCGTCCCGCTCCGACATGACCCAGCTCACTCCCCGGCTCGTCCTCGAAGGCAAGCGAGCAAGTGGCCACCTCAAAGCTCGGACATTGGCCTTGACACAGACTCCCAACCCGGCGATCAACGGCGAATCCCCTCGCAGATCAACCTTATATGCGCGGCAGCCGACCCACGGTCGAGACGCGTCTCGGCGAGCAGAACGGCGGATATCGGGTGTCAAGCAGTGCCTGCGCAAACTACGGTGCGTTACGGGAGAACGATTCCCCTTTGTATCGGATCGCCGGGTAGGGCGCGCGCGGAAGGCTTGGGCAGGAGGCCAGGCTTTGCGCGCAGAGTGTCCGGGGTGGCATCCGGGCAGCGTCTCAAACAGCGGATCAGGCGCGGGAGCCGGCCAGATCGTGGTTCGGGTAGGAGGACGGCCTCAGCGTGCTGGGGGCGGCAGCAACGGCACGGCCGCTGCCATCATTCGCTCAACGATCTGCGCGGCGGCCGGCACGTCGGCGATGTCGCCCACACCGCAGCCGGCGTACATGGCCATGGCAGCCACCTCGCCGGTGGTGAAGACCGTCGGTGGCTGCGCGGACCAGCGGACGACCTCCCAGCTCTGGTCCCGGTAGGCGGCGCGGGCGACGACCCGGTCCGCGCCTGCAGCCGCGCGCTCCAGGGCGACGCGCAGCACGCGATGGGGGGCGTCCGGCCAGCCGTCGCCGAACGCGGTCGTGTGCACGGTGGCGCCGGCGGCGGCTGCGAGCAGCGCAGTCACGTAGTCGGGGTGGGCACCGGACTCGGCGGTGGCCAGGAAGCGGGTGCCCACCCGGGCTGCGCTGGCGCCAGCGTTCAGGGCCTCGGCGAGCGCGGCGCCGGTGGCGATGCCGCCGGCGGCGATCACGGGCACCTCGAGGGCCGCGAGGACCTGCCGGAGCAGCGTGGCCAACGGCGTCGTGCCCCGCACATGGCCACCGGCCTCGATCCCTTGGGCGATCACCGCGTCGCACCCGGCGTCGACGGCGGCCACCGCCTCCTCCAGCGAGCCGACCTGCCAGAAGGCGATCGCGCCGCCGGCATGGATGCGCTCCACCACGGTGGCGTCAGGATCACCCCAGAACACATCGACGACGCGGGCGCGACGGGCCGCCAGCTCGAGCTCCCCGGTTCTCGCCGGCAGCTCGAAAGCAAAGAACCCGACACCGACCGGCCGCTCCGTGCGCTCCTGGACCCAGCTCAGCTGCTCATCGACAGGCATGGGGAAGGTCGATGAGAGCATCCCCAGCCCGCCGGCCTGGCTCACCGCGGCTGCCAGCTCCGGCGTCCCGGTGCCACCGCCCATCACCGCCAGCTGGATCGGCGCCCGGCATCCGACCAGCCTCGTGAACGGAGTCGCGAACTCTGCAGCCACCTTCGCGAAGCTACCAGCGGGACGACACGCACGCTCAGGTCATCAATGACATTCCCCGGCCGGGTGTGTTCTGCCACCCAGATCGTTCCTTCGGCACGCGTCAAAGTGGCCACACCGGAGATGATGGGCTTGCGTGCCTGCGGTGGTGGTGCTAGAAGGCGGAAGGTAGGTGATCTTCCGCGTAGCGGGCCGGAACCAGAGGCGGGGAGGGCGATGTGAGCTTCTTTGTTGAGGGGGACTATTTCGAGGTGTGCAACTGCGACGTCAGCTGCAACTGCATATGGCTGGGGGCCGCCACCGACGACAACTGCGACGTGTTGCTGGCGTGGCACGTCACCAGCGGCAACAAGGACGGTGTGGACCTGTCCGGCCTGAACGCCGTGATGGCGGTGCATACGCCGAAGCGGATGACCGACGGCGGCTGGAAGGTGGCGCTGTATCTGGACGACCGCGCCTCCGCCGAGCAGTCCGAGGCGCTCGGTGCGGTCTTCTCCGGCGGCGCCGGCGGCCACCTCGCGGCACTGGCCCCGCTGATCGGCGAGGTCGCCGGGGTGGCCCCGGCCACGATCACGTTCGAGAAGACCGGCGGCTCGCTGCACGCTGAGGTCGCGGGTGCCCTGTCGATGAGCAGCGACCAGCTGGTGGGGATGGACGGCCAGGAACCGGGCGTGATCACGAACGCGCCGCTCAGCGCGGTCGCCCAGCCGGTCCGGCAGGCCAGGGCGAAGGACGTGAGCTACCACGGCCACTGGAGCGCTGATTTCTCCGGGACCAACAGCTTCGTCACCGATTTCCGGTACGAAGGCTGACCGGGAGTACGGCCATGGCTGACCAGGCGGGTCCGGCCTCGGCCGCCCGGCCGGTGCAGGCCCTGCCGCCGCGCCAGCTCGCCGTGCCGTGGATCGCGGTCGCCGCGCTGGCGGCTGTGGCCTGGGCGGTCACCGTCATGCTGGCCCGGGACATGGGCAACGGTCCGGGGACGATGGGTCTGGCCCTGGCGCCCTTTCTCGGGCTGTGGGTAGTGATGATGGCCGCGATGATGCTGCCCTCAGTCGCGCCGGTCGCGGTGCTGTGGACCCGGTTGATCAGCGGCGCGTCGTCCGGCTTCGGGCGCATCGCGCGGCTGGGCCTGTTCCTCAGCGGTTATCTGCTCGCGTGGGCTGTGATCGGGGCGGTCGCCTTCGCCGCCCTGGCCGGAACCGGGCGGCTGCTCACGGCGTCCCCGGCAGCGGCGAAGTGGCTGGGCGTGGCGATCTTCATTGCCGCGGGCATCTACCAGGTCACCCCCTGGAAGGACTGGTGCCTGCGGCGGTGCCGGTCGCCGATCGGCGCGCTGCTGTACTACGCCGGGTTCAAGGGCCGCGGCCGCGATGTCCGGGTCGGCCTGCATCACGGGGCGACGTGCGCCGGGTGCTGCTGGGGCCTGATGATCGTGCTGATCGCGGTCGGGGTGATGAACGTGGCGGTCATGGCGGCGCTGGCGGCGGTCATCTTCGCCGAGAAGCTCTGGCGGTACGGCAAGCCGTTCGGCCAGGCCGTCGGCGTGCTCCTGGTGGCGATCGGGGTGCTGGCCATCTGGTACCCGTGGCTGCTTCCTGGCCTACACGCCTCCGGCATGCCCGCAATGCCGGCGACGTAAGACCGGCGACCAGGTGATGACCTTCTCCGATCAGGCGTAACCGGGTCTGACTGCGACCCGGTCCCGGGCCCAGCCCGAGTCTGGACGCCAGGATCAGCCGGCCGCTGGTGGCTGAGACATCGGCGAGTGCGTACCGTTACCGGAATGGCGGTCTCTTATGCCGTCCGCGGCGTTTCGCTGTGGCTGCGAGCCGCTGTGTCAAGCTGGCCCGCGCGGTCGGCTTTCTTGTAGTGACCCTGCCGGTGGGTAAGCAGGCTGGGCTGCACAGGGCGCATTGCGCTCCGGATCAGGGTCTGCCTGGCGTTCGTGCGGGGCGGGGCCGCCCATCATCTTGAGCATGGGGCCGCCGCCGGAGGTGAAGAACCGGACCAGCAGGGCCGCGGCGAGCAGCAGGAAGATGATGTTGAGAATGGTAGTGTAGTTCCAGGTGATGCCCGTCTCGGCGACCCGGGCGTCCCGCTGGGCGGGGATCAGTCCGAGGCCGCCGAATGCGAACTCGATGATGTAGCCGCCTGCGACCATGGTGGCGTAGAAGATCCCGAGCAGGGCGAGCATCATCTTGGTGCCGTAGTACTTCCGGTAGATGACCAGGATCGGGATGATGATCAGGTCGGCGAAGATGAAGGCGACGACGCCGCCGAAGCTGATCCCGCCGTTCCACAGCACCGCGGCCAGCGGCACGTTGCCGATCGAGCAGACGAAACTGAGCACGGAGATGACCGGGCCGATGACCGGCCCCCACAGCCGGGCGGCCAGCGGGTCGCTGGTCAGGAACAGGTGCTGCCAGAAGCTGTCGGGTACCCAGGCGCCGATCCCCCCGGCGATCAGCAGGCCGAGGACCACGTCGCGGATGACGGCGGCCCATTCCATCACGAAGATGTGGCTGACCGAGGTGTATCCGTCGCGGCTGATCAGCCGCCGCCACCAGCTGCCGCCGGAGGCGATGCTCATGTCCATCGCGGCGTGGCCTTCCATGGACCCGGCCAGGCCCTTGTCGGCCTGCTGGCGCGCCGCGTCGATGAGCCGCTTGCGGACGAACAGCCGGAATGCCACCGCCATCAGCACGATCATGATCGGGCCGCCGATAAATTCGGCGAGGGTGAACTGCCAGGCGATCAGCAGCGCCAAGATGATGCCGAGCTCGATGACCAGGTTGGTGCTGGCGATCTCAAAGGCCATCGTGGCGGTGAAGTCGGCGCCCCGGCGGAACAAGGACCGGGCCAGCGCCACGGCGGCGTACGAACACGACGAGGACGCGGCGCCCAGCCCGGTGGCCACCGCCAGCGTCTTGGGCTTGTCATCGCCGAGCAGCCGGGTGATGGTCTGACGGCGGATCACCGCCTGGACGACCCCGGACAAGGCGAAGCCCAGGATCAGGGACCAGGTGACCTGCCAGGTCATCGACCCGGCCACCCCCAGGGCGTGGCCCAGCGCGTCCAGCGTCCGCATCACTGGTCCGCGTCGGGGGCGGCGATGGTCAGCAGCTCGCGCAGGCAGTGCTCCAGCAGCGGGTGCGGGAACCCGTCGGACAGCCGGTAGCAGACCATCCGGCCGTCCTTGCGGAAGCTGACCAGTCCCGCCAGCCGCAGCATCTTCAGCGCGTAGGTCACCCGGTCCTCGGTGGCATCCAGGGCCAGCGCGAGGTCGCCCACGCACAGCTCGGCGGCGGCGGACAGGGCGAACAGGATGCGGGAGCGTACCGGGTCGGCCAGCATGCCCAGCAGCCCGGCCAGCCGCCCGGCGTCGTCGGCCGACAGCACCCCGGCCCGGGCCGCGGTGACCCCCTCCGGGTTGACCGGATGATCATGGTCGGTGGGCGGCATCATTTCCTCCGTATATCCGTAAACATACACGGATATGCGGGGCTATCAAGCCGCGGTCCGGCTGTACAGGTCAGCGGCCTGCGCGCCGCAGCCGCAGCCGCGGTGCGGGATCCGGCGTCCAAGACGATGCTCGTGGCACGCCGGCGCCAGGAAATTCCGGCCACCCTGGGTGCCAGGGAGCCCGGCGCCTCGCCCGGCCCCGGCGGGATACGGCTGGCGCTGGCGGGAGTGCCGCGGGCGGTTCACTGCCGTGGAGGACTGACGGGCTATTGCGCTGAAGGAATAGCCTGTCCCGTATGGGCGACGTGGTTACCGATGCGAGCCGGTCGTCCTTGCGGCAGCGCCGCCCTGGCGCAGTGTTCGTTGCCGCGGTTGTCGCAGCCCTGGTCCTGGTGGCGGTCGCCGGGTACGCGGTGATCCGTGTGCTCCAGCATCAGGACACTGCTGCGGTGCTCAGGCCGTCGGGGATCCCGGCCAGCGTGTCCACGTCCCTGGCCGACCTGATGCAGTTGTCCCCGGTGCCAGTCACCCGCGCTCCAGGCTTCGCCTTGACCGATCAGGCCGGGCACCAGATGTCGCTGGCGGGCTTGCGAGGGCGCGTGGTGGTGCTGGAGTTCATGGACCCGCACTGCACCGACATCTGCCCCATCGTCTCCCAGGAGTTCATCAGCGCCTACCGTGACCTTGGCTCCCGTGCGGCCCGGGTCGTGTTCGTCGCGGTGAACGTCAACCGCTATCACCTGCGGGTGGCCGACGTGGCGGCGTTCTCCGGCGAGCAGCGGCTGACCACACTCCCGTCCTGGCACTTCCTCACCGGCCCGTACCCCAGTTTGCGGGCCATCTGGCAGGCCTACGATGAAGCCGTCGATGCGCCTGGCCCGGACGCTGACGTGATCCACTCCTCGGTCATGTACTTTATCGACCCCCAGGGCCGCGAGCGATTCCTCGCCAGCCCGATGGCCGACCATACCGCCGGCGGAGCCTCGTATCTTCCCGCTGGCCAGCTCTCGGCCTGGGGGCAGGGCATCGCGATGGTAGCGCGCCAGCTCGCTGGCTGACCGCGGATCACGCGGACCCCGGCTCGGGTCGTGCTGGGGTGGACGGCCACAGGACGGGTCGCGGGTGTGGTCTGCCTGTCCCGCGGGCATCCCGCGCGGAATACTGGCACCTGAGCACCGTTCTGCCTCGCTGTCAGCCACCGTCAAGGGAGTCGCTATGAGCTATGCCAGGCAGCTGCTGGATACCTACCCGGTTACCGTGACCGTCAACGTTGACCTGCTGGCCGCCACGATCGACGCGCTCAGCGACTGCGCTCAGGCCTGTACCGCCGACACCGACGCTGACTTGAGCGAGCAGAACCTGGCCGAGATGGTCAAGTGCATCCGGCTGTGCCTGGATTGCACCGATATCTGCACCGCCACCGCCGGGGTCATCAGCCGCCTGGCCGAATACGACCCCGGTACCATCCGGCCGCTGCTGGAGGCCTGCGTGGCCATCTGCAACAGCTGCGGCGATGAGTGCGAGCGGCATGCCCACATGCCGCACTGCCGGATCTGCGCCGAGGCCTGCCGGCGCTGCGAGCGCGCCTGCCGGGAGCTGCTGGACGCCTTGAACTAACAGACCGGAAACGGCTGCGGGCGCCGGTCCGTCACGGGCCCGGTACCCTCTGTTCATCCAGGCAGGAGTCTCGGCGTGAGCCTTCCCGAGGCCGACATCGGCCGTCTTCGCCGCCGGGGCTTCCGGCTGGAGTACGCCACCGTGACCTGGATGGTCGCCGAGGCCGCCATCGCGATCACCGCCGGGCTGATCGCCGCCTCGGTCGCCCTGGTCGGCTTCGGCCTGGACTCGGTGATCGAGCTGTTCTCCGCCGTGATCGTCATCTGGCAGCTCCGCGGCGAGATCGCCGGCCAGGACCGGCAAACCCGCGCGGTCCGGCTGATTGGCGTGACGTTCTTCGCCCTAGCCGCCTACCTCACGGTCGAAAGCATCCGCGATCTGGCCACAGCGGCCCGGCCCGGGCAGTCCGTCCCCGGCCTGGCCGTGACCGCCGCCGCGCTGATCGTGATGCCCGCCCTGGCCATCGCCAAGCGCCGCACCGGCCAGGCGCTGTGCAACCGCACCCTGGTCACCGACTCCGCCGAGACTGCGTTCTGCGCCGTCACCTCCGCCGCCGCGCTGCTCGGAGTGGGCCTGAACGCCTGGCTCGGCTGGTGGTGGGCAGACCCTGCCGCCGCCCTCATCATCGCCGCCGTGGCGGTCAGGGAAGGCGTCGAATGCTGGGAACAGGACGACGACGCGTAGCGGCGAGGCAGAAGCCCTGGTCTATCCCCGTCTTGCGCGAGGGCCGCAACCAGCGATCATCACGCAGCGCGACCGGCGTTCCGAAACGTGAGCGACCTTATCGCCGACTCGGAGCGCGTGAGAACTGCGTCGGCCATGGCCGCGTCCGTACCCAGATCAGCCGCTTCTGCGCGTCCTCGGCCTGCCGTGCAATCAGCGCCTGCTATCGGGCGGATGCCGCCGGCTGCGGCAGATTGCGTGGCAGGGCAAGCAAGGGTCGATCGGGTGCGCCGGGGGTCATTATGGCGTGGGCGTCGGGGACTTTGGGTGCCGGCGATCTCCCGGCCTGCCCGTCGGCCCGTGGCACCCGGGCCCGGCTTATCAGGTGTCCGACTGGGCGAGGAGCAGGACGAGCGAGCGCTGCCTGACGGTCAGGCGGTCGCCCGCGCCGATATGTACCGGGCCGGCCCGGGTGCCCGGGCCGACCATGCCGGCGGTGCCGGTCGTGTCAGTGGGACCCGCCGTGTCGGGTGTTGTGGTGTCAGCGCCGAGATCGAAGCTGTCCACTTCGGTGTGCCAGGAGCATGGCTTGCCTACCTCGGGAATGGTGAAGGTGACAGGCCGGGGCGATGCGTTGACCAAGATGAGCACGTCGTCGTCGAGCATGGGCTGGCCGTGTGTGTCCAGGTCTGGTGCGACCGTGCCGTCGATGTAGGCGGCGACGGCTTTCCTGCCCGGGGATTGCCAGTGGGAGACGGTCATCGGGTGGCCCTTTGGGGTGTGCCAGACGACGTAGCCGGGATCGGCCAGGTACCGGTCGCGGCGCAGCACCGGGTGCGCCCGGCGCACGGCGATGACCCGGCGGGTGTAGGCGGTCAGGCCGGCGTCGGCGGCGTCCCAGTCGAACCAGGACACCGGGTTGTCCTGGCAGTAGGCGTTGTTGTTGCCGCCCTGGGTGCGGCCGAGTTCGTCGCCGCCCAGGATCATCGGCACCCCGCGGGACAGCAGCAGCGTGCCCAGCAGCGCACGTGACTGGCGGGCGCGCAGCGCGAGGATCCGCGGGTTGCCGGGCGGGCCTTCCGCGCCGCAGTTCCACGACCTGTTGTCACTGGTTCCGTCCTGGTTGCCCTCGCCGTTTGCCTGGTTGTGCTTGCTGTTGTAGGAGACCAGGTCGCGCAGGGTGAACCCGTCGTGCGCGGTGATGAAGTTGATCGACGCGGTTGGCCGACGGCGGGCAGGGCCGTACAGGTCGGAAGACCCGGCAATCCGGGTGGCGAAGTCGGGCAGCATGTGCTTGCTGCCGCGCCAGAAATCGCGGACGGTGTCGCGGTAACGGCCGTTCCACTCGCTCCACAGGGCCGGGAACCGGCCCACGCTGTAGCTGTCAGGCTGGCCGACGTCCCACGGCTCGGCGATCAGTTTGACCTGGGAAATGACCGGGTCTTGCGCGGCGATGCCGAAAAACGCGGCCTGCGGGTCGAAAGCACCCCGCTGGCGGGCCAGCGTGGTGGCCAGGTCGAAGCGGAAACCGTCTACGTGCATGACGCTGACCCAGTAACGCAGCGAATCGGTGATCATGCGCAGGCACGCCGGGTTGCCGACGTTGACCGAATTGCCGGTGCCCGTGGTGTCGGCGTAGCGGCGCAGATCGCCGGGCACGAGCCGGTAGTAACCGGGGTTGTCCAGCCCGCGGAAGCACAGCGTCGGGCCCAGATGGTCGCCCTCGGCCGTGTGGTTGAACACCACATCCAGCAGCACCTCCAGCCCGGCCGCATGCAGCGCCTGGACCATCGCCTGGAACTCCGCGACCTGCCCGCCCGCAGAGCCGGCCCGCACCGCCGCGGAGTAGCCGTCATGCGGGGCGAAAAACCCGATGCTGTCATAGCCCCAGTAGTTGGCCAGGCCCCGCCCGGCCAGATCCCCGGTGTTGACGAACTGGTGGACGGGCAGCAACTCGACCGCGGTCACCCCAAGCCCGGCCAGGTACTCCACCACCGGCGGGCACGCCAGCCCCGCGTACGTGCCCCGCAGCTCCGCAGGCACGTCACGGCGGGTCTGAGTGAACCCCTTGACGTGCAGCTCATAGATGATCGTGTCCCGGTAAGGCGTGCCGGGCGGCCGGTCACCATCCCACGCAAATGACGGGTCGGCCACCAGCGACCGCGGCACCGACGACGCCGAATCCAGGTCACTGCGCCCATCGGGGTAACCCGGCGGATAGCCGAGCACGCTGTCCCCCCACACCAGCTGACCCGCTGTCGCCTTGGCATACGGGTCAAGCAACAGCTTCGCCGGGTTGCACCGCAGCCCCTGCACCGGGTCATACGGCCCGGTCACCCGGTAGCCATACCGCTGGCCGCTGCCGACCCCGGGCACGAACCCGTGCCAGACGCCGCCATCGAATCCCGGCAGCGGCAGTCGGGTTTCCGCGCCACCCTCATCGAACAGGCACAGGGCCACCTGCTCGGCTATCTCCGATACCACCGCGAAATTCGTCCCGGCCTCACCAGGCGTGGCACCCAGCGGCCACGGCCGCCCCGGCCAGATCTCCATGCCAGCTCCCGCACATCCCACGCCGCCGGATCCGCTACCCCTTGTGTCCATCAGCGCCCGCAAGAACCGCCGCCTCTCCCGCAGGCTACAATTTCCTGTTTCCCCTGCTCACTGGGCTCAATCCTGCCCCCATCATCGGCACCGAAGCTTTAGACGCGGCCAGGACCGGGACAGGCTACAGCGCATGACCACGCGTTGGCAGGGCAGCCTGTTGACATGATCGGGACCTAGGTCCCATCGATTGCTGACCATCGCTGCTACGGCCACTTATCCCCGGGTCGGCCTGAGTGTGAGGTGAAAGCGATGGCTGGCTATGACAACCTCCCTCGTCAGAGAGGAAGAGGCAGGAAGCGATGCGAGGTGAAACGCCGGGGAAAAACCGCACCTGATACGTCGCCGGACGCCCGGGAAGGCCGAGCGCAGATCGACGATGGCTCAGTAACCCAGAGTTACCTATGCGGGCACGTGCATGAATCACAAGACGAGGCCGAGCGGTGCGCCGAGGCGCTGGCTGCCCGGCTCAGCTCAAAGCCCATGCCGTCTGACTATTACCTGGGCTGATCCCGGGGGCAGGGCCATATCTGGGTGACCGTTTCTCTGCTGGCATCAGATCGCCTGCGCGAAGTCTCCGACCGCGGCACGTCTGCCTGGCCACCGGACTGTCCGATCTTGTGCCTGCCTGCCGTGAGAATCGCGAGCACGGATCGATCTTGCCTGTGACGGTCGGTCACCGCCGTAACTGCCCGCGCAGATCTAGGGTCGCTGTCGCAACGGCTCAGGAACCCGGGGGCGGAATTCCAGGATCGGCCGTCATGTCTGGGGTAATGGGCATGGGCTTGGCGTGCCAGATGTCACGGCAGTAGTCGCGGACTGTCCGGTCGGAGGAGAAGAAGCCCGAGCGTGCGGTGTTCAGGATCGACATCCGGCTCCACCGTTCCTGATCGGCCCAGGCAACCCCGGCCCGGTCCTGGCAGTCGACGTAGGACCGGTAGTCGGCCAAGACCGGGGCGTGTCTACCAGCCGTTCCAGCGGATCCGCTGATCCCCGGCTTGCTGATCGGCAGGTAGGTGGGCGGGTGGACGGCCGGGCCGGGCAGCTCGTGGCTCAAGGCTGGAGGACGATCCTGCCAGGGATGCCGCCAGCGGCTTTCGCGCTGTACGCCTCGGCTGCTCGCGCGAACGGGTATACCGGGCGACCTGGGGGCGCAGGTGCCCCTGGTCGACCAGGCGGGCGAGTTCGATCAGCTGAGCGAGGTTGGACTCCTGGACGAAGACGACCTGACGGATGTCGTCCCTGCTGGCGGGTAGCTGCGCGGCGGCCTTGGTTGTGACCAGCGTTCCTCCGGGCCTGAGGAGGGCGGGCGAGCGGGCGAGCACCTCGCCTCACCCTGAAGACGCTACCCAGGACCGGCTGGACATCCGCAGCCACATCGACACCGCCCGCCAGCACGGACACGACACCCTCACCGTCCTGCGCGGCCTGATGACTGGCAGCCCATGGAGGCTGCCCTCCGGCTCGCCGACGGCTCGGTCGACGACGCCGCGGAGAGTCCGTCAGAGATATGTGCCCGGGCAGGCAGCGGCGACGGTGACTCGCACGGATGCGCTGCCCAGCGTGGCGTGCTGCGCGGTGACGGTAACGTGGCCGGCATGCCCGGGGATGGACCGGACGAACGCGCCGCCGATGCCGCCGTAGCTGCCGAACGCGAACGGGTTCTGGCCGATCAGGGTGGCCGGACCGGTGAGGGTGAGGGTGACCTCGCCGGTCATGTCGGGGCGGTGGTTGCCGTAGGCGTCGGTGGCGCGGAAGGTGATCCTGGTCGCGTCCGAGCCGTCCGCGGTGATGGTGGTGTCGTCGGCGGTCAGTTGCAACTGGTCCCGGCGGGTGTCGGCGGACATGAGCAGCACGGCAGCCAGCCTGGTCCCGGTATAGCCGTCCACGCGGAGGTCGGGGAGGGTGCGGCCGGGCACGGTGAGGTCGGCGAAGGCAGGCGGATGGGCCAGGTACCCGAACCGCTGCCTGTCCGGTGTCGCGGTCACGAGGTGGATGCCGCCCGCGAAGATCTCCAGCCGGTCGCAGTTGGTGGCGAACATGCTGCCGGGTCCCGGGCCGGCCGGCGCCGAGCGGGAGTCCCAGAAGAACACCGGCACGATCACCGGCCCGATCGCGGGATCAGCCTGCGACTGGTAGATGGCCGCGCCGGGCTTGGGCACCCGGAAGGTGTCGATGACCCCGGGGGTGCGCAGCGTGTCCCAGCACTTTCTGTTCCCCGCGGCCGAGTAGTAGTCGAAGCCCGCCCAGGCCAGCAGCCCGGCGTACCGGACGTCGGACCGGGCCTGGTCGTGGGCCAGGGCATGCGCGAACGCCTGGTTGGCCAGCACGGACGGCGGGTCGAACCACCGGTAGGTGGGGTTCAGCGCGCCAACTGATTCGCTGATCAGATAAGGCACGCCAGGGACCGGCGGGAGCAATTCCGGTTCGCCGTCCACGACGTGGTAGTCGTCGTAGGAGAAGACGTCCTCGGCCCAGCCGGCCGTGGTATGGAACACCACCGCGCCCGCGGTCTGCCGCGACCCGTCGCAGGCGCGCGCGATCTGGCGGGCCTGCGCGTACAGCGCCGGGTAGTTCCCCGTCTCGTTGAGCCGGGTGCCCCAGACGACCACCGACGGCCGGTTCCGGTCGCGGACCACCATGTCACGGACATCGCCCAGCACCCGCGACTGGAACAAGGCATCGCCCATGTGCCCCCAGCCGGGCGGCTCCTCCCAGACCATGATGCCCAGCTCGTCGCACGCGTCCAGGAAGTGCGGCGACTGCGGGTAGTGCGAGCAGCGGACCATGTTGCAGTTGAGCTCGTCCTTCAGAATCCGGGCGTCCCTTCGCTGCAACCTCGCTGGGGCCGCCATCCCGAGGTAAGGGAACATCTGGTGCCGGTTCAGCCCGAATATCTCGTAGCGGTCTCCGTTGAGGTAGAAGCCGTCCTCGGTGAAGACGGCCTCGCGGAAGCCGATCGTCGTCGTGACCGTGTGCGCGCCGCTTTGCCCCCCAGCCCGTGCGTAGGACAGGGTCGTCGCGACCGTGTAGAGCTTGGGGTTCTCCGGCGACCAGTAGGTCACCGGGCCGATCTGGCCGATCGTGAGGCTGACGGTGCTGATGCCGGTCCCGGTGATCTGGCTCGTGGTGCTGGCCGCGGCCAGGACACGGCTGCCGTCGAGCAGGGTGGCGGTGATGATCGCCGTGTTCGCTTCCGGCACGACCGCGGCGTCGACCGTCGCCTCGACTTTGACATCGCGGCCGCTGCTCAGCACCTTCTGCGGGCACACGAAGACGTCTTCTAGGTAGATCTCCGGCACGACGTGCAGCGTCACGTCGCGGTAGATGCCGCCCGGCTGCAGGTAGTCCATCGATGACGGGCCGACCGGCTGGGCGTCGGGGGGAACGTCGAGCCAGCGCGCATCGACGATGACCGCCAGGACGTTGTCGCCCTCGGTCACGTAGCTGGTCAGTTCGGTCGTCCAGGGCAGGTAGCCGCCAGCGTGAGTTCCGGCCGTCCAGCCGTTGAGCACCACAATGGCGTTCGTCATGACCCCATCGAAGGCCACCAGCACCCGTCCGGCCGCCACCGCGGCGCTCCCGACGTGCTTGCGGTATATCCAGACGCCTTCCCATGAGGCGGGATCCCAGTTGTCCCAGGACAAGCTGGTCGCAGTGTGCGGCAGCGTGACCTGCTCGAAGCCGCCATCGTCGAACCCGGGCTGCTCCGCGCCCCCGACATACCGCCCGCCGAACAGCCAGCCCTGGCTGAAGTCATAGCTGCGTGCTTCCCGGACCGGCCGCCGGCGCCCGGCACGTGAGTGCCGCCCGGCCAACAGGCCAAGCGACGCTCCTACCGTCGCCGCCGCGGCCCCGAGTGCGCCCCCGAGCAGCACCGACCTACGGGAAACTGACACGCAGGCCCTCACTTCCCCGTGGTCACCCGCCTGTTGCTGTTCACCATCCTTGGCCCCCGCACCCGCCCTCAGCCACGACGGTCAAGGCAACCCACTGCCATGCATAACGAACGGCGTCGGCCCCCGGTGCCGCCACCTCCACCACCGTAAGCGCCAGCCAGCGGCTCACGCCCCGGCCGGGGAGCAGCGATCTGTGAAACCGTCACCTCGACCTTGCCGGGCAACCCGGCTGCTTCGCACGGCCATCCACACCATCCGAACAAGGACGGACTGCGCACTGTAATGGCCGATATGGGTGCCACGCATGACCCTTGCAGCCGATACTCCTCCAGTGCCGAGTCGGCGATATGGATGCTTTTGATCCGTCGGCGCATGCTTTGTCCGTCACGGTGGGTCATTCCCGGCCTGGCCGGGGGGTAACGGGATCGCTGGCAGGCCAGCGGGTAGCCGGCGGCAGCCGGTCTTCGGGCGGCTGTCGGCATCGGGTGAAAATGGCCGGCGTTGACAGCCGCGGGCGGGCTCACATGCCGGTGTGACAGCGCCGGGCCCGGGGGGCAGGCGCGACGGCTGACCGGGGCTGCTGCGGCCAACACAAGAGCAACACAAGTCCGGGTCCAGGAGGCATCTAACACGCCGGTAACACGGACGAAACGGCATTCTCCGGCTCACCTGGGCACGGGTGTTAAAATCGTTGTGTCAGCCCAACTACCAGGATGGATGCGCTCTAGCTGGGCTGATTGATCAATACTCACCCGGTGGCATCGGGAGCGACAGACCTTCTGAAAAGCGGAAGGTCGACAGTTCGATCCTGTCCCTGACCACCATCCTCCGAGGGAGAGATCAGCCCTCTCACCTGCGCTAATGGCAGGAAGAGAGGGAATCCCATGGCGCTCAGGGCGCTAGTTCTTAAGTTCTCTGATCTGCGGAAACGTTCAGGCGCGGATGCGTGCGCCTCAGCGGAACCGCAGGAAGAGAGAAAAACGATGCCCGTTCAGCCACCTCGCCCGCGGCGGCGCAAGCCGCTGGACGCCGGGCCGTTCGTCCCGGAGATCGGCTCGTTCCGGCTGCACCTGGCCGCCGAGGGCAAGGCGCCCAAGACGGTGCGGACCTACACCGAGGCCGTCCAGTGGTTCGCCGCCGCGCACCTGATCCCCCGCGCCTCCCGCACCCGGTGGGACGAGGTCGACGAGCACGATGTGCAGCGGTGGCTGGTGCACCTGCTGACCCGCTACAGCGACGCGTATGCCAGCAACCAGTTCCGGGCGCTGCAGCAGTTCTTCCGCTGGCTCGCCGAGGAGGAGCAGCTCCCGGACCCGATGGCCCGGCTGCGCGCCCCCAAGGTGAGCGAGAAGCTGGTGCCGGTGTTCACCAGCGAAGAACTTTCAGCCCTGGAGAAAAGCTGCCAGGGCCGCACGTTCGCCCAGCGGCGCGACGCCGCGATCATCGCGGTGCTCACCGCGACCGGGATCCGGGCCGGGGAGCTGGCCGGGATCCGCTACGACCCCTGCGACCCGCGGCGCAGCGACGTCGACCTGTGGCGGCGGGAGATCACTGTGCGCGGCAAGGGCGGCAGGCCCCGGGTGGTCCGGATCGGGCATGAGGCCGCCCGGGCCCTGGACCGGTACCTCCGCGTCCGCGCCAGGCATGCCCAGGCGCACCGGCCGCAGCTGTGGCTGGGGCTGAACAACCGGGGGCCGATGACCGCGAACGGGATCTACCAGATGATCGCCCGCCGCGGCCGGCAGGCTGGGGTGGATGCCTGGACGCACCGGTTCCGGCACCATTTCAGCCACACCTGGCTGGACCGCGGGGGCGCGGAGGGGGACCTGATGGAGCTGAACGGCTGGTCCTCCCCGCAGATGCTCCACCGCTACGGCGCCAGCGCCCGCAGCGCCCGCGCCCGCCGCACCTACGACCGCATCATGACCGACCGGCCATGACACAGCCTGCGTCCTGTTACCGCCTAGCGGTACAGGACGCACCCCTGTCACAGCGATGCATCCGCGCGGATAACGCCTGGCAGCCTGGCTGGCAGGGTAGCCGCCTGACACACGCCGGATCGGGTGATCTGCATCGGGCTACGCACTTGCCCGGACAGCTGACCGACGTCCGGATCTGCCGATGTGAGTGACTGCCAGCCGAGGGCTTGGGAAGCCATTCCCGTTCCGGATTCAGCCGGCCAGGAACTCGTCCAGGCGCCGGGCTATTGGCCATGCGCCATCGGAACTGTTGGAGATCACGGTGCAGGTGACGGCCGATCTTGGATCGTGCACGCTCCGGAATGAAACACCGGCATCGAATCCCTCCAAAATGACGGTATCGCTGTGCTGTCCGAGCCAGAAGCCAAGACCGTAGCGCTTGGACTCTGCCGGGACGTCGCTGCGGGGGCGCACCATTTCGGCCACCCAGTGGGCAGGCACGATCCTTCCCGTGAACAACGATTGCCACAAGGCGCTGATGTCGGCGGCTGTTGAGTAGATCCCGCCGTCCCCGCTGCCCCTTACCGGCAGGTGGAACACGTTCGTCCGCGACCTGCCCGGGATGGGCAGGTAACCCAGCGCGGTCCCGGCCGGGAGCTCGTCAGAACGCAAGAACGCGGTGTCAGCCATCCCGGCCGGCCCGCACACCCGTTCGGCCACGAGCTGGTCGAAAGCAACGCCGCTGATCCGCTCGGCGATCAGCGCGAGCACGACATACCCGCTGTTGCAATAGGAGAACCGCTCCCCAGGGGGGAACTTGGCGGGGTGCCCGCCGAGCACTGCCAGGTACTGCCCGGTAGTCGCCAGGTCTTGCGGCGGCACGGTGAGCAGGTAGCCGGTGACGTCGTAGCCTGCCTCCTCGTCGAGGTAGTCACCGATGCCCGACCGGTGGGCCAGCAGGTGCTCGATGGTGACGTCGTCGCCGACGAGCGGGAGATCCGTGCCGAGTACCGAGCGCGCTGTGGTGGACATGGCCAGCGCGTTGTCGTTGATCAAGCTGACCACCGCCAGCGCGGTGAGCCCTTTGGTCCCGCTGGCGATCGCGAACCGGGTGCCAACCGTATTCGGTATCTGGCGGGCGCGGTCAGCCAGGCCATAGGCCTGGGCGAATTCGGTCTCACCGCCGCGGTGCACAGACACCACACCGGCGAATCCGTTCTGATCAGCAACCGGGTCGATCGCCTCTGACCAGGGCAGCATCCAGGGAGAATACAACCATGCCGCCCCTGTAGCCAGGCCGTTCGCAGCGGGCAGCGCAATAACGCCGCCAGCCCGCCGCCTATCGCCCGATTCCCAAAAGATGCTCGATCTGCGACGAAACGACCTCATCTGCCGCGAATCGGTGGGCGTCAGCGGGCGATGACAAGGTTGGCCATGTCGGCTACTGGCTGGTAGCCGAGGGCGGCATAGATCTTGTTTGAGGTCGGGTTTGCCTGGTCGGTGAACAGACACACCCGTGCGCCCTCGGTCTGGATCTGCCGGGAGATCTCTGCGACGGCGTTGCTGGCCCAGCCGTGCCCGCGCTGGGCGGGCGGCGTGTACACGGGGCCGACGCGGGCCACCCCGAACGAGGGCGGGCTGACGCCGGTGAGATGCACCCGCTCCCCGGCCTGGCTGACCCAGAACCACAGCCCTCCGGCTCGGAGCCGGCGCAGCATCTCCGCCCGGTCGGGTACGTCGTGCGCACTGGCACCGCGCGGGCGGCCCGCCTGTTCGTCGGCGTCGCCCATGAACGCGCCGAACCATTCCGTCACCAGGTCCACGTCGTCCTCGGCCGCGGCTTGCAAGCCGCCGGGCACCGGCTTGGGCGGCACCAGCTCGCCGAGTTCGTGCAGCCGCGTGTGCTGGCTGACCTGGACCCGGCCCCCGCCGAGCCGGGTCAGCTCGGCGGCGCACAGGTCGACGGCAGGACGGGCACCGTTGAGCCCGAGCACCTCCTCCCCGCGCTCGTGTACCGCGCGGGCCAGGGCCACGGCCGCCTGGTCTGGCATCGGCAGCAGGAATGGCGGGTAGGGCGCATACGGCGCGGTGCGCATCCCGGCGCCGACCACGGTCGATGCGTTCCAGACCACCAGCCACCAAGTGCGGCCGGGCTGCGCGATCTCGTCAGCCTGCTGCGCCAGCAGCCGGTGCGCGACGGTGGTGACGACCGTGCTGACCACCGGGGTGGCGGCCAGGTAGTCACCAGCCGCGGCCAGGAACTCGCCCGGATCGGCGCAGAACTGCAGCCGCAGTCCGGCAACCGGGATAGTGCTCATCTGCCTACGCTAGCCACCGGCGTGCCATACCAGCACCCGGATTTCCGTGTCGCCTAGATCAGCAAACGCTGCGCGCCCGCGGGGACCGGGCCGCACAAAGGCGAATCGCTGAAGGACCCTCACATCCGGATCTGCTTGATATGTAGGTGATCGGACGGCTCGTGACGCGCGCATGCGCGATGACTTCCGCGGTCGTCGCGCGTCTTGTCTACCAGATGCTGTTAGCCAGGATGTCCCCTGGACAATGAAGGGATGCCTTATGGAGATCATTAATCTGGGTAAGGCGGATGGGCTGCCGCCGGTGGATTGGGCCGCAGTTGTTGAGAAGCTCGCTGCGGGGTCGGCGCCAGCTCCGGACGCGATGAACTCCCGCACGACCTGGCTGTCTACCGTCAACGAGGACGGTAGCCCGCATGTGACCGCGGTCGGCGCCCGGTGGCTCGAAGGCACGTTCTGGTTCCAGACGGGCGCGGGCACGCGGAAGGGACGCAATGTCGCGCGCGATCCGCGGTGTTCGATCGCGGTGTCGATCCGCGACGCGGACGTCGTAATCGAGGGTGACGCTGCGCGGGTGACCGAGCCGGGCGCGGTGGCGCGTGTTGCGAAGGCGTGGGCAGACAACGGTTGGCCGGCCGAACCCGAAGACAGCGGGTCGGGCATCACTGCCCCGTTCAACGCACCGTCGCAGGGACCACCGCCGTGGAACGTGTACCGCATTGAGCCACGCTCGGCGATCGTGACCTTGGCGGCGGAGCCGGGCGGCCTGACTCGCTTCCGGTTCGCTCAGGACGCGGCGGAACAGGCCGGGACGGCGCAGACGAAACGGACCTGAGAAGATGACCGGCGCGCCCGGGGCCAGCGCGGCCGGGTGAGATCGGGCCAGACCGCACAGACGCGTCCGGCTGTGCGGGCTAGCCAGCGGGGGTGACGGCTTGGTCCTGGCGGAGTGCCCGGCGCTGCCGCCTGCGCAGCTGCCAGACCAGGACGCTGCCGAGCGCGGCCGCGACGGTCATCGCGGTGACGTGGCCGACGGCCGCCACGTCCAGGTCACTGAGCCCACCGAAGATATTACCCACCACGACGAGCAGCGCCAGGTCCAGCGCCGCCGCGGCTCGGGCCAGCCACGAGCCGTACAGCAGGGCCACCACGATCGCAGACACGACCACGTAGGAGGGGCCGACGTCGATGATGTACCTGTCCGCCGCCGGAAGCAGCCCGCGGGACACCCGGTATCCGACGATCCCCTCGCTGACCAGCGTGCCGGTCACGTGCCCGGCCGCGCACACCAGCGCCGTCCGCCAGTTGCCCAGCACCCGGTTGGCGCCGAACATGGCCAGCGCGATCAGGACGGGCCAGGCGCCCGCGAAACTCTGGGTCACGAACGCCGAGGCCACCAGGCAGCCGGCCGGATCATGGCGCAGGTTATGCACGTTGGTGCTTGCCCACCCCAGGACCGCCGCCTGGTCATGCGGGGACAGCGCCGCGTAGGCCACCTCGGCGACAATGAAGCCGACCAGGTACAGCCAGGCAACCGCATACGAGGTGAAGATCCTCCACGGGACCGGCCGGCTCACAGGGGCAACACTAGACGTCATTGCAGCTCCTGAACGCCGCGCTGACGTCCGATAGCGGCCGCCCAGATCCCGCCCGGCACAAGTTACCCCCGGCGACGCTCAGCTGGCCCGGGTTCACCAGGCCGCCATGGCCGGCGCCGGCCCGCTCATGGAGGACGAGGCCATGAGCCAGAGGCCCAGCTAGCGCAGACCGACCGGACTGTCATGCCGCGATGAGAGACGTCCGCCCGCCGGTCACCACACGTGCTCAAGCCTCCGGTACGCCTGGGTGGCAGGGCGCCCCCGGTTGGCTACGGTCACGCATAACGATCTTTGTACGATCACGCGCGCGGTCGGCACCGCTGACCGACGCCCGATTCTGCGTGTTAACTGAACTACGGCGGGAGTTTGTGCAGTTCAGGGGACGTGCGGTGAGTTGATGGCTAGAGTCGCCGGTCATGGTGGAGCAAGAGGAGCCGGGCAGGGATCTGGCTGGGCTGGTGGTGCCGTTGGCTGGCGGGCTGGTTGCTACCGGGGACCGGTGGGAGCCTTACCGGCTGGTCGGCGCGGACGGGAAGCCGGTCGGTGCCGCTGGGGCGTATTTCGGGCACCTTCAGGCGGCGGGGCGGGCGGAGCTGACCATCCGCTCGTATGGCATGGACTTGCTGCGCTGGTTCCGGTTCTTGTGGGCGTCGGGGGTGGCCTGGGATCGGGCGGGCCGGTCTGAGGCCCGGGATTTCTGCCGGTGGCTGCAGCTGGCCGGGAAGCCGGTGCGGCCGCACTGGCGCGAGCGGAGCCGGCCGGGGACCGGCGCGGCGGTCCCGGTGGCGGGCGAGGTGTATGCGCCGTCGGTGCGGGCGCATAGCGAGACGGTGCTGCGCAGCTTTTATGACTTCCACCTGGAGGCGGGCACCGGCCCGGTGGTCAATCCGTTCCCGCTGGACCGGTCCCGGCGGGGCGGGCGGGCTCATGCGCACCGTAATCCGATGGAGCCTTATCGTCTGGAGCGCAGCGGCATGTACCGGCCGGCGGTGCCGTCGCGGATCCCTCGCAGCGTCACCGATGAGGACTTCAACGAGATCTTCGCTGCCTTGCACTCGCACCGGGACCGGGCCCTGGTGGCGTTCTATGTCTCGACCGGGGCGCGGGCGTCGGAGTTGCTGTCGGCGACCCGCGGCGGCGCAGATCCGGGACGCCAGCTGATCACTGTGGTGCGTAAGGGAACCCGGGAGCTGCAGCAGCTGCCGGCCTCGACCGATGCGTTCGTGTGGCTGCGGCTGTATCAGCTGGAGATGGACGGCGAGCTGCCCCGCGGCAGCGGGCAGCCGTTGTGGTGGACCTTGCGCCGGCCGTTCCGGCCGCTGGCCTATCACGCGGCGCACCGCATGTTCGAGCGGGCTGGGCAGGCGGCGGGCACGGATGCGACGCTGCATTCGCTGCGTCATACCGCGGCTTACCGGATGGCCGAGGACCCGGGCCTGCCGCTCACCGACGTGCAGCTGGTACTGGGTCATGCGCTGCTGACGACCACGCAGCTGTACCTGACGCCGCGCAAGGAGGACGTGATCCGCCGGATACTGGCCCACCACGGCGAGCAGGTCCGTCAGGCCCGGCAGCGGGTCCGGCCGGCCCCGGCGCCGGGTTACCGGCCCGAGAGCCTGGATGTGCTGTTCGGGAACGGGTCGTGGTGAGGGCCGGGGTGGCCGCGCCGCCAGGGCCGGCGTCGGTGTGGCTGGCGGGTTACCGGGCCGCGCGGACCCGTTTCCCGCCGCGGATGCCGGCCGCGGACTGGCCCGCCAGCACGCAGGCCCGCGAGCAGGTGCACGAGCATCTGGCCGGCCTGCGGCCCGGGCAGGCCGGTGCGCTGGGAGCACTGCTGGACTGGCTGCAGGGCCAGGACGGCGGCAGCTGGCAGCAGCGCTGGCTGGCCAGCGGATCCGATGCCGCCGGGGCGGCGTGGGCTCAGCTGCCCGGCGGCTGGCTGAGGCGGTCCGGACGCGATGCCCCGGTGACCTCAGCGCTGGTCTCGGCTTTAATCACAGCGGTCGGCGCCGGCATCGTGCGCCCCTCCCTGGCCTGGCTGGTGGCCGGCGGTTGCGAGCACGCCGAGCTTGCCCGCGCCATGTCCGCGCTCCGCGACCCCGAAGGATTCGCCCGGCTGCAGGCACTATGCGACGGCGGCTCCGCCGCGGCCGTGTCCAAGACGGCCCGCACCCGCACGCTGCGCCGGGCGGCGGTCATCCTGGCCGCCAAGGGCGGCATCCTGGCCGGCATCACCATCGGGGATCTCCTGGAGCTGCTGGACACCGAGGCCGACGTCCACGGCGCGCCCAGAAGCGACGGCGCCGCCAGCTACCGGCTGCTCCGCGAGATGGAGATCTTCGGCCCGGCAGCGCCGGCCCGGCTGCGCCAGCTGCGCACCGCAGGGCAGCGCACGCCCGCCGAACTGATCGACCGTCACCAGCTCACCTGCCGGCCCGTCCGTGACCTGCTCGTGGACTACCTGCGCGAACGCCAGCCCGCGATGGACTACGCCAGCCTGGCGCAGCTCGCCCGCCGCCTGGGCATGTTCTGGGCGGACCTGGAAGCCCACCATCCCGGCATCGACAACCTGCACCTCAGCGCCCAGGTCGCCGACGCCTGGAAACAGCGCATGCGCACCAAGCCGCAGACCATCACCACCGCCGCCGGCGCCAAGACCGTGATCGACGCCGAGCGGATCTGCCACCGCGAGTTCCTGACCCCGGTCCGGGCCTTCTACCTCGACCTGGCCCAGTGGGCCATCGATGACCCCGCCCGGTGGGGACCATGGGCCGCTCCCTGCCCCATCGGCCCGGCCGAAACCATCCAGGGCAAGATCCAGCGGCACCGCAAGTCGCGGATGGACGCCCGGACCCGCGAACGGCTCCCCGTCCTGCCGATCCTGGTCCGCTCCGCCGCCCAGCAGCACGCCGACGCCCGGGCCCTGCTGCAAGCCGCCCGCGACACCAGGCCCGGCGACGCCATCACCGCCCCGGGAACGGCCCTGATCCACCCGGCCTCGGCCAGCATCACGGTTAACGTCTGGGCCGGCGACCCGGCCACCGGGGAACGGCGCAACCTCACCGCAGAAGAAGACCGCGCATTCTGGGCCTGGGCAACCATCGAGATCCTGCGCTCCACCGGCATCCGCGTCGAGGAACTGGTGCAGCTCAGCCACCACAGCTTCGTGCAGTACCGGCTCCCCGGCACCGGCGAGCTGGTGCCGCTGCTGCAGATCATCCCGTCCAAAACCGACGCCGAGCGGCTGCTGGTCATCAGCCCCGAGCTCGCCGACGTGCTCAGCGCCATCATCAGCCGGATCCGCGGCGCCAGCCACGCCGTGCCCCTCGTCGCCGCCTACGACGATCACGAACGCCTGTGGCTGCCGCCCGCCCCGGTGCTGTTCCAGCGGCGCATCGGCGCCGAGACCCGCGCGATCCCCGCCGCCACCATCCGCAAGATCCTCACCAGCGCCCTGGCCCGCACCGCGCTGACCGGCCCCGCCGGCGCCCCGCTGCACTACACCCCCCACGACTTCCGCCGGATGTTCCTCACCGACGCCATCATGAACGGCCTCCCGCCGCACATCGCCCAGGTCATCGCCGGGCACCGCGACATCAACGTCACCCTGGGCTACAAGGCCGTCTACCCCGACGAGGCCATCCAGGCCCACCTGGCCTTCCTCGCCCGCCGCCGCGCACTGCGGCCCACCGAGGAATACCGCACCCCCACCGACGCCGAATGGGAAGAATTCCTCGGACACTTCGAACGCCGCAAAGTCGCCACCGGCACCTGCGGACGCGCGTTCAGCACCCCCTGCATCCACGAGCACAGCTGCTTCTCTGAACTAACCGTTTAGGTATCGTTTGTCCGTTTCTTGATGTGGATCTGGAAGTCCGGCGGCATGGGCGACAGCTCTGATGACGAGGCTCGCGTTTCGGCGGTCGATCCCGGGCAGGGCGTCG
>Ga0310037_10000534_pt1 | contig 24201 bp, 17 predicted proteins | sample Sb_taG_11_FD_200239 | JGI IMG/M metagenome (GOLD analysis project Ga0310037, IMG submission 200239) | Peat soil microbial communities from Weissenstadt, Germany - Sb_50d_3_AS metaG (v2) (version 2) | ecosystem: Environmental > Terrestrial > Soil > Wetlands > Peat | place: Germany: Weissenstadt... | reverse complement strand
CGGTACTTGCCGTTCCATTCCCGCCACAGCGGCGGGAACCGGCCCAGGTCGTAGCTGTCCATCTGGCCGACGTCCCACGGCTCGGCGACCAGCTTGGCCTCGCACACCACCGGGTCCTGGGAGCACATGTCCAGGAAGGCGGACACCTTGTCGAAGGCGCCGTCCTGGCGGGCCAGCGTGGGCGCCAGGTCGAAGCGGAACCCGTCGGCGTGCATCTGGGTGATCCAGTAGCGCAGCGAGTCCAGCATCAGCTGCAGGGTGATCGGGTCGCCGGCGTTGAGGGAGTTGCCGCAGCCGGTGGTGTCGTAGTAGGTGCCGGGGTCGCCGGGCACGGTCCGGTAGTAGGCCAGGTTGTCGATGCCGCGGAAGCACAGTGTGGGGCCGTCCGGGCCGGCCTCGGCGGTGTGGTTGAATACCACGTCGAGGATCACTTCCAGGCCGGCCTGGTGCAGCGCGTCCACCATCGCCTTGAACTCGGCGACCTGGCCGCCGGGCTGGCCGGCCCGGACGGCGGCGGAGTAGCCGTTGTGCGGGGCGAAGTACCCGATGGTGTTGTAGCCCCAGTAGTTCGTCAGGCCCTCCGCGACCAGGAACGCCTCGGGCACGTTCTGGTGCACCGGCAGCAGCTCGACGGTGGTGACGCCGAGGTCACGCAGGTACGCGATGGCGGCCTGGTGGCCCAGCCCGGCGTAGGTACCGCGCAGCTCGGGCGGGATGTCCGGGTGGCGCATGGTAAAGCCCTTGACGTGGATCTCGTACAGGACAGTGTCCGCGTAGCGGTACCAGGGGCGCTTATCGTCCTGCCAGCCGAACTGCGGGTCCACGACCAGGCTCCGGGGCACGTGCCCGGCGGAGTCCAGGGTGCTCGGCTTGCTGAGGTCGGCCGCGTCCTGGCCGAGCACCTCCGGGCCGAACGAGACCGTTCCGCTGATCGCCCTGGCGTAGGGATCGAGCAGCAGCTTGACCGGGTTGCACCGCAGGCCCTGGGCCGGGTCCCAGGGGCCGCCGACGCGGTACCCGTAGGACTGCCCCGGGCCGATGCCGGGCACGAACGCATGCCAGATGTCGGCGTCGTTTTCGGCCAGCGGGATCTGGGTTTCGGTGCCGGTCTTATCGAACAGGCACAAGGTGACGCTGGTGGCAACGCTGGAGGCGATCGCGAAGTTCGTGCCCGCGATGCCCAGGTGCTCGCCGGGCGTGGCGCCCAGCGGGAACAGGCGGCCGGGCAGCGCGGCGGGGCGGCCATTCGGGGCAGCTCGGGGGGCGGGGACCGCGCCGGCCGCGGTGGTGGTCTGGCTGGTGGTCATGGCTGGGCCTTTTCTGCTACGTCGCGAAGGACGTCTCCGAGTGCTCGGACCCCGCCGTGGCGGCGCACGATCACGTCGGCGATCAGGCCGGTCCACCCGGTCTGGTGGAAGGCGCCGATCGCGGCGCCGTTGTCGCCGTGGAAGTACTCGCTGAAGATCAGGTTGTCCTTCCAGGCCGGATCGGTCTGCATGATCTCGGTCCCGCCGAAGCAGGCCCGCCGCCCGTTAGCGTCCCGGGTGAACAGCGAGATCAGCCGGTCCTGCAGGTCGGCGACGACCCGGTCCAGGGTGAGCCGCTTCCCGGAGCCGGTCGGGTACTCGACCTCGAAGTCACCGCCGTAGAACCGGTAGTAGCGCTCGAGGGATTCGACCACCAGGTAGTTGACCGGCATCCAGATCGGGCCGCGCCAGTTGGAGTTGCCGCCGAACATCGAGGTGGTCGACTCGGCCGGCTCATAGTCGATGGAGGACTGGTAGCCCTCGGCGTCGAAACTGTAGGGATGATCGCGGTGGTAGGCCGACAGTGCCCGCAGCCCGTGCGGGGACAAGAACTCGCTCTCGTCGAACAGCTTGGCGAACAACCGCTCCAGCTGGTCCGGCGAGGCCACCGACAGCAGCAGCCGCTGGGCGCCGGCCTCGCCGCGCAGCTGCGGGGTCTCGGACAGTTTCTGCATGTCCCCGACGCCCTGCTTCTGCAGGAACCGCCAGAAGTTCTTGTTCATGGTCATCGCCTGTTGCAGCATGTCACCGTCGAGGACCCCGGCGGCCAGCGCCGGGATGATCCCGACCATGGACCGGGTCTTGACCGGGACGCTGTAGCCCGACGGGGTGACCAGCCGGTCATAGAACAGCCCGTCGGTCTCGTCCCACAGGCCCTGCTCATCGAGGGCGGTGCGGATGCCGGCGAAATGCTCCAGGAACTTCAGCACCAGATCCTGTCCCTCCTGGTGCTCCTGGCGGGACCGGCTCAGCACGGCCGCGATCGCCCCCATCGCCAGCGCGTAGGAGCCCATCCAGCCGGTGGCATCAGACTGCTCCAGGGTGTACCCGGCGGGCAGGTGGGACCGGTCGATCGGGCCGATGTTGTCCAGGCCGAGGAAGCCGCCCTCGAACACGCTCTTGTCGCTGGCGTCCTCGCGGTTGACCCACCAGGTGAAGTTGACCAGGAGCTTGGCGAACACCCGGGACAGGAAGCCAAGGTCGCGGGCGCCGTCGATGGCCCAGATCTGCAGCGCGGCCCAGGCGTGCACCGGCGGGTTGACGTCGCCGAAGTCCCATTCATAGGCCGGCAGCGCCCCCTGCGGGTGCTGGAACCACTCCCGGCAGATCAAGATCAGCTGGTACTTGGCGAACGCCGGGTCCAGGTGGGCCAGGGTCACGGTGTGGAAGGCCAGGTCCCAGGCGGCGAACCAGGGATACTCCCACTTATCCGGCATCGAGATGATGTCGAACCCGTCGAAGTTCCGCCACCGCGAGTTCCGCCCGGTCTTGCGCACGGCCGGCGGCACCGGCTGGGTCGGGTCCCCGTCCAGCCACCGGGCCACATCGTAGTAGAACAGCTGCTTGCTCCACAGCATCCCCGCGGACGCCTGCCGCAGCACCAGCGCTTCATCCGCGCTCGCCCCGGCCGGGGTGAGCTCGGCGTAGAACTCGTCGGCCTCGGCCTTGCGCTGGGCCATCACCTGATCGAAGTCCTTGCCGAGCGCGGCCGCCGCCTTGGCCGCGGACGTACCTGGCCCACCGGCGGCCGGCCGCAGCCGCAGCCGCAGCCGCAGCTCGGCGGTCTGCCCGGCCGGGACGGTGACCTGGTACCAGAACGCGCACTTGGTCCCGGTAGCGACCGGGTTGACCGTGGGCGAGCCGTGGATCACGTGATCGTTGATGCCGTCCTTAGGATACGGCGTGACCGCCTCGGCGCCGTACAGCCGGGCCAGGTTGGTCTCGTTCTCGCAGAACAGCAGCTGCGGGCCGGTACCGTCCGGGCCGGCCGCGGCGAGCAGCTCCATCGCGCCCGCGAACGGGTGGTCGATCGCGACCGACCGGTCCCCCGACGCCCGCAGGGCCGGCCGGGGCCCGTCATCACCCCAGGACCAGGTGTTGCGGAACCAGGCCGTCGGCAGCACGTGGAGGGTCTCGGCGTCCGGGCCCTGGTTGGTGACCTGGATGGCCATCAGCAGGTCATCCGGGCCGGCCTTGGCGTAGTGCACCTCGGTGACCCAGTACCGGTCACCGTCGAACGCGCCGGTGTCCAGCAGCTCATACTCGGGCTGGTAACGGTTCCGGTGAGCGTTGGTATCGATCAGGTCCTGGTACGGGAACGCGCCCTGCGGGTAGTGGTAGCGCCACCGGTTCCAGGCGTGGCTGGGGATCGCGTCCAGGTACCACCAGTACTCCTTGACGTCCTCGCCGTGGTTGCCCTGCGGCCCGGTCAGCCCGAACGCCCGCTCCTTCAAGATCGGGTCCCGCCCGTTCCACAGCGCCAGGGCCAGGCACAGCCGCTGCTCGATGTCGCAGAACCCGGCCAGCCCGTCCTCCCCCCACCGGTAGGCCTGGGACCGCGCGTGATCGTGCGGCAGGTAATCCCACGCGTTGCCGTCGGCACTGTAGTCCTCCCGGACCGTGCCCCACTGCCGCTCGCTCACATACGGCCCCCACCGGTACCAGTCGGTGCCCGGCGTGCGCAGCCCATCCTCCAGCCGCCCGAACCCAGCTACCCGATCCCGTTCAGCACCCATTGCCAGCCCCTATCGCGTTCCGATGTACCGCTCTGTCTGTGCGTCGTGCCGGCCGATGTCCGACGCGATCGTGGCGCCAGCTAACATTCAGGTCGGCCTCCATACCCTTTCTACGCGGCCGGCAGCACGCGTTCATCACCCCAACGGGGTGGAGATCAGAATCCTGGCCACCTCCACGTCTGGAAAGTGATAAATGGCCCGAAATGAAGCCTGGGCAACCGGCAAATGAACGGTTAGCAAACTGGGCACTGACTCCTGTGTCATAAGAGGCGGGAGTGACGACAAACCAGACCCTGACCGGCGCTGGCCTGATTCTCGCCCTCACCGTGGGTTCCCAGGTCCTGCCCAGCCGCCTGCACATTCCCGCGATCATTGTGTTGCTGCCGACCGGTTTCGTTGCGCGCGCACCAATCACCACGGCCGTTTCAAGAGGAACGGCCGTTTCAAGAGGAAGCGTCCGACCCTCTGTGTAAATGATCGTGGCGTCGGTTATGGGGGTGGGATTCATCCCTCGAAATAGATCGTGAATGCCTGGAAAGCTTGTTTCCATCCGGAACTGCGGATCCCGGCATTGGCCCGCCGGAATTCCTCCAGGTCCCGCACGGCCAGGTAGAGGACCTTCAGGGCGGCCTGCTCGGACGGGAACGGCCTTGCGCATAGGCTGCCATCGTCCTCGGCCTCCCCTCGCGCGACCTTGCGGTCGCCGGCCGCCTGCTGTTTACGGCCCGCAACCTGACGTGACTTTTCACCCCAGTGGGGTGGCGATCGCCCAGGTCGGTGGCTGACAGGCTGAGACTATGCAGCGGCCGGCCAGTGCGGCGGGTTGATCTTGGAAAGGGAGGAGGACATGACTAACCACGCGGACCCGGAACTTGCCGCCCAGCCTGAGGTCAGACCCTCGCGCCGCATCATCGTGGGGGCCGTGCTCCGGGCGGTGGGATCCACCGCGGCGCTGGTGGCCATCTACTATCTGCTGCCCCTGAACCGCTCCTCGACCTGGGTCGCCGTCACGATGCTGGTCATCGGGCTGGTGTTGCTCATCGCACTGGTCATCTTCCAGGTCCGCTGGATCCTCCGGTCACGGTTCCCGGGCCTGCGGGGGGTCGAGGCCCTCGCCACCAGCATTCCGCTGTTCTTGCTGGTGTTCGCCGGCACCTATGTCGTCCTGGCCACGATTTCCGCCGGCAACTTCAGCGAGCCGCTGTCGCGCACCGACGCGCTCTACTTCACCGTCACCGTGTTCTCCACGGTCGGGTTCGGCGACATCACGGCCAAGACCGAGGCGGCGCGGCTGGTGGTCACCGGGCAGATGATCGTCGATCTGGTCGCCATCGCGCTCGTGGTCAAGGTCATCGTGGGCGCGGTCAAGCAAGGCCGCCAGCGGCAGCCAGCAGGTGACTGACCTACGTATCAGACAGTGCCAACGGCTGCCTGGCTGGTGGCCGGACAGGTCAGGACGTGCCCACGGCTGCGCCGAGGATTGCGAGCAGGCCGAATCCGCCGATCACGCTGGCTGCCACCAGCATGCCGATCACCGGGATCCCGGCCAGCGACACGGCCAGCGCGAGCCCGATGGACGCGATCAGGACCGCGCAGAAGCCCCGGGCGCAGCCGATCCGCTCGGACAGCGCGCGGCGCCAGTTGAAGTGCGCGCCGACCACGTGGGCGTCGGCAAAGTCTTCGATGGGTAGGCGGGGGCCGGGCGACCCGCCGGGGATGGCCGGGCCGAGCGCCGCACACTGGAGATCATAACCGTCGCCGCGGCCCTGGGGCCGTCCCCGCAAAGCCAGCCAGTTGCCCGGTGCCGTGTGCTGGGGCCTCGCGGCGGGGTTGACGACCGTGTTTCACCCCATCAGGGGGGTGGAACTGGCTCAGCCGCGAGGTGGAATGGTACTGGCGGCAAGCGAAGGGATGTGGGCCAGACGGCGAAATTCCGGCAAACGTTGCGCGGGCTGGCGATGAACGGCGCAGGCGTCGCCGGAGATGCGGCCAGCCCTGGATCCCAGGACCGCGGCAGTGCTGTACGTGGCGGTGTCGGCGGCCATCGGGTCACCGGCTGCGTGCCTGGAATGGAGCATCAGCCGGGCGCTGGCGGCGGGCGCGATCGAGGACGAGATGGCTGACGTGCTGCTGGCGATCGCCCGGTGGCCGGGCTCGGCCGGGTCGTCTGCGCCGCCCCCGATGTGGCAATCGCGCTCGAGTATGACATCGCGGCCGCGCTGGAGGAACCGGACGATTACTGATAACTCCGCCTAGGCGGAAGAAGGAGAAGGAGTGGCCATGACTGTGAAGACTGAAGGTAACGTGTCGGCGGGCCCTGCCGCGCGGTCATCTGGTAACGGTCCAGTGCGGGCCAAGACGGCGGAGCAACTGAGCCGCGCGGACCGGGTGGCGCGGGGCAAGGACGCCCGGGCGGTGGCTCCGCTGGAGTCGCAGGCGGAGTTCACCCCGGCCGCGAAGCGGGATCCGGTGGGGCTGCTGGTGGAGCAGGAAAAGACGCGGGTGCCGGAGCTGGTGCCGGTGCGGCACGGGCGGATGCTGGTGTCGGCGTTCACGTTCTACCGGGGCGCGGCGCTGCCGATGGCGGCCGACCTGGCCACCACGCCCACCTCGGGGCTGCGGGTGCAGCTGTGCGGGGATGCCCACCTGTCGAACTTCGGCGCGTTCGCGTCGCCGGAGCGGAACCTGGTCTTCGACGTCAACGACTTCGACGAGACCCTGCCGGGGCCGTTCGAGTGGGATGTCAAACGGCTGGCCGCGAGCATGACGGTGGCCGGGCGGGACAACGGGTTCACCGCCAAGGACTGCCGCAAGATCACCCTGGCGGCGGGAGAAGGGTACCGCACTGCGATGCGCGAGTTCGCCGGCCAGACCTTCATGGACGTCTGGTACACGCACGTGGACATCCAGTCGGCCCTGGCCAAGTTCCAGTCCCAGGTCAAGGCGAAACGGTACAAGGAAACCCAGAAGATGCTGGCCAAGGCGCACACCAGCGACACCATGAAGGCCGTGGGCAAGCTGACCACCATGGTCGACGGGCAGCGGCGGATCATCAGCCAGCCCCCGCTGATCGTCCCGGTCGAGGAGGCCTTCCCCGAGGTGCAGGCCGACGCGATCTACCAGCTGATCAACACCGTGCTGAACAAGTACCGGCGGACCCTGCAGTCCGACCGGCGGCACCTGCTCGAGCAGTTCACCATGGTCCAGGCGGCCCGCAAGGTGGTGGGGGTCGGCAGTGTCGGCACCCGCGCCTATGTCCTGCTGATGGACGCCCTGGACGGCGTCGAGCCGTTGTTCTTGCAGGCCAAGGAGGCCCAGGCGTCGGTCCTGGCCGAGTACGCCGGGCGCAGCCAGTACAACAACCAGGGCGAGCGCGCGGTGGCCGGGCAGCACCTGATGCAGGCCGAAAGCGACATCTTCCTCGGCTGGACCCGCGTCCCCAACCCCCTGGACGGGATCGACCGCGACTTCTACGTCCGCCAGCTGAAGGACTGGAAATTCTCCGTGCCGATCGAGCAGATGCTGCCCAAGGGCCTGGAGTTGTACGCCCGGCTGTGCGGGGCGACCCTGGCCCGAGCGCACGCCCGCTCCGGGGACCGCATCGCGCTGGCCGCCTACCTCGGCGGCTCGGACAAGTTCGACCAGGCCATCGCCGACTTCGGCGAAACCTACGCCGACCAGAACGAACGCGACTACGCCGCGCTCAAGACCGCCGCGAAAGAAGGCAAGATCGAAGTTAGCACCGAGATCTAACACCGACCCAAGTTGACGGTCATGTCCTTGATTTACTGGCCCGGGTCCGCTGCGGCAATGAGTTCCAGGATGCGAGCCGGGGGCAGGTGCTGCTCGTAGATCCGCACCCCGAAGGGTGCGAGTGCGTCCTCGATGGCGTTCACGACCGTGGGCGGTGCGATGATCATGCCGCCCTCGCCCACGCCACGGAAGTTGACGTCGGCGTCGAGCGGCACGGTCTCGAGATGCTCGATCTCGATGCGGGGAACGTCGCAGGTGGTCGGCATCAGGTAGTCCATGAACGTGGCCGACTGGAAGCTGCCGTCCTCGCCATACGCCGATCGTTCCAGCAGCACCGCGCCAATGCCCTGCGCGATGCCGCCCCGGATCTGGCCCTCGACGACGGCGGGATTGATAAGTGCACCGCAGTCCTCAACGGCGATATACCGCTCCACCTTCACGATGCCGGTCTCGACATCGACTTCCACGATCGCGCAGTGAGTGCCGCCGGACCATCCGCCTTCGCCGCCGTCGTAGGTGGCCTCGACCTCGAGCTTCGCGTCCGCGCCGGCCCCGAACGGCCCTGCTGCCGCACGCCGCGCGATTTCGCTGACGGCGATCGCGCTGGCCGGGTCGCCGCGCACCCAGACATTGCCGTCGGTGATCAGGAGGTCCTGCGCGTTAGCCTCCATGAGCTGCGCCGCGAAATCGAGCACCTTGGCCTTGAGCTGCCGGGCGCCATGGAGCGCCACTCCTCCGGCCATGGTGGCGGACCTGCTGCCGCCGGTCAGCCCGAACGGGACGACAGCGCTGTCGCCGACTACGACGCGAACCTGCTCGAACGGCACGCCGAACTCGTCCGCGGCGATCTGGGCCAGGGTCGTCTGGTGGCTCTGGCCGTGCGGCATCTGCCCGGTGAACAGCGCGACGACGCCGTCTTCCTCGAGCCGGAGGCGCAGGGACTCAGTACCCATGGGGCCGCTGGGCCCTTCCGGCGAGCGCGGGCCCGGAGCGGCCTCGATGAACGTTGCCACACCGATGCCGAGGTAGCGGCCCTGCGCTCGTGCCTCGGCCTGGCGGCGCCGGAACGCAGGAAAGTCCACGAGCTGGGCGACCCGGTCCAGTGACTCCTTCGACGTGACTCCCACTAGTGGACGCCCGGTAATCATCACGGCCGGCGGGTCGGTACGCGCGGCGACGTTACGCAGCCGGATCTTGACCGGATCGAGCCCGAGATCTTTCGCGATGAGGTCCAGCACGCGTTCCCGCACGAACGTCTCGGACGCCCACGGCCCGCGATAGGCGACGTACGACGCCTTGTTGGTGATCGCCGCGGTTGACTCGAAACCCAAGGCGGCGAGCTTGTACGGACCGGGCAGCATCGCCTCCATGATGGCCGGGACCATCGCGCCCATCCCCGGGTACGAGCCTGTGTCGACGACCATCTTCACGTCCAGCCCGAGCAGGTCGCCGTCGTGGCTGACAGCGGCCCGGACGTCGAAGCTCTCCTCGCGGGCCTGCCCCGACGCGGAAAGGTTTTCCGTGCGGTCCTCCACCCACTTGACCGGCCGGCCGGAAAAACGCGAGGCAGCGGCAGCGGCGAGCTCTTCGCGTGATGCGCCGATCTTCAGGCCGAACGAGCCGCCGATATCGCCGGCCAGGACGCGCACCTGGTCAGGCTCGATACCCAGGCGCATGGCGACAGCAATCCGGCTGACATGAACGCTTTGCGTGGCCGCGTAGACCGTCATGACGCCGTGGTCGGCGTCGTAACTGGCTACGCAGCCCCGTCCCTCCATGGGCACGTTCTGGTGCCGGTGCACGTCGATGTGGAAGTCAATAATGCGATCAGCGTCTGCGAACGTACTCCGGACGTCGCCGAACTCGCTGCGCGAGTGCGGGCGCGCGATGTTGTCGCCCAGATTGGCGAACAGCGGCGGGCTGCTCGGGTCGAGCGCGAAGGCGGCATTCACGACCGGAGGCAGGTTGTCGTACTCGACCTCCACCAGCTCACAGCCGTCCTCGGCGATATAACGGCTCTCGGCGACGACGATCGCCACCGGATCACCGACGAAGCGCACCTTGTCGGTCGCGAGCAGGGTGAACTCCGGGGTGGGCCCCGCCCAGCCCATGAGAGCCATAAGCGCATCCGGTCCCGGGACCGTTATCGCTTCCAGATCGGCTCCCGTGAGCACCGCGATCACTCCGGGCAGCGCCCGCGCCGCCGAGACATCGACCGAGAGCACGTGAGCATGCGCCATCGGCGAGCGCACGAACGCAGCGTGCAGCATCCCGGGCAGCTTGATGTCATCGACGTACCGGCCCGCGCCGGTCAGGATGCGCGGGTCCTCCGAACGCTTGATGCTGGCGCCGGTGTACCGCTCGGCAACGATTTCCGCCATGGTCGCTCCCTCGCTCACCGTTCACGGTTGCGTTCGGCGGCCAGCAGGACGCCGTCGATGATGCTCTGGTAGCCAGTGCACCGGCAGATGTTGCCGGACAGCGCTTCGCGGATCTGCCGCTCGCCGGCGTCGGGGTGGTCGCTGAGGAACGCGGCAGCCTGCATGACGAACCCCGGCGTGCAGAAACCGCACTGGAAGCTATGCGAATCCCACATCGCCTGCTGCAGTGTGCCCAGCTCGCCGTCAGGAGCCAGTCCCTCGATCGTCGTCACCTCGCTGCCGGCGGCCTGGACCGCCAGCATCAGGCACGAACGCACCGCCCGGCCGTCGACGATGACCGTGCACGCACCGCAGACGCCGTGCTCGCAGCCGACGTGTGTGCCGGTCAGATTGAGGTCATCCCGCAGGAAGTCCGCCAGCGTCTTGCGCGCCTCCGGCGAACCCGCGCACGTCGCACCGTTGACCCTCAGGGTGATGTCCGCCATCAGTCACTGCCTCTCGCGGGCGTTGTCCGCAGCTGCTCGCAGGCCGCGGCGCACCATAGCGGCCGCGACCGTCTTCCGGTAGTCCGACGACCCGTGAAGGTCGGCCGGCGGGTCGATATCGTCGGTCGCGCGGCGGGCCGCCTCGTCGAACAACTCTGTCGATGGCCTCTCGCCGGCCAGCAGATCCTCCGCGGCGGCCGCCCGGACCGGCACATCAGACAGGCCGGCAAACGCCATCCGGGCCTCGCTGATCACCCCGCCGGACAACACCAGTGACGCCGCCAAGCCGACAATGGCGAAGTCGCCGTGGCGTCGGGCGACCTCCTGGAAGCTAACCCCCGTGCCCCCTGTTGCGGCCGGGAATCGCACCTCCAGGAGGAGCTCGTCAGGTCGGCGTGACGTCGTGAGATAACCCTCGAACCACTGCGGCGCCGGGATCACCCGCTCGCCCGACGGGCCGCGGACCACGAACTCCGCATCGAGCGCCCGGGCGACGGCCGGCAACTCGGCGGCCGGATCGGCATGCGCCAGGCTGCCTCCTATCGTGCCGCGGCTGCGGATTGCTTCATGACCGATCAATGGCAAAGCGGCCGCCAGCAGCGGCACGGCCTCGGCGACGGTCTCCGATTCCTCGGCCACGTATTCCCGCGTCATGGCGCCGATCGCCACCCAGCCGTCTGTCGCCGAGACCCCCGACAGCTCATCTATGCCGTTGATGTCGATGAGCACCGCCGGGCGGGCCAGTCGCAGCGCCAGCAGCGGTATCAAGCTCTGGCCACCCGCGAGCACGCTGGCCTCGTCAAGGTGCTCAGCCAGCAAATCGATAGCTTTAGCAACGGTCGTCGGCGCCTCATACTCAACAGGAGGCAGCTTCATCTGCGCGGCCCTTCGATCGGGGGACGACTTCCCTAGCCCGCCAAGCCTCATTAGTTACCCTAACAACCATGGCGACGGCAACCACGGTCACCGCAGTCGGCCCTCCAGCCGAGGCTTCCGTAGAACGCCGCCACGCGGGAGAATTACCGGACGGGAGCGGTCGGACTGCCTCAGCGGAAGGGCCAGATGGCTGACTGGATCTTTCAGGCCAGCGCGCAGGAGCACGGCCTCGACGCCAGCATCGCCGGTGCCCCCCGACATCGCGGCCGCACTATCCGAACGAGCCGCCCCGGCCGCCATGAATGTCTGGGTCGCCTGCGCGGCGGCCGGCTTCGGCTAGCGCGGAGGCTGCGCCGCGCTAGCCGCGATGGGGGCGCTTGGCCACGAGCCACACGACGACGAAGACGGCCATCGCAATCAGCCCGACGATGAGAAACGTCTTGAACGTGGCAAAGATCCCGCCCGCAGCCGTGAAGGCAAGCCATATTGCGAGAATCGCGCCGAGGATTGTCCCGATGATCCGGCCCATGTCTCCAGTATGCCCCCGGGGGCCCGGTTGGAGTGCGATCGTCATACGCCGTTCTCAGGTCATGTGAGCCAGCCCTCAGGGGGAGGGGCGATCGCTTCGATGCCGGCCTGGAGGGCGTAGCGACCAGGTCGGGGCGTCGGCGGGAGCCGGTCTGGTCGCGGATCCGGTCCAGGTGGGATCAGACCGGGTTGACCGACAGGAACAGCTGCTCGGCGCGGTCCAGCAGGGTGACGAACACGGGATCTTGCTTGTCCTGCCTCGGCATCGGCCTGCCCCAGGACCACGCCGCGGCTGGCGGGCCAGGCGATCAGTAACTGGTGATGATGGTCGTGATCGGCAATCCGAACCGGCGCTGCGCCTGATGTGGCAAGTCGGCCTTCAGCCAGCGGGAGACGGGCTGGGGCAGAGTGGTCATGATGATCTCGTCGAATTGGCGGTCGGCGCATGCCTTGCCGATGGCCGCCAGCGGCTCGGGGCCGACCAGTTCGCCCTCGACAGGCACGCCCAGTGCGGCCAGCCCGTCCAGCATCAGGCGGAGGCGCTCCCGGGCCTGCGCGGTCGCCTCCTCGTCGGTGGCAGGGCGGGCGTAATAGGTCGCCCACCACCACATGTTTGGCTGGGGAAGCACGCCGCCGGCCGCCACGGGATCGTACTGCGCGGCCTTGGTATCCGGGACGATCACGAAGAAGGAACACGGCCCCGCGCTGATCCGCTTGCCCAACTCGTCCCGCAGCTCCGCCGCCTGCAAGGTCTGGTTCGCCACGACAAGGTACCTGCGCATTACCACCACCGGCCTCAAGCTGTCCCGCGGAACCCCCCCGGACCTCGGGTGGCGGCTCCTTACCATGCCCGGCATCGTGCGCCAGGTGCTCCATGATGCCGTGGCATGCACGCCCCGCGCGTGTCTGCCTGGTGCCCGGCGGAGGCGCGGGTGACTCGGCCCGGGCACGACGAGAAGACCCGCCTCCGCCTCTCGCGGATCTCGATTACGCGGTCTGCGGGCCTGGTCCGTGAACTCGGCGTCGTTCCGGGGTTCTCTGTCACTGTTATTTCATCTCGCCGCAGGTGCACGCGCCAGGGACCAACGTCCCGCCCTGTACGGGACCTCCAGCCCGGACAGCCCAGGCTGCATACCAGACAAGGCCGGCCCCGGCCGTGCTGACGCTATGGGCACCGGCCGCGAGGCGATCACGCTGGTGTGGCGCGCTGCTCGGCGATCGAGTTGCCGCCGTCCACGACCAGGTATTGCCCGGTGATGTAGGACGCGCCGGGGCTGGCCAGCCAGGCAATTGCGGCGGCGATCTCGTCGGGTGAGCCGCTCCGGCCAGCTGGGGTGCCCTGGCCTTGGCCGCGCTCCTCGGGGGTCTGGGAGCCGGTCGCTATCCAGCCTGGGGCGACGGCATTGACGGTGATTCCGTGCCGTGCCGTGTCGACGGCGGCTGCGCGGGTGAGGCCGACCATGCCCGCCTTGGCGGTGGCGTAACCGACGTCCGCGCGGATCGCCATCACCGGGCCGGTCACGCTGGCCACCATGATGATCCGCCCCCAGCTGCGGCTGGTCATAGCCGGCACCGCCGCCTTGGTGACCAGGAAGGCGGAGGTCAGGTTGCGGGCGAGCGCAGCCTGCCAGGTCGCCAGGTCCATGGACTCCACGGTGCCGGACTCGAACACGGGGTCAGCGGCGGAGATCATTCCGGCGTTGTTGACCACGATGTCCAGCCGGCCCCAGTGCTCCAGCGCAGCCGAGACAAGCCCGGATGCCACGCCGGCATCGGTGAGATCGCCGATGATCCCCGCCGCGTCGAAACCAGCGCTGCGCAGTTCGCTGACCCTGTCCTGGATCCGGGCTGTGGTGGCGCTGATCATCACGGCAGCACCGAGTTCGGCGAGCAGCCTGGCGGTGGCGAAACCGATGCCGTCGGGACCGCCCGCCCCGGTGACCACCGCCACTCGGCCGGACAGGTCAAACGCCGCTGGGATGGGCATTGTCCGATCCTAGTAGTGCGGGATGCCAGATCCCCCGCCCGCGGGAAGGCGGCAGCGGCGGCTGAGCGGTGGCCGGCCGGCGGGCGGCAAGATAACCTTCGCACCTATGGTGCAGCGCCCTGACCCCTTGGAGAGCACTCCGCCGGCCTTCGGCGAGCAGGAAGCCAGGCAGATCCTGCGGGCAGGCTTCGGCGTCGAATCGTCGTCCCTCAAGCCCCTCGCGGGCGAACGGGACCAGAACTTCCGGGTGGACACCGCCGCCGGGCAGCGCTTCTTGTTCAAGATCTCTAATCCGGCGGATGACGGGCCCGTCCTGGCGATGCAGGCTGCCGCTCTCCGCCACATCGAGCGAGTGGATCCGGGCCTGCCGGTGATGCGTGCCCTGCCGGCTGAGGCGGGGGAATTCTGGGTCGAGGTGCCGGGGCCCGACGGCCGGACCTATCCTGCTCGGCTTTTCACGTTCCTGCCCGGGCAGGTGGCCGCGAACACCGCGCTTACCACTGAGGCGATCTGGTCCCATGGACAGATCACGGCCCGTCTGGGGCGGGCGCTGCGTGGCTTTTTCCACCCTGCGGCCGACTACGAGATCTTGTGGGATATCACCCGCTTGCCCGAGCTCCGGCCGCTCCTCACCCAGGTCTCCGACGGCCACCGCCGGGTTCAGGTGGAATTGGTTCTGGACCGGTTCGAGGCCCGGGTCGCACCGGCGCTGCCCGGGCTTCGCGCGCAGGTGATCCACGGCGATATGAGCCTGGACAACGTGCTGTTCAGCGAGGACCTTCGGGTCAGCGGGATCGTGGACTTCGGGGATATGACCCATGCACCGCTGGTCTGCGATCTCGCCGTCGCCGTCGCCGATGTGCTCCACGGCCGTGACGACGCCATCGAGGCGGCCGGCGCGATGATCGGCGGCTACGTCTCGGTGACGCCGCTCGAAGACGAGGAGGCCGGGCTGCTCGCGGATCTAGTGGCGGCCAGGCTTGCCACCGAGGTCACTGTCACCGCCTGGCGCCGCGGGCTCTACCCGGACAACGCCGCATACGCCGCGAGCGGCGAGCCGGGGGCCCGCGCCTTCCTCGACGCCATCGAGGCGACGGGGATAGACACTGTCGCGCGGCGTTTCCGCGAGGCCTGCCGCCGGCTCCCCTACCGAAGGTCTGCCACCAGTGCTCTGCTCGAGCGCCGCCGTCGGGCGCTGCCCCGATCGCCGCTGTTCTACTCCCGCCCGGTGCACCTCGTCCGCGGCGAGGGTGTCTGGCTGTTCGACCCCGACGACCGCCGGTTCCTCGACTGCTACAACAACGTGGCCGTGGTCGGGCACAGCCACCCAAAGGTCGTGCAGGCGGTGACGCAGCAGCAGCAGCTGCTCGCGACCCACAGCCGCTATCTGCACGAAGCGATCGTCGAGCTCGCCGAACGGCTCCAATCCACCCTGCCGCCGGAGCTAGACGCCGTCATGGTCCTGAACTCCGGCAGCGAGGCCAACGACCTCGCGTGGCGGATCGCCCGCGCGGCCACCGGCCGGGCCGGCGCGGTCGTGACCGCCTGCGCCTACCACGGGCTGACCGAGGCCACCCACGCCCTGTCCCCCGAGGAGTGGGCCAACGGGGAGCGGCCTGCCCACGTCGCGACGATCCCGGCACCTGACGGGTACCGCGGCCCGTACCGCCGTGGGGACGACGGGTGGGTGCAGCGGTACGCCGCCCATATCGATGACGCCGCCCGAGCGCTCGGCGACCGCGGCTTCGCCGCCATATACCTGGATCCGGCCTTTACCGCCGACGGCATCCTGTCGCCCCCTCCCACCTACCTGCGGGAAGCAGCCCAGCGGGCGCTGACGCTCGGAGGGCTCGTGGTGGCCGACGAAGTGCAAGCCGGTCACGGCCGGTCCGGGACGCACCTGTGGAGCTTCCAGGCGTCAGGGATCGTGCCTGACATCGTGGTGATGGGCAAACCGATGGGCAACGGCTTCCCGGTCGCCGCCCTAGTGATCAGATCCCAGCTGCTCGGGGCCGTACCCGAGGAGGTCGAGCTGTTCAGCACGTTCGGCGGCAACCCGGTAGCCTGCGCGGCCGCGCTCGCAGTCCTGGCCGTCATCGAGGAAGAGGGCCTAATGGCCAACGCCGCGAAAGTTGGCTCCTACCTCCGCCACGGCCTGCTGGCACTCGCGGAACGCCACCCCCTGATCGGGGACGTCCGGGGCGAAGGCCTCCTGCTCGGCGTCGAACTGATCGATGAGGCGCGCGGCTCAGCGGCCGGGAACGCCCGCAAAGTAACCGAGGCGATGCGCGAGCGGGGAATACTGCTCAGCGCAACCGGCCCGGCCGGGAACGTGCTCAAGATCCGGCCGCCCCTGGTATTCCAGCACGAACACGCGGACCTCTTCCTCCAGGCCCTCGACGAGGTTCTCGCGTCTTCGTGACGCTGTACAGGGGGGACGTGGAACCCCCCTGCGACTTCACGGCGCACACGCGGGAACTGCCGGTGCGCGCCGGCAGCTGCCCTGGCACGGCTTGACCGGGCGGTGCTGGCGCCCGTCACGGGACCTCCCTCAGCGGCGCCGGAACCTAATCGCCTGGGGGATCTTGGAGCATGAGCCAATTGGTCAGGACACTCGTCCTGCTGGCCGCGTGGCAGTAAAGGCGGAATGAGCCTCGTGGGACAGGGCGGATAGTGAAGCCGCCGCCTTGGTCGATGACAGCCGTGACCACGGTGCCATCTGCGGTGCGTACCTCCATTCGGCCCGGGCCGGGAGGTACGAGCTGTCCGAGAATGGCGTCGTCGGTCACCTCAATCTCAAGAGTGAGTTCTCGCGATGTGAACGTCAGGTAGCGCAGGCTCGCTGGCTCAGAGCGCACGCCAGCCAATTCCAGTTCCGCACCGTCGAGTACCGAGTCATAGCTGAGGGTGGCGAGTTCGGCGTCGATGCCGTGCCAAGCGAAAGCTGCCTTGCCCATCGCGATGAATTCCGCGGGCACGTTGCGCTCCGATCCGAGCGCCTCAGCGAGGGCACCGAGAAGCTGGTCGTCGTCCTGCCACCACTGCTGGGCCATCTGCGTCAGCTCCTCATGGTGTCCTGGTCTCACCGCTGATCAGCTCGGCCAACGCAGGGCAATGGCGCAGCGCGTCGAGGCATCCGCGGCGTCCCGGCTCGATATCGCCCACCGCGATTCCTAGAGTCGTACTGATCTCAGTGCTGGGGACCGGAGGATCTGCGGCCAGCATCGCCAGCAGGCGCTGGCACCGCGGCGATAGCGTGGCGAAGGCCTCGCGCAGCGCGGCATCACGTTCCGCGATGACGAGAGGGTGTTCTGCTGGCACCAGCTGGCCGTCGGGTGCGGCCCTGGGGCTCGATGAGTATCCGCTGGCAGAACGCTGCCGGGCCACGCGGAGGACTTCGCGGCATTCGTTGTGTGTCGTGGCGGCCAGCCAGCCCGGCGGCGCCGACGGTTCACGCAGGGTATCGATCCGCTCGGCCAGCCGGAGCCAGACACTCTGGCCAACGTCGTCCGTGTCCTGGCGGCTGAGCCCGTGCCGACGGCAGATCGACCAGACAATCGGAGCGCACCGCTCCACGAGCATGTCCCAGGCGCGCTCGTCGCGGTTCCTGGCGCGGGTTACCAGGCTGCTCGGCGGCGGCTCATCCGGAATCATGATGTGTCCTCCCCCGGTGGCCGGCGGGGACCCAAGCCGATCTCACGAACCAGGTTTCGTGTACGGGCGGATACCGCACTCGGGTGACTCGCAGATGCACGCCAGTGCCTGCCGGGCGTCGCGCCGGCCGGGCAGGGTCTTGGCCGCCACTGCGCCGCTTACCGCCGCGGCCGCAAATGACGTCCCGTCCCAGTAGGCAAACCCGTTGCTGAACGTCGCCGTCGGACTCCCCGCGGGAGGAGAGGCCAGCTTGACCTCGCCGGTGAGGTAAGTGCTTTCGACATCCACCCCCGGCGCGGTCATATCAACCCATGGTGTCTGCGGGCTGAACGGCGCCAGCTGGTTGTTGCCGTCCGTGGCGCCAACCGCGATGACCTCGTCGAAGGCCGCAGGCCACATTGGTGTCTTCGAAGTCAGGCCCTTGGTCCCGGGAGTGTCTGCCAGCGCACCTCTCGCTCGCAGCTCGTCGATATCTCCATGATTTCCCGCGGCCGCCACGAGCAGGATCTCGGCGCTGACCAGGCTCACCGCTCGGGCCAGAACCAGCGGCGGCTCCCCGTCGTCGGTGTAACAGCCGAATGACAGGTTCAAGATATCTACTCCGGACCCGATGAAGCCCACCAGGTCTCTCGCCACGTCCCAGGTTCTTCCGAGCGCCTGCTCGTTCAGCACCGGGCGGATGACGAGTTCGGCGCCTGGTGCCCTGCGCAGGATCAGCCCGGCGATGAATGTCGCATGCCCCGCCGATGCGGGCCGCGGCGAACTCCCGGCGGCGGGAGCCTGGAGCAGGTCATGGGCCGCCGCGACGTATCCTCCGGCGAGCCACTCATTCGGGTACAGCCGGGTGTCGAGCACGCCCACCCGCACGCCCTGACCGGGACTGGCTGGGCGCCGCGGCCACCCCGGCGGAGCCGGGCTGGGGCCGGGTGCCCCGGCGCTGGTTCCGCCGTTCGTGCCGGGACCGGACCTGGGATCGCCCCGTCCGCCGAAGTAGGGGTCGCCCTGACCGCCGCCGTCTAGATAGGGGAACCCCCGGACGGGGTCGAGTACCCGGTTCTTCCCCATCGTCGGAACCCAGCCGGCATAGGCGGACCGGAAGTGCTCGCGCAACCAGCCGAGGAGAAGATCGAGGTCGGAGGGCTCGATCCCCCCCGGCGGGCTCGCGGGCCGCCTCGCCTGATTCGCCCGTCCCGCTAGCCCTCCGTCGCCCGAGCGTAGATCCGCCGTGCGGGCGGCAAGGTCCTGCAGTGTGAGAAGCGCCAGGCCGAGCCGTTTGTCGCGCTGCTCAGCTGCTACGCCGACCGCGCGCTCTGCCAGCGCGCCGCGCACCGCCGCGAGATCAGGTATCGCTACTACGAGCTGATTGTCCTCATATGTCTCGAGCACGCCCTGTTTCATCGGTCTTGGCCCTCTCGTCATAGCCGTGACGATGTCCGTTTAGCCTTCCGGAGGGTCAGCGAGCGCATCTGATGCGTCCTGCGCCGACTTTCGGGGACTTTATGCACTCGACAACCTGCCCCGGGCTGTGGGTTACTCGCCTTGTATATGACCATCACCCTGGCCGACAAGGCACGTGAGGCACTCCGGCTGGCAGCGGCAGACCCGGGCCAGTCGGCAGCGCTGGCTGCCGACGTGGCCGCGCAGGCGAAGGCCGCTCACGACATCGCCGCGGCCGCCGTCGCCGAACGCGCTCTGGGGCTCGCCGCCTTGCACCTAGAGAACGCTGCCACCGCGACGCGGCATCTGCGTGCGGCCGTTACGCTGGGGCGCCGTGCTCAGTCGCCCAGCCTGGCGGCGGAGGCCCGGATGACGCTGGCCTATGTACTGAACGGGCGAGGGCGGTCACGGCAAGCGATACGTGAAATCGACGCCGCGGTGCGAGATCTCGACGGCGTCGAGCGCGCACGCGCCGAGGTGCAGCGAGGCACAATCTTGGCCTCCTGTGGCCGGGCCGAGGAAGCACTGGTCAGCTACCGCCGTGCCCTGCCAGCGCTCCGCAGGGCAGCCGACTATATCTGGGTCCAGCGGGTGCTGTTGAACCGGGCGGTCGTCTACGGTTACCAGAACGAGTTCACGGCCGCGGTGAGAGACCTGCGGGAGGCCGAAGACCTCTGCGAGGAGCACGACCTGGACCTTGCGGCTGGATTCGTGCGGCAGAACCTCGGCTGGATAGAAACCCTCCGCGGGGACGTGCCGGCCGCGCTCAGCCATCTCGACCTGGCGGAGCAGCGGTTCCGGGCCCTTGGCTCACGGCTGGGATTCATTCTCGCCGACCGCAGCGAACTTCTCTTGTCGGTGCGCCTGGTGTCAGAGGCACGGCAAACCGGTGAACAAGCCGTGCGGCAGATCGAGCGCGAGGGTCAGCAGATCGCGCTCCCGGAGGCACGGCTGATACTCGCCCGGGCCGCCGCCCTCGACGGCGACAGCGCGTACGCGGTGAGCCAGGCGCGGCGCGCGGTCAGTGAATTCACCCGCCAGCAGCGGCCGCACTGGACCGCGCTGGCCCGGTTCGTGCTGCTCTCATCGCGGCTCAGCGAGGACGGCCCGCCGCAGGTTACCGTGCGGCAGTTCGAGCAGGCCGCGGATGCCCTGACGGCCACCGGCTGGGCCGTAGCGGCACTGGAGGCACGGCTGCTCGCAGGCAAGCTGGCCCTTGGCCGCGGCAGGCAGGGCGAGGGCCGCCGGCTCCTGGCGCAGGTCAGCCAGGGCCGCAGGCGGGGACCAGCCTTGCTGCGAAGCCGCGCGTGGTACGCCGAGGCCCTGATACGGCTGGCGGACGGAAACGTCCGCGGCGCCGTCGGCGCGGCTCGAAGTGGGCTGCGTGTCCTGGACGAGTACCGGGCCACCCTCGCAGCGACCGACCTGCGGGCCTATGCCGCCGGACACCGGAGCGAGCTGGCTGCCTTGGGCCTGCGTATCGCGATCACCAGCGGGAGCGCCAGCCGTGTCCTGGTGTGGGCGGAAGAGGGCCGCGCCCGTCATTTGCTGTCACGGCCGGCCCGCCCGCCAGAAGATCCAGAGCTCGCGGCGGCACTGGGCCGCCTCCGGGTGACCGTCGCCAAGATCGAGGAACTGCGGCACGCGGGCCGCCACAGCGCCGACCTGGTCGGCCGCCAGGCCGCGCTCGAACGCCAGATCCGTGACCACTACCGCAGGCAGCCCCACAGCCGGATTGCGGACCCTGCCCCGGCGGTCTCGGTGGCCGACCTTGCCGCCGCGTTGGGGGAGACCGCACTCGTGGAGTTCATCCAGCTTGATGGCGAGTTGCATGCGGTGACGGTGGTGGACGGCCGGGCCCGGCTGCGGCACGTCGGCGCGCTTGACCCGCTACGAAACCTTATCGACCACAGTGCGTCGGCCCTGCGCAGGCTCGCCCGCCACCACGTCAGCGAGGCCAGCAGAGCGGCGGCAGTCACCATGCTCCGCTACGCCGCCGGGCAACTGGACGCCACCCTGCTCGATCCGCTCTCGGGCCAGGTCGACAGCAGGCCATTGGTCGTGATCCCGACGGGCCCGCTTCAGTCACTGCCATGGTCCCTCCTGCCGTCATGCATGGGCCGCCCCGTAACGGTGGCACCGTCAGCGGCATTGTGGTACGCCGCCCACTGCCGGAAGCCCCCACGGCGACGGCAAGTCTTTATCGCCGCCGGCCCTGGTCTGCCGGGCGCCCGCGACGAGGCCGAGGCCGTGGCCGCCATCCACCGGACCACAGCCCTCCACGGCTCCTCCGCGACGGTGCGAGCGGTAACGGCAGCCCTGCATCAGGCGGACCTGGTGCACCTGGCGGCACACGGGCATGTCCGCGCGGACAATCCCTTGTTCTCTTCGCTGAGGCTCGCCGACGGGCCACTCACTGTCTTTGACCTGGAACCGCTGGACCGAGTAGCCCCGATGGTGGTCCTCGCGGCATGCGACAGCGGCCGACCGGTGGTATGCACCGGCGACGAGCTGCTCGGATTCAGCGCCACCCTGCTGTCGCTTGGCACCCATCAGCTCATCGCCTCCGTGGTGCCCGTTCCTGATGTGGAAACCGCCCCGTTGATGATCGCTTTCCACCGGCAACTGGCAGCCGGTCATGCGGCTGCCGACGCATTGAGCCAGGCCCAGCGGAAGCTCGCTGACGGCGAAAGTAGGGCGATGGCTGCGGCAGCGGGTTTCATTTGCATTGGCGACGGAATGAAAGCACACGTCATGCCATCTAATTTTAATACCCAGTTGCAACGGCCCCCCACACCGCCAATCGAGCAATGTAAATAAAATTCTAAGGTGAGAGCCTCAGCCCACACTAAACCAGCCAATTACCTCGGACAGAACAACTAAGTCGTCCCACCCGCAGGACTGCCCATTCCGGCAATTCTTGCCATAATTTACAGTAAGCGCCTGGAACCGACGACTTTGCCGGGCCGGGCTATAGACCCAGAGCGTGCCTAATCGCTGCCGCCGCGACACTGACACCGATCACGTTAGCAGTGCGTAGCGCCCACTGTCCGGACGCCCGAAGGTGTGACATGACTTTCGCTTCGTCTCCTTCAATTGCTGCCCGGGCTGCCCGGGAGACTTCAGCGAGGGCCTCGTCATTTTCGTCTGACGTTGGTTGTTCTCGCAGGGCAATTCGCAGTCGCTCGAGTTCTTGACCGAGGACACCCATATCGACTCCGGTCAGACCGGCGACCTGCTGAAGTGTCACGTTATTCGCGGAGGCATGGCTACCAACCGCAGCAGCCTGGCCAACGATATTTTTGTCGCCCACGTGGGAACCTTCCTGTGAAACATTTATGACATTAATTAGTCGTGGTGTTGCATTTGCAGGAACCTCAGTTACAGGATCCGGAACATCATCTGCGATCTCCTCCGAATCCTCGCTCCGGCGATGCGGGCGGTCTAGGAGCTTAGCAAACACGGCCGAGTCGGCAGCATAGTCTATGTCTTGAAGTTTGACAAGCTCATAATCTAGGCCGGTCAATTCACCAGGCAATCGCGGGAAATAAAATGATGCGTTCGAGCCGATGGAGCTAGTAGTGTCGTTCCAGGCTCTTACCCATGTAGAAAACGTCAATGACTCATCACCGCGCAGTTCTCTACCAACGTAGGCTTCCAGTCCCGTGCGAGCCACTTCCATCTCACCTAGACTAAGCGCAATAAGTGAGCTTAGCCAATATTGAGCTCTTCCATAGATTCGAGGCAACCTTGAAAGGTGCTTCTGAGCTCTGTATGGATAGCCGAGGCACAATTCGGCGAATACTCCCTGCATAATTGCGGAGATAAATGAAGTCGGCGCTTGATCAGCGTACCGGCACACGGCCCCAAAATCACCGTCCAGTAGAGCCCGCAGGCAGCTAAAGAGCAATTCAAAATGGAATTTCTCAGCGAAGGGCTCCAGACTCAAAAATGCGTGACGAGGTTGCGTTCCATAACTCCGGAGGAGTATCTGCTCTATAAGTCGGTTTCTACCAAGCGGTGCCATTTTGTCACCAACATCAGAAAGGTAGCCGCATAGAAGATCGATTGATTCGCTATATCGGCCTTCTCGGTCCAGGATCCCCGCGCCAAGCTGGAACAGCATCCACGCTTCTGGGTCAGTAGTACGCCGCCGCATTGCGTCATTCACTAGCGCAATTAGTTCCGTAGTCCGGATGCCCTCATCGGCGAGTGCTTTCACTGCTAAGGAGATGAACATTGCCGAGGAGATGACTTCTGTAGCGTGAGGCAACTTCCGTAAATTCGTCTATGCGTCCAGATAGGGTGAGGTGATACCGCGCCTCCACAAATTCGACTGCATGAGCAGCAATATTGATGGGGCCTTTTGCCCGGAAATGACGACAATAGTGATCGGCGGCTAGAGAATGGGCATCGAGGGTATGATTTGGGTCAGCTTGAAGACGCGCCAAGGCTAGTTCGCGGGGGACAGGATTGAGAAAGAACCAGCGACCGTTATGGTCAAGTAGAAATAGATCCAACAGTTCCCGTCGAGCACCGTCTATGTCGCCGATACGCTCGGTAAACCGCGTTATCCCTTCTACTGTAAAGGGTCGCCTATAGACCGACAGGAATTGTGTCAGCAAGAGCCCTGCCGGGGACAGCCGACTAAGAGTGCGTGCCCGGAATCGTCGTTCAAGTTCTTTGATGAGCGTTGGAGAAAAAACCTCATTCTTGAGATCCCAGTTCTCCTGCTCAGCGCTGATCAACTCATCGAGGGATTCCGCCTCAAGACATGCAACAAGTGCCTGAAAAGCACGTGGATTACACCCGAGCCAGCGAACGACATCGAGGCGTCGAGTCGGTGGGATTTCGTTTTGCCGACTGCGCATCTGAAGCATTTTACCAAGAAGTTGGATCGCGTCCTCCTCCGAGGGCGGTCCCAGGCGGATCGTTCTTAGATCCAAGTCGTCAGTTAGTGACAGCCGTCTATCTGTGACCAGCAACAGACGTCCTGTCGCGGAAGGCCGCTTCTCTAGTTGGATAAGAAACTCAATGAAGGTGCGCGGCGGCAAACCA
>Ga0310037_10000532_pt1 | contig 24291 bp, 24 predicted proteins | sample Sb_taG_11_FD_200239 | JGI IMG/M metagenome (GOLD analysis project Ga0310037, IMG submission 200239) | Peat soil microbial communities from Weissenstadt, Germany - Sb_50d_3_AS metaG (v2) (version 2) | ecosystem: Environmental > Terrestrial > Soil > Wetlands > Peat | place: Germany: Weissenstadt... | reverse complement strand
CGGCGGGGCACAGAGCAGTTGCAACGCAGCGCTGCCGGATGCGACACCGCACGCCATCACCGTGGCCAGCGCTTCGGAAATTGAGAGTGAACTCCCGCAGATTTTCGCTAACGCCCGGTGCTTGTCCTACCTCCCGGGGACGAGCGCTTCCATCGGACCTGGCGGCTCGGCGAACCTATACGTGAAGGTGTCGGACATCGCGACCTCCGGCTCGCTCGAGGTGATCCGGCAGTTCCCGCAGATCTCGGTGACTTACTTCGATCCGGATAACGGGCAGGTTCCCGTCCCTAACGGGTCCCTGGCGGGGCAGGCATTCTCCCTCGCGGGCGCAAACGGGCCGGTGGAGTCGCTCTCGGTCGACTATCCGATCCCTGGACTCTGGCGGGTATACGTGGCCGCGGGCCCTGGCATTCCCCCCGGGACGCTGGTGACCACGAGCGTGCTGTGGCAGGGCGTGCTGCACTCTGACATCGTGACCTCCCCCGCGGATCCCGCGCCCGGTCAGGCGGTTACGGTAACCGTGAAGCTGCAGCTCGGCACCAGGCCCCTCAGCGCGAGGGAACTGGCCGGCGTTCACGTGGGCGTCCATGTCACCGGCCCTAGGCTGGCCGCGCCGATCTCCGTGCCAGTAAACGACGACGGCATCCCGCCCGACCAGACCGCCCATGACGGCGTGTATGACGGCTCGTTTACCGTCCCCAGGTCAGCGACGGGAACCCTGACCGCCACGGGTGTCGTGTCGGCCCAGGGCGTAACAGGCGACGACCACTCCGCGCCCATCACCATCAACAACAACGGGCTGCTGGTTACCGGCCAGATGACGCTGCCTTCGGGCGAGGTCGCCCAGGGCGGGCAGGTCATCGGCACCGTACAGCTCAGCAACCCGGCCGGCAAGCCGCACACGATCCGGCTGGTTCCGGTGGACACGCCCGCGGGCGTGATCGTCACGCCACCGACGATCAGCCTGCCGCCTGCAGCGGGGACCAGGTCGTTCCGGTTCGCGCTGCATTTCGCCGATTCGGTTCCGGTGGGGGCGGTGACGGGCCACATAAACGCCAGTGACGCCGTTACCGGGCTCGTCTACGCGCAGGCAACGATCACCAACAAGGTAGGCGTCCCGCCGAAGACCCACCGCTACCAGTGGTTCTGGGTGTTCATCGCGCTCGGCACGGGCCTGGTGGCCCTGGCACTATGGCTGCTCTTCGGCCCGCGGCCGGCTGCGCTACTAGCGCAGCAATGGGCGGGACCAGGCAGGCGGTCCAGCCCGTCTCGCCGTGCGCCCGTACGGAATCGTAGGCGTGCTCATAGGACGTAACCGCTGCCACCGCGGCGATACCGAGCACCCACAAGAGCGGTCGATCACCTGATGCCCGGGTCGGGCCCGTTCATCGTGCACCGCCAGCAGCAAGCGAGAACTCCGTAGTCAGGGCGAGCCGTCGATCATGTACGTAAGGTGCGAGTCGGTCCTCGGACACCCAGAGTGGTGGTACATCACCCATCTTCGAGTACCGCTTGAACACGCGGAGGGCCCGGCTGACGCCTGCGGCCTCCCCACGGCGCTGACCGGTCCCGCCTCCCGCCGCGGGAGGCAGCCGTGACCGGCACGCTGATCGTCTTCACCCAGCCGCGGCCTCTGGTCAATCAGAAAGTTCGTCTGCACCACCACCGCTGCCGCGCCATCGTGATTCAGTCAGGCCAGCGCACCATCACTAGCGTTGCGTTCCGAGGAGGAGCCGCTTGGTAGTCGCGAGCGAATCGCCGAGCGCGGTCGGAGATGCCCGGGCGAGGAGGTCCGGCCTGTTGATGAACGGACCGAGCTGACTGAAATTCACTGCTCACGCGGGGATGTGAAGTAGGTAGGTTCGCCGAAGTTCTGAGAGACGGAGCCTGCTTAACGAGGTCCTCCCCCCATACGATAAGCGCCGTGAAGCATCCGATTGCGTCTTCAAGGTTCTCTCGGAGCCCGGCTGTAGTCAGGCGGCGTGAGGTGCGAGAGCGCCGACTGTAAATTCTCCACTCTTGCGGCAGGTCCCTCGTAGCGAGTTCCTCAATTGGTACGACGTAAAGAAGCGTACGGTAGATAATCCCGTGTGCGAGTTCGTTGCGGATGTCCACCAGCGCGCGCAAGTCCGCAATCAGCCCCGCACCTGCCGCATCGCTAGCCCGGCGTCCTGTCGCGCTCCCTTCTTTGGGCGAGGCGCTGGAGTTGCCGTGCGTGCACGCCAGGCAGCCAATCCTTGCCGTACGTGGCCGATGGGCCGACCCGCGGGTCGCTGGGAACAGGGGCGTCACGCAGGGCGTGCACGTACGCCCGATCCTGGTCGATCCGTGCGTGTACTTGATCAGCTCCGGCGATGGACCCGTGGCCGGGGACGAGGACATCGACGTCGCCCGCCACGCCCTCGAGCAGCCGCAGCGCGGCGAGGTAATCCTCGATCGGGTCAGCGGTGTCGTTCAAGTCGAGCATCGGAATCAAGACATCAGAAAGCATGTCGCCGGCGACGAGAACCCCGCGTTCCTCAATCAACAGCGCCGCATGGCCCGGGGCATGCGCTTGGTGCTCGACAATCCGGACTTGAGGGCCATCCCAAGGAATCCGCGCAGTTTCGGCGGACAGACCGGTAATGAGGCCAAACAGGTCCCACGATATCTGCTCGGCGATGTCCGGCGGTATCCACCCGGCGATGCTGTCCTTCCAATGCGGACCCGACAGCCGATCTCGGATAGTAGCCGCGCAGCGAGCTGTGCCGTAACGTCGCGCCGAGCCGAACCTGGCGTGCCAGAGCACGTGATCCCAATGAGGATGCGTCGAGAAGCCTGCCACAACGGGCTGGCCCGAATCGGACAGGTCGTTCGCGAGGCAGGCCATTTCGTAGCCGTGCACCCCGGGGTCGATGAGCAACACGCCAGCCCGGCCTTGCACGACAACGGCGTTGCTCTGGCAGAACTCGCTCTCGTGGATCAGCACACCCTCCGCGACCTGCCTCAGCACGGGCGGCTCCTTCCGCTTGTGGTTTGCAACCGCTTGTCGAGACGGTAGTACCTGGCGGTAGTAGAATGCAAGCGGTATGGGCGAAGCGTATGAGCCGCGGTCGGGGTGCCCGATCAACGCCACCATCGAGGTGTTCGGCGACCGCTGGAGCCTGCTCGTCCTCCGCGACATCGTCTTCGGAGACCGCCGCTATTTCCGAGAACTGCAGGCCGGCTCAGAAGAGGGGATCGCCTCAAATATTCTCGCCGACCGACTCAAGCGACTCGTCGAGTCGGGATTGCTCACCCGTGAGGACACGCGAGCCGGCCAGCGGGCGCGCTACAGCCTGACCGAACCCGCGATCCAACTCGTACCCGTGTTCGCGCAGCTCGGCAGCTGGGGACTTCGCCACCGGCCCACGAGCCGCGCGCTGCGCGTTCGCGCCGAGCTGCTCGAACAAGGCGGCCCCGCGCTCTGGCAAGAGTTCATGGACGAGCTTCGCCGCTCGCACCTTGGCTCCGAATCCCCAGCGCGATCACCGAGCGTCCGCGAGCGCCTGAACGCGGCCTACCTCGCTGCTACCAACTCCTCGTAGCTGCCAGGCAGCCGGCCATGTCCAAGGGCGTCGACGGACGCCGCCCGAGCTGTCTCACATGTGAACCTCCACCGGCACAGGAGCGGCGCTGAGAGCCGTCGACGGCCAGTTCGATTACGGGATGTCTCGTAAGACCCGCCCGGTGCCGCGTCGCGGTGACCGGGCCTTCAGCGGGACGCTGCGTCACGTGCCGAGGTAGGCCTGGCGCGGCGTTCGATCGTCGAGAGCTTGGTGTGGCCGGATGCGGTTGTAGATGTCGCGGAAGCGGGCGGTCTCCATCGCTAGCGCGCCGCCGTCGTCGATCGGGGCGCGGTAGAGGTGCTCGTACTTCAACGTGCCGAAGAATCGCTCGATGACGCCGTTGGTCTGCGGGCTCCGGACGCGGGTCCGGACGTGGCGCAGCAGCGGCTCATCGCCGGCGGACGCAGATTGGCAGGTCTCGCCGCGAAAGCACGAGCCGTTGTCGGAGACGACGGCGATCGGAGCGGGGACGACGTCGATGACCTCACCGGTGTTCTTGTCGACCAGTTCGAGTTCGCCACGGTCGTCCCTCAAGTCGTCCAGGCCGAGAACGCGTTCGGCCGCGTCGAGACACGCGAGCGCGTCCACGCCCCGGCCGGTCGGGGTGATCCTGGCGGCGAGGCAGTACTTGGTGGCGTAGTCGATGACGGCGCAGATGCGCCAGATCCCACGGCCCGCTGTTTCGAACTCGCTGAAGTCGGTCTGCCAGTCGCTGAGTGCCGGGCCGCGGCTGTGCAGCCGCGGGCCTGGCCTGTTCGGTTCGTTACGGGGCACGCATCATCCGTAGGTGGGGTGCTGCGGCCAGCCGGGCGGGGAGTCCTCCCAGTCTTCCTGCCGGCCGTAGGGGCACAGGTCGAGGATGTTGTGGACGAAGACAAGCCGGTCCACGCCGCGGGCAGTGGTCGAGTAGGTGCGGTAGACGTCCGCACCGTCACGCAGGAACACGCTCAGCACGAAGCCGCCGCCGGCGCCGCAATCGGCCGAGAATGACGTGCCGTGCGATGACACGAACGGCAGCGTCCAGCCCATCTGCGCCTTGTACGCCTGGATCTGCGCCAGCGGCATGTCCGACACGGTCACCCAGCTGACCCCGGCCTTGGCCAGCCCGGCCAGATCGGGAACGTTGTTGGTGAACCCGGTGCAGCCGGGACGGCATCCAGCGCCAGCCTTGCCCGGCAAGGACGAGTCTCCCGTCCGCGTCAGCGAACCCGGCCCCCGAGATCACGACGTGGTACCGCCCGCCCAGACGCCGTAGATGGCGCCACGCCCGCCTGTGCTACCGGCGCGCCGGACGCAGTTGGGCCGGGGAATCGCGATGGCCCTGGCCCGCAGCTTCAGGCGGGCGCCTTGGAGCGCAAGATCTGGATGAACTCGCGCATTCAGGCTGGGTGGTCGGGCCAGGCGCGCGCCGAGACCATCTGCCCGTCGACCACGGCTGCCCCGTCGACGAATTCAGCGCCCGCGGCCACCACGTCAGGGGCCAGCGCCGGGTAGGCCGCAGTGCGGCGGCCGGTCAGCGTGCCGGCGGCGGCCAGCACCTGCGGGGCATGGCACAGCTGGGCGACCGGGCGGTCGGCCGTCATGAAGTGACGCACGATCCGCTGCACATCCGGATCGTTCCGGATGTACTCCGGGGCGCGGCCACCCGGGATGACCAAGGCGACATACTCGGCCGGGTCGACATCGGCGAACGCGATATCGGCGGGCCAGGTATAGCCGGGCTTCTCGGTATAGGTGTCGAAACCGTCAGTGAAGTCATGGACGACGAACTGCAGCTTCTTCACCGACGGAGCGGCGATGTCGACCTCGTAGCCCTCTTCGATCAGCCGCTGGTAGGGATACATGACCTCCAGCGACTCCGCGGCATCTCCCGTGACGATCAGGACCTTCGGCATGACGGCTCTCCTCCCTGGACAACGGCGGAGGGACCAAGGTTCTTTGCGGCTTCCCCTTGTCCCTGTTCCGCTATGTTGTCCCATTGTGACTACCTGAGCCGACCGGGGACAATTCCCCGCGCGGTGACGGAGACGGGACACAGCGATGGACCACGCGCACAAGGCAGGAACCTCGGCCCGCGGGCCGGCTTCCGGCATCGATCACCAGATCCTGGCCATGTGGAAAGCGCTGCGGACCAACCCCAGCCTCGACGCCCACTGGGCCATGCAGGTTATCGACCGGCTGCTGGATGAGCGCCCGCGGCCCGGCCAGGTGACGCCGTCCAGACCGCCGGCCGCCACGGCCCGGGGCCTGGACCCCGGGTCACCGGCTCAGCAGGCCATCCTGGCCAGTGTCCTGCGGGAGCTCCTCACCGGCGAGCCTGGCTGAGCCCGATCCCACACCAGAGGGAAGGGGTGCGCGAGTACCAGCAGTAGCAGACCGTGCCTGCGACGGCGGGTAGCCGTAGTGCTGCCGGAACACGCGGCTGAAGTGGGCTGCGTCGAAGAAACCCCAACGTGCGGCCAGTACCGCCACGCTACGGTGGCGTAGCAACGGGTCTTCCAGGTCGCGGCGGACGCCGTCAAGGCGCTCGTGCCTAATCAAGCCGCTGACCGACCACGGCTGGTCCGCGAACAGCCGGTCGAGGGTGCGTGCCGACATGTTATGCGCCGCGGCGATGCCGATGTGCGCCTTGTCTATCACCAGGACCTAGCATACGACCGTATGTGATACGATCGTATGTATGGCACAGGTCGACAGGTTTTCCGTGACGATGCCACCCGAGCTTGGAGAGGGTGTTCGGCAGGCCGCTGCCCGGAAGGGCACTAGTGTGTCGACGTGGCTTACTGAAGCGGCGGCCGACAAGCTGCGCAATGAGCTCCTCGGCGCCGCTCTGGACCAATGGGAGGCGGAGGACGGCTCGTTCACCCAGACGGAGCTGGATGAAGCGGCGTCTCGGCTCGGGCTTGCGCCGCGTTCGGATGTGGTGTGAAGGCGATCCTGGACGCAGGTGCTCTGGTGGCAGTTGATCGCCGAAACCGCCTGATCGGCGCCCAACTGCGGGTGCTCCAGCAGCAGGGAACGCCGATCCGGGTCAGTTCCGCAGTGGTGGGCCAAGTCTGGCGAGACGGGCGCAAGCAGGCCAACCTCGCCCGGGTGCTGGCCGGCGTCGGTATCGAGGCGCTTGGTAAAGACGACGGCAAGCGCATCGGCGAACTACTCGCGCTGTCAGGCTCCGCAGATATCGTCGACGCACACGTAGCGCTGATAACAGCGCACGCCGACCTCGTCTTGACCAGCGATCCCGGCGACATTCGCAAGCTACTGCAAGCTCGCAGGGTTTCGGCGCGGGTCCAGACCGTGTAAGGCTCCTGAACCCCGCGAATCTCCGCTTCCAGCGGCGAGTTGCGCTTCGCCTACGGTGCGCGCCGGACGCAGCCGGTGGACCCGCCGTCGGCGGCCGAGCTGGCCGACCGGCGTGCGTCGACCCGCTGCTCAGCCATTTCGCTGAACAACCTGGCGGCCGACCCGGCCGGCCTGGGCGGAGGAGGCGCTGGCCGCGAGCCAGGAAGCCGCAGCCGCGCAGGCAGCAGCCGCGGCCACGAGGGCATGGGCAGCCCAGGTCCTATGCACGAGTTCTGGACGGCCTGACGCGGTTCCTGGCGCCGTTGTTACTGGCAGCCCTTACCGGCGCCCCTACATCGGAACCGTCAGCGGCGTAAATGCGCCCGGTCCTCAGCCCCGGCCCGGTTGATCTGCCGCCAGCTGCCGGTGGCCAGCTTGGCGGCGCAGACCTATTCAACTACTATACCGATAGATAAAGTAGACTTAGGCATGTTCTGTGAACGCTTGAGATCCGGCTCAGTTACAAGGAGGAGCGGTACGTGATTCCCTACCGGCCCCCGCCGGTGCTGGTGCATCGCCCGCTGCGGTTGACCGTGAACGAGCGGGTCGACAAGGAGGGCAGTGTACGTAGCCCGCTCGACGAAGCGAAGGTGCGTGTGGCTGGAAGCGGGCTAGACCGCGCACCGCGTGAGCACCACAGTGCTGAAAGCATACATTGCGGCGGAGAGAGATAAACGTTGGGAGAAGATAAAAAGGAGTGGCGGAGGCATAACCCGGCGAACGAAGTGAGCCATAGGTAGCCTCCGGGCCAGGCCTGCGCGGCTTTAGCCGCAGTGCAAGCGACGGCCAGACAATCAAGATAACGAGAGGATACTTAGTTAGTATGAGCGAGTATTGGGACGAAGCACTGGAGACCGCGCCGCGCGAGGTGCTAGAGCAGAAACAGCTTGGCGACCTGAAGGAGATCGTGCAGTTTGCGTACGACCACGCGCCGTACTACAAAAGGTCATTTGACGATGCCGACGTGAAGCCGTCGGACGTCCAGGGCCTGAAAGACATTGAGCGCTTTCCGTTCATCAATAAGAAGACGCAACGCGACTCGCAGGGCGTCGGCTCTTTCCTCGGCGAACTTGCGGCCGTCCCCGAAGAGGATGTCATCTTCGTCTCCACCTCGTCGGGATCGACTGGCGTGCCGACGATGAGCCCGTTCACGAAGAAGGACTTCGACGAGTGGCAGGACGTGGAGAGCCGCTTGTTCTGGATGGCAGGTATGCGCAAAAACGACCGCTACATCCACGCGCTCAATTTCTCGCTCTACGTCGGCGGCCCCGACGTCATCGGGGCGCAAAACCTCGGCGCGCTCTGCATCTGGGGCGGCACGCTGCCGTCCGAGCGGCTCATTTTCATCCTCAAGGAATACAAGCCCACGGCCATTTGGACGAGCCCGTCTTATGCGTGGCACCTCGGCGAGACCGCGACGAAGACCGGCGTCGACCCGAAGAAGGACTTTGGCATCAAACGCATCTTCGTCGCCGGCGAGATGGGCGGATCCATCCCCGCGACGCGGCAGGCCATCGAGCGACTCTGGGGGCGGACCTCTACGACTTCTACGGACTTTCCGACATCTTCGGCGCCTGCGCGGCCATGTGCGAACACCACGATGGCCTGCACATCGCGGAGGACCACATCCTCGTAGAGACCGTCGATGTGGACACCGGCGAGATCCTGCCGCCCGGCGAGCGCGGCGAGCTGGTCTATACGACCCTGCGCAAACATGCGCGCCCGCTCATCCGCTTCCGCACCGGCGACATCGGCCGGTTCTTGACCGACAAATGTGCCTGCGGCCGCACCCTCGGGCGCATCTACGTCGACGGCCGCAAGGACGACATGTTCATCGTCTCTGCCGTCAACGTCTATCCCTCCGACATCGAGTTCGTCGTGCGCGGTCTCGAAGGCGTCACAGGCGAGTACCTCATCCGCATCACGGAGGAAAACTTCACGGCGCGATACGAGGTCACGATCGAAAAATCCCATAACAACCCTGAGCCCGACGAGCCAGTCGCGGAGCGGGCCTCGACTGCCTTGAAAGCACGGATCGGCGTCAAGCCGCAAAAGATCATCGTGCTGCCCGACGGCTCCATCGAGCGCTCGACGCACAAAGCCAAGCGCATCATCGACGAGCGCGAGAAAGAAGGCTCCTCCTGAGTGTGCAGCGGTCCGGGGCGGTTGACAGCCTGCCTCAGGAGCGGCCGGAATAAGAGCCAGAACGGAACGGCCATGGCGATACCGCCAGCGGCCCTCTCCGTCGGCCACGACGACATGGCTACCGAGCAGTCCAGCCCACGGCTGGACCGGCAGATGACCGCGCCGCTGATCTGGCTACCAGCGGCCGTGGTGGTCCGCTCGCGTCTCAAGCCCGCCCTGCCCATATAGTCCACTATGTCTAGCGAAATACTGGTCAAAGCCATTCCGTTGTACCAGTCGCCCCCTGATCGGAAAGGACGTGCTGATCCGTGACGAGTGCCCGGGCGGGCCGGCCCGCCCCCTTGCACCTGGCGGTTGCCCTCGACGGCGCTGGCTGGCATCCCGCCGCGTGGCGCGAGGCCGGTGCCCAGCCGCAGCGGTTGTTCACCGCTGGCTACTGGACCAGGCTGGCCCAGCAGGCCGAGCGCGGGCTGCTGGACTTCCTCACCATCGAGGACGGGCTGGACCTGCAGTCCGACGACCGCTTTCAGGCCGACTCTCGCCTGGACCGGGTCCGGGGCCGTCTGGACGCGGTGCTGATCGCGGCCCGGGCCGCCCCCGCCACCCGGTACATCGGGTTCGTGCCGACCGCGATCACCACCCACACCGAGCCGTTCCATCTGTCCAAGGCCATCGCCACCCTGGACTACGTGAGCAGCGGCCGGGCCGGGATCCGGGTTCAGGTCGCCGCCCGCGCCGGCACGGCGGCCCACTTCGGCCGCCGGGAGATCCCGCCGCTGCAGGCCGACCGCCTCGCGGATCCGGACGTGCAGCGGGTGATCGCCGACCACTTCGACGAGGCGGCCGACTACGTGGAGGTACTGCGCCGGCTCTGGGATAGCTGGGAAGACGACGCGGAAATCCGCGACGTGGCCACCGGCCGCTTCATCGACCGGAGCAAGCTGCACTACATCGACTTCGAGGGCCGCTGGTTCTCGGTGAAGGGGCCGTCGATCACCCCGCGGCCGCCGCAGGGCCAGCCGGTCGTCGCCGCCCTCGGCCACGCCAGCGTGCCCTACCAGCTGATCGCGCGCTCGGCCGACGTCGCGTTCGTTACCCCGCACGACGCGGCCCACGCGGCCGAGATCGTGACGCAGATCCGGGCCGAGCAGGCCCGCGCCGGCCGTGCCGCGCAGACCCTGCACGTCTTCGGTGACCTGGTGGTGTTCCTCGACGAGCCCGAGACCGCCGCCGCCGTGCGCAAGCAACGCCTGGACGAGAGGGCCGGGGCCGAGTACCGCAGCGACGCCCACGTCTACACCGGCACGGCCGCCGGCCTGGCCGACCTGCTGCAGGACTGGCAGGCCGCCGGGCTCTCCGGCTTCCGGCTGCGCCCGGCCGCATTGCCGCACGACCTGACGCACCTGACCGAACGCCTGGTTCCCGAGTTGCAGCGCCGTGGCCTGTTCCGTACCGCCTATGAGGCGGACACGCTCCGGGGGCTGCTCGGCCTGGGCCGCCCCGCCAATCGCTACGCCGCCGCCTGAGGGTCCGAGGACAGGAGAACTATGACGAAGCAGATTCACCTGGCCGCGCAATTTCCCGGCGTGAACAATACGACCGTGTGGAGCGACCCCGCCGCCGGCAGCCACACCGAGTTCGACTCGTTCCGCCAGTTCGCCCAGACCGCCGAGCGGGGCAGGTTCGACTTCCTGTTCCTCGCCGAAGGACTGCGGCTGCGCGAGCAGAACGGGCTGATCTACGACCTCGATGTGGTCGGCCGGCCCGACACCTTCACGATCCTCGCCGCGCTGGCCGCGGTGACCGAGCACATCGGGCTGACCGGCACGATCAACTCCACGTTCAACGAACCTTACGAGGTAGCCCGCCAGTTCGCCAGCCTTGATCACCTGTCCGGCGGGCGAGCGGCGTGGAACGTGGTCACCTCCTGGGATGCCTTCACCGGAGAGAACTTCCGCCGCGGAGGCTACCTGGCCGAGGGCGACCGCTACGAGCGGGCCAGGACCTTCCTGGCCACGGCGGACGAGCTGTGGGACTCCTGGCACGGCGACGAGATCCTGGCCGACGCCGGCACCGGCCAGTTCCTGGTCACCGCGGCACCGGGGGCCTTCCGCCACCGGGACGCGTTCTTCGACATCGCCGGGCAGTTCAACGTGCCGCGCTCCCCGCAGGGACGCCCGGTGATCTTCCAGGCAGGCGACTCCGACGAGGGCCGCGACTTCGCCGCCGCGTCGGCGGATGCGATCTTCTCCCGCCATTCGACGCTGGAGGCCGGGCAGGCCTTCTACGCCGACGTGAAAGGCCGGCTACCCAGGTTCGGCCGTACCCGCGGCGAGCTGCTTATCCTGCCCGCGGCCACATTCGTGCTCGGCGACACCGACCCCGAAGCGGCCGAGATCGCCCGCGACGTACGGCGGGCCCAGGTCTCGCCGCAGACCGCGCTGAGGTTCATCGAGCAGCTGTGGAACACCGAGTTGCCCGGTTTTGACGTCGACGGGCCGCTGCCCGCCTTCGACCCGGTGGTCAGCGACAACCTGATCTCCAAGGGCCGGGCCAGTGTCCGGCAGTTCGCCAAGGACCCGGTCGCGCTGGCCGGCGAGTGGCGGGCCCGGGCCGAACCCGGGAATCTGTCGGCCCGGGAGGTCGTCATCGAGGTGACCGGCCGGCAGTCGTTCATCGGCTCGGCGGAAACGATCGCGACGACGATCAACGAGCTCGTCCAGGCCGACGCAGCCGACGGCTACATCCTGGTCCCGCACATCACCCCCGGCGGACTGATGCCGTTCGTCGACCAGGTCGTCCCGCTGCTGCAGGAGCGCGGGGTTTTCCGCGCCGACTACACCGGCACCACGCTGCGCGACCACCTCGGCCTAGACCCCTTGGGCCCCGTGGCCCCGTGGCGCCGCCCCGGCGAGACGACGACCGCCCAGGCCGCCTCATGAGGTTCATCACCATCACGCTGATCGTGCACGCCCCGGACCCCCACACGGGCGAGCAGAAATCCACCCAGGAGCGGTTCCGGGAAGTGATCGGCAACGCGCGCCTGGCCGAGGAACTCGGCTTCGACGGGTTCGGGGTCCGGGAAAGGCACGAACGGCCGTTTGTTTTCCTCCTCCCCGGCCGTGGTCCCGATCGAGCCCTACGCGGACCTGATCCGCTACTACCGCGAGCGGTGGGTCCACTCCGGGGACGATCCGGCGGCGATCGCGGTCGGCGCGGGGACGGCCGGCTACTACGCCGGACGCAACTCCCAGGACGCGATCAACGCCTACCGCCCGGTGTTTGCCGGCTACCTGGCGTTCCAGGAGAGGCTGGGCGTGCAACCGGTGTTCGGGACGCTGGAGGATTTCGTCGAGCGCTCCTCGGCCCTGATCGGCAGCCCGGCCCAGGTGATCGAGAAGGTGCACCGCTACCACGAGCAGTTCTGCCACTCGGTCCTGCACCTGCACGCCGACGCCGGCGGGCTCACTGACGCGCAGCACCGGGCCAGCCTCGAACTGTTCCAGTCCGACATCGCCCCGGTGCTGCGCCGCGAGATCCCCGACCCTCCCTGGGGCTGGGGCGGCGGCCCGCTCGGCGACGACGCGGTGCCCGCCCGAGCCGTCGCCGCTGCCGGTTCCGCTGCCGGTTGAGGAGGAAGCCCGCATGACGACCACCCCGCTGACCGTCCTGGACCTCGTCCCGATCTCGTCCGGCTCGGACGCCACCCAGGCGCTGCGGAACAGCATCGACCTGGCCCAGCAGACCGAACGGCTCGGCTACGCCCGCTACTGGTTCGCCGAGCACCATCTCAACCCCGGTGTGGCCGGCACCTCCCCCGCCGTGGTGCTGGCGCTGACCGCCGCCGCTACGTCCACGATCCGGCTCGGCTCCGGGGCGGTGCAGATGGGGCATCGCACCGCCCTGTCCACCGTCGAGGAGTTCGGCCTGCTGGACGCCCTGCACCCGGGGCGCTTCGACCTCGGCCTGGGCCGCTCCGGCGGCCGGCCACGCGAACCCAAGGCACCCGCGCTGGCCGGCGGCGGCGCCGCGGTCACCGTGACGGGCAGCCGGACCCCGAAGACCCCGAACGGACTGCTCATCCCGCCCCGGTTCTCCTTCCGGCACCTGCTCGACTCGCCCCGGTTCGCGATGCAGAAGACGCTCCTGCAACTACCGCACGCGGAGCCGCAGAACTACACCGACCAGGTCAATGACGTGCTGGCGCTGATCGCCGGGACCTACCGCTCCCCGGAGGGAGAGCAGGCCCACGTGGTGCCGGGCGAAGGCGCGGCGCTGCAGGTCTGGATCCTCGGCAGCAGCGGCGGTGAAAGCGCCGAGGTGGCCGGGCGGAACGGCCTGCGCTTCGCCGCGAACTACCACGTCAGCCCGGCCACCGTGCTCGAGGCGGCGGACGGCTACCGGGCCGCGTTCCGGCCTTCCGCGGTGCTCGGCCGGCCCTACGTCAGCGTGTCAGCCGACGTCGTCGTCGCCGGTACCGAGGCCGCCGCCCGGGAACTGGCCACCGGCTACGGCCTGTGGGTGCGCAGCATCCGCACCGCCGAAGGCGCCATCCAGTTCCCTACCCCCGAACAGGCTCGCCGCCACGTCTGGAGCGACGCTGACCGCGAACTGGTCGCCGACCGCATCGACACCCAGTTCGTCGGCACCCCGGGCCAGGTCGCGGACCAGCTGGAGCGTCTCCGCGACGCCACTGAAGCCGACGAGCTGATCATCACGACCATTACCCACGATCATGCCGACCGTGTCCGTTCCTACCAGCTGCTCGCCGAGGAGTGGGCCCGACGATGACCCGCCTACTTGGCGGGAACGGTGGGCCGGAAATCAGTTGCCGGGACGCATTGGCGTCTTGATGGCACGTCAAGGCCCGGCGCCGGGACCGACGGTCTTACGGTACTGGCGTGCGGTCAGGCCGAACCAGCGGCTCGTGATGCCCTCATCGCGCATGCGAGAAGGTCCCGAACCACTACGCGGACGATCCCGGCATGGTTCCGGACCCGAACGGGGATACCCGCTAGCGGCCGGTGAGGGCGGTCAGCAGGCGGGCTCCCGGGTGAGGCCTCGTCCGGCGGACCCGGCGTGCGCTGGAGCGAGCCTCCGACCTCGTAGTAGCCGATGGAGCGCAGCGGCGCGAGTAGACGTGGACGGTAATCGATGTTTATGCCACGGTCCGGTCCGCTGTCGCCGGGGCCTCCGTGCAGATCAGCTCCGCGGGTCACCCCTGGCCTTGGTGCGCCGCGCGGACGGGAACTGCGGTTCCCGGCCCGCTTCCGGACAGCTCAGAGCTGAGGTGGACGGCAAGTAGACTGAGCCCAGACGCCATCGTGACGGCATCGTAGTCACGACGCCTGACAACAGGCAAAGAAGGGCGGCCGGGGTGACCGGCGACGAGAACGACCTGCTCGCCTTGTTCCGTGAGCTGAACACCGAGAACCGCGCGCGGCTGCTGGACTCGGCCAGGCTCTACGCGTACCTGGAACCGGTTCGCGCTCGGGCGGAGTTCTTTAGGCAGGCTGAACGGGAAGCCGCTGAGCTGACCCGTGACCCCCGGCAGTGCGGCGAGTGGGTCGCCGACGACGCCTACGGGCGCAACGCGCGGTACTGCTCCCGGAAGGCCACCCGCGATGACGGGTACTGCACCCAGCATCATGACCGGCTGCAGCGGTGGCCAGGGCTCAAGGCGGAAAGGGAAAGCGAGGCCGGAACCAGCGGCTGCCAGTGACTGAGCCAGAGCTGGCCGCGGCGGCCTAGCCTCGCACGAGGTCACCGGGTACGCGGGGGAACTCCTGGCGCCCTGCCCGGTGCTCCGGCCGGGAGAGCGCGGAAGGTTCGCCGGCGCACGGCGCTAGACGTGACCTGTCCGCACGTAGGCGGTCATCTCAGGCACTTGCTTGGCGGACCGGCTCATGCGGCTTCCCGCGCACGTCCCACGGGTCCCTGGCGGCCGCCGTCATGCGGGTAAGCAGCGCTCCGAGTGCGGCGCGGTCGTTGTCCCCGTCGTGCTCGTAGAGCTCGCTGATCGTCTGGATGAGCGAGTTGACCAGCAGCACGCGCTCGTGCTCGGTGATCTCCATCGTGATTCATCCTTCGGTGAGTCCGGCGTAGGGGCCGGACCTTGAGGTCGTTGTCGGTGAAGGCGTTCGCGGTGCCGCCGCTTTCACGTCAGCAGGTGTCTGGCCAGGGTCTGGCCCAGCGAACTCATGCCGCGCACCCGCCGCCCAGGCGATGATGATCAGGCGCTGAACATGGACCGCTCCGGCCGGCAGCTTCTGCGGCCGATCCCTGGGGCTGACCTCAGCCTATACCCGCAATTAAAAACTAGCAATATATTACTAGAATAAATGGTAGGCTGTTTGATGATGGCGAACTGGAGTTTCCTGACCAGCCACGCCCGGGTGCTGATGTGCATCGCACACGACCCCGGCGCGCGGCTGCGCGACATCGCGGCCGGGCTGGGCATCACCGAGCGCAGCGCTTACGGCATCGTGACCGAGCTGACCGAGGCCGGCTACGTGGTCAAGCAGAAAGACGGCCGCCGCAACCGCTACCAGATCCAGGCGCACCTCCCGCTCCCGGAGCCCACTAGCCGGGAACGTACGGTCGGCGAGATCCTGGCCCTTCTCGCCGGAACCGACGCGACGCTGTGACCGGCCGGAGGGACGCACGAACGAGGTACTCGAGGAGGACGGCCGGGCCAGGCCCGCCGAGGCACTCGCCGAAGCCGCCCTCATCGAACAGTTCAGCCCGTTCGTATGCTTCGGCGGCGGCTAGCCGCCTCGCGAACACCCCACCTGGCCCGGCTGCCCGTAGGAACGCGACGCTAGCGCGTCCCGGCCCCGAAACGCCCATCGCGCCGGCGAGACGCCGACGCCCGCGATAGCACTCATCCATCGCTGGCCACGGCCAGCCGCTCCTCGACCCGGGCACGCAGCGCCGCAAACTCCCCCCGGCAGGCGAGACACGCGGTTCTCGGTCACGGTGAAGATGGACCCGAAGATCGCCGCGGCCATCGTCGCCATCGGCTAGGCGTCTCGGGCGGGCTCACCGTGGCTGGCGTTGGCGCGGCCGCGGCCCCAGTAGGCCTTGGGTGACATCTGGTCCTGGCCGAACCCTCGCTCGGCCAGGACCTCCCGCAGCCGGGACACGACCGTCGTCTCGCCGAACAGGTAGGCATGGCCGCGGCCGGGCGGCAGTTCGATCTCGGCTGCCTCGGCGGCGAGGGTCGACGGGTCACCAGCGGGCGCGCCGAGGCGGTGCAGCCAGGAGATGCGGATGGTCGCCGCGGCAACCAGGTCCTGCTCGTCGTTCTCCTCGGGGATCTCGAGCACGAGCGTGGCCGGGCGGTCGGGCGGCAGTGCCTCGGTCATTGCGAACGTGGCGGGCAGCGCCGACTCATCGCCGATGAACAGGTGCCAGTCGGCCGCGGCCGACGTGGCGATCTTCCCGCGCGGCCCGATGCCCTCGATCCTGTCACCGGACCGGGCCGACCGCACCCAGCGCTCGCCGGGGCCGTCGCCGTGCAGCACGATGTCGAGCGTGAGCAGCCGCGCGGCCTCGTCAAGCTGCCGGATCGTGTAGCGCCGCCGTACCGGGCGGTTACCCTCGGCCGCCACCAGTAGCATCACGTCCTGGCCGGGCAGGTAGCCGAACCCGTCGAGCTGCGGGGCGGTCAGCCTGAGCCGCTGCATGTGCGGGGTGAGCCGGGCCGAGTCGACGACCTCGAAGTCCAGCCGGGTCGTGCTGGTCAGCGGGCCGGTCAGCTGCGCGAACGGATCGTCCAGCTCCGCGAGAGCCGATTCCGGCAGTGCGTCAGCCATGAAATAGCCAGCCCTTTCCGCTTGATGTTCGTGTGCCGGGGGCGACGGGGATGGCGCGCCGCCGACTAGCCTTCAGGGCGAACGCTAGCTAGCCCCGTGCCACGATCAACGCTGCCTGACATCGCCTGCTTCCCGGCTCGGTTGGGGTCAGGCGGTGATGGCGGACCGCGCGGTCACGCTCGTTTCGGTCGTTAGCCTCAGGGCGTGGTGATGAGTCGGTGTGGAGTTTCACCTCGGTCACGGCGACATGATCCGGCTGCTGCGCGGCTGCGGGCTTTGAGATCGAGGATCTGCATGAGACCGGCCCGAGCCGGGAGCTACCATCCGGTATCCGTACGTGACGCTCGAATGGGCCCGCAGTGCCCAGTGAAGAAGCGTGAAAGGAGGTTCCGGGCCTGCTGGGCGGTCCAGACCCCGGCCGGATCAGCGGTCACACCCAGGGCGTGCACGGCACAGGGTCATCTGGCTGGCGCTGGCGGTACTCAGGCTGGGTGCCAGCGCGCCCAGCGTCGCGAAGACGGGTCGCCAAGGGACCCCGGCGCGGCCTGGTTGTCCGGTCATGCGTCGTAGTGCCACGCATGACATGCATCTCCCTGGCTGTATCTGCGGCTGCTACTCATGAACGGATTGCTGATCGACGTGGCATCTACGCGCACTGACTGGGTTGCTGAGCACCGTCAGTGGCTTGGGTCGATCTCGGCGGAGTCATCGAGACGGTCGTGATCTACCGGTGGTGCCGCCAATTACCAAGCGCAGGAGTAATTACCAAGGGAGCGCGGTCCGATGAGCATCAGGTCCATTGTCCCGACTGCCCGGTCTGGTTCGACGGGCAAGGTCGTATTGGCCAGGGAGGCCGTCCGGCTTATCCGCATCGGCGACACGGTCGCCATCGGCGGGTTCTTCGAAATTGGCCTCGCCCTTGAGGTCATCCACGAGCTGGGCGCGCTGTTCGAGGCCACCGACGAGGAGTCCGCGGCTTTCGGCAAGCCGCGCGATCTGACCCTGGTGTTCTGCGTCAGCCCAGGCGACTGGACAACCGGTGGCGCCAACCGGCTGGCCCAGCCCGGCCTGGTCAAGCGGATCATCGGCGGGCACTGGGGCGCTGTGCCTGCCCTGTACCAGCTCGTCGCCGGCAACCAGGTGGAGGGCTACAACATGCCGCTCGGCCCGATGTCGCACCTGTACCGGGATATCGCCGCGGGCAAACCCGGGCACTTGTCCCGGGTCGGGCTCGGCACGTTCGCCGATCCGCGTTTCGGCGGCGGCAAGCTGAATGAGATGACGACCGAGGATCTGGTCGAGCTGGTGGAGATTGGCGGCGAGGAGTACCTGTTCTACAAGGCGTTCCCGGTCAATGTCGCGATCGTTCGCGGCACCACTGCCGACCCGGCCGGCAACATCACGATGGAGCGGGAGGCGCTGACCTGCGACACGCTGTCGGTGGCGATGGCGGCGCACAACTCCGGGGGGCTGGTGATCGCGCAGGTGGAGCGGCTCGCCGAGGTGAACAGCCTCAACCCGCGTCAGGTGAAGATACCCGGCGCGCTGGTCGATTGCATCGTGGTGGCGACGGACCAGGGAAACCACCCGCAGACCTTCGGCAGCCTCTACTGCCCTGCCCTCGCGGCCGAGGTCCGGGTCCCGCTGACATCGCTCGCGCCGATGCCGCTGAACGCTCGCAAGATCATCGCCCGGCGCGCCGCCATGGAGCTACGGCCGAACAGCGTAGTGAACCTCGGCTTCGGCATCCCCGAAGGGGTCGCCTCCGTGGCCGCCGAGGAGAAGGTCGCCGACTTGATGACGCTGACCGCCGAGCCCGGCGCCATCGGCGGCATCCCGGCCGGCGGTGGCGACTTTGGTGCGGCCACCAACGCACAGGCGGTCATCGACATGCCCTATCAGTTCGACTTCTACGACGGCGGCGGTCTGGACGCGGCGTTCCTCGGGCTCGCGCAAGCCGACAGGGAAGGCAACGTCAACGTATCGAGGTTCGGCCCGCGGCTGGCCGGCGCGGGCGGCTTCATCGACATCAGCCAGAACGCGAAGAAGGTGTTGTTCCTCGGCACCTTCGCCGCGGGCGACCTCCAGGTCTCGGTCGTCGAGGGCAAGCTGCTGATCGAGCGCGACGGACAGTACCAGAAGTTCGTCGAGGAGGTCGAGCACCGGACATTCTCCGGGCCGTACGCCGCGCGCCAGGGAAAGGATGTCCTTTACATCACCGAGGTGTGTATTCCGGCGCACCACCGAAGGCCTGGAGCTGACCGAGGTCGCTCCCGGCATCGACATCGAACGCGACATCCTGGCCAAGATGGCGTTCAAGCCGATCGTGACCAAGCCGCGCGAGATGGACCGCCGTATCTTCCGGTCCGACCCGATGGGCCTCCGGGAGGACATGCTGCGACTGCCCCTCGACGCGCGGTTCACCTACGATGACGAGCGCAACATCTTGTACCTGAACTTCGAGGATCTCCAGGTAAAGACGATGGAGGTGATCGAGGATGTCGTAGCGAAGATCAGGGAGCTCTGCGGGCCGCTCGGCCACAAGGTCTACGCTGTGGTCAACTACGACGGCTTCGAACTGGACAGCGACCTCGACGACGCCTACCTCGACGCCGTACAGGAAATAGACGACACCTACTTCCACGACGTCACCCGGTTTACCACCAGCGCGTTCATGCGCGCCAAGCTCGGCAGCGCGCTCGAATCACGCGGCGTCGCGCAGCACATCTACGAATCCGAAGACGAAGCCGCAGGCGCCGTACGCGCCACCTTGCCGCGGCAGGAGTAACTGGGGTCTTCTGACGGCGTTTACCGCGGCTTTGCGTGACCGCGCAGTTCACCGGCTTTATCGGCTCGGGGAGGTCCGTCTCGCCGGGCTACTCCAATCGTGACCTCCTCCGCCGTCCTGGACATCGCGGCCGTAGGTGCCGGGTGACTCGGCTGGTCCCGGTCGTTGTCGCCCGGTACCTCGACAAGGTGATCCGGCCGCGTTACGTTGCCGTGGACTGGCTCGACAGGAGGGCTTGGCCATGACGACAACACTCACCGCGCTGGCGCAGGACATCGGGCTTGCCCGGGAGACCGATTATTTCTTGATGAAAGACCAGCTCACCGAGGATGAGCTGGAGCTGATGTACAAGGTGCGGAAGTTCGGCGAAACCGAGATACTGCCGGTCGTCAACACGTACTGGGAACGGGGCGAGTTCCCGTTCGAGCTGGTGCCCAGGCTCGCTGAGCTGAACATCGCCGGCGACACCATGGTGGGCTACGGCACCACGCCGATGTCGGCGGTCGGCGCGGGATTGCTGGCTTATGAGCTCAGCCGTGTTGACGGCAGCATCGCGACGTTCTTCGCCGTGCATGTCGGGCTGGCGATGCAGTCGATCTACCTGCTTGGCTCGGAGGAGCAGAGGCAGCGCTGGCTGCCGCCGATGGCCAGGCTGGAGAAGATCGGGGCGTTCGCGCTCACCGAGCCCGACCACGGGTCCGACGCGGTCATCCTCGAGGCCACCGCCCGGCGCGACGGCAGCGAGTGGGTGATCAACGGCCATAAGCGCTGGCCCGGCAACGCCGTGTGGTGCGACGTGATCATCGTCTTCGCTCGTGACACGGACGACGGGCAGGTCAAGGCGTTCGTCGTGGAGAAGGACAACCCCGGCTACGCCGCGTCCAAGATCGAGGGCAAGGTCTCGCTGCGGCTGGTGCAGAACGCGGACATCACCCTGAGCAACTGCCGCGTCTCCGACGATGCCCGGCTGCAGAACTGCAACTCGTTCGCCGACGTCGCCAAGGTGCTCAAGGGCACCCGCAACACGGTGGCCTGGGGATCGGCCGGACACGCGGTCGCCGCCTACGACATCGCCCTGAACTACGCTCAGCGGCGGACCCAGTTCGGCCGGCCGATCGCGAAGAACCAGATGATCCAGTCGATGCTCGTCGAGATGCTCGGCCAGGTCACCGCCATGCAGCTGTACTGCATCCGCCTCGGGCGGCTGATCGACGACGGCAAGATGAGCGACACGATGGCCTCCCTAGCCAAGTGCTTCTGCACGGTCGGGGCCCGTCACGTGTGCCACCTGGCCCGCGACGTCCTCGGCGGTAACGGGATCCTGCTGGATTTCCACGTGATGCGCCACCTGTGCGACATGGAGGCACTGGTCACCTACGAGGGCACCGCGGAGATCCAGACGCTCATCGTCGGCCGCGACATCACCGGGCAGAGCGCCTTCGCCTGATGCGATCCGCTTCCGCGACCGTGCCGGGCGCGTCAGAGATCGGGATCAGGGCACAGGGACCGCCGGCCTGATGAGGTCGCTGCTGGGACGTACTTTTCGACGTTGAGGTTGTGCATGTGCGGTTCCCCGAGGCTGAACCCGCCCGCCGAATCGATGTGCTCGATGTCCTCGGCAGACAGTTCCGGGTGCAATGCCTGGAGATCGTCAGTGCCTGGGAGCTCTCGGCCGCCGGACCGAAGCGATCACCACGCTTACCGAGGCGGTCGGCTTCCCTACCAGCCGGCCGTCGTCGCCCAGCTCATCAAGCAAGCCGCCAACGCCACCAGCTGACGCCCCGGCGGGACATCAAGCGACCCGGCTGGAACGCGCACCGCCCGTTCCAGCCGGGTCCGCATCAACTCTGCAAACTGGGATCCTGGTGGATCGGCCACCCGGCGGGGGGTAGCGCTTGAGCGCGCCGTGCTTAGCTGGAGCGGGCCTTCACTGCCCTGGGCGAGCGTCTGGTCCGGCGCGGCGGCGTGGCTGATCTTTTCGTGGTTGGCGGCGCGGCGATGGCTTATCCGGTGACGGGGGAGACGCGACGGGGCGTTCGGCGAAAAGCTCTTGAATCTGATTGGCGGGCCGGGAGACGCTGGATGGCATGACCGTGCATCTGACGCACTGGGGGACATTCGAGGCCGTCAGCGATGGTGAGCGGCTGACCGACGTGCGTCCGTGGCGCGGTGACCCGGAGCCGATGCCGCTGATCGAGAATGTCGCCTCCGCGCAGCATCACCCGGCGCGCATCGCCCGGCCGCACGTGCGCAAGGGGTGGCTGGACCACGGGCCCGGTGCGCCCGGGCGCGGCGACGAGCCGTTCGTGGCGGTGTCGTGGGACACCGCGCTCGGGCTCCTGTCCGCAGAGCTGCGGCGGGTCTACCGGGACCACGGGGCCGAAGCGGTGTACGGAGGCTCCTACGGCTGGGCCAGCGCGGGGCGGTTCCACCACGCGCAGAGCCAGGTGCACCGGTTCCTCAACTGCCTCGGCGGCTACGTGCGCCACGTCAACAGCTACAGCCTCGGCACCTCCACGGTGCTGCTGCCCTACGTGATCGCCGACGTCAACGTGCTGCAGACCCACGCCACGGCCAAGTCCGTGATCGCGGAGCACAGTGAACTGGTGGTGGCCTTCGGCGGACTGTCACCGAAGAACGCCGCGGTGTCTCCCGGCGGGGTGTCCCGGCACCATGCCCGAGGCTGGATGAGCGCCGCCCGGGCCCGGGGCTGCCGGTTCGTCTCGGTGAGCCCGCTGCGCGACGATACGCCTCCCGATGCGGAGGCCGAGTGGATTGCGCCGCGGCCCGGCACCGACGCCGCCCTGATGCTCGCGATCGCCCAAGTGCTGGACGCCGACGGGCTGGCCGACACCGGCTTCCTGGACCGGTACACCATCGGGTTCCCGCGGTTGGCCCGGTACTTGCGCGGCGAGGCGGACGGGGTCGTCAAGGATCCCGCGTGGGCTTCGGCGATCACCGGCGTGCCGGCGGCGCGGATCCGGGAACTCGCGCACGAGATGGCTGCGGCACGCACCATGGTGACCGTCAGCTGGTCGCTTCAGCGGGCCCGTCACGGGGAGCAGCCGCTGTGGCTCGGCGTCGTCCTCGCGGCCATGCTCGGCCAGATCGGGCTGCCGGGCGGCGGCTTCGGCCACGGGTACGGGTCCGCGGCCCTGGTCGGCGAGCCGGCACCCCAATTGGGCGTGCCGCGGCTGCGGCAGGGCCGGAACGCGGTCTCCACGTACATCCCGGTGGCGCGGATCGCCGACATGCTGCTGAATCCCGGTGCTTACTACGACTACAACGGGCAGCGGCTGACCTACCCGGACATCCGGCTCGTGTACTGGGCCGGCGGTAACCCGTTCCATCACCACCAGGACCTCGCCCGGCTGCGTGAGGCGTTCACCCGCCCGGAGACCGTCGTGGTGCATGACCCGTTCTGGACGGCGACCGCGCGGCACGCCGACATCGTGCTGCCGGCGACGATGAGCATCGAGCGTGACGACTTCGGCTCCGGGCAGAACGACCGGATGTTCTTCCCGATGCCCGCGCTGACCCGGCCGCACGGCGAGGCCCTGGACGACTACGCGATCTTTTCTGACCTGGCGGACAGGCTCGGCGTGGGCAAGGACTTCACCGAGGGCCGTACCACGATGGAGTGGCTGCGGCACCTGTATGACGAGTGGCGGGATTCGCTCGCCTCGCGGTACCGGGGCTGGCCGGTTCCGGGGTTTGACGAGTTCTGGGCGGGTGACGGGCTTGAGCTGCCGGTGGCGGACGAGGCGCAGGTGGCGTTCGCTGACTTCCGTGCCGACCCGGAGGGGCACCCGCTCAGCACGCCCACCGGGAAGATCGAGATCTTCTCCTCGACCATCGACAGCTACGGGTACCCGGACTGCCCTGGCCACCCAGTGTGGCTTGAGCCGGACGAGTGGCTCGGCTCGGTCGCGGCTGGACGCTTCGGTCTGCAGCTGGTCGCCAACCAGCCGAAGGCGCGGCTGCACAGCCAGCTGGACGTCGGCGCGCACAGTCAGTCGGTCAAGATCGCCGGGCGGGAAGCGGTGCGGATGCACCCTTCCGACGCGGCGGCTCGCGGGCTGCGCGACGGGGACCTCGTGCGGATCTTCAACGACCGGGGTGTCTGCCTGGCGGGGCTGGCTGTCGACGACGCCGTTCGGCCTGGGGTGGCGCAGTTGTCCACTGGGGCCTGGTACGATCCGGACCCGGCTGACCCGGGGTTTTGTCGGCACGGGAATCCGAATGTGCTTACCGCCGACCTTCCTTCCTCGACTCTCAGCCAGGGGTGCACGGGGCAGCTGGCGCTTGCCGAGGTTGAGGCGTATCGGGGTGTGCCGCCGGAGCTTTCGATCAACCGGCCGCCGGAGACAGTCTGAAGCGTTCGCGCTGGGCCGGGCCGGCAGGTGCGGCTGGGCCGGAGTTGCGCGCAAAGCTGCACGAATGTCCTGTCGGGCCGAGGACGGGGATGGCGATCGCCTTCGCGGTGGCGCTGGCCTGCTACGCCATCGGCCTGTATGCCGCCAGCGCGCGGCGCGGCGGGCCGTCATGACCGGGCCGGAGGCACCGGCGGGATACCCGGTCCAGGTCTTCGTCGGCTACCCGGTCCGGGTCT
>Ga0310037_10000531_pt1 | contig 24313 bp, 21 predicted proteins | sample Sb_taG_11_FD_200239 | JGI IMG/M metagenome (GOLD analysis project Ga0310037, IMG submission 200239) | Peat soil microbial communities from Weissenstadt, Germany - Sb_50d_3_AS metaG (v2) (version 2) | ecosystem: Environmental > Terrestrial > Soil > Wetlands > Peat | place: Germany: Weissenstadt... | reverse complement strand
CCTGGTGCTCGCGCTGGATGGCGCGGTCGCCGGCGGCGAGGTCATACTCGAGCTGGCGCCACCATTCCACCATGGTCGGCGGTTCCCTTTCAGTCTCGGTCTCGGGCTTCCGCTGTTCGGCTGCCTGCTGCGCGAGTCCGCGCCGGTCCAACTCGACTCTCGCTTTCCCGGCTGTTTCCCTTTTGCCGCTGGTGTTGGTGGCCCATTTCTCGTAGCGGGCATTGGCGGCTTCGAGCTGTTCGCGCTGGGCGGCCAGGTGGCGGGCGAGCCCCTTCGCGGCCGCCGATCCGGCCTCTTCGTGTCTGATCTCAGCATCGGCGGATTGCTGCCAGGCGTCGGCTTCGGCTTGCGCGGTGAGCCGCAGTTCCCGGGAGACGTCGGGCGGGGCGGTGGCCTGGGCGCGGTCCCCGTCGAGAATCCGAGCCTCGAGTTCGCCGTGGGTCATGCGGCATGTGATCTCTGCCTCGTTACGTATTTCCAGGGCGCGGATGGCAGCTTGGCGCATGTGGTCGAGTTCGGAGTTGCCGCGGTGGGGTTCGGGTGAGATGGCCTGGTCGGGGTCGGTGATGCCGACGGCTTCCCGGTAGGCCGCAGCGGCCGCGGCACGCCGGGCGTAGTCCTCGCGCAGCAGCGGCGAGGCGTGCGGGGCCAGGACGCCGAGATGCCCGGCCAGCCACGGCTCGGGACTGGCGGCCAGCTGTTCGCCAAGTGCGAGGGCCCTTTGGTCCAGCCCGGCGGCCAGCTCGTGCGCCACCGCGGGCGCGTCCGCCGGTGTCCGTTGCGCCCAGGTGACGTCGTGGCCAAGGTCGGGCAGCTTCAGCTGCTGGAGGCGGCCGTGCAGGACGCTGGAGATGGACCGGGCGCGGTCCATCGGGGCGGCGGTGATCTGGTCGATGAGGGCGCCGAGGTCGTGGCCGGCGAGCTGGGCCGCGCGGAGCCGCTGCTGGAGGACCCGGCGGGCGTGTTCCCGTTCGTACCTCCAGGCTTCGAATCCGGTGAGGCGGGCTTTGATCTGCTCATCGATGCGCGGGTACAGCGAGTGCCGGACAGCAGCGGACCACAAGGTGAGCAAGTGACCGGTTCCGCCGGTCCAGTCCTGGGCGTGGCGGATCTGCTCGGTGGCCGACAGGTCCACGTCGTCGCGGTCCAGGATGGCCTTGACCACCGATTCGGGGGACGCCTGCTGATAGGGCAGATGCCCGGGCGGGGCGGTGTTGCCGGTGACGATGTGCGCGGTGTTGGACTCCCGTCCCCTGCTCAGCCCGACATACAGGGACCGGCGGGACAGGGTGCCGGTGACCAGCAGGTGGGCGGTGTCCACGGTCCGGCCTTGCCCGACGTGGGTGTTGCCCGCGTAGTCCAGCTCGGCACTGTCGGCCAGGTACGCCCGGGGGACCAGGAACGGGCGGGTCCAGGTCCCGTCGAGCTCCCGGCGGCGCACCTGGGCATGCGGCCCATGCCAGCCGGTGATCTGGAGGGTGTCCCGGTTGGTCAGCTCCCGGCCGCCCGCGTCGATCGTGGCGTTGAGCCGGGCCCGGATCAAGTCACCGGTACCAGCTTGGTTGCCATCTGACAGCGCCGCGTGCGGCCGCTGCACGGTGCCGAGCTGGATCAGCTTGGCTTGCGCCCGGCGGGACAGGTCGGCGGCCTCGCTGTTGGACCCGGCCAGCAGCAGGACGTTCTTCCCTTGCAGGTGGTCGGCCAGCCACATCGAGGCGGCGCGGTCCATGGCCGCGTCCTGGTCCGCGCCGCGCATCCTGCCGTGCCGGTTGTAGGCCGCGTAGGCGGTGAAATCACCAGTGCGCAGCCGCACTGATGCGGCGGCTTCCCAGGCCGTGTCGAACCGGCGGACCTCGTGCAGCTCCGCGCACGGAACTTCGCGGGCGAGCAGCCGGAACATCCCGCCGGCCTCGACCGCGCCGAGCTGCTCGGTGTCGCCGACCAGCACCAGCCGCGCCCTGGCAGCCCGGGCGGCTTCCTGGACCATCGCCAGGTCGCTCGTGGCGAGCTGGCTGGCCTCATCCAGCACCAGCACGTCGTTCTCATGCAGCGGCACGGGCCTGCGCAATTCATCGGAGCCCTCGATCTTGCCGAGGAACGCGGCGATGTTGTAGGACTCGGCCAGGCCCTCGCCAGCCAGGATCCGGGCCGCGTTCGTGGCCGTGGCCAGCCCGATCACCCGCCGCCCGGTGAACGTGGTCCACAGCCGGGCGAACCCAGCCATCGTGTGGCTCTTGCCCGCCCCCGCTGCGGCCACCAGCGCGGTCGTCGCCGTGGCGGCGGTGAGCATCATGACCACGGCGTCACGCTGCCCGGCATTCAGCCCGGTCCGCTCGACGGCCGCCCGTGCCTGCTTCTCGGTGACCAACTGTGGTGCGGTGCGTCTGGCGGCGGTGAGGATCTGCCGTTCGGTGTCCAGGTGGGCCAGGGTGCAGTACCGTTCCTCGTTCGGCGGCCGGTAGATGCTGCCGCCATCGGAGGCCCGCGTCCCTAGGCCGGTCACGTCGGTAAGGTCTGGCGCGGTGACCTGGATGACCTCGGCCCCGGCCCGGCCGCAGACGGCCAGCTTGGCCACCTCGGTGACCACCGCCTCGGCATCCGTGCTCGGATTGAGCACCGGCAGCGCCCGGTGCACCTCGAACCGGAGCTGAGCCATCGACCAGACCGCGTGGTGCTGCTGCACCTCGGCGACGGCGATCCGTGCGGCCTTGCGCTTGGCCGCATCGTCCAGCACCGCCGGTGCACGCCCGGCGTGCTGGGCGGCGAAGCGGACCACTTGTTCATGCACCGCAGATAGTGCTTGCGCTTCCCGCCGTGCGGTTTGTGCTTCCCAGGCGGCCAGCCGCTGCGCCTCGCTTGGCTCGGCGGTGCCGGTCTGCCCGGCGACGGTGCGGCGTGCCTCGGCTTTGGTGCGCCGGGTGTTCTGCGCCGCCTGCTGGCCGAGCAGCCAGACCGTCCGCTTGGACGGCGGCTTCCCGTAGATTTTCTGATACTGGCCGATCAGCGCCTTCAACTCCGGAGTCAGCGCCCGCGACCGGGAGCTGAACAGCTCCATCATGTCGCGGCTGACCCCGCCGACCTCGGCGCCGTTCCCGTCCTCGCGCGGCACCATGGCGTACCCGAGCGCGGACAGCCGGGTCTCCAAGCTCCGGTCGGTCACCGGGGCAACCGCGAGCCGCTGATTATACAGGCTGCGGGAATCCAGGGTGCGCCATTTGTCGTCGGCGCCGTCGGCGCGCTGCACCCGGTTCCACACGGCTATGTGCACGTGCAGGTGCGGGTCGCCGTCGCGGCTGATGTGGTGCAGGAACACGCTGGCGACCAGGCCGTCCCCGTCGCGCCACGCTCCCGTCCGGGCTGAATGGTGCCCGGTGCGGGTATAGATGGCGTGCCGTTCCAGCCACGCGACCGTGTCCCGCGCCGCATCCAGCAGCGCGGCCTCGATCGCATCGGCCCGGGCGTCGAGCGCAGCGGCCTGGTCATGGTTGCTGTGTTCACGGGCTTGGCGGGCGGCGACCCGGTAGGAGGCGTGCAGTATGGACACGCTCTTGACCACGTCGACGGTCAGGTCCCAGTACGGCACCTGGTGCGGGTCCTGGCCGCGCTCGGCCGCGCAGACTTCGGCCAGCTCGGCCACGCTGGCGTACGGGTGGGTGGCGCGGTACGCCGCTACCGCGGCTTCTTCCCGCTCGTCGGCCGCCCGGGACTGGCGCGGCTTAACCAGGAGCTCGCCGCTGGGCCCGATGTTGTGCGGGTACAGCCGGCTGATCACGGCCGGGTCCACGCGGCCGGCCAGGCCGAGCGCGGCGGCGCCCTTCCCGGCCCAGTGGCCGGGCGGCTCCCCGGACGCGGTGTAGTAGCCTATCGCGCCGGCGCAGCCTCCGGCGTGCTGGCCCGCGGTGAGGTAGGCCACGTCGTGGCCTGGGTGCAGCGTCGTGAGCGTGGTAACGGCCGGTCACCCCGACGGCACTTACCGCTAGCATCTGTCGCTGATGCCTGTCTAAGGTTGATTTCTATCACGACGCGAAGGTAAGCGGGGACTCCGCACGTTTTGCGGATTTTGTCCCGGCGGCCGACAGCCAAGGGGCGTGCGTCCGCTAGGCGGATGGAGAGACTGTCCTGGGCTACTGCGACCGGGCCATGGAGCCGGAAACCTACGCGCCGAGAAGATGCGGTGTATGCGGGCGGCTGGCTATCGGCCGTCGCCGACGGCCTGGGCGGCCGTACCTCCCGGGGCATGGAGACCACGCTGACCGTGGTGCTGTCCTCCGACGGTCGCAGCCCGCGCTGGCTCACATCGGCGAATCCCGGGCGGGCCGGCTCCGCAGTGGTCGGCTCGCGAGATCACCGACGAGCGCACGATAAGCGACCTCGCCGCCGGTGCCTGCTGCTCGCGGCGGTGCTCTATGGCACCTGGATGGCAGGCCAGGCCTTTCGGCTGATACGGGCTTGCGGGTTCTGCGGGCCGATGGCCGCTACCTGCTGCGCCCCGGCGGACTCAGCCCGGTCGTCGACGACCGACCGCACTTTTATGTACTCACTTTGCGCGCCGCATCCACCTACGCGCCCTCCAACTGACCACCGTAGCCGGGACCCGAGCCAGCGTGTCCCAGTCGACCCCCGTGCCGCTGTGAAAGGCCCCTGCATGCGGGGTAAGTCGGCTCCCGGTTCCCGCTCGCTGCCGAAGTTGAGCGCCTGCAGATCAGCCGCGATAACCGATACTGCGAAACGCCCGGCGGTACGTCCGCCGCGGCCTTCGTGCCCGATGCTCCCGGACGTATTGGCGTACCATCGCCGTGACGATGTGCCCGGGCAGATCCGGGCACAAATATGGCCCCCTGGACCATCCGCCAAGATCACCCAGGGGGCAAGGCCCCTGCGACAGGAACCCTCCATGCAACCTAACACGGTCAACAACCACCACAACACAGACCCGCCAGTCCCACCCGAGCTGCTGGAGGCACTGGCCCGGGCCCTGGCCGCGGCGCTCATCCCGGCACCACGACGGCCCCCACCACCGGAAACGGAGGAGGCCGCGGACTTCCTGACCGCCGCGCAGCTGGCGCGGCGGCTGGGCGTCTCCCGGGAGACGGTCCGGCGGCTGGCGATCGCCGGGGCGCTGCCGCACACCGTGGTGTGCCACGGCACCCGGAAAACAACCCGCCGATACCCCCGGCGGTTCGCGGAGGAGTTCGCGGCCAGTGGCCTGGAGGTGGCCGATCTGGCCGCCTTCGCCGCCACCTGGCGGGCGCGGGCGGCCGCGCCCGTACGGTGACGGCGCGCCAACCGCGGCACCGCACCCTGGCTGTCCCGGCGCGTTTTGCTGCGCGCTGGCGGGAGCTGGCTGCGTGCCGCAGCACCGACCTGGAGGTATTCTTCCCCGGCCGCGGCGAGTCGGCCGGGCCCGCGCGGCAGGTCTGCGCGGTGTGCCCGGTGCGCCAGCCGTGCCTGGACTACGCCATCACCAACCGGATCACCCACGGCATCTGGGGCGGGCTGACCGAACGGGAACGCCGCGCGCTGCAATCTCGCTGGGTGCGCGCATCGCGGCGGGAGCGTGATGATGCGATCGCGGCGGCCTCGGCCGCCGGGTACACCAAGGCGTCGATCGGCCGGGTGTTCGGCCTGGCCCGCATCTCGGTGAGCCGGGCCCTGTCCCGCGAGCCGGGTCGGCGGCCATCATGAGCACCACATGGAAAGGGTTTGGCCACGAGCACGATCACTCGATCCTCGCCAGCTCCCGGCCGGAACCGGCGGGGCAGTCGTGTTGCGAACCGGCTACCGCGACGGATGGCTCTGACCTGTCCAGGATCAGTCGCGATGGCGGTGAGCGCCCCATCACCAGCGTGCGCCGCCAAGCCGGGACTGGACGTGCCCCCGGCTCGGTGCTGATCGCCGTAGCAGCGTGGCTGCTGGCGCTGATCGGCGGCGGCGCGCTGTTCGTCTCGTTCAGCGCCCAGTACGCCTACATCGTCACCGTCCGCCGCCAGGAAGCAGCCAGCGTGATCGAGGCGCTCCTGCTGGACCTGCTGATGATCGTGTTCACGCTGCTCGCGCTCGGCCTGTCCCGGGCGGGCCAGTCCTCCCGGGCCGAGCGGATCCTGATCCTGGCCTGCGCGGCCGCGTCGTCGTACATGAACGTGTCGGCTGCCGACGTAGCCAGCCCACGGTCGGTCACCGCGTACGCGATCGCGCCCATCGCGCTGGCCGTGGTGGTGGACCGGGTCGTGGCGGTGATCCGCCGCCACGTCCTGGCCGACCAGGAACCCTCGGCCTGGAGCACCGCTGGCCGCGCCGCGGCGGCCGCGACCAGGATCGCCGGACGGGTGCTGCTGTACGCGCTGCGGTTCGCCCTGGCCGCGCCGGAGACGACCCGGGGACTGCGCCGGTTGGTGCTGGACGCCGCCCCGCTGCGCGCGCTCCCGGAGCCGCCCGCGCCTGAGGCGATCGAGCCGTCCCGCACCAAGAAGGCCGTCCTGCTTGCCCTGTACCGCGCTCACCCCGACTACGGCGACCGCAGCAGGGCCAGCCGGGTCGCTGCCGAACTGCCGCGCGGGCCGGGCTGCAGGCAGGCACCGCCCGCAGCTACCTGTACGCCGAGCTGGACGGCAGGAAATCATGACCGCGGACCCGCCCGCGGAACCCTCGCCCCGTGCTCTCGGCGAGAGCCTGGCCGCCCTGGCCGTGCAGCTCGCCGACCTGCGCGGCCAGGTCCGCTCCATCAACGAACGGCTCGACCAGGTCGGGCTTCGCGCTGGCCTGGACCTGGCCGCCCGGTTCGAGGAACTGGCCCAGACGGTCGCCGACGGGCTCGACGCCGCGGCCCCGCGCGGATCCACCGCCCCGTCCTGGATCGGCTTGGACCGCGACACCTATCACGCGCGGCTGGCCGACCTGCGGCACTGGGCCGACACCGTGCTCCGCCAGCACTACGGCGGCTACGAGCTGCGGGACTGCTGGCCCCGCCACATCCACGCCGTCTGGGAACTGTCCACCCTGGCTACCGAATGGCACCGGACCTACAGCGGTAGCCGCCCCGACCTGGCCCGGGCTCTGGAATTCTACGACCGCTGGCTCCCGAACACCATGCGCCGCATTGCTGGCATGACCAGGGCGTGCATGACGCAATGCGTCATGCTCCGCCGTCCTGGTGACACGGTTCACGTTCAGCGCCGTTAGTCTCCAGGTCTTGCAAGTAGTCTCAGGGCCAGCCACCTGCCTGATTGGAGCCGCGAGATGACTGGCGAGGTCACGTACCACTCGGTGAGCGTGGCCGGCGTCGTGATCGATGAGAACGGGCGCACCCTGGTTATTCAGCGGCGAGACAACGGGCACTGGGAACCGCCGGGCGGCATTCTCGAGCGCGATGAGTCGATAATCGAGGGTTTGCTCCGCGAGGTCAGGGAAGAGACCGGGCTCATCGTCGAGCCGATGGCGCTAACTGGTGTCTATAAGAACATGAGACTTGGAGTCGTAGCCCTGGTCTTCAGGTGCCGTCCAGCCGGTGACGCTCTGACTGAAAACTCAGAAGCCGCCGGGTTCCGCTGGGTACAGGAATCCGAGGTAAGCGCGATCCGGGGTCTCCATCTAAGCGGAGCTACGCGTAGGAGGTAGCCGACATTAGTGCTGGCCACGGCTCCAGGGTGTCGGCTCAGCCGGTTGCTCTCGGCGCGGCGCTGACCTGTGCTACTCCGGTTAAATGGAGAGCCCTTAGCGCGATAATGCCCGAAGCCTTCGCAATCCGTATTCTCGATGCTTACCGGAATGACGCCGAACCATCGATCCGAGATCACGACGGTGCGAAGCTCATCACTCCGACCAGCTAGCACATCGTGGGGAAGGCACGATTCCCGAGCAGCCGTCAGCCAGGATCGCAGCCCGGCTGGTCGTTCTTTGCGGCGGTCAGCTCATCGAGTCTGTCGAGCAGCTCGCTGAGCGTGTACCTGGTAATCACGGTCTCGCCGTCGGGTTCGGGGAGGCGGGCCTGCACGGTACCGAATCCGCCGTCGCCGATGATCACCTCCGGGTGCGCGGCCCGGAACCGTGCCAATCGCAGCAGCTGGTCCGGCTCGCCGAGGGCGCCCGGCAGCCCGTGCCGGACCAGCCGGATGCCGAAGCCGCTCACGTGCGGCCCCGCGATTCGGGAAGGTGCCCGGTGGCGATCCCGGTCACCTCGCGTGCCCGGTGCCTGTCCACTGCGAACCGCACGGCACGGAGTACGACGCCGTAGTCCCGGTAGAACTGGCGGCCGACGGCGGCGACCAGTTCGTCGCTCGTTCCGGCCGGGTTCTGGTCCCGCCAGGCCGTGACGGCGGCGCGGGCCTGGGCCAGGTCCGCGGGGTTATCTTCCCGGAACCTCACGGTCGGCTCCACGGGCTGCTGCCGAACCCCGCCGTCCCGTCCATGGCGGACGCCTCCCCACCATCGCGCGCCAACGTGGTTACCGGCAGCGTGCCGCGCGGCGGACACACGGGTAAAGTGAGTTGGCAAAAGTTGACGAGCAATTAGTCAGGCTGGACGGTCAGGTCGCGAAGCGCGCGGCCGATGAGGCGCCGGGCCTCGCGGCCGTACAGCGCAGATTGCTGGAGCTGCTCGAAAACCCGGGCGTAGAGCGTGATATCGCGCGGCTGGGTGATGGTCAGGCTGGCCGAGACGGTCTCGATGCGAACCCGGGAGTCGTCGAACATCCAGAAGCTTCCCTGCGTCAGGCTGTGCCGCTCGCCCGCGGCCGGGATGATCCCGATCCTGACTCTCGGCAGCGACATCACGGCGAGCAGCCGGTCGAGCTGGCCCGCCATCACGTCGGCGTCACCCACCCGGGTCCGGAGCACCTGCTCCTCCACGACGACCTGGAATTCGCGCTGGCCGGTGTACAGCACCCGCTGGCGGTCCATCCGCGCCTGCACCGCCGCGTCAACGTCGGCCAGGCCCATGAACCCGGTCCAGAACCGGAACAGCGCGGCGGCGTATTCGGCCGTGGTGAACAAGCCCGGGACGACCGTGGTGTCGTAGATCCGGAACAGGGATGTCTGCTCGTACAGCGGGACCGAGGACTCCGTCAGGTGCTTGAGCCCGGCCTGCATCTGCCGCCGGTACTCGTGGTACATCGCCTCGATGTGCCGGACGGTGGCGATCAGGTCGGGAATCTGCCCGGCGGCCCCGCACGCCGCGCACCAGGAGCGTATGTCCTGCTCCGTTGGGCTGCGCGCCCCGTTTTCGATCTTGCTGACCTTGGTGAAATGCGAGCCCGTGGCGACGGCGAGCGCCCGTGCGGTCAGGTTCGCGTCCTTGCGGATCTCACGCAAGTGGGCACCCAGCGCTTCCCGCGCCTGCTGGACTGGCGTGGTCACGGTCAGGACGGCGTGTAGTCGCCGTGCGGGATCGCGGCCCGCCAGGCGGCCTCGAACGCGGTCACGCACTGGGCGACCAGTGCCGGGTCGCGGGTCAGCTCATAGCCCTGGATCGCGCCGTCGCCGGACAAGTGGGTGAACACGACCGTCTCCCTGTCAAAGCTCCACAGGTCGTTGCCGGGCAGCAGCAGCCTGGATGCCCGCTGGCGCGGCAGCCACCGCACGTCCTCGCCGGCCTTGACCAGCTCGTCTGCGTCCCGCCACTCGAACTGGATGTAGTCGGTCACCGGTTCTGAGACGACCCGTAGCCGGCGTAGGGTCCGGCCTGCCCCACGGTGGTCGCGCATCATCTCGCGCCATGGCCGCCACCACTCCTCTTCGGCCGCGGGATCCAGCGGCTCGCCCGCGAGCCACTTCCGGAACCGGCCGTGATCGGCCGCCGCGTACAGGTCGCGCATCTCAAGGTGCAGGGCCTCGCGGCTGAAACCGGCTATGAGGCTGTCGCGCAGCTCAGCTGTGATCCTCTTCATGCTGCTGCTCCTCCGGCGGCAGGTACTTCATGAGGCGCTTCGGCACCTCGACAACCGTCTCACCGTCAGGAATCCGCATCTGCGCCAGGGCCTCCGGGTCGGTCACCGTATAGCCCTGCACGAGGTACGTGTCCCGGTCGGTCGCATACAGCGTCGGCGAGTCGTTCGGCGTGCTGTCCTTGCCCAGGAAGGTTAGCTTCATGATCGGCCCCTCGGGATGCCATGTTGACAATAGTTGTCCACCAGTAATCGTGGGCGTCAGGCACAGAGACGTCAAGACCACAACGGCAGCGCGCCGAAACCTGATCCGCCGCCGCTCGAGCGTCCCTTGGTCGTAGGTCCGGCCCGCACGCAGCAGCCTGTGAGATTCCCGCTCAGGCATTCCGCTTGCCAAGCCACGCGCACCACGTGGGCCCGACGCAGCACTAGCTCTGATCCGCCGATGCGAACTCCGTGAGCCATGCAAGAGTGGTGTGTACATCAAGCCCAGATTGCGGACCGATGACCGAGGCGAGGACAGCTAGCTCGTCGGCGCCGGAAGACGGCATGTGCTGCTGGTACAACTCGCGGAGGCGTTCCTTCTTGCGGAGACCGTCGAGCTGGGAGGGGATGACGGTGGCGGCGGCCTGGTCGGCGGGGCGTGTGAACTGGGCATAGAACTTCAAGGTCGTCGAGCCCTCAGCGTGGCCGAGGCGTCCGGCCACGGTGTTCAGGTCGGTGCCCGCGGCTAGGAGCTGGGTGGCGGAGTAGTGCCGGAGCTCCTTCAGCGAGCTGGTGATGCCGATCCGGCGGGCGTACCGGCGGTACCGGTGCGTCATTGTGTCTGGGTTCCATGGCTCGCGGCCTGCCGGGTCCGGAGAGAACGCGAACGCGTCCTCGGGCACCTGGACGCCGAGAGCCCGGGCTTCGGCGCGGCGGCGCTGGAACCGCTCTTGGAAGAGCTCGCAGGTTAGCAGGTCGAGAGACAGGACGCGGCCCTCTCCGTCCTTGGGCGCCTTCTCGATGTGCTGGCCCTGCTTGACCAGGTAGTTGCGGGCGAGGCGGACCTGCTGGCGGGTGAAGTCGAAGCGATTCTCGCGCAGGGCGCTCACCTCACCGCGCCTCGCGCCGGTCGTGAATGCGGTCCACAAGTACAGGCCGAACTCCTCGTCCTCGGCCCAGACGAGATTGAGCAGCCGCGCGGCCTGGCCCGGGCTCGGCGGGTCGGGCTCGCGCTTGCGCGGATGCGGCGGCATGGCGTTCTTCGCGACGTTGCGGTCCGCCCAGTCATAGCGGACGGCCAGGTCCAGGGCCGAGGAGATGATCGAGTGGATCCGCAGGATCGTCGCGGGCTTCATCGGGCGGCATGCATGCGGGCGGCACCGGGTGTCGCATATGTGGGGCCGGGTGGTGCGGTGGTCACGTAGCGGGCCGCACCGTTGGTCGCATGCGTGCTCGCCGTCCGCGTAGTGCTCGGTCCCCGGCAGCCGTCCGCACAGCCGCGAGCACTTCTTCAGCGCCGTGTATAGGGCGTCAAGCGAGTCAGCGCCGAGCTGGCGGATCTTGACCTCGCCAAGCACCGGCCCGATGGTGCGGCGGATGTAGCCCTGGTGCGCCTCCTTGGTGGACACCTCGAGGTCGGCCACTTCCAGGTACTTGTCGAGCGCCTGGCCGACGGTCGCATGCCGGTCGGGGAACCGGCCGCCGTCGGCCTCGGCCAGCAGCCGACCAAGCGCCACATGGGCGGAGGCCTCGTCGGGGCAGGTCTGCCTGAGGAGACGCTGCTTGCCGGTGACCGGGTCGGTTCCGGCGTAGACCTTGACCCGGAACGAGCCGCTCGGCAGCTGCTGTATGTGACCTTTGCTGCTCTTGGCCATAACGGCACGATAACCCGGTTGAGGCTATTCGGTCCACAACCCGGTCCACGCTCTCGAACGGTAGTGTTCGATTTATGGTCTTTACCTGGAGCCGCCTATCGGAATCGAACCGATGACCTACGCATTACGAGTGCGTCGCTCTAACCGACTGAGCTAAGGCGGCGGGCCGCCCGGGCGGGGCGACCCGACGAGTCTATCGGAAGCCGGGGTCACGGCAGGGCCGGCCAGCGGGACGAGGGACCGTAGCATCCTCAGCGGAGGCTTTCCGAGACCGAGGCGCGGGCCAGGTTCGCCAGGGTGCCCGTGGCGCGCCTGAGGACTGGCAGTACCGGAAGGCACCGCCGACCGGGCCGGTGCTCGCGGTGACGGTCGAACGGTGGTCGGGCTGGGCCGCGGCACCGTCGGCATGACCCGGACCGAGCCAGGCGCGTTCCGGCGGAAGCCCTTTACTCCTGCTCGGATCGCCACCGGCGGTACAGCTCGACGAAGTCGTCCCGCTGCTCCGGAGTCAGGTCTTCCAGCTCCAGACGGCCTGCGAGCCGGATGGTCTCCCGCATCTGAGCGAGGTACTCGGTGCAATGCGGGCAGCCGGCCAGGTGCGCCTCGAAGCGCCGCCGCGCTCGCCGGGACAGCGCGCCCTCCAGGTAGTCAGTCACCAGCTCGACGGCCTGCTGGCAGACCAGATCACGGCGAAGGAGGAGTCTCATCGCACCCCCCCGAACTCACCCTCGAACAGCTGCCTGAGCCGGCTCCGGCCGCGGTGCAGCAGGACCCGCTGGTTCCCGTCACTTATGGCCAGCACGGAGCAGACTTCTTCGCTGCTCATCTCCTCGACATCGCGCAGGATGACGACTTCCCGCTGCCGGGCGGGCAGCTCGTCCATCAGTTCCCGGATGCGGTCGGCGAGCTTGCCCGCCTCCACGCGGCCCTCGACGGCCTCGATCCAGTGCTCGGGCGGATCGGCCCAGCTGCCGGAGGTATCGAACCGGGCCGGGTCGACGGCGGGCTCGGGATCCGCGACGGGGACGCTGCGGTGCTCCCGCGTCCCGGTAGTCCGCGCCTGATTGACCAGGATGCTGAACAGCCACGTCTTCAGGGAAGACCGGCCCTCAAAGGCGTCCAGGCCGCGCAGCAGCGCCAGCCAGGTGTCCTGGACGACCTCCTCGGCCACGGCCCGGCTCGGCACGAACGAGATCGCGAGCCGCAGCATCTGCTCCTGATAGCGCTCCACCAGGCTGACGAACGCCCGTTCGTCCCCCGAGCGCAGCCGGAGCAGCAGCTCGCCGTCGGCCGCCATCACCGGGAGCCTAGGCCCGTCGCTCGGTGCCTCCGCTGTGCGTGCGGCGCTGGGCGGCGCGGTGCAGCCGTCGCATCGTCTTCACTAGCTCCGCGGGGCTCATGGGCAGCACGTTGTCCGGGATCAGGATGTCGCCCGCGGCCATGGGCCCGTTGATCCGGAGCAGGAGCCGGTGCCACGCCGACTGGCGGGCGCGGAAGGCCGCCTGGTCGGTGACGGCGACCGTCACGAAGACCCGCCTCCGGAACCGCCGGTGGTCGATCCGCTGAACCTCCTGCCAGGGCACGTAGCCCGCGCTGATCAGCGAGCCGTGGTCGGTGAAGCCGTCCGCGTCCAGGATCAGCACCGGCCTGTTCCGCACGGCCCGCAGCAGCCGCGAGATGGCGATCGGCCCGAAGACCACCAAGCCGATGAGGCCGCTGACCAGGCCCAAGTCCCCGCCGGGCCGGAATATGAGCAGCGCCGCCGAGATGGCGGTCAGGGAGACCCCCGGGCCAGCCAGGCGACGGCGCTGCCTGACCGGTGTTTCGAGGACAATGCGCTCGCCGGCTTGGATGGCCATGCGCCAAGCCTGCACATCGTGCGGCACATGTCAAATCGGGAGACGATGGAACGAGCCGGCCGCGGCCTATGCGAAGGCCGCAGCCGGCTGTCCCGGATACCGCTTCTTTCAGAAGGCCACGATCCCTTCGCCGCCGGCCGCGCCGGGCACGGTGACGGCTCCGATCTCGGTGAGGGATGCTCCGGCCCCTACGGCGAACTCGTCCACGATCCCGTTCCCGCCCGTCTGGACGTACAGGAACCGGCCGCCGGCGGCCGCCGACGCGTCCACCGTCCCCGGGTCGGTGGTCGCCGCGCCGAGCAGGCTCAGCTGACCGCCGGACGAGGAGACGTAGCCGCTCTCCGAGGCGCTCCCCGCGTTGGAAGCGAACAGGAACGGCCCAGCCGACGCGACCCAGCAGGTCGCCGAGGCTCCGGTGGGCACCTGGTCGATCAGGCTGACCGTGCCGTCGGCGGCCAGCGCGAAGGTGGCCAGCGCGTTGGTCCCGGACTCGGCGATGACCAGGTGGCCGTGGAAGTCGAAGCTGACCGCGAACGGGACCGTACCCGGCTCGGAATTCACCACCGGCGAGGCGGACAGCCGCCCGTCGAACCGGACGCCGAGCACGTCGATGTCGCTGCCGTTGGCCTTGGTGGTGACGATGAGCTGGCCGCCGTCCGGGGTGAAGGCGACCTGCCCCGGCGTGTTGGTGAACTGCGGGCTCGCCGTCGGGTCGAGGCCCAGCGCGCGACCGGAGCCGGGGATCGGGACCAGGAAGCCGCCGAAGACCCGGTAACCCTGCAGCCGGCCGCCGCCCAGGGCGTTGAGCACGTAGACCAGGTCCCCGTGGACGGCCACGCTGACCGGGAACGAACCGCCGGAGCCCAGCACCTGGCGCAGCGCGAGCCGGTCGCCGGTCACGGCGAAGACGGAGACGGTGTCGCTGCCCGCGTTGACCGCGTAGAGCAGGGAGTGCCGCGGGTCATAGCCGAGCGAGCCCTGCGAGGCCAGGTGGTCGACGGCGGACCCGGCCAGGATCCCGCCCCGCCCGCCAGTGGCGTACGTGCCTGCCGGGGTGAGTATGCCGCCCGGTGCGCGGTGGTAGGCGACGACCTGGTTGCCTGACGGGTTGTCGGTCTGCACGAACACGGCCTGGCTGGCCCCGCCGGGGCCGAAGGCGGGTGCCGTGGTGGCCGCGACGGCTGCGGGGACCGGCCCGGCGAAGGACAGGACGGCGGCCGCGGCCGCGATGGCCGATCCGAGGCGAATCGGGACTCTCACTGAAAACTCCTCGCGCGTAGGGGTTCCGGGGTTTGTCCCCCCTTAGTCCCGCGCGAGGCCGCCGCGTTACACGGCTAGCGCCAGGCCCACGCTTAACGATCCGGACCGGGGCTTGACGTGCATTTCCTCATAGGCCTGCCGGGACCCGCACACGCTGGCCTTGGGGCAGGCGCAGGCCCGGCCGTCCGCGGACAGCTTCACCACGACCGTGTCCGAGGGGACGTTGTGGCCCACGACCGTCCCGGGCCCTTCGGAGGTGGTGACCGCGGCGCCGACCGGCGGGGCGTCCTTGCGGAAGTCCTGGTACAACGGGTGTTCGTACTTCAGGCAGCACATCAGCCGGCCGCACGCGCCGGCGATCCGCAGTGGGTTCACCGGCAGGTCCTGGTCCTTGGCCATCCGGACGGAGACCGGCTCGAAGTCCTTGAGGAACGTGGCACAGCACAGGTCACGCCCGCACGGGCCGATCCCGCCCTGCAGCCGGGCCTCGTCCCGAGGGCCGATCTGCCGCAGCTCGACCCGGGCCCGCAGCCGGCCGCCCAGGTCCCGGACCAGCGCGCGGAAGTCGACCCGGTGCGGTGCGCTGAAGTACACGATGAACACGTTCTCCGGGCCGATGTAGTCCACCGCGGTGACCTTCATCGGCAGCTGGTGCTCGCGGATCAGGCGGCGCGCGGTCAGCCGTCCCTCGGCCCGGCGGCGGCGATTTTCCTCGTCACGGGCCAGGTCATCCTCGGTGGCCAGGCCCTCGCAGACCGGCAGCCCGTCGATGTCCTCGGGCACCCACTGCGGGGCCCACACGCACTCGGCCACCTCGGGCCCGGAGTCGGTGGGCACGAGCACCTTGTCGCCGATGCCCGGCGAGCACGCGCCCGGATCCAGGTAGTACAGCCGTCCGTAACGCTCGAAGCTCACTGCCATCATCATGCCCACGAGCCCAGACTACGTTGCCGCCCGGCCGCCGGACCTACCAGGCGATGACCAGCGTTCGCCGGGACGCAGGATCCGAGCGGGAGGTCAGCCCTTGACGAGGGACAGGGCCATGTGCTCCACGGCCAGGAGGGGCGCTACGTTCAGCGACAGGCGCTCGCGGCAGTGCATGATGGCCTGCAGGCGGCGCAGGGTGGCCTCGGGGGCCGACGAAGCGGCCACTCCCATCAGGTCGGGCTCGCGGTCGGCGTTGGCCAGCTCGACATCGGCGCCGAGCTGCAGCATGAGGACGTCCCGGTAGAAGACGGCCAGGTCGAGCAGGGCCTGGTCGAGGGTGTCCCGCTTGACCCGGGTGGCGCGCGACTTCTGCCGGTCCTCCAGGTCCTTCAGGGCGCCGGCCATGCCGCGCATCGCCTTGGCCACGCCCTTGCCCGTCGACCCCTCGCCGAACGCCCGGCGCAGCGACTCCCGTTCCGGCTCGTCGAGTTCCTCGGTGACCGCCTTCGCCTCGTCCTCGGCCGTCCGCACCAGCGAAGCGGCCGCCGACAGCGCGGGGCCCAGCGACACCGCCGCCAGCGGCACGCGCAGCACATCGGCCCGGCGGGCGGCGGCCGAGGCGTCCAGCGCCAGGCGCCGGGCGCGGCCCACGTGTCCCTGCGCCGCGCGGGCCGCGGCCAGCGCGGCGGCGGGCTCGATTCCGTCCCGCGTCATCAGTACCTTAGCCACCGCGGCCGACGCCGGCACGACAAGCGTGACAACCCGGCAGCGTGATCTGATCGTCGGCACCAGGTCCTCGGCCGACGGCGCGCACAGCAGCCAGACCGTCCGCGGGGTGGGTTCCTCGATCGCCTTCAGCAGCGCGTTGGCCGCCTGCTCGGTGCACCGGTCGGCGTCCTCGAAGACCACCACCCGCCAGCGCCCGCCCGCGGGCGCGCCCGCCGCGCGGAGCACCAGGTCCCTGGTCTGTCTCACGCCGTAGGACAGGCCCTCCGGCCGCACCAGCAGCAGGTCAGCGTGGGTCCCGGCCTGCACCTGACGGCAGGAGGCGCACTGGCCGCACCCCCCGGCCGGGCACAGCAGCGCGGCGGCGAAGGCCCGCGCCGCGACCGAACGCCCCGACCCGGGCGGCCCGGTGAACAGCCACGCGTGCGTCATGGCACCAGGTTCCGGGCGCTCTCCAGCCAAAATCGAAGACGCCGCGGCGGCCGCCCGGGAAAGCTGCTCGACCACCGCGTCCTGCCCGGTGAGTTCAGCGAAAACGGGCTGGCTCATCCGATTCCCTGATCGCGGGGAAGTCGCCGGTGGCCGCCTCGGCCACCAGGGGCACCGGGTCAGGGAGCATGCCGCGGATCCGCTCCTGGATGTCCCGGGTGATCTGCTCGGCCGGCCGGTTCGCGTCGAGCACGAGGTACCGCGAAGGATCGGCCTGGGCCAGGGCCTGGAACCCGGCCCGGACCCGCAGGTGGAAGTCGGCGGGCTCGGCCTCGAGCCGGTCCGCCGACCGCGCGCGCCGCTGAAGGCCCGCGATGGGGTCCATGTCCAGCAGGATGGTCAGGTCGGGCACGCGCCCGCCGGTCGCCCACCAGTTGAACCGGGCGATCTCCTCGAGCGGCAGGTTGCGGCCCGCCCCCTGGTAGGCCAGCGAGGAATCCACGTACCGGTCGGTGATGACGATCGCGCCCCGGTCCAGCGCGGGCTCGATGACCGAGGCGACGTGCTCGGCGCGGTCGGCCGCGTACATCAGCGCCTCGGCGTGCGGTGACATGCCGGTGTGCGCGGTGTCGAGCAGCAGGGCGCGCAGCCGCATCCCGACCTTGGTCGCGCCGGGCTCGTGCGTGGTCTCCACGTCGTAGCCGAGCTCGCGCAGCCAGATCGAGATCAGCCGGGCCTGCGTGGTCTTGCCCGAGCCCTCCCCGCCCTCGAACGCGATCAGCACCCCGCGCGGCGGGGGCGGGGCACTCCCGTTGGGGTGCGCCGGGGCCGGCACCGGCGCGGGCGACTCGCCCCTGATCGAGGCCAGCAGGTCCTCCCGCAGCGGCACCCCCTTGCGGTCGTCCATCTGCCGGTAGGACTTCACGCCGAGGAAGGCCGCGAGCGCCGCGGCCAGCAGGATGACCACGTTCTGCCCGACCGAGGTGTAGACGACGTGCGCGAACTTCACGTCGCCGGACCCGGTGGCGCCGGCGATGAGCTTGGTGAAGGCGGCCGACAGGAACGCCACGACGGTGATGACGGTGAGCAGGATGACCTGGATGGACGACAGGAAGAAGGCGAAGACCCGGCCGCGGGTGTCGTCGTCGACCTCGAGCCCGACGATGGTGAAGCCGGTCGCGTACGCGATCCCGGCCAGCGCGCCGAGCACGATGACGAACACCGTGACCATGATGAGGTTCGGCACCAGGCCGATGAGCGCGAGCGGCACCGCGGCGGCCGCGATGGTCAGGCCGAACAGCCGGCGCAGGCTGAAGCCGGCCAGCAGGCGCGGGCCGAGGACCATGCCGAGCGCCATGCCCACGAAGATCGCCGCGAAGACCAGCCCGAACCCGGCATCGCCGCCCTTCAGCGTGAACTTGATGTAGGGAACGGACAGCCCGATCACCACGCCGGCCCCGACGAAGGCCCCGACCATGCCGGTCACCAGGCCGCGCAGCACCGGGGTCTGGCCGATGAACCGCCAGCCCTCCCAGATCGATTTGGCCGTCGACGGCACGGAGATCTTGCTCGCCTGCCGCTTCGGGATCTGGGTCAGGAACCAGACGGTCAGCGCGGAGACCGCGTACGACGCGGCGTTGATGTACAGGGCCAGCGAGACCGGATTGGTCTGGAAGAACGGCGCCACCCGGCCCAGGGCCTCGCTGATCAGGGCGAGCACGCTGAACAGGCCGAAGGCCAGCGGCGCGGTGCCGTACGTGCCGAGCAGGCTGTACTGGTTGGCCCGCTCCAGCTTGTCCGGGGGCACCAGGTTCGGTATCGACGCCGCGGTCGCCGGGTTCCAGAACACCGACACGACGCCGGCCAGGAACTTGGCCACGAGCAGCCAGGTCAGGTTGTGGGAGTGGGTCATGTTGTAGTAGAGCGGGATGGACAGGTAGAGCAGCCCGCGCAGGACATCCCCGACGATCATCGTCCGCCGCCGGTCCAGCCGGTCGGCGATGGCCCCGGCCACCGGGCCCAGCAGCAGCGGCGGCAGCAGGGTGGCCACCCAGACCAGGCCGACGGCCGTGGTCTGGGCCGCGGCCGCCGCGGTGGCCGACTGGCCCGCGCCGTGCTTCTGCGTCAGGTACGCCGCGAGCGAGAGCAGCGCGAGGATGCTCAGCCAGTCGCCGAGGCTGGACAGGGACAGCGCGATCCACAGCCGCCGGAACGGCTTGATCGACAGCACCCCCGGCTCGCGGGCATGGTGCCACCGCGCGGCGCCGCGGCCGGACTGCCCCCGGTCGGCGCCACGCCCGTTGCCCGCGGCGCGAAAGTTCACGGCGTAAAGCGTATCGGCACTGGTGGCCGCATAGCTGGTTAGTCCTTGATCGTGATTTTAGGCTCAGCCCCTGAGTCCGGCTAGTCGTTGGTTCGTGCCGGTAAAGATCCCTTTGATACTGAACGGGCCGTGGTGCCCGTCTTCTTCCGTGTCGTGCCAGCCCGGGTGGTGCTGGTCCGGCGGCGCGCGGCCGGCGGTGCGGCGCGCCGGTCGGCGAGCAGCTCGGCGGCCCGCGCGACGGTGATCGAGGCCACGTCGTCGCCCTTGCGCAGCGAGGCGTTGGTCTCGCCGTCGGTGACGTACGGGCCGAACCGGCCGTCCTTGATCACCATCGGCTGGCCGGTGGCGGGGTCGTCACCGAGCTCGCGCAGCGGCGGGGACGCCGCGCGGGCGCCGCGTCCGCGCGGCTTGGGCTGGGCGAACATCTCCTTGGCCTCGGCCAGGGTCAGCGTGAACAGCTGATCCTCGGACTCCAGCGACCGGCTGTCCGAGCCCTTCTTGACGTACGGGCCGTACCGGCCGTTCTGCACGGTGACGGCCTCGCCGTCGAGCTCGCCGAGCACCCGGGGCAGGCTCAGCAGCTTCAGCGCGTCGTCCAGCGTCACGCTGTCCAGCGACATGGATTTCAGCAGCGACGCCGTCCGGGGCTTGGCCGAGGCCGGACCAGCTGAAGCTGACGCAGCCTCGGGCAGCTGCTCGGTCACGTACGGGCCGAACCGCCCGGCCTTGGCCACCAGCACGTGGCCGGTGGCCGGGTCGGGGCCGAGGACCCGCTCGCCGTTCGGCTGGTCGAAGAGCTCTTCGGCCCGCTCCACGGTCAGCTCGTCGGGGGCCATGTCCTCCGGGACGTTGACCCGCTGCCCGTCGCGTTCCAGGTAGGGGCCGTACCGGCCGACCCGGACCACGATGTCGGAGTCGGCCAGCGGGAACGAGCTGACGTCCCGGGCGTCGATGTCGCCGATGTCACTGACCAGCGACTTGAGGCCGCGTTCTTCGAGGGCGGCGTCTCCGTCGGCGCCGAAGTAGAACCGCCGCAGCCAGGGCACCCGCTCGGTCTCGCCGCGGGCGATCGTGTCGAGCACGTCCTCCATCCGCGCGGTGAACTCGTAGTCGACCAGCTGGCCGAAGTGCCGTTCCAGCAGGGTGACCACGGCGAAGGCCAGGAACGAGGGGACCAGCGCGGTGCCCTTCTTGAACACGTAGCCCCGGTCCAGGATCGTGCCGATGATGCTGGCGTACGTGGACGGCCGCCCGATCTCCCGGTCTTCCAGCTCCTTGACCAGCGACGCCTCGGTGTAGCGGGCCGGCGGGCGGGTGGAGTGCTCGGCCGGGGCCAGCCGGAGCGCGTCCAGCGGGTCGTGCTCGGCCAGCGGCGGCAGCCGGCGCTCCCGGTCGTCGCGGTCGGCGTTCGGGTCGTCGGCGCCCTCGACGTAGGCCTTGAGGAACCCGTAGAAGGTGATGACCTTGCCGGTCGCGCCGAACTCGGCCCGCTCGCCCGCGCTGGACGTGCCCGCCACCCGGACCGACACCGATTCGCCGGTGGCGTCCTTCATCTGGGAGGCGACGGTCCGCTGCCAGATCAGCTCATACAGCCGGCGTTCGTCGGAGGACAGGCGGTCCTTCGCGACCTGGGCCGGGGTGCGGAAGCTGTCCCCGGCCGGCCGGATGGCCTCGTGCGCCTCCTGCGCGTTCTTCACCTTGCTGGCGTAGATGCGCGGGGCGTCCTGGACGTAGTTCGCGCCGTACAGCTCGGCGGCCTGCTTGCGGGCCGCGCTGATCGCGGTCTGCGACAGCGTCACCGAGTCGGTGCGCATATAGGTGATGTAGCCGTTCTCGTAGAGCCGCTGCGCGACGGACATCGTGTGCTTGGCCGAGAAGCCGAGCTTGCGGGAGGCCTCCTGCTGCAGGGTGGTGGTGCGGAACGGCGCGTACGGCGATCGCCGGTACGGCTTGCGCTCCACGCTGGCCACCGAGAAGCTCGCGTCCTCCAGCCGCCCGGCCAGGGCGGCCGCCGCCGCGGCGTCCAGATGCAGGGCATCCTGGGTGCGGAGTTCCCCCGTGGAGGTGAAGTCGCGGCCCTGGGCCACCCGGCGGCCGTCGACGGTGACCAGGCTGGCGGTGAAACTCGTCGGCTCGCCGGCGTCCTTTTTGCCGTGATCCTTCGTGGCGAACTCGGCCTCGAGGTCGGAGTAGCTGGCCGCGCGGAAGGCGATCCGCTCGCGCTCCCGGTCCACGACCAGCCTGGTCGCGACCGACTGCACCCGCCCGGCGGACAGCTTGGGCATGACCTTCTTCCACAGCACGGGCGAGACCTCGTACCCGTAGAGGCGGTCCAGCACGCGGCGCGCCTGGTAGGCGTCCACCAGGCCCTCGTTCACCTGACGCGGGTTGGCGATGGCGCGGGCGATCGCCTCCGGGGTGATCTCGTGGAACACCATCCGGCTGTGCGGCACCTTGGGCTTGAGCTCCTCGAGCAGGTGCCAGGCGATGGCCTCGCCCTCGCGGTCTTCATCGGTGGCGAGCAGCAGTTCGTCGGCGTCCTTGAGCAGGCTCTTGAGCTTGGCCACCTGCTGCCGCTTGTCGCTGTGCACGACGTAGAGCGGCTCGAAGTCGTGGTCCACGTCGACGCCGAGCCTGGCCCACGGCTCGCCGCGGTACTTGGCCGGGATCTCCGCGGCGCGGTCGGGCATGTCCCGGATGTGGCCCACGCTGGACTCGACCACGTAGCCCTGGCCGAGGTACCCGGCTATCGTCCGGGCCTTCGACGGGGACTCGACGATGACGAGCTTGGTGCCGTGCCCGTTCCCGGGCCCATTCCCGGCCCCACCGCTGGTGGCCCTCGCCTTCGCGCTCGCGCCGCTCTTGCCCTTAGCAGCCTCCGTCGTGGCCTTTACTGTCCTTGCTGGCACGCTCTTCCCGTCCTCGCCTCCGCGCCGTGACCGTCCTGTGCGACCTGTGGTCACGCGCCGCCCTGCAGCAATAACCGTCGGCCGGGTTCGCTGTGTTCCCTCGGGCTCACCGGACCGGAGCGGAGATTCTGCCACCGCAGGTTGAATCACCGGTGAACTCAAGCACAATAGGACCGATGGCCGAATATGCCTACCTCGTCGTGTACCTGCCGCGCGGAACGACGCGAGACGCTCGCGACACCGCCCGGCAGGTCCTGGCCGACTACGCCGAATACGGGGACTGGGAACTGTCCAGGCTCCGGCTCAACGCCGACGGCAGCAGGAAGGCTACACTCCGAAGGCGAATCATACGCCCAGTCCGCACATTCTGATCTCATCCCGGTTCCCGGGCCGAGACATGGCTGGGTGCGGCCCCTCCCCCGGAGGCGTCGCCGTTGCGGCGACGGCGGGGGGTCACCAGCGATGCGCCGGTGATGGGCGACGTGCGGTGGTACCAGGCAGAGCACTGTTACTGACCGGCACCCGGGAGCGCTCGCCGCGTGAAGGTCCCGGAATAATAGGCCAAGCCGCCGGCGCCCGGTCCCGCCGACGAGCGCTGACCTGTGGCCAGGCGCTAACAGCAGTCCAGAAAACGGTCCAGGACCCGGACGCCGAACCGCAGCCCTTCGACCGGGACCCTTTCGTCGACGCCGTGGAACATCCCGGAAAAGTCCAGATCCGGCGGCAGCCGCAGCGGCGTGAAGCCGAAGCAGCGCAGGCCGAGCCGGCTGAACGACTTGGCGTCGGTACCCGCGGACAGGCAGTAGGGAATCACCTTGGCCTCCGGGTCTTCGGCGACAAGTGCTCTGGTCATCGCGTCGTACAGGGCGCCGTCCGGCGTGGTCTCGACGGCGATGTCGGTATGGATGAGCTCGCGGGTCACGCCCGGCCCGAGCACGCGGTCCAGTTCGGCGTAGAACTCTTCCTCATAGCCGGGCAGGAACCGGCCGTCCACTTCCGCGGTGGCGGCCTGCGGGACGACGTTGACTTTATATCCGGCTTTCAGGACCGTCGGATTTACCGTATTCCGCAGAGTTGCGCCTATGACACGCGAAACCGCCCCGATCTTCTCGAGCAAGGGCCCCGGATCGTTCGGCATAAACTCGATGCCGAGAGCCTCGGCGGCACCTTCCAGGAAGGCCCGGACCGACGGGAGGAGGCGCGTCGGCCATTCGTGGCGGCCCAGCCTGCCGATCGCCTCGGCCAGCTCAGTCACCGCGTTGTCACGCTGGATCATCGAGCCGTGCCCGGCCGTGCCGCGCGTGGTCAGCCGCATCCAGGCCATGCCCTTCTCCGCGGTCTGCAGCAGATACAGGCGCTGGCGGCCGAGGGTCAGGCTGAAGCCGCCGACCTCGCCGACCGCCTCCGCGACGCCCTCGAACAGGTCCGGGTGGTTGTCCACCAGCCAGCGGGCACCCCAGATGCCGCCCGCCTCCTCGTCCGCGGTGAATGTCAGGACCACGTCGCGGGCCGGGCGGCGGCCCTCACGCAGCCGCTGCCGCACGACGGCCACCATCATCGCGTCCATATCCTTCATGTCGATCGCGCCGCGGCCCCAGACGCAGCCGTCGGCGATCTCGCCGGAGAACGGGTCGTGGCGCCAGTCCGGAGCGTGGGCCGGCACCACGTCGAGGTGGCCGTGGACCAGCAGGCCCGGGCGGCTGCTGTCCTGGCCTTCGATGCGGGCGACCACGCTGGTGCGCTTGGGGTGCGATTCCAGGAGCTCGGGCTCGAGACCGACCTCGGCCAGGAGCGCGGCCACATGCTCCGCGGCCTTGCGCTCACCGGGGCCCGAGTGGTCGCCGGGGTTCGACGTGTCGATCCGGATCAGCTCGCGGCATATGCCGACGACCTCGTCCTGCGCGGTGGCCTGGTTGGCTGTCATCGTTTTATCGTGCCACCCGGGCGCCGGGGTTCGGCCATGGCCCGGGCGTCCCAGATTGGGCGCTCTGGACACTTCGCTTGACGGCCCCCGGTTTGCTACCCTGAGCCAGCCGACGCGTACGCGCGTCGTGGGTCCGGGTGGCGGAATAGGCAGACGCGCTAGCTTGAGGTGCTAGTGCCCGTAAAGGGCATGGGGGTTCAAGTCCCCCCTCGGACACCCA
>Ga0310037_10000530_pt1 | contig 24359 bp, 17 predicted proteins | sample Sb_taG_11_FD_200239 | JGI IMG/M metagenome (GOLD analysis project Ga0310037, IMG submission 200239) | Peat soil microbial communities from Weissenstadt, Germany - Sb_50d_3_AS metaG (v2) (version 2) | ecosystem: Environmental > Terrestrial > Soil > Wetlands > Peat | place: Germany: Weissenstadt... | reverse complement strand
ATGAGCAGCGCGTAACGCATCGTCGTTGCCTCCCGTCCCAGTGTCGCGCCGATCGCGACATCTGCACCGAGATGACGATCGAACCACCCTCAGATCGTCACCCGGAAGCTCACCGGAGGTCCCCTAGCCTCAGTTTCCGGGCTAAGTCGATCTTGATGTGACGGGCTGAGGGCAAATCGGGCCTGACCTGCCGCAACGCGGCGCGTGGTGTCGACTTGATCCCGGATTCTCCTATGACCTAAAGTTAGCTCGTCATACTGGCTACCCGGGATGGGTCATGGCGAGCCTGTACAAGAAGATCATCAGCGGGAAACCGTACTGGTACCTGCGCGAGATGGGCTGGGTGGACGGCAAGCCGAAGCTGGTCTCCGAGCGGTACCTGGGATCGGCCGCCGACATCGGGGCTCTGCTGGACGCCCGGGAGGCGGCCGTGCTGCCGGACCGGACCCGCCATCTGGGGTTCGGGGACGTAGCCGCCGCGTGGGGGATGCTGGAAGATCTGGGCGTGGCCGGGATCATCGACGAGGTGACCGGGGGGCGCAGGTCCGATGCGGGCGCCAGCGCGGGAACCTACCTGGTTCTGGCGGCGCTGAACCGGCTGGTCGCCCCGTGCTCCAAGCTGGGCTTCGCGGGCTGGTGGAAGACCACCGCCGCGGACCGGTTCACCAGGATCCCGGCCAGCGTGCTGGATCACAGGCGTTTCTGGGATGCGATGCACGCGGTGTCGCTGGAGGACCTGGAGGAAATCAGCCGCCGGATCGCGCTGCGGATCGTGGCGGAGTTCGGGCTGGACTGCTCGGCGGTGGCGCTGGACATGACCAACTTCGCTACCTTCATTGACACCCGCAACCAGAAGGCCCCGGTCGCGCAGCGCGGCAAGGCCAAGCAGAAGCGCTCGGACCTGCGGCTGGTCGGGCTGGGCCTGGTGGTCACCCGCGAGGGCGGGGTCCCGCTGACCTGGCACGCCTACCCTGGCGACCGGCCCGATGTCACCCAGTTCCCCGCGATGATCGACCAGCTGCGTGACCGGCACGCCGCGGTCTGCGCCGCCGCCGGCGCCCAGCCCGCGGCGGACATGACCGTGGTATTCGACGCGGGCCAGAACAGCGAGGGCAACTTCGCTCACCTGGCGGGGACGGGCTTGCATTACGTCGGGTCGGTGCCCGCCTCCGACTGCCCGGACCTGACCAGCCTGCCCGCCAGGGTGCGCGTCCTGGTGAACGGGCGCTTCGGCGGGCTGACCGCGTTCGACACCCGCCGCGAGGTCTACGGCGCCTCGCGGCGGGCCATCCTGACCCACTCCCCGGAGCTGCACGAAAGCCAGGCCCGCGGGTTTGACGGCACCACCCTCGCCAAGGCCGGCAAGAAGCTGGACGAGCTGGCCGCCACCCTCGCCCGCGGCAAAACGCGCCGCAGCAGGGACAAGGTGGAGGCCGAGATCGCCGTGATCACCCGCGAGCCCTGGGTGCGCCGGGTCGTCACCTGGCAGCTGGACGGCGGTCAGCCGAAAGACCTCCGCCTCACCTGGGGCATTGACCAGGATGCCCGCGCGGCCCTGGAAGAGGAGCTGTTCGGCAAGCATGTGCTGATAACCGACCACGACGACTGGCCCGCCGCGGAGGTGATCGCCGCCTACCGGTCCCAGTCCGAGGCCGAATTCGGCTTCCGCCAGCTCAAAGACCCCCGCGTGGTGTCCTTCTCCCCGATGCACCACTGGACCGAGCACAACATCCGCGTGCACGTATTCACCTGCGTGCTCGCCCTCCAGATCGCCCACCTGATGCGCCTCAAGGCAGCCCGCGCCGGGCTGCGCACATCGGTCCGCGAGCTACTGAGCCAGCTCGCCGGCATCGAAGAGACCGTGCTGATCTACCCCTCGGCCGGCGGCCGGCCCAGGGTCCGCCGCATGACCACCGAGCTCACCAGCCAGCAGCGGGAATTGCATGAGCTCTTCGGCCTGCAGCGCTCGGCACCGCAGACTTAGGTCATAGGCAGCCGACCCGCTAGCACACACTGCCACCTGCGAAAACACGCTCAAGATCAACTTATCCCGGAAACTCGGGCTAGATCTGCCGGGTGAGGTCGATCTCGTCGTGGAGGGGGATGCCGTGGTCGCCCACCCGCGGGATCTCGGGTTTCTTCTCGCGGGCCTGGTCGACCGCGCCGGGCCTGACCTCGGCCAGGCGGAAGCCGCGGCGCTGGTAGAAGCGCAGCGCGTCGACGTTGTCGTTGGTGGTGGTGAGCCGGATTTCGCGGCAGCCGAAACGCCGCGCCTTGGTCACGGCGGCCTCGACGAGCATGGTCCCGATCCCGGCCCGGCGGTCGATGGCGTTGAGCGTGACGATCTCCAGCACCTCGCCGACCAGCTGGTAGGTGAGGAGCCCGGTCACGCGCCCGGACCGTTCGGCGATGAACCCGCCCAGCTCGGCGGGCCGCAGGGTGCTGCCGTGGACCGCGACGATCTCCGATCCCCACAGCTCGGCGACCAGCCACGCCAGCATGGGCCGGTCGCCCTCGCTGACCGGCCTGATCCGGATCTCCGGCTCGTTCACTCCCGCTATGTTAAGAGGCTGCTCCGGAGGGCAGCATGGGTCATCGAAATCGGAGAGAATCGCTCCGTTGAGGTTCCGGCTGAGAGGCGTGTCGTGCGTGCGGTGGTGATGCGGGAGTTCGGGGCCCCGGAAGTGCTCCGGCCCGCCGATGTGGACGAGGTCACGGCCGGGCCGGGCCAGGTGATCATCGAGGCCGAGTTCGCCAACGTGACGTTCGTCGAGACGCAGATCCGGGCGGGCCGGGCGCCGCATCCCTCGATGCTCCCGGCGCTCCCGGCGATCCTCGGCAACGGGACCGGCGGGAGGGTGGCCGCAGGGAGCACGGGAGCCCGGCGAAGGGATCCAGGGTCAGGTATAGCTGTGCGCCGGGTCGGGGTAGCGCTGGCTGGCGACCTCCGTGACGTACCGGTGGGCGGCGTCGAGCAGGGCACCGCGGAGGTCGGTGTAGGGCTTGACGAACCGCGGGAGGCGCCCGGCCGTCAGCCCGGCCATGTCCTGCCAGACCATGATCTGGGCGTCGCAGTCGGGGCCGGCGCCGATGCCGACCGTGGGGATGCGCAGCGCCGCCGAGACCTGCCGCCCGAGCTCGGCCGGAACCGACTCCAGGACGACCGCGAACGCCCCGGCCCGCTCGAGCGCCCGGGCGTCGGCCAGCAGTTCCCGCCCGGCGTCGCCACGGCCCTGGACCCGGCGCATGCCGCCCAGCACGTTGACGCTCTGCGGGGTCAGCCCGAGGTGGCCCATCACCGGGATGCCGGCCCCGGTCATCGCCTCGACCTGGGACAGCACCCGGCGCCCACCCTCCAGCTTGACCGCCTGCGCACCGCCTTCCTTCAGGTGCCGCACCGCACTGGCCAGCGCGGCCTGCGGCCCGGCCTGGTAGCTGCCGAACGGCAGGTCGGCCACCACCAGCGCCGTCCTGGTCCCGCGTACCACCGCCTGGACCATCGGGATCAGGTGGTCCATGGTCACCGGCAGCGTGTCGGGGTAGCCCAGCACCATCTCGGCGCTGGTGTCGCCGACCAGCAAGGCGCGCACGCCGGCCTGCTCGAACACCCCGGCCGTGAGCGTGTCGTAGCTGGTGAGCATGGACCATCGCTCACCCCGGTCGGTGGCCGCCTGGAGGTCACGGATGGTGATCCGCCGGTCATCGGGCCACGTCGTCGCGCTGGACATGACAGTTCCCTTCTGGTCGCCACCACCGTGGTTGGCGCCAGGATCCATCCTTCACGAACCCGGGATCACTGGCCTGATCGGCCAGGGCTCTTTTTCAGCAGCGGGGTTCGGGCGGCCCGGGACGGTACCGTCACTGAGCGGTGTAGCCTCCGTCAACCAGGTGGTAGCTGCCGGTGATGAACGAGGCGGCGTCGGAGGCCAGGAAGACCACGAGCGCGGCGGCCTCGTCCGGTGTCCCGAGCCTTCCGAGAGCGTGCTTGCTCGCGAGGAACGCCTGGGTCTCCTCGTCGAGGTTCGCGTCGATGAGCGGCGTGACGATGAAGCCGGGACCGACCGCGTTGACCCGCACGCCCTGTGCGGCGTACTCGAGAGCGGCGTTCTTGGTCAGGCCGACGATCGCGTGCTTGGCGGTCACGTAGGCGGAGGAGTAGGCGAAGCCGACCGAGCCGAGGATCGAGGCGACGTTGACGATCGCGCCTCCGCCTTCCCCGGCGGCGATGGCCGGCAACTGGGCGCGCAGGCCGTAGAAGACGGCGTTCTGGTTGATCTCGATGACCTGCCGCCACGAGTCAAGCGGGTACTCTCCCACCGGCGCCAACGCGCCCCCGATGCCCGCGTTGTTGACGGCGATGCGCAGCGGTCCGAGCTCGCCGGCCGCGGCGACGGAGCGTTCCGCGAACTCATGGTCCGTGACGTCGCCCACCAGGCTCGCGGCCGTGCCCCCCGCGGCGCGGATCTCGTCCACCACAGCCTTCGCGCCGGCTTCGTTGATGTCGGTGACGAGAACCGCGGCACCGTTGGCGGCCAGCAGGCGGGCGATCGCGCGCCCGATCCCCGAACCAGCCCCGGTGACGATCGCGGAGCGTCCCCCTACGTCGTATGTGGCCATGTATCCAGGCCTCCAATTCGTTCGACTGATGCCGGGTAACTACCCAACGTTAGGGCCGCCGCAGGGAGGCGGTATCGGCCGTTAGGCCCTTCCATAAGAACCTGTTGGAAACTCAGTAACGCTCGACCAGATGAGCGCGGCTGGCTGGAAGTTCGTAGGGATCGGGCCAGAAGTCGGTGATCAGGGCGATCTTGCCGTCGTCGGCGAGATCGAAGAAGCACAGGCCGGGCTGGGTGCCTTCTGGCCCGGTGAATTCGACCCAGCTGGCTGTGTGCTGGCCTTCGCCGACGATCCGCTGCACGGTGAGGTGCCAGTCATAGGGGAAGCCCTCCACGTTGAACCGTATGTAGGCGTCCCGGCCGCGGACCTGCTCCCTGGTCTGGGGCCCGCGGTAGATCACGTCGTCGGCGAGCAGCGCGCCGAACACCTCCCAGTCCCGGGCCTCGGCCGCGGCCCAGTAGGCTGCGACCACCTCATGCGGGTCAGTGATGGCAGGCAAGCGACCGGGACTGTCGTCCGCGTGCTGGCGCAGTTCGCCGCCGCTGAGCCGGAACGTGGTGTGGCCGATGCTGATGATGTCCTGTTCCGTCAGCATCTTGCTGGTGATCCGCTCGCCGTTGACGTATGTCCCGCCGTGGCTGCCCAGGTCGATGATCTCGAAGCTGCCGTCCTGGTCGCGGCGCAGCTCCGCGTGATGCCGGGAGACCTCGAGGTCCCCGGCCAGCGCGATGTCGTTGTCCGGCTGCCGCCCGATCCGGATCGTCTTGGCCGGCAGGGGATGCGTGTCCGTCATAGGGCGATCCTAGGAGCCTGTTCAGGACTAGGGAGCGCTCGGCTTCGGCATGAGCATTCCCTTGCACTACCGGGGCAGTGCACTTATTCGGATGTGCAGTATTTCCTCCGGCGAAGCCGGGTTCGCCCGGGCTGAGGCGGCGAGGTCGATCGGGGTGGTGGCGCCGTGCGCTGACGTGCCGGCCGCTTCGCGGTCCGACCGGGCCTGCATGATCGCGATGATGAGGAGCGGATAGAACCAGGTGAGGTAGCTGTAGAACCAGTAGCCCAGGAGCAGCTGCGCACCGATGAGGAGCGCGGCGGCGAGAGCGGCGTGCTGCCGCGTGTCCCGCACGGGAGGACGCACCATGGATGAGAGCGCGAGCAGGACGAGCGCGGCGGCGAGTACTGCCCTGGCCGCGATCGCCGCGTGCGGCAGGTAGGTCCAGATGCTGAACTGCACGCCGCCGCCGCGCTGGATCAGCTGGTAGCCGAGCGTCGAGTCGAGGAATTGAGCCGGCCCGGAAGTGATGAGCGGCCAGGCGAGCATCGCGGCGAGCGAGGCAGCAAGCGTCAGCGCGTAACGCGAGCGCCCCTGTCTTACGCCCAGGAATTGCCAAGCGAGCAGCAGGGGGAGGAATTTGGTCAAGGCGGCGGCTGCCATGAGCAGCCCGCGAGCGACCGGGTGCTCCGCTGCGACGATGGTCCATACGCAGAGGGCGGCGATCAGCGCATCGTTGGTCTGCGCCATCAAGGAGAGGTCAGGAAACGGGTAGAGCAGGTATCCGAACATGAACGCTTGCGCGAGTGGCCGCCCGCCGAGCCGCCGACCGAGCTGGTGCAGGCCAGCGAGCGTCAGCGCGTCGAAGCACACCGCAGGCAGCAGCGTCGCGACCAGTGCCGGTGCGGGCGGGAAGATGGCCACGAACGGGAGGTACGCGTAGTAGGCGAACGGGCCGTAGGAGTCCGGGCGGTAGATCCGGAGCCCGCCGGGGCCCGGCCAGGACACCGCCCCGTAAAGGTGCAGTCCGTGCAGGACGCGCCAGGCGCCGAGCGAGCTCGCCTGCCCGACATCCAGAATGTTGCTCCCCGCGAGACTTCCGGCCCGGACGAGCAGCAGTACTAGTATGGCCAGGCCCAGGCGCCGGGAGCTGATGGATGGGCGCAGTTCCGGCATCCGCCAGGCCCCGAAGGTCGCGCCGAGCATGCGGACGAACAGCCAGCCGAGACAGGCCGCTGCCAGCCACAGGCCGGCTCGGGAGACATCGTCGCTGAGCAGCATCGCCACGGGAAACATGCCAGCGAGCGCCAGCAGGTCCAGATGCTCGACTCGCCACGGGCGCCGCCAGTCCAGCAGCCCGAGGACAAAGCAGGCCGCCCACGGGACGGCGATGAGCAGCGGATGCAACGTGAACGCGCCGCCGACGACCGCCGGAGTGAACCAGCCACCGCCCTTCGGTACGAACCCATGACCAACCGGCACGAGCGCGGCCAGCACCCCCAGCCCGCAGATGAACACCAATACGAGCAGGCCAACGATCGCCAGTTCGCCCGCCCGGTCCAGCCGCCTGCTATGGCGCGGGGTGTGGCCGGGTGGCGCGTCCGTTATGTGCCGCATGGACGCCCCCGTACGTGCGGTTCATGTCGTGCTCACGGCCCTGCCGATCGGGCCGGCACCGGTGACGCTACGGACCGGCGGACGCGGGGCCATCGGCCCGCGGGCTGATTCTCGGTATGAGATCGGGCCGGCTTCTCATACCCGGGCATTAGGCCGGGCCGATTCGCCTGTACCGCGAGCCCGTCGCCGGCCAGTGCCTGCAAGCCGAGCCAGCGACAAGCCTGTGGGCGCGGTCGATGGGTCCGGGGTGACCGGGCGTGGCTGCGCACGCTCGTTGCGGGCCGAGCGCCGATTACTACCTGCGGCTGGAGCGCGGCCGCGACAAGAACCCCTCACCGCAGGTCCTCGAATCGCTCGCGCGGGTCCTGCACCTTGACGAGCTCGAACAGGAATACCTGCTCGGCCTGGCCGCCCCGCGCCCGCGGCCGCAGCGGCGCCGGAAGCCTGAACGCGTGCCCGCACGGTTGCATCAGCTCCTGGCGAGCGTGCAGGTTCCCGCGTTCGTGGAAGGGCGCGCGTTCGACGTGCTGGCATCCAACCGAGCGCTCAGGAGGAGCACAGCTATCCGCCGCACCCTCCCATGCCCCTCCTGAGCTGGGAGAACTTATCTTAGAGCGATCCGTAATCAGCTGCAGCCGCTGGTGGAGCCGCAGCCTTCGCAGACGTAGCAGCTGCCGGCCGGGCGCATCTTGGTGCCGCAGGTCAGGCACAGCGGGGCGTCGGCCGTGCGGCCCTGCTGGGCCTCGATCAGCTCGGTGGAGCTGTGCGGGGGCGCGGGAACCGGCGGGCTCGCTTCGGCCGGGGTGGCGGGAGCGGGTGCCGGGGGCTGAGGGACGGCCCGTTCGGTATGAAGAGGCTGTTCTACGGCGGCCGACTGGGCCAGTTCCTCGGGATCCGGGTCGTCGCTCAGCCCGGTGGGGTCTTGCCCGGCCACCTCGGCGGCGCGCTCGGCGGCGGACAGGATGCCGAGCTCGGCGCGGGTCTCGTAGGGCAGGTGGTCCAGGGCCAGGCGGCGGAACACGTAGTCCATCACCGAGCTGGCGATGCGGATGTCCGGGTCGTCGGTCAGGCCGGCCGGCTCGAAGCGCATGTTGGTGAACTTCTCCACCCACTTCTCCAGCGGGACGCCGTACTGCAGGCTGATCGAGATGGCCATGGAGAAGGCGTCCATCACGCCGGCCAGCGTGGAACCCTGCTTGCCGAGCTTGAGGAACACCTCGCCGACGCCGTCGTCCGGGTAGCTGGAGGCCGTCATATAGCCCTCGGCCCCGGCCACGGAGAACCTGGTCACGGTGGCGGGCCGCTGCCGGGGCAGGCGCTTGCGGACCGGGCGGTGGTCGTGGGTCTGGACCGCGGCGGCGGGCGCCTCGGTCTCGGCCGGCTTCTTCCTGGCGTCGGATAGCGGCTGGCCGACCTTGCAGTTGTCGCGGTAGATGGCCAGCGCCTTCAGGCCCAGCTTCCAGCCCTCGAAGTAAATCCGCTCGATGTCCTCGACGGTGGCCGATTCCGGCATATTCACGGTCTTGCTAATGGCGCCGCTGAGGTGCGGCTGGACGGCGGCCATCATCCGGACGTGGCCCATCGGGCTGATCGCGCGCTCGCCCATGGCGCAGTCGAACACCTCGTAGTGCTCGGGCCGCAGGCCGGGGGCGTTCACCACGTGGCCGTGCTCGGCGATGTACTCGGTGATCGCCTCGACCTGCTCGTGTGGGTAGCCGAGGTTGCGCAGTGCCCGCGGCACGGTCTGGTTGACGATCTGCATGGAGCCGCCGCCGACGAGCTTCTTGAACTTGACCAGGGCCAGGTCGGGCTCGATACCAGTGGTGTCACAATCCATCATGAGGCCTATGGTGCCTGTAGGCGCGAGTAGGCTACTTTGGGCGTTTCTGTACCCATTTGTCTCGCCGAGGTCGATGCATTCCTGCCAGGTCTGGCCGGCCAGGTCTGCGATCTCGCGGTCCATGGTGCCGACCGTGCGGACGCGGTCGCTGGCGTCGGCGTGCTTGCGGATGACGCGCTTGTGCGGCCGGGCGTTGCGCTCGTAGCCGTCGTAGGGGCCGACGGCGCCGGCGAGTTCGGCCGAGGTCTGGTAGGCGGTACCCGTCATCAGCGAGGTGATGGCGGCGGCGATGGCCCGGCCGTCTTCGGAGTCGTAGGCGTGGCCGGTAGCCATCAGCAGCGCGCCCAGGTTGGCGTAGCCGATGCCGAGCTGCCGGTAGGCGCGGGTGGTGGCGGCGATCTTCTCGGTCGGGAAGTCGGCGAAGCAGATGGAGATGTCCATCGCGGTGATGATCAGCGCGGTGATCTTCTTGAACCGCTCGGTGTCGAAGGTGTCGTCCTCGCGGAGGAACTTGAGCAGGTTGATGCTGGCCAGGTTGCAGGAGGAGTTGTCCAGGTGGACGTACTCGCTGCAGGGATTGCTGGCCGTGATGCGGCCGGACTCGGGGCAGGTGTGCCAGTCGTTGATCGTGTTGTCGTACTGGATGCCGGGGTCGGCGCACGCCCAGGCCGCCTGCGCCATCGTGCGGAACAGCTTCCTGGCGTCAACGCGCTCGATCACCTCGCCGGTGCGCCGGCCCAGCAGGTCGAACTCCTTGCCTTCCTGCACCGCGTGCATGAACTCATCGGAGACGCGGACGGAGTTATTGGCGTTCTGGTACTGGACGCTCACGATGTCCTTGCCGCCGAGGTCCATGTCGAACCCGGCGTCGCGGAGCACGCGGACCTTCTCCTCCTCACGGGCCTTGGTCGCGATGAACTCGGCCACGTCCGGATGGTCCACGTCGAGCACGACCATCTTGGCCGCGCGCCGGGTGGCGCCGCCGGACTTGATCGTGCCCGCGGAGGCGTCGGCGCCGCGCATGAAGGACACCGGGCCGCTGGCGGTGCCGCCGGAGGACAGCAGTTCCTTGCTGGACCGGATCTTGGACAGGTTGACGCCCGCGCCGGAGCCGCCCTTGAAGATCAGGCCTTCTTCCCGGTACCACTCCAGGATGGCGTCCATGGTGTCATCCACGGAAAGGATAAAGCACGCGCTGACCTGCGCTTTTGAACTCGTGCCGACGTTGAACCAGACCGGGGAGTTGAAGCTGAAGATCTGGTGGACCAGGGCGTACTTGAGCTCGTGATCGAAGATCTGGGCGTCCTGCTCGGTCGCGAAATAGCCGTGCTTGCGCCCGGTCTCGGTGTACACGCCGACGACGCGGTCCACGAGTTGCTTGAGGCTCCATTCGCGCTGCGGTGAGCCGACCGCGCCGCGGAAGTACTTGGTGGTCACGATGTTGGCCGCGTTCACCGACCAGAAGTCGGGGAATTCCACGCCGTGCTGCTCGAAGTTGACCGAGCCGTCCCGCCAGTTGGTCATCACCACGTCCCGGCGCTCCCAGGTGACCTGGTCGTAGGGGTGCACACCGGGCGTGGTGTAGATGCGCGCCATGGTGAGGCCGTGTCCTCTGGCCGGCGGGTTCGGGGGCTCCTCGGCGCTCTTTCCCTTGCGGGCTGCGCTGCTCGCCGTCTCGGTCATAACTTCCCCCTTCCGGGATCCTTCCGGATCCCTGCCAGGCCGTGTGCGGCCGTACCTCAACGATGACAACTGCGTGCCGCCCTAGGGCGCCGTTTCCGTGGTGCGGTGGCCGTGGCGCAGGGCGGCGATCTCGTCCTCGAAGTCGGCGAGCGACTCGAAACCGCGATAGACGGAGGCGAACCTCAGGTAGGCCACCTCGTCCAGTTCCCTGAGCGGGCCGAGGATGGCCAGGCCCACCTCGTGCGAGGGGACTTCGGCCAGGCCCCGGGCTCTGATCGTTTCCTCCACCTGCTGGGCCAGGATGGCCAGCTTGTCCTCGCTGACCGGCCGTCCCTGGCAGGCGCGCTGGACCCCGCGGATGATCTTGTCCCGGGTGAACGGCTCGGTGACCCCGCTGCGCTTGGCCACCATCAAGATGACCGTCTCCTGCGTGGTGAACCGGCGCCCGCACTCGGGGCACGACCTCCGGCGGCGGATCGCGGCGCCGTCGTCAGCGGTCCGGCTGTCGATGACCCTGCTGTCCGGATGGCGGCAGAACGGACAGTGCACGCGATCACCTCCCCGGGGTGCCTGGTGCTATCAATTCTAGTCGATAACACAACTTGTGGAAAAACCACAGCGATGTAACTACTAGATGTTGTGGTCACGGTAGACCACGAGGGCAGCCGGAGGCAAGGGTCCGCCGGCGTGTCGCGTGTCGCGGCCGGGTTGGCCGGCGTGTCGCGGCCGGGTTGGCCGGCGTGTCGCGAGGCGCGGCAGGGCTCAGCGGCGGCCTCAGTCGTGGGCTCAGCCTTGGGCTCAGCCTTGGGCTCAGCCTTGGGGGACCCACAGCCGCTGGCCCGCGAAGACGACGGCCCCGGTCAGTCCGTTGAGCTCGACGATCTGCTGGATGACCACCCGGGTGTCGGCGCCGGGATCGGCGCTCTCCGCGACCGACCACAGGCTCTGACCCGGGCGGACGGTCACCTTGGTGAGGTTCTGCTGCGCCGCGCGCGCCACCGGGTGGTTCGTGGCCTGCGCGGATGCGGCGATGACCAGGGACAGCGCGGCCAGCAGCAGCGCGGCGGCGACCGCGGCCACGACGCGCCCGCGCCTGGTCAGCCGGAGGGGCACGGTCGCCGGCTGATCGCGGGCCGGCTGGAAGTGCGCCGACTGGTCGTGCGCCGAATGGGGGTGCGCGGCATGGCCGGGCGCGGCCGTGGCAGGGCTCGGCGCGGCCGCGGCGTGGCCGGGTGCGGCCGCGGCCTGTGCCGCCTGGCCGGGCCCGGTCCAGCGGGTGGCGGCCCGGGTTCGCGCGCTGTCCTGCGGCAATGCCCCTGGCGCCGCCGGCAGTTCCTCCGCCCGCATCGCGCTCATGACGACCTCCCACACTCAAACCTTCATTCGAGCTATACTTTTATATGAGCTCGTTCGATCGGATCTCCGCTCGATCGTACGCCTGTTCGATCGGAAGAGCCACTACATCGTTTACATCGTTGTATCGCGAGGGTCTGACATTTTCGCGACACGTCCGAACAGATGTTTGGGATCCGAAGCGATAAACGCTAACCTCTAGGCAGCACACAAGAAATCCGGATACGGAAGGTCATCAGATGGAGGAAACGGCCATGGGAGGCACCACAACGGGTACTTCCGGTACCGAGGCGCCCAGACCTAAGGGGCGGCCGGGACGCAAGCCGAAGGGCAGTGTGCCCGTGGTTGTCCCGGAGACGCCGGACAAGCCCGACCCCGACCACGTGCTGACCTGGCGGCAGCGCAAGGTCCTGCAGGTGATCCGGGAGTCGGTGCAGAGGCGGGGCTACCCGCCGTCGATGCGGGAGATCGGCGAGGCGGTCGGCCTGACCAGCACGTCGAGCGTCTCTTACCAGCTCAGCACCCTGCAGCGCAAGGGTTACCTGCACCGGGACGTGGGCCGGCCGCGGACCGTCGAGGTGCGCCTGCCCGGCCACCCGGCGGTGCGTCCCGAGCCGGGCCGCGAGCGGGAAGAGGAGGTGCCCGCCGACATCCCCGGCATCGACATCCCGTCACAGGAGGCGACCTACGTGCCGCTGCTCGGGCGGATCGCCGCAGGCGGGCCGATCCTGGCCGAGCAGTACGTGGAGGACATCTTCCCGCTGCCCAGGCAGCTGGTCGGCGAGGGCACGCTGTTCCTGCTCAAGGTGTCCGGCGACTCCATGATCAACGCCGCGATCGCGGACGGGGACTGGGTCGTGGTCCGGCAGCAGGAGGACGCGGAGAACGGGGAGATCGTGGCCGCCATGCTCGACGGCGCCACGGCCGAGGCCACGGTGAAGACGCTCAAGCGGAGCGACGGGCACGTGTGGCTGATCCCGCACAACCCGGCGTACACCCCGATCCTCGGTGACGAGGCGACCATCCTGGGCCGCGTCGTCGCGGTGCTCCGCCGCGTCTGAGTCCGAGCAGGCAGCGAGCGCCCCGTTTGTCCCCCGGACCTATCCTGGCGGCCGGGCGGCTCCCGGGGCGCCCGGGCTACCCGGCGACGATGCTGACCAGCCTGGGGGCCCGCACGATGACGCGGCTGACCGGCTGGCCGCCCAGCGTGCGGACGACCCCAGGCGCGGCCAGCGCGAGTTCGCGCAGCTCGTCCTCGGTGATGGCCGGCGGGACCTCCAGCCGGTCTCGGACCTTGCCGTTGACCTGCACCACGCAGGTCACCGTGTCCTCGGCGAGCAGGTCCGGGTCGGCGGCGGGCCAGGCCGCCCGCGCGACTGAGGGCTGGTTTCCCAGCAGCTCCCAGCACTCCTCGGCAGTGTAGGGCGCGAACAGGGACAGCAGCACGGCCAGGACCTCAGCCGCCTCGCGCACCGCAGGGTCGGCCGCTCCCCCGGGCCCGGAGTCGATGGCTCTGCGGGTCGCGCTGACCAGTTCCATGAGCCGGGCCACGGCCACGTTCAGGTGATACGACTCGACCTGCCGGGTGACCTCGTCGATGGTCCGGTGCGTGACCTTGCGCAGTTCGCCGTCGCCTGGCCCGGTTGCGGAGTCCGCGGCGGTTCCCGGGTCGACGTCGGCGGCGATCCGCCAGACGCGGCCGAGGAACTTGACCATGGCGTCGGGGTTCATGTCGGCCCAGTCGATGTCGTCCTCGGGCGGGCTGGCGAAGATCATCGTCAGCCGGATCGTGTCCACCCCGAAACGCTCGATCTGCTCGCCCAGGTCCACGCCATTGCCGAGCGACTTCGACATCGCCTTGCCGTGGTTGATCACCTGACCCTGGTTGATCAGCCGGGTGAACGGCTCGGTGAAGTCCAGCAGGCCCATGTCGTTCAGGACCTTGGTGAAAAACCTGCTGTACAGCAGGTGCAGGATGGCATGCTCGACGCCGCCCACGTACATGTCCACCGGCGCCCACCGGCGGACCTCCGCCGGATCGAACGGGCCGTCGGTGTAGCCGGGCGCGCAGTACCGGAACATGTACCAGGACGAATCCACGAACGTGTCCATGGTGTCGGTGTCGCGCTTGGCCGGGCCGCCGCAGCGGGGGCAGTCGACGTTCACCCAGTCCTCGGCGGCGGCCAGCGGGGATACGCCCCTGGGCACGAGGTCCTGACCGCGCAGGTCGGGCAGCACCACCGGCAGCTGGTCGTCGGGCACCGGTACTTCGCCGCAGGAGGGGCAGTGCACGATCGGGATCGGGGTGCCCCAGAAACGCTGCCGCGACAGCAGCCAGTCCCGCAGGCGGTAGTTGACGGCGGCCCGGCCGAGGTCCTTCTCGGCCAGGATGGCGGTGATCGCGGCGATGGCCTCGGCCTTGGGCAGCCCGTTGATCGGGCCCGAGTTCACCAGCGTGCCGTCGCCCGCGGTGGCGATCCCGGTCTGCGCGGGATCCGGCTGACCGGTGTCGACCACGACCTGGACGTCCAGCCCGTAGGCGCGGGCGAAGTCCAGGTCACGCTGGTCGTGGGCGGGCACGGCCATGATGGCCCCGGTGCCGTAGTCGGGCAGCACGTAGTCCGCCGCCCACACCGGGATCCGCTCGCCGTTCACCGGGTTGAGGGCGTGCCGGCCGAGGAAGACGCCGGTCTTCTCCCGGTCGGTGGACTGGCGCTCGATGTCGGTCAGCTTGCGGACCTGCTTCACATAGGCCCGCAGCTCGGGCAGGCGGCCGGGGGCGCATATCTCCTCGGCCAGCGGCGAGTCCGCCGCCACCACGAAGAACGTCGCCCCGTATAGCGTGTCGGGCCTGGTGGTGAAGACCGTGACCGGCTCGTCCCGGCCCTCCACCTGGAACTGGACCTCGGCGCCCTCCGACCGGCCGATCCAGTTGCGCTGCATGAGCAGCACGCGGTCAGGCCAGCAGCCCTCCAGTTCCCGGGCGTCCGCCAGCAGCCGGTCGGCGTACTCGGTGATCTTGAAGTACCACTGGTTCAGGATCCGCCGCACCACGTCGGCGCCACAGCGCTCGCACTTCCCGGCGATGACCTGCTCGTTGGCCAGCACGGTCTGGTCCACCGGGCACCAGTTCACGTAGCCGTCCCGGCGGTAGGCGAGCCCCCGCTCGTAGAAGCGCAGGAACAGCCACTGATTCCAGCGGTAGTAGGACGGATCGCAGGTCGCCAGCCTGCGGCTCCAGTCGAAAGAGGTCGCGTACCGGCGGAACGACGCGGCCTGGGTTTCGATGTTGGCGTAGGTCCAGTCGGCCGGGTGCGAGTTGTTCCTGATCGCGGCGTTCTCGGCGGGCAGGCCGAAGGCGTCCCAGCCGATCGGGTGCAGAACGTTGCGGCCGCGCAGGAACTGGTAGCGCGCCAGGGCGTCCCCGATCGCGTACGCCTCGGCGTGGCCCATGTGCAGATCACCGGACGGGTACGGGAACATATCCACCAGGTAGAACCGCTCCCTGGGATCGGCGGGATCCTCGCTGGCGCGGAACGGGTCCAGCTCCGCCCAGCGCGCCTGCCACTTCTCCTGGACGTCACGGGGGTCGTAGCGCTGCGCCAGTTCGGTGCTCTCGGCCGCTGTCATTATTTCCTCGCCATCGAATCGGTCCGGCCCGGTAACCCTCGGGGTGATTGAGCTCCTGCAATGAAAACGCCCCTCGATACGAGGGGCAGCCGCGCCAACGACGGTGGGTCGGCGCGGCTAGGTAAGAAGCAGCCGGACGGCACGCATGCGCAAAGGATAGCGCACCGGGGGCGCAGGGCTGCGCCTGGCGACGGTTCCGGCCGCGGTTCCGGCCAGGGTTCCGGGCGGCGGGAACCGTCACGAAGTTCTGGATAAGGGCAGACTCCTGGTTAAGGCAGCCAAACCAGCGTGTGTCGTCATTCCCCTTGACGAGTGGCTGGGCGGCCCCTTTTCCTCATTACCGGGAAGGCTCATTTCCGGGGCGGGGGGGCGATGGATAACCGGGGAGATCACGGCGGGGCTGTCGCGATCATCGGCGTCGCGTGCCGGTTTCCGGGGGCGGCCGATCCCGCCGAATACCATGACCTCACGGTGACCGGCCGCCGGATGTTCCGGCTGGTGGAGGGCTCACCGGGAAGGCCGCTGTACGCGGCGCCGCTCGACGACTGGGTCCGGCCGGTGTCGTTCGGCGATCCGGAGGAGAGCGCGCAGGACACCGGGCCGGTGCAGAAGCTGGCCGTGGAGACCGCCGCCCTCGCGCTGGCGGACGCCGGATTGCGTGATGTGGCCGGGATGCTGCGCAATAGGGCCGGGACGCCGCGTAATGGGGCCGGGATGCCGCGCAATGGGGCCGGGATGCCGCGCAATGGGGCGGGGATGCCGCGCAATGGGGCGGGGATGCCGTGCGGCGGGGCCGGGATGCCGCGCGCGGATCTGGGCGGGCGCGGGCCGTGGGGGGGCCGGGCCGGGCTGTTCATCGCGAGTTCGGTGGCGGGTGTGGGCGCCTTCGTGCGCGAGCAGTTCGGGTTCGCCGCGGATGTGGCACAGCCGGACGCGGCGGCGACGTCCTCGCTGCATGCGGTGGCGGCCGCCGCGACGGCGCTCGGCGCCGGAGAACTCGACCTGGCGGTGGCGGGCGGGGTGGAACTCGGCCTCGACCCGGCGTGGCTCGCCGCACAGGCGCGAGCCGGGACGCTGGGCCGCGACGGGATGCGCGTCTACGCCGCCGACCCGGCCGGCCTGCTGCCCGGTGAGGGCTGCGGCATCGTGGTGCTCGCACGCTCGGCCGACGTCCGCGCGGCCGGGCTGCCCGTCTACGCGGAGATCGCGGGCTGGAACACGGTGCCGGTCTCACCGTCTCTCGGCGCCGAGGCGCTGCTCCGGGCTTACCGGCAGGCCGGGGTCGATCCGGCCGATATCCAGCTCATCGAGGGCGAAGGAACGGGTACCGCGGCCGGTGACCTGTCCGAGCTGACTGCGTTCGCTCAGCTCAGGCGCGGTGGCCGGGCCACTGCCGCACTCGGCGCGGCCTCGGCCAGCATCGGGTACACCCGGGCGGCGGCGGGCATCGCGAGCCTGGTCAAGACCGCGGTCGCGATGGCGGCCGGCATGATCCCGCCGGGCACCGGGTGCGCGCGGCAGCACCCGCTGATCGAGTCCGGCGATGCGCTGCTGCGGCTGCCCCGGCTTGCGGAGCCGTGGCCGGATGGGAACGCGGGAGCTGCGGGGACCCGGCTGGCCGCGGTCAACTCGCTCGGCACGGCGGACCCGGCGGCCTGGCCGGATCTGTACGGCCCGCGGGAGACGGAGGGGGTCCATCTCGTGCTGGGCCGCGAAGCCGAGGATGACCGCAGGCGGGGACGGCGGCGGCGGCCGGCCGAGACGGCTCCGGTGACAACTCCGGTGGCGGCTCCGGTGGGGGCCCCGGTGACGGCTCCGGCTCTCCCGGCCGTCCGGGCCGAGCCACCCACCACTCCGTTGCCCAAGATCCCGGCGGCTCCCGCGGCGCGGGCTGAGCCGCAGTGGGGTGCCGCGGAATCCCCCGGTGTGTTCGCGCTGTGCGGCGCGGATCCTGGCGTGGTGGCGAGCACGCTCGAGGTCATCGCCGAGGGGGCCGCGGCGCTCTCGCCGGCTGACCTGAGCGGGCTGGCCCGCGAACTGGCGCTCGGAGTGCCGCGGGGCGGCGATCACGCCGGACCGGTGCGGGTGGCGCTGACGGCGGCCACGCCGGGGCAGCTGGCTGCCCGGGCCCAGGCCGCGGCCCGGCGGCTGACGGCGGGCACGGCCGCCACGGCGGCCGATCCGGACGTGTACGTCTCGACCGGGGCGACGGGCCGGGTGGTGGTGCTCTTCGGGGGGCTCGCCGGACCGGGCCTGGCCCAGTCGGCACGGCTGGCCGCCTCGCTCGCCGGGCTGCGCACCCTCGACTCGCTGGGGGTCGCTCCCGGCACCGCGGTGGGCTACAGCCTGGGCGAGATCACCGGGCTGGTCTGGGCGGGATGCTTGCCCGCGTCGGAGGGGGCACGCCTGGCGGCCCAGTGCGGTGAGGTGCTGCGCGGCTGCACCTGCGGGCCCGCGGCGATGGCGCGGGTCGCGGCCGACGCCGAGACCGCACGCGGGCTGGGCATGCCGGACGGGCTGCACCTCGCCGCCTACGAGGGCGCTCGCTCGCACGTGCTCGCCGGGTCCACCGCGGGCATCCGCAACCTGACCCGGCGGGCGGCCGCGGCCGGCGTGACCGTGGAGGTGCTCGGCATCACGCACGCCCTGCACTCCCCCGCGATGGCCAGCTGTGCCGCCCCATTGCGGAGCGTCTTCGCCGGCACCCGCTTCGCGGCGCCGCGGCGCCGGCTGATCTCCACCATCACCGGCCGCCAGGTCCTGCCCGCCGACGATCTCACCGAGCTGCTGGCCGGCCAGCTGCGCCGGCCGGTGCTCTTCGCGCAGGCGATGGAGCTGGCGGCCGGGCAGGCCGACCTCATCGTGATCGCCGGGCCGGACGACAGCCTGGCCGGGCTGGCGGCCGGCTACGGTGCCGTGCCCTGCGTCACCGTCCGGGGAGGCCCGGCCCACGTCGGCCCCGCGGCGGCCGCCCGGGCGGTCGCCGCGTTGTTCGCAGCCGGGGCCGTCGGGTCGGGGGCCATCAGCGACGTGGAGCCCGGGACCGGGCCTCGGGGGGCTTCGGGGACGGGGGACACGCTGGCGGGCCGGTTCGTCCCGCGGATGCGTGAGGGGGCGACCGCGGAGGCGAGCACCACGATCCGTTCCGTATAAAAAAATCAGCGGGCCAGGACGCGGGGGATCTCCCAGTCGGGGCGCAGTGGCATGCCGGACGTGCCGTCCGGCTGGAGCTTGACGCCCAGCATCTGGTGCAGCTCGATGTGGTTGCGGTCGAAGCCGAGCCGCGAGCCCGCCATGTACAGGCGCCACACCCGGGCCGTGCCCTGGCCGACCTCCGCGACCGCCTCGTCCCAGCGGGCGTCCAGGTTGGCGGACCAGGCCGCCAGGGTCCTGGCGTAGTGCTCGCGCAGGTTCTCCTCGTGCCGCACCTCGAAGCCGCTGTCGTGCATGTGCGAGATCAGGTAGCCCGGTCCCTCGAGCTCCCCGTCGGGGAACACGTACCGGTTGATGAACCCGCGCATGCGGATGGCCGGCTCGGTGTTGTCCGGCCGGGTGATGCAGTGGTTGAGCAGCCGCCCGCCGGGCTTGAGCTTCCCGAATAGGTGGGCGAAGTACGCGGGGAGGTTCTGCTTGCCGATGTGCTCGGTGAGCCCGATCGAGCTGACCGCGTCAAAGCCCGTCTCCGGCACGTCCCGGTAGTCCAGGTGCCGCACCTCGGCCAGCCCGGACAGGCCCTCCCGCTCGATCGCGGCCTGGCCCCACGCGGCCTGCTGCGCGGACAGCGTGACGCCGAGCGCCTTGACGCCGTACTCCCGCGCGGCGTGCATCACCATGCCGCCCCAGCCGCAGCCGACGTCGAGCAGCCGCATGCCCTCATGCAGGCCCAGCTTGCGGGCCACCAGGTCGAACTTATGGGCCTGCGCCTCCTCCAGGGTCGCGTCCTCGCGCGGGTAGCAGGCGCAGGTGTAGGCCATGCTCGGCCCGAGCACCCACTCATAGAACCGGTTGGAGACGTCGTAGTGGTGCGAGATCGCGTTGGCGTCGCGGCCCTTGGAGTGCCGCCGCCCGCCCAGCCAGCGGCGGTGCACCCGGACCTCCTGAGGCGGCGGCGGCATCCGGTGCAGCAGGAGCTTCGGCCCGCCGAGGGCCTGCAGCAGCCGCAGCTTCTCAGCGGCGGTCAAGCTGACGGACTGGGCCTTGGTCATCCGGGTCAGGGCCTGGTACATGTCGCCATCGACGTCCAGGTGCCCCGCCACGTAGGCCCGGGCCAGCCCGAGCGCCCCGGGGGCCTGGGCCAGGTACGCCACCGCCACCGGCGAGCGGACCGTGATCTTCACCGGAGACCCAGCCGCGCCGGCCCGACTGCCGTCGTAGGCGCTGAACTCCACCGGGGCATCGGGCCCCACGAATGACTCGAAGACCTCGGCTAGTGCCATCCTGCGCGTTCCTTCCGTTGGGGCCTGAACGTTATGTGAGCGGTCAGCAAGAGTAAGGGGGAAGGGGAGATGCGCAGAGCTATTTGCGGAGGGGGTTTTTGCATAATGCGAACTTTTGCGATAAACACGCCGCCTCAGCGTCCCCTGACACACTTCTCGTACAGGCCCAGCAAGCGCCCCTCTCCGTCGTAGGCGCGCTTGAGAGCGTGGTACGCCTCGCCGTTGTAGCGCCGGTAGAACTCGTCCTCGGAGTAGAAGGCCGTGGAGTACAGCGACTTGTGCCCGTCCAGCTTCGCTACCTCGTCTTCGATCAGGCGGTTGTAGTAGCCGTCCGACCGGCCCTCGGGCAGGGCGACCGTGCCCCAGAACCCGAAGTTCACGTAGACCTCGCCGGGCGCAAGCGGATACAGCGGCCAGGCCCGCTCGTCGCGCAGCGGGCAGATCCAGACCGGGGTCATTCCCACGCTGGCGGCGAAGAACCGCAGGAAATCGGCACCGTGCTCCAGCGGGATCTCGACGTCCTGGGTGACGAACTCCCGGGCCGGCGACTGCCGCCGGGAGTCCATCGCGTCGGTGAGCCGGTAGCGCTGGTCGAGGGCGACGAGCTTGCGGTACACGTCCGAGCGCCGGTACCGGCGCGGCCACAGCCTGCGGACCAGCGGCTTCTGGACGCCGAAGGCCCGTGAGCACCAGAACCAGTCGGTGTCCCACCGCCACAGGTAGTCGCGGATGGTGAGGAAGTCCTCCTTGTCCCGCCGGATCGACTGGTAGTAGATCTGCTGGCCGGTGTAGTCGCTGCGCCACGGCGCGACGTCGCTGAACGCCCCGACGGTGAGGTACAGCTCGCCGGGCGTGAACGCGGTCCCGTCGACGAAATCGGCCCGGTGGCCGCGGAAGCTGCCCGCCGCGGCGATCTGGCCGATGGCATCCATGCAGGCTTCCGCGCTGCCGAAGCGGAAGTGGCGCAGGTGCACGAAGGGTTTTACGGGTTCGAGCTCGATGGTGAGCGACAGGGCGTAACCCAGGGTCCCGTAGGAGTTCGGGAACCCGCGGAACAGGTCGGCGTGCTCGTTGTCCGCGGTGGCCCGCAGCACGCGGCCGTCGCCGGTCAGGATCTCCATCTCGGTGACCGACTCGTGCGGCAGGCCGTTACGGAGCGAGGTGGACTCGATGCCCAGCCCGGTGACCGCACCGCCCAGGGTGATGGTCTTGAGCTGCGGCACCACCTTCGGCATCAGCCCGTGCCCGAGCGTGGCGTCGGCCAGGTCCTCATAGGTGGTCATGCCGCCGACCCAGGCGGTCCGGCGGGCGGGATCGACACGCAGCACGTGGCCGAACGCGGAGATGTCCAGCGGCGCCGCCGAGGTCGCCGGGCTCTTGGGGCTCTTGGGGCTCTTGGGGCTCTTGGGGCTCTTGGGGCTCTTCGGGTCGGCGTCACGGAACCGGAACAGGTTCGAGGTGTGCTTGGCCAGCCGCACTGGTGTCCCGGGCGGCAGGGCCGCGTAGGCCTCGCGGAGCCTGGCCACCGCGACCTCGTACGTCTCCGCGGTCATGCGGGCATCCTCCCGGGGACTGAGACGGACATTTCAGGCAGTTTAGCCGGAACCGGATAGGTTACCTGGTCGCGGCCGCTGTGCCCCGCAGAAACCTCAGCCTTCATCATCCATGTCCAGGTCCTGGCCGTCCACGTCCAGGTCATCGGCATCGTGATCCTCGGCGTCGTCATAGCTGGCGGCGACCTCCTCGGGAGTCATCGGCAGCCTGGCCAGCGAGGGAGGCGCCCCGGCCGTGATGACCTGCTGGAGCAGCAGGGCCATCGAGTACCGGGAGTCGTCGGACAGCGCCCGGTCGAGCGCCACGTTCGCGAGCGCTCCTTCCCCGGACTGCCAGGCGACAAAGGCGAGCAGGGCGGCGGGCGCGGCCACGTAGCGGGGCTGTGCCCGCCGGACCACGTCGGTCCACAGCCGCTGATGCGCGGCCGCGTGCGCGGGATCCATCCGGGCCCAGGCGTCGTCCCTGACTCGCAGATCCCGCAGCGCCACGCTGATCCGCGCGATCTCGTCGTCCGTGGCGAACCGGCCGCCATCCCGGTACCGCGCGATCATCGCGCCGACCGCGGCCAGGCCCTCGGCGACGATCATGTGCCGGGCCGCGCCGAGACGGGCGGACTTGCGGACCTTGGCCAGCAGCTGGGCGATGTGCCGTTCGGCCCGGCGGGTGGCCTGGCGCATCGACTCGGCGGCGATGCCGCCCAGCGGCGCCACGCCGGCGGCCAGGGCAGCCCGGCTGGCCAGCACCGTGTCGCCGACGATGGCCAGGGCCTCGGCCTCGGCGGGATCGGGGACGGCGTCGAACGGCACCCCGGCGGCCGGGCAGCACGCCTGGTTGCCGCACGTGTAGGACCAGTAACGGCCGCCGGTGACCCGGAGGAACTCGTGCACGTCGATCGCGGCCTGCCAGGCCGCGCCGCGCAGTTCGTTCGCGAGCGGGGTCACCAGCGTCTCGGGACCGTAGCCAACCGCCACCGCGGCGGTCAGCCGCTGTCCGCTCAGGACGGCGACCGCGTGCGCGGCGATCTCGGCGACCAGGCCGGCCTCGGGCGGATCGGGCAGGTCATAGCGGAGCGTGACCCGGACGCGGTCGCGGGGCGGCGTGACCCCGATCACGACCAGGCTCGTCTCGGGAACGAAGCCGAGCAGGTGGGGGACGAGCCGCAGCAGGGCGGCGGGCGAGCCGGCCCGGACTAGGAGGGTCGGCTGGTCCTCAGGGAGGTCGTCACCGGCGGTAAGTGTTTGTGTCATGCGGCAAGCGTGCGGTCGGCTTGACGGACCGGGCCATGGCGAAATTGCTGGCTTGTGGATAACTGCGCATAGACACCGCGAGTTATCCAAGTTATCCACGGGCGACGAAGTGGGCTTGACAATCGGGACCTGGCCGGCCCCGCGGCTTAGGCGCCAGATCTAGCGCGAGGGCAGGCGCCCGCCACGCGTGGCTGCGTCGGCCACTGGTCCGAGGATCAAGGCGCCGAGCTCGGCGGCCCCGCCCGTGAGCTGGACCCTCATGGGCGTGGCTAGAACCACTGTCCGTTCGGTACAAAAGAGAAGGCAGCGGGCCGGGACGTCGGAGCAGGTCCTTGGCCTCCGCGAGGGGGTCTTCCGGCTCGCGCAGCAGGGCCCGCGCGACCCGGGCGTGGGCTCGACCGGTCAACCGGCGCCCAGTACCACAGCGGCATGGTGATTCCGGCGGCGAGGGTGCCAGACGGCGAGCACGACGCACCCGAGGATCACCAGCGCAGGAACTCCCCGATGGTGGCGATGGAATCATCGTGCGTGGTGATCGTGTAGTGGTTGGCGTCGATGTCCATCACGCGTGCCGATGGCACCGCGGCCGCGAACCGCTCTGCCTCCGCGGCGGGCAGGATGAACCCGAACCCCGGCATGACCTCCCGCCGGGCGCGCAGCACCAGCGCCGGCATGCTGATCGCCTTCCACAGCGTGTGGATCGGCGCATCCGGGCCCGGCCAGTACATCGCATTCCCGTACCCGAGATCCTCAAGCACCGCGCCGCGGTCGCTGGCCGACGTCACGCCGCCGTCGACGTCGCGCAGCTCGTACAGAAAGTAGCGATCCCAGTACTCGTCCCATTCGGGGATGATGCCGATCTGCTTGATCAGTGCGATGGCCGCCTGCGCCGAGGGGTAAACCGTGCCGAGCCGGTTGACCGAGGCGAGCACAGGCACCGCCGACTGCTGGTCAGGAGTGCCCGCCAGATCGACGAGGACAAGCCGCTCGACCCGTGACGGCTCGAGCTGCGCGCACGTCATGGCGATGGCTGCACCGCTGGACTGGCCGATGACCGCAAACGACGGTGCGCCGACGGCGTCCGCGATGCCGAGCACGTCACGCGCGTGGTTGCGCCAGCCGTAGGTGCCCGCGCCAGTCACCTCGCTGCGGCCGCGGCCGCGCAGGTCGGTCGCCACCAGCTGCAGTGTGTCGCCAGCGAGCCGTTCGGCGAGGCGGTCGAAGCCGCACAGGTTCGCCGACAGGCCGGGCACGCACACCACCGCCGGCGCATCCGCGGCACCCCACCGCCGCACCCGGAGCCGTCCGGACTCCAGCGGGATGTCGAAGTCCTCGTATCCAGCGGCCTGCTGCGACATGTCGGTACTCTCCTCTGCGCGTCGGCCCATCCGAGGATAGCCCGGCGGTGCGTGCTGACCGTAGGCCCCGCTGGCGGCGACGGTGGGACGCGGAGCAGCCCGCCCGGTGATGATGGTCCCGATACGGCCGGCTACCTGTTCGTTAAGCGTCGCGTCGATGCCGGTACCGGCTGGGCCGTGTCGCGGGCCCGCTCGAGGCCGTCGAGGATCAGGTCGAGCCCGAATTCGAACTCATTGCCGTGGTCGTAGCCG
>Ga0310037_10000527_pt1 | contig 24418 bp, 21 predicted proteins | sample Sb_taG_11_FD_200239 | JGI IMG/M metagenome (GOLD analysis project Ga0310037, IMG submission 200239) | Peat soil microbial communities from Weissenstadt, Germany - Sb_50d_3_AS metaG (v2) (version 2) | ecosystem: Environmental > Terrestrial > Soil > Wetlands > Peat | place: Germany: Weissenstadt... | reverse complement strand
AATTCTGTCTACCGGCCAGGGCGCCGTCCAGTATCACAATTGGTGGTTCGCACTGAATGCTAGGCTTGTTCCATCGGAGACCGACTGGTCCGAGGAATCCGACTGGCGCGCTAAATCGCGTCTCTATATCATCCGGATCTGCCGGCATGAAAACGTCCCAATTTTTTGTCGCCAAAAACGCTCCCAGCTTCGACTCATTTACTGTGTGGTCTCCGCGCATAAGGACTACGACGTACTGCAGGCCCACAGCACCAGATACTTTGTGCACAGATCCGGCAATCTCGCGAAGTTGATCTCCCCTGTGTTTATGAGCTTCATATATGAGGGTCTTCATCGTATGGACTGGCTCCACGCCCAAGAACCTTGCGATGTCGGCAATCGTTTTTTGTCCCGGAGTATGCACTTCAAGTGGCTGCCCGTCGCCCTCCGGCTTCAGGTCTTCGACCGGCGCCAGGTTCGACGTTGCCTTCTCCATGTTCGCCGCGTAGTTGCATTTCTCGCAGCTTACGACGAGGTCCTCACCCGCCGGAGTGCGCACCATGAATTCCTGTGACTTCGATCCGCCCATGGCGCCCGAATGCGCATCGATCACCATGTACTTCAGGCCGCAGCGGTCGAAGATGCGGCAGTAGGCGTCGTGATTCTTGAGATAGGAAACGTCGAGCCCGGCGGCGTCAATGTCGAACGAGTAGGCGTCTTTCATGATGAACTGGCGCACCCGCAGCAAGCCCGACTTCGGACGAGGCTCGTCGCGAAACTTCGTCTGAATCTGATACCAGATCTGCGGCAGTTGCTTGTAGCTGCGCAGCTCCTTGCGGGCGATGTCGGTCATGACCTCTTCGTGCGTCATGCCCAGACAAAGGTCGGCGCCCTTGCGATCTTTGAGGCGAAACATGTTTTCGCCCATCACCGTCCAGCGCCCGCTCTCCTCCCAGAGATCGCGCGGATGCAGCGTGGGCAGGTAGAACTCCTGCCCGATCTTGTCCATCTCCTCGCGGACGATGCCCATGATCTTCTGGGTCGAACGATTGCCCATGAACAGAAATGAATAGATCCCGGCGCCCAGTTGACGGATGTATCCAGCGCGGACCAGCAGTTTGTGGCTTGCGACTTCGGCGTCGGCCGGAGCCTCGCGAAGAGTGGGTATGAAGAGTTGTGACCAGCGGTGCATGGTTATGGTTCCCAATCGAAGGAGAATCCTTGATTGTAAACGATGGGGATTGTAAACGATGGCGAGTGCGCGATGGCGTTCGCTCATCGTGTAAAAGCGGCGTTCGCGCCGGCGCAAACTCAGAAAACACATCTCACAAATCGCGCGTTACATCCCGCTTCTCCCAATTCGTCCCAACTGGTTGATTTCACGCAGGATGGCTGAAATCAGCCACTCCGGCTCCCGCAACTTTTCTCCCCGATCCGAGTTTGAGTGAGTAGGCGCTTCAGAAGAAAAAGAAAGCTGAAGGAGCTGGGAGGTTCACCATGAAATACCTGAGATATGTTGCACTGCTCGCTTTGCTGGCCATGCCGCTCGCGTACTCGCAGGCGCAGGTCAGGGTCGGAATCGGAATCGGCGGCGTCGGCGTTGTGGCGGGACCTCCGGTTTGCGCTTACGGCTATTACCCGGACGCTCCGTATGCTTGCGCACCCTATGGCTACTATGGCCCTAGCTGGTTCTCTGGCGGCGTCTTTATCGGCGCGGGGCCCTGGTACCACGGCTGGGGACACGGATACTATGGTCGGCCCTATGCTCGCGGGTTTGCGGGACCTCGCGGCTTTGTGGGTCGCGGTCCGGTGGGGCACGGTCCGGTAGGTCGCGGCTTCGTGGCACGCGGATCGGATCGGGGCCCGCGCGGAGGGTTCCACGGTGGGGGATTCCGCAGCGGTCGCTAATGAATCATCGGGTCATCTGACCATCGGGTCATCGGGCCATCGAAGTTCAAGAGTTCTTGACTTCAGATGACCCGATGACCCGATCGCTCGATGACCCGATCTTTTTCTTTCGTGATATTATCCTTCGCGTGCTGGGCGGACGCACCAACGAACAGTGGATCGCGCAATACGGATCCAGTCATCAGCATCCGGTGAACCGGGTGTGTCACACGCTGGGTATTCCGACCATCCTGCTTTCGGCTCCAGTTTTTATCACCAGCATTTTCTTCCACCGGCTCTGGCTATACGCGCTGGCACTGTTCCTCGTCGGATGGATCTTCCAATTCATCGGCCACGCCTTTGAGGGAAAGCCTCCTGAATTCTTCCATGACTGGCGTTTCCTGTTCGTTGGCGTGCGCTGGTGGTGGGCTAAGATCCACGGCAAAGCCTGATCTCACGCTCCGACGGTCTTCGCACTCATCTCTCTAATGGCCGGAAAAGATCGAGGGGCGCATAAAGTCCGCTCAGCCGGCATGACACCGGTGCTGACCGCTTTGGCGAACATTTCGAGAGCCAGGCCCGCCATGGGCGGAATCACCACGGTGGCACGCAACTGTCCTCGTCGTACCCATTCCTGGCCAGTCTTCGTGACCCCGTCGCAGCCGGTAAACGGAATGTGCATCCAGTGCTCACGGGCCCCCTCGGACAGTCCGGAGAAAGCTCTCCTTGCCCCCATGGCCATGGCGTCGTTCTGGCAGATCACTGCCTGAATGCGCAGCTGACTCGACGTGCTCAACGACAGCCAGTGCATGACTGCCTGATGTGCGCCGCGCTCCGACCAGTCCCCTTTGAGCACTTTCATCTCGATCTTGCGAGGCTTGGACGAAAGCATTCCCTTGGTGCGGAGATTGGCGGCGCTGCTGCTGGTGGGACCTTCGATGTAAAGTATGTTGCCCTCGGTGGTGAAGACTGCCAGTTGCTCACCTTGAATGCGCCCCACTTCTTCCTGGTCGGGAGTCACCGCAAACACGGGGACTAGGGTGGATCGGCGAAGTTCGGGAATGTAGTCGGCTTCACGATTCAGAATTCCCCAGCCGATACCTGCTGCCACGGCCGCCTTCGCGACCTGGAGCATGGGGGTTCCAACGGGCTCAACCAGAATCGCGTCGGGACGCTGATTCCGGTCCTGGATGATCTTGACTAATTGTTGGGATTGATTGACGGCGTTGTTGTCCGCATAAATGATGTTGATCTTCACGCCCAGCCGGGACGCGACTTCGATCGCAGACGCCGCTTGTTCGGCCTGGTAATCATTGTCGGTCGTGGTTAGGGCAATAACTACATTTTTACTGTTCATAAGACGGGGACTCTTAATTAGAGAATTTTTTTGCAGCGCGGCCCAAGGTGCTTTATTAGGATTTTCTAATGAAGATTCGGATGTTGCCAAGTTACCGTGGTGTTCTGATTTGAAAGCGCCGAAGAAAACGAACCGTTACTGCGGCATTTTCGCTGGTCGTGAAACAACATCGGATGAAACAAGCAGGCTGGCGGGCTTTGCCCGGGTGGGCGGACGAATGCGTCCACCCCTGCGTGAGATGGGAAGAATTACGCGGCCAGGCGCTTCAGGATTTCCTTGCCCAGCCTTTGCGCCTCTCCGAAAAATTTCTGGTATTCGGCGAAGATGCGGTTCAACTCGAGCGACTGGTCGGCGGTCAGCTTGTGGCGCAGCATCATGTCGCGGACGTGGACGGGATTGGGCAGGGTGGCGTCTTCGGTCAGCTCTTCAAGGGCGGTTGCTGGATTGTAGTGGTACATGCATTGCATTGTATCGCCGCGGAAGGGAATTTATTGGGTCGTTAGTCGTTGTCGGCGGTGGGCGGTTCCCGGTCGTTCCGTCATCAGCGGCCAGTCTTGGCGGCTGATGCCTGCAAATGCCGATCCAGGCTTTTTTTGTGATCGACCTGCCGGAGCACCGTCTCGATCGTGGCGGCCAGGCGATCAGAGCTCTTATCGAGCTCCAGAGTGGACTTCTCGAAATAGGCGGCGGCGCCTTCGTTGAGGAGCTTTTCCTCATTCTTCTGCGACAGGCTGGACAGTACGATGACGGGAATGTCTTTGGTGGCGGGATTTGCTTTCAGGGCCTTGAGGACGTCCGGGCCGCTGATCTTGGGAAGCAGCATGTCGAGCAGTATGATGTCGGGAAGTTGGTCATTGGCCACCTTCAAACCTTCCTCGCCGTCAGCGGCGGTGCTGACCTCGTAACCGGCTCTGGACAAAGCCCGCTCGCTGGCCATTCGCAGAAACTTGCTGTCGTCGACCAGGAGTACTTTGGAATTCGCTGCCACGCGCAACCCTCTGGTGGGTTCATCGGCCAGCCTGAGTGAAAACTTGAGTGGAGTCCGGCGGGCCGGGCGCGAACATACTGATCGAGAGGTGTCGAAATGAGGAGTGACTGGGTGAATCGGTTGGGCGCGGTTCGCGGTTGGCTGCTAGGGGCGGCTGTGATCATTGCAGGGCTCGTATGCCTGTTACGGCGCTAGATCGCTCTGAGCCGCCAACTTCGCCAGCTGTGGGAAAATTGGAAAACCAGACCAGCTCCAGCGGAGCAAAGAAGGAAAAAGGGCGGCTTGCGCCGCCCTCTGAAACCTGACACCTGACGTGAGACCTGCTCTACGTTCCTTCCGACCAGCTGGCCAGGTATTCTTCCTGCTCTGAGGTCAGGCGGTCGATCTTGATGCCGAGCGACTCCAGTTTGAGTTTGGCCACGCGTTTGTCGAGGTCGACTGGAACTGTGTAAACTTTCTTCTCGAGCGAGGCGTAGTTCTTCACCATGTACTCGAGGGAAAGCGCCTGGTCGGCAAAACTCATATCCATTACCGACGCGGGATGGCCTTCGGCGGCGGCCAGGTTGATGAGGCGGCCTTCACCGAGCAGGTTGATGCGGCGTCCGTCTTTCATCGTGTACTCGTCGACGAAGGTGCGCGTGGTGCGCTTCGAGGACGACAGCTTCTCGAGCGATGGGATGTCGATTTCGACGTTAAAGTGGCCCGAGTTCGAAATGATGGCGCCATCTTTCATGTGCTCGAAGTGCTGCTTGGCGAGGACGTTCTTGTTGCCGGTGACGGTGCAGAAAACGTCGCCGATTTTAGCGGCCTCTTCCATGCTCATCACGCGGAAACCATCCATGACCGCTTCGAGGGCTTTGGTTGGATCAATTTCGGTGATGATGACCTCCGCCCCCGCACCGCGTGCGCGCGAAGCAAGGCCGCGCCCGCACCAGCCATAACCGGCGACCACGAACTTCGACCCGGCGAGCAGGAAATTGGTGGCGCGGATGATGCCGTCAATGGTCGATTGTCCGGTGCCATAGCGGTTGTCAAAAAGATGCTTGGTGTCGGCGTCGTTGACGGCCACGATCGGATAACGCAGCACGCCTTCCTTGGCCATGGCGCGCAGGCGAATCACCCCGGTGGTCGTCTCCTCGGTTCCGCCGATTACATTTGCGAGTTCGGCTGTGCGTTTGGTGTGGAGCACGGAGACCAGGTCGGCGCCATCGTCCATGGTGATCTGCGGTTTGTGATCGACCGCCGCCATGATGTGCGCATAATAGGAGTCGTTGTCCTCGCCCTTGATGGCAAAGACGGGAATGCTGTAGTCGCGGACCAGACTGGCCGCCACATCGTCCTGAGTTGACAGAGGGTTGGACGCGCACAAGGCCACGTCCGCGCCGCCGTCGCGTAGCGCGATCATCAAATTCGCGGTCTCGGCGGTCACGTGCAGGCAAGCCGAAACACGAACACCTTTGAGCGGCTGGTTCTTGATGAATTCCTTGCGGATAATCTGCAGCACCTTCATCGACTGGTTCGCCCATTCGATGCGTTTCTTGCCCAGATCGGCCAGTTCAAATCCTTTAACGTCACTGCTTATCGATGATGTAGCCATTTTTCTCCCTATCCCCGGATGATAACGCTGAATGAATATCGGCAGCTCGCACGCTGCAGAAGAAGAACCCACCACAGAGGCACGGAGTCACAGAGAAAACCTAAAACGGGGAAAAACCAAAATCGCACTTTCTCTGTGCCTCTGTGCCTCTGCGGTGAAACAACTTATTTTCTGGCTCCGGCCGTTTCCCGCTTCAGGCCGGCGTCGGTCGCCAGTTTGGCGGACTTGTCGGTCGCTTCCCAGGTGAAATCCGGGTCGGTGCGGCCGAAGTGTCCGTAGGCTGCGGTTTTACGGTAGATCGGACGGCGCAAGTTGAGCGTCTCGATGATCTCGCGCGGTTTCAGCTTGAAGTTCGCCCGCACCAGCTCTGGAATCAGATTGGCATCAATCTTCTCGGTTCCGAAAGTATCCACCAGGACGCTGACCGGGTCGGCAACACCGATCGCATAGGCGAGCTGCACTTCGCAGCGGTCGGCGAGGCCGGCGGCCACGATGTTCTTGGCGATGTAGCGCGCCATGTAGGCAGCGGAACGATCCACCTTGGTCGGATCCTTGCCGCTGAACGCACCACCGCCGTGACGGCCCATGCCTCCGTAAGTGTCCACGATAATCTTGCGGCCGGTCAGGCCGGAATCGCCCATGGGGCCGCCGATGACGAAGCGTCCGGTGGGATTGATGTGGTACTTGGTGTCTTCGTCGAGCAGGTTGGCCGGAATTACGGTTTGGATGACATGCTTGAGAATGTCGGCCCGCAGTTCGTCATTACCGACAGTTTCAGAATGTTGAGTAGAGACGACCACCGCGTCCACGCGCTTCACCTTGCGCTGCGCGTCGTATTCCACCGTGACCTGTGATTTTCCATCGGGGCGCAGGTAGGGGCAGGTGCCGTTCTTGCGAACCTCCGAAAGTTTCAAGCAGAGCTTGTGGGCAAGTGAAATGGGAAGGGGCATCAGTTCGGGGGTCTCGTTGCAGGCGTAGCCGAACATCATTCCCTGGTCGCCGGCGCCGCCGGTATCCACGCCCATGGCGATATCACCGGACTGTTTGTTGATGCTCGAAATGACGGCGCAAGTGTTGGAGTCAAAGCCGTAGACGGCGTTGTCGTAGCCGATCGACTGAACAACGCCGCGCACCACGTTCTGGAAGTCGACATAGGCTTTGGTAGTGATCTCGCCGGCAATCACGACCAAGCCGGTGCAGGTCAGGGTTTCGCAGGCGACGCGGCTGTTCGGATCATCACGAAGGCAGGCATCGAGAATGGCATCGGAAATCTGGTCGGCGATTTTGTCCGGATGTCCCTCGGTTACGGACTCCGAGGTAAATAGAAAACGATTGGTTACAGGCAATCTGATATCTCCTCAAGGTGAGACTTTACTTGCGAGCCTTTACTTCCGATTAGGGAGGCTTACGGAGCCACCGGCTCATGACCGGGGCTTGGCTTAACGCTCTTTAAAACGGTACCAGAGATGACCTGCTAAACGCAACGGAATTGGCCGGTGACTGAGGGACCTGACATTAAGTGGGAGCCAAGCTGCATTGAACGGTGGAAGGGGAGTGGTAAATGGAAGAAAAGAAAGAGACAAACTCAAGGAGTTGAAGGCGGTTCCGGGGCATTCTGCAAGATTCCGTGGGGACCGAAAGTAATCAGCTTGACCTCCCCGAATTCGCCCCCGATATCGAGTTTCTTTCCGTTGAATAGAAAGTCGGTGCCGCCGGCGTTTCCTGACTTGACGATGACTTGCTTCCGACCCTGGACCGCGCGTTCGGTGCCCGCAGCCATGAGCTCGGAGGAGACGGTTCTACCGTCGGCTGTGATCGAGATCCAGGAGTCTTCGCGGGCCTGGATGACGACGGTGAACTCGCCCGGAGTTGCGGCGGGAACGGCAGGCGCTGAGTTCTGAGACGTTTTTGGGGCGGCGTAGGGTGCAGACCCTCCAGTCCGCGAACCATTTGTGGTCGAACCGGAGGGGGCTTTGCCCGCTGAGTCGTCCGATACTTGGCCCAGTACTTGGCCTGATGAATGCTCTGCTGGCACCGGCGCCGCGGATGTGGTTGGAGTTGGCCGAGTTGACTGCTTTGTGTGCTGGCGATGGCTCCAGAGGGAGAGCGCCAGGGCGACTGCAAGTAGAAGTGCGGCGAACAGACCCCAGGGCAGTTGGTGAGTGGGGGCAGCGGCGCTGGCGTCGAGGCGGCTGACGTTTTCTGCATTTTCTCTTGCGCGCTCGTCGTCCTCCTGCGCAGCGATTTCTGTCGACATGGACGGGGCGTCGCCCGAAGCTTGCATGTACTCAGCGACGGTTTGATCTTCGTCGAGGCCTACGACGCGGGAATAGGCGCGGACGAAGCCCTTGTTGAAGATGCCACCGGGCAACTGATTGAATTTATCCTCTTCCAGCGCTTGCAGCATGCGCGTCCCGATCTTGGTGGAGCCGGAAATCTGCTCCAGCGTGATCTTGCGCTTCTCGCGCTCCAGTTTCAGTTTTTCGCCAAAGGAAGGCAAACCAGTCTCTCGCTTTCGTTGGATGGCGAACGGAATTTTACTCTGTCGAGAAGCAAGATCATAGGGTATTCAAGCCCCTCCCGACAAACTGGTCACGATGTGGTAAGACTGGTGCAGGGTTTGCGGGAGCGGCGAGTTGCCGTGTTGGATACCGGTTACCATCGTACGTTGCCCGAGCGGTGTGACCAAACCTATAATTTTGTATCCATCTACTCGAACGGGGAGTTCATGTCGGAGGCAGCGGGCACGTCGCCAATTCGCCTGTCGCAAGAGTTGACCATTTTTCACGATGTCGCCAAGGCGCTGACATCGTCGCTGAACCTCGACTCGATCCTGCAGACTATTATGGAAAAGATGGCGGAATACTTCCGTCCGGATACCTGGTCGCTGCTGATGGTGGATGAGGAAAAGGATGAGCTCTATTTCGCCATCGCGGTGGGGGCGGCAGCGGAGGTTCTGTCGAAGGTGCGCTTAAAGGTGGGTGAGGGCATCGCCGGCTGGGTGGCGAAGCACGGACAGGCTTTGATCGTACCCGATGTGCAGAGCGATTCGCGTTTCTCATCGCGGCTGGACGAGATGACTCGTTTGCAGACTCGCTCCGTAATCTGCGTGCCGTTGCGCTCGAGACACCGCGTGCTGGGCGTGATCCAACTGGTCAACGCGAACGTGGAGATGAGTGAACAGGAGTTGTTCTTCCTGCAGGCGCTGTGCGATTACGCCGCGATTGCGATCGAGAATGCGCGGGCGGTCGAGAAGATTCAGGAATTAACCATCACCGACGATTGCACGGGCCTGTTCAATGCGCGCCATCTGCACAAAACGCTGGAAACCGAGGTCTATCGGTCGGCGCGCTTCGGATACCAGTTCAGCGTGATTTTCATCGACCTCGACCATTTCAAGCAGGTCAACGACACGCATGGACACCTGGTGGGAAGCCGATTGCTGGCCGAAGTGGGATATCTGGTCAAAGCGCAATTGCGGCTGATTGACTTTGCTTTCCGCTACGGAGGAGACGAGTTTGTGGTGCTGCTGCCGCAAACCAGCAAAGATCAGGCGGTGGTGGTCGCGAAACGTCTGCAGGATTCGCTGCGCACCGGAACCTTCTGCAGCGAGGTGGGCTTGAACCTGAATCTTCGCGCCAGTATGGGACTGGCGACCTTCCCGCACGATGCGCAAACGCCGCATGACATTATCCGCCAGGCGGACGAGATGATGTATATGGTGAAGAACACGACCCGCGACAATATCGGCGTGGCGTCGCGTGGGCTGATGGAACCGTAGCGCCAAACCGTTGTTTTTCGTCTATGGTTTTTCGCGTTTTTGCAGATCCGCGGGTTGGTCTGTTTTGGGCTGCGCTTCTTTCGGGTCGGGTTTCCACGTAAACGGGTTTGCGGGCGCGGATGGGTTCACACCGAAGTCCCACACATAGAGGTTCATTCCTTCTTTACCCAGCATTTCGGCGACGGCGTATTCGCCCCCGGCGAGAGGGTCGGTAGGGGTGAGCTTGACCCAGCCTCCGGTCATGGTGGCGGCCGTGGTCGCTACAAAACGCTCGTCGGTTTTCATTTTTCCAGTGACTGCGATCTTGACGGCGCCGGCAACGCGCTTGCTGCCTTTGATGTCGACGCGAATGATCTTGAAGCGGTCGGTTGGCGCGAGCGGCGGCGGCTCGCCGGTGGCGGGCAGCGCGGTTGCCGGCGCGGTGTCGCTATTGTTACTCAAGTCAAGGTTGATGTAGAGCGAAGGCACGGTGGTGTGGGACTGGATCTTTGCGTGCGCGTTGGGAAGTTCAATGGTTTGCCTGGCGCCAGCCAGTGGATTGATCGCCGCCCGCAGAACATTCGACTTGGCGTTCTTATCCAACTCGCCGCCCGATTGCTGCAGTTCGGACAACTGGGGCTGATTCTCGTAGGTGTCGAGGAGGAAGATGCCACCCTCATCAGGAAGGCGTAGACCGGGCGCGACCTGCGGGGAACGGGCCTGTTCGGCTTTCCGTACAGCTTCCAGTTCCTTGTCGAGTTCGACCGCTTCCGGAGCGAGCCTGCCGGCCTCGCGTCCTTGCTCAAACTTGGCGGTTGCATCCCAGTCGATCAGCGCGTTCGGGATCTCCTCCCATTCGCCGCGTTCGGCGCTGAAATAGCGGACGCGCTCGCCGTGAATTTCATATTTGGTGACGGACTGGTAAGAGCCATCTTTCAGAATGAGGCGGTGGGCCTGAGTGGCGACGGGAGCCTGGCACAGGGAAAACTGGGGCAGGAAGAAGAAGACCAGCACGACGGTTGCTGCCGCGCGTAGTCCCGTGTTGCCGCTGAATGATTTTATGCCTCGGAACATTAGCCTTAGCCTTAGCATTATCCGTCTTTTCCAGTGCTTCCGAAAGATTAGATGCGGGCGGGCGGGCGGCGGGGACGCGCGCGCAAAGCTGTGTGAACCAGACGCGCCATGATGTGAAAGCAAGACCTCGATTATCAGGCGCTGACCTCATGGCTGCTTCGTTTGCTGATAGCATCTGCCAGAACCATCGCAGTTCCGCTGAAGGCTAGAATATCCACGAAATTGTTCAGCCCACCGTCTATGTCGGAAGGGTTAGCGACTATCATGGGGCTGTAAACAAACACTCCTAGAAGCAGAACCACAATCCCCAGATATGTTGCGGCCAAGCGCACCTTTTTATTCACGACAATACACGCGCCACAAGCAATGAGAGCCGCGCCCGTGAGATAGGCCCAGAAAAGACGCCCGGGAACCCATGCAGGCGTTACTGCTTCCATAGGAATGCCGGGTGCTAGCGTGGGATGCAGAAAATGGTCCAAGCCAAATACTATCGCCGGTATCCCCACGAAAAAACGCCAGAGTGTTACCAGCCCTGGCGCGCCGTCCGAAGGTGTTTGTTTCAACCGTGTTGCGGCTAACGCAAAAGCTCCACCGCTGAAGGCGAGATCCCTCAGGCCGATGACCCAAAACAAAAGAGCGCCATGTGTGGCCACTATGTTAGGGATATGTATCAAAACCACGAAAAGTAGAAACATGCATCCCAAAAGTGTGGCTGCCAACCGTGCATGTATCTCGAGGAGGATGCTCAGCACTGCGGCAATAATCGCAGTGCCCACCAGATAGACCCAAAATGTGTGCCACGGCATCCACGACGGAACGATACTCGCGACCAACTTTGTATTTGTAAAATGCTGCGTGGCGAATACTCCCATCGGGAGGGCATAGAACAACCGCCCGAATGGCAAGGTCTTGTCGAGCCCGTGTTGTTGCGGTAGCTCGTCCTTCATAATCTTTGTTAGCCCGATTACAAAAAGAATGGCGCAACTAGAATACGGCCAGAACACGTCTGCGCGGATTGGGAAGACCGCAAGCGCTAAAGCAAGACGAGCGGGGTGGAACAATTGGAAACGGCAATTCAGCATATTCATTCCAGGATCACCATAACCCGACCCTGAATCACAAAGGCCTCAGTCAAAGGCCGGGCGGGGGCACCCGGCGCTCCATTGTTCGTTTATCCGTTGGTCCCCGTTCTTGCTTCTTACTTCCCTGCCGGCACGTACAGCGCGGGGACATTCTGCTTATTCACCATTTCGTTCAACGCGGTCAGCTCCTTCGACATTAGCTCGCGATACTGCGCCAGCAGCGGTTGCGCTTGCTTTTCAAGATCCTGGAAGACTTCGTACTGCTGCTTCGTGGGCGCGGCGTCGGCGGACTCCACGCTGCCGAGCAGCGAGTGCAGCCGCTCGTCAATCAGCACCGGGTAGTTGAGATTCGACTCTGAGCTCTTCGAGTTCACCTGGAGCAGCTGCGACTCCAGATCGTAACTCCTCTTGTCGAAGTCTTTGGTCGCCGCTACGAGCGATGCGTAGCGCGAGTCGTCGCCGAAACGCCTGGCCAAGCCGCGCGTCTGGGTGCGCACTTCGCGAATGGTTATGACCGCCTCGTGGATCTCCGACACCTGCGCCACGATCTTGCGTCCCAGCTCAACCTGTTTCTGCACGTCTTCATTCGACGCCTTCACCCGCGGATCCAGTTTCAGCGCCAACGGCGCCGTATACGATTTTCCGTCCGCCGTCAGCCGCACCTGATACGCGCCGGGCGGCACCATCGGTCCGCGATTGCGGAATTCCGCGCCGGGCTCTCCCGATAGCGGAGTCGGCCCCTGCAAACGCAAGTCCCAAGCAAAGCGGTTCACGCCCACATCGGTCGGTATCTTCTCATTAGGAGGCTTCTGGTCGGGCCACTCGGGCGGCGTTTCCGCTTCCTTTTTTTCTTCGTTTGAGTAGCGCCGCACGACTTTCCCCGATGCATCCAGAAACTCGAGCGCCACTACACCCTTCGGCGCCGTCGGAAGGTAGTAGTAAATAATCGCGCCCGTCGGCGGATTCTCGCCCACCGGTTGCCGCCGCTCGAAGGAATCGGGCCAGCGCATGCGATAGGTCAGTCGCGGCTGGTAGAGCACGGCTTCCGTCGCCGCCTTTGCAGTCGTATTCACTGCACGCAGCGGGGTGAGGTCGTCGAGAATCCAGAACGAGCGCCCATGTGTCGCCACCACCAGATCGTCATTTTTCACGATCAGGTCGTGGATCGGACTGTTCGGCAAATTCAACTGGAGGGATTGCCAGTTCGCGCCGCCATCGAATGAAATGTAAATTCCGGTCTCGGTGCCCGCGTAGAGCAGATTCTTGCGCACCGGATCTTCGCGCACCGCATGGGTGTAGGCATCATCCGGAATGCCATTGATGATCCTGGTCCAGGTCTTGCCGAAGTCCGTCGTCTTGAAAATGCAAGGCTTCAGATCATCGAGCTTATGCGTGTCGACCGCCGCGTAGGCCGTGCCCGCATCGTGTGGCGAGGCCTCGATGAGACTCACCAGGCTCCACTCTGGAATTCCCTTGGGCGTTACGTTCGTCCAGTTCTTGCCGCCATCGCGCGAAACGTGAATCAATCCATCGTCGGTTCCTGCCCACAACAGGTCTTTCTGCACGGGCGACTCGGCGATCGTGAACACGGTGTCGTAAAACTCGACCGAGGTGTTGTCCTTGGTCAGCGGGCCGCCGGAAGAAACCTGCTTGCTCTTATCGTTGCGCGTCAGATCCGGACTGATCGCCGTCCAGTTCTTGCCTTCGTCGGTAGTCTTGAAAACGCGCTCGGCGGTTGTGTAGATCACATTGGGATCGTGCGGTGAGATCACGATGGGCTGCGTCCATGCCAGCCGGTATTTCAGATCGCCAACGCCGTGGCCCGCGGCATCCTCCGGCCAAACCGTGATGTCCTGCTCCTGGTTACTGCGACGATCAAGGCGATTCAGTGCCCCGAAGCCCGAACCCGCGTAAATAATGTTCGAGTCCCGCGGATCGGGTTGAAGGTAGCCGCTCTCTCCGCCGCCCGCATCGAACCAGTGCTGGCGCCCGATATAACCCTCGTCGGTACGGCTGAGGATGCCGATGGTCGTGTTGTCCTGCTGCGCACCGTATACCTTATAGAGAAAGTCGTTGTCGGCCGCCACGTGGTAGAACTGCGCGGTCGGTTGGTTGTACTGAGTGGACCAATTGTTGCCGCCATCGACCGAGATGGTCGCGCCGCCGTCATTCGAGTCGATCATGCGATTCGGATTCTGCGGATCGATCCAGAAGCCGTGATGGTCGCCATGCGGCGCCGGCAGAAGGCTCAACGTCTTGCCGCCATCGGTCGAGCGAAACGCGCCCGTGTTCAGCATGTAAACCGTGTCCGCGCTTTTCGGGTCGGCAAAAATATGGGTGAAGTACCACGCGCGCTGCGTGAGCCGCTGGTCATCGTTGACGCGTGACCAGGTCTCGCCGCCGTCATCGGAACGATACAGCCCGCTCTCTTTCGACTCGATGAGCGCGTAGACGCGATTCGAGTCCGCGCCCGAAACGCTGACCCCGATGCGCCCCAGAATGCCCTCGGGCAGGCCTTTTGCTTCAAGATGCTTCCAGGAATTTCCGCCGTCGGTCGAGCGGTACAAGCCGCTGCCCGGGCCGCCGCTTTCCAGGCTCCAGGGCGTGCGCTGAATCTGGTAAAGTGCGGCGAACATGACGTTGGAATTATGTGGATCGACCGCGAGATCGATGGCGCCTGACTTGTCGTCTTTGTAGAGAACCTTGTCCCAGGTCTTGCCGCCGTCGGTGCTGCGGAAGATTCCGCGCTCCGTATTCGGCCCGTAGGCGTGACCGAGCGCGGCGATCAGCACATGGTCGGGGTTGCGCGGATCGATCCACACGCGCGCAATGTGCTGCGTGTCTTTCAGTCCGATGTGCTGCCAGGTCTTGCCGCCATCGGTCGTTTTGTAGACGCCATCGCCATAGGAGATATTTCCGCGCAGGCAGGACTCGCCCGTCCCCACATAAATTACGTTCGGATTCGATTCCGACACCGCAATCGCGCCGATCGACGAGATCATGCTGCCATCGGATATGGGATGCCAGCTTACACCGCCATCGGTGGTGCGCCACACGCCTCCGGCGACGCCCCCGAAATAGTAAGTGAAGGGACTGCCGGGAATTCCAGTTACTGCCAGCACGCGGCCGCCGCGAAACGGCCCAATGTCGCGCCACTTCATTCCCTTGAACTGCGCTTCGTTGTACGGTTGAGCCGCCGCTGAGATTCCGAGCGCCACGATCAGAACACACCACGCCACCAGACTGCGAAACTTCATGGATGATCCCCCGAGACAATTTAGAAGAAGACCGATAATAATAACCCATCGCTGAACGCAGCGAACGCGTAGGGACAGCCGCCCCCCGGCTGTCCAGGCGGGCACAACTCGCCCGGCGTTTCGTTTGCTGATCCTCGTACTCAACAGCGGAGTTCGTACTCAAGAGCGTAGCGTGGCGTTTCGCGCCGCTGGACAGCCGTGGGGCGACTGTCCCTAAGCGTTCGGTTCGCTCACGGTGAATATAGAAACTCGAGCGCCTCCGGAAACCGCGCTGCCCAGGCCGCTTCGTTGTGGGCGGCGCCTTCTTCGACGCGCACCTTTAGCCGTTGTTCGTCCAGGCCGGCCTCGCGCATAATCGCTTCCAATTCGCGCAGGTCGTCGACAATCTTCGCGTCTTTCTCTGTAAGCCCCATCTCTCGCGTTCCCATCCCCAGATACGTGCGCGCCGGCCAAAGTTGGAATTGGAAGCGACGGCTCTCTTCCAGAATTTTCCGGTTCGCCACGTACAGGGAGGGACTCTCGATCAGCAATCGTCCAAACACTCCGGGCGCCGCCAGTTGCGTGTACAACGCGATCAGGGCTCCGAGAGAGGAGCCGCCTAATCCCGTATTTTCAGGCCCCTTCAATGTCGAGTAATGCTCTTCGATCAGCGGCATCACTTCCCGCTGCAGAAACTCGGGGTAGCATTTTCCCTTCGCGTCGAGCACTCTGGGATCTTTTGATTTGTACGGAATGTATTCGTTGGCCCGGTTCTTTGTGTTGTCGATGCCGACGATTATGAGCGGTGGTATCTTCTGCTCGGCGATCAACCGCGCCGCGGTTTCGCCCGCGTGCCAGTCGACTCCGGCAAAGGCCGTCAGGGGATCGAAGAGATTCTGTCCGTCATTCAAATAAAGTACCGGATAGCGCGTCGCGCCCCAGCCGTCGTAATCCGGAGGCAGCCAAACCCGCACCAGGCGCGTGTTCTCGAAGATATGGCTGCGCAACTCATGCAGCCACAGATTGCCCGTCGAAACCGGTAAGGGAGCGGCGGCTGGAGGCTTCGCCTTCCTTAGTAGTCTTAGTTTTCGCGTCGTGGGCCGGGACATGGGGTGAACGGCTTTCGGCTGTCAGCATTCAGGAAAAACATTGGGGGCCGGCATTTGCAGTGCTGGCTACTGGCTACTGTCTCGCTTCCACCAGATCACCCCTGCCAAAACTGTCGTCGTTGCGATCAATGCCAGCGAGCTCAAACATAAAATGCACCAGACGCCGAGCACGTGGCCTTCAATGTAGGTTAGGTACAAAGCAAACGCCAGGCCCGCGGCGGCAGCGCCGAAGAGTATAGCCGGAGTCTCGCGCCGCTCGCGATACACCGTCGCCAGCCCCGTCAAGGCCGCGTACCCGAGCATTCCAATGAGCGCGACCGGGATTCCAAAGAGCGACGAATATTCGCTGCGGTTGACGATGTCGCAATTGAACGTGTCCCCAATTTCGCAGTACGCCGTCTTTGAGGTCGCGTAATGATGCTGCAGGGAAACGGACGAGACCGCGATTCCGCACACCGCCAGAAGGGCGACGAAGCTCATGAGACGCTGCGTCAGATCGGTCATTGGAGCGGGCACCCCGTCCGGTCGCTCAGTGCTTCCAGAGTGAAGACACGCTCGACTCGTTCGCCGGTAGGCGGAAACTGCCAAGTGGGATAGTGCTCGATGTTCGCATCAATGCAAGCCTGCGATCTGCCGTGTGTCTGCCCCTTGATGCCGCATTCCACGTACGGAGCGTACTCGAACGACGCGCCAAACATTTCTTTTTGCTCCACACAATGCGGACACCAAAACGCCCCATACATCTTCACGCCGCGGTCGCTCAGACAGCGCGCGAAAGCATCGTGCTTGTGCTGCATGCGGTTGCCGAGATAGTAGGCCAGTCCGAACGCGGCGGCGATCAGCACGGTATAGATCACAATCCGCCGCCATTTCTGGCTGGCCGTCGTTGGTAAACCTTGTTTTTCCTTTTGCCGTTCTCTTCGCTCTTGCGACATGGAGTTTTTATATCACGACCGTAGAGACGGGGCTTGCCCCGTCTTGCCCGGGCGCAGCCGTGACTCGGCGCGGGAGACGCGGCAAGCCGCGTTTCTACAGAAAAGCACGAATGGTTGCCTTCACACCACGACCCGGAGCGCCGCCGGCAGCACTTCGATCGCGCGGCACTCTAGCGTCAGCACCTCGCCGTCTACCATCACGTCCACCGACCGGTCGAGTTGAAACTCGACGCGCCGCACCGCGTGGCGCTCCGCCAGCGGATGACGTGTGTGCGTGCCATCGTAGAGCGTCGCCAGGTTCCAGATCAGCCCCAGTCGGCCAATCGGCCCCCAGCGGACATACTCGATCAATCCGTCATCGGTGACCGCATCGGGCGCAATCATCATGGTGCCGCCGGTGAACTTGCTGTTGTTAAACGTCAGGAACAGGCAGCGCCGCGAATCGAACTCTTGCCGCCCGTCTTGATGCTCGTCTTCATGCTCGTCTTCATGCTTCTCAAACCGCACTGGAAACGGGCGACGATTCAGCCGCGCCAGACAAAGAAAAATAGACAGCAGATAGCCGAACTGTCCCAGCCCCAGAAACCGACGATGCCGCAGCGCCGCCACGTCCGCCGCGAACCCCACACTCAGCAGATTCGTGTAATAGATCGCCCCACCTTTATGGGTGAGTCGAAAAACATCGCAAGGCCGCGATCGTCGCGCCTCCAGCGCCCGCATGGCGTGCTCCAAAGCGTCCTTGCCGGAAACTTCGTCGGTGAAATCCCGCAGAAACGAATTGCCCGTGCCCAGCGGCAGAAATCCGAGCGTCGCGACTGCATCCTCCGGTTTGTCCGCTCCTGCTGCCAGCGAATCCGGGAACAGCCCGTTGACGATCTCATAGGAAGTGCCGTCTCCGCCGACGGCCAAGAACTTCCGATATCCGCGCCCGTACGCCTGGCGCGCGATCTCGGTGGCCTCGCCGGCCGCACGAGTCTCCGCCGTCTCCAGCGTAATCCCCGCGGCCCGCAAGCGATCCAGCGCCGAGCCCACGCGCTCGCCGCAACGCCCGCCGCCCGCCGCCGGATTGATAATCGCAAGAAAAGTTTCGTTCACGAGTCAGGTCTCAGGCGCCGGTGGTCAGGTCTCAGTCGATTTTCCGGCTAAATCTCCACCACAGATTTGCGGTCCGCGCCTGGTCCAATCTCCGCGGCTAATTCTCCGCGCTTGATCTTCAGCGCCGCTGTCCGCGGAAAATCCTTCTCCCACAACAGATATCCGCCCACGCGCTTGAAATCGGCCAGTCGCCGGTTGCGCGCAACCAGCTCTTCAAAAAAGCGATCGTCGAACTGCTGATTCTGTTCCAGCCGCACTACCAGCACCAACATTTCGTTGCCCAGCGTCTTCTGCGGCCACAGATAATTGGCCGCAAAAACGCAGAATTCCTTCACCGGCAGGCCATCAAACACCGCCTCGATGTCCTCGGGATAAATATTTTTCCCGCCCGCGGTGACGATCATATTTTTCTTGCGGCCGACGAGCTGCAGATGCCCGTGCCCGTCAAGCCGTCCTTGGTCGCCCGTCAGGAGCCAGTCTTCGACAATTGTCTGCGCCGTCTGTTCCGGATCATCCAGATAATGCGACATGACCGCTCGGCTCCGCACCGCCACTTCCCCAACACCATCGCCATCGGGATTCAGCACACGCACCTCGCTTCCGGGCAACGGCTTGCCTACCGTATCGGCGCGAAACGGTTTCAAATCGTTGAGCGTCACGGCCGTACAAGCTTCGGTCAGCCCGTAACCTTGCGCAACCGGAATTCCCAGATCGTAGAAAAACTGCAGCGTCGCAGGATCCGTAAAGGCTCCACCAACAATCAGAGCGCGCAATTCTCCTCCAAATGCCTTGTGGACTTGCGGCAACAGACGGCGGCTGATCTGCACCCGCGGACGCGCGCGTGTCAGCATTTTATTCAGACCGATCAGCCGGTCGAGCATCCACCGCTTGGCGGGCTTCAGTTCGTCAAACTTGGCACGCAGTCCGCGTTCCAGATTCTTCAGCACCATCGGAACCAGGCTCACATAGGTGATGCGATAGCGAACGAACGCATCGCGCACAAACTCCGGACGCAGCGTCCGCAGATGAACCACGCAGGCTCCGCAGACGAACGGCCCGATGAATCCAACCATGAAATCAATCGCGTGATTGGTGGGCAGAATGCTCAAATAGCGCACGCCCGGCCAAAATGGATACCACGCGGTCAGCGAAGTGCACTGCTCGAGATAACTGTCGTGCGTGAGCACGCATCCCTTCGGACGGCCGCCCGTCCCCGACGAATAAACGATGCAGGCCGTGTCTTCGCGCTGCCGCACGACAAACTGCGGCTCGCCCTTTCGCTTGAATTCTTCCCAGCGGTAGGCGCCGCGCAAGTCCGCTCCCGCGGGCGCTTCGGTCACCAGCGCAATCTCCACGGTAAGTTTCGGAAACTGTGGTGACTGCGTGATCGCGCGCCACAAGTAGTATTCGACCACCAGGAACCGCGCCTTCGAATGGGCCAGCAGTTGCAAATGCTCGGCTGCGGTCAATTTGTAATCCAGCGGAACCAATACGCCTCCGCAGAAAAAAATCGAATAGGCGGAAATCAGCCACTTCGATTGATTGGTCATGATGATTGCCGCGCGATCGCCCGGCTTGAAATCGGCGTCCCCAAGCGCGCGGCAGAGCGGACGCGCCATTTCCTTAAAATCGGAGTAGGTGAGGCGCATTTTTTCGCGGTCGCGATCGGCTTCAATCAGGCAGGTTTCGTTGGGCCAGCGGTCCAGCGCATCTTGGAGCGCTGCACCCAGACTGGCATATTGTCGGAGATCAAGCATTCAGGTCGTTATCTCACCACGGAGACACCGAGAAAAACCCGAGTTTATCAGAATGTAACGATAGGAAGTGGGTTTACAACCGCGCTTGGATCCGATTCGCCAGTGTACGGAAATCCGACACGCCCTGCAGTTCGTAGTCCGGCAACTCGATGCGGAAGTGATGCTCGAGGCGCGTCAGCAAATCGAGCGCCTGCAGGCTGTCGATTCCCAGCGTCTTGAAAAAGTCGTCGTCGGGGGTGAGCTTTTCCCGCGGCACTTTAAAATGCGCAGCCGCTAGATTCAGGATTTCGTCGAGCGTGTGATCAATCGTAGGCGCTGGCATAGGCGTGACGTCCTTCAAATTACAAATTACAAATCACCCATTACAACTTTAAGGCAGGTACGGCTGCACTCCCTCATTCTCCACAAACTTGCGCAGCCCTTCTTCGACGGCTGGACGCGAATAAAGGTCGCAGAAAATATCAATCTCGCGTTTCAAATCCTCGTAGGGGATCGGCTTCACAAACTGCTTCGCTGCCGCTGCCGTCCGCCGGTCGAATTTTCCCACTTGGCTGGCCGTGGCGCGCGCTACGCGCAGGGCCTCGCCTTCGGCGGCAATCTGGCTGACCAGTCCGATCTGCTGCGCCTTCATCACGTTGAAACTACGCCCGGTGAGCAGCAGGTCGCGCACTACCGCATTGCCCAAATCCCGTTTCAGACGCGGAATCCCACCGAATCCTGGGATCAGGCCGAGGCGGAGTTCCGGAAAGCAAAATCGCGCCATGCGATCAGCAATAATAATGTCGCAAACCAGGGCTAACTCGAAGCCGCCGCCAAAAGTCACCCCGTGCACCGCCGCGATCGTGGTTAGCGGCGCCGCATCGAGCGCGTTCATCACGGCATGAATGCGCTCCAGAAACTCCCGCACTCCGCGCAGGGCCGCGGCCTTTTCCATCTGTTGTCCGCGTTCAAATAACTCGCGCAGATCCGCGCCCGCCGAAAAACCGGCCTTCAACGTCGAATGGATCATCAACGCCTGCGCTTCATTCGCCAGCCCGGGCAGAGCCGCGGCAAATTTCTCCAACTCGGTCAGGGTGCGCGAACCGATCTCGTTGCAAGGATCGCGATGCAGCGCCAGCTCAATCGCTCCATTCACGATCTGCCACGAAAGCGTCTGCCCTTTGAATTCGTTCATGCCGTCTTCGCCGCCTCATCCGAGGCCTGACTCTGCGACGCCCGATCCTGCGAAGCCTTATACATCGCGTCAATCTCGTCGCGAAAGCGATCGGCGATCAGGTCGCGTTTCAACTTTCCGTTCGCCGTCAGCAGCCCGTTCTCGATGCTGAACGCTTCCTCCACAACATGAAACGCTCGCACCTGCTTGTAATGCGGCAGGTCCGGATTCACGAGGTCAAGCGCGGCCTGCGTTTTCTCGGCGCTCACTTCGCCGGTGATCAGCGCCGCGAGATAGCCGCGCGCATTGCCTAGGAGTACGACCTGACTGGCACCTGGCAACTCGCGGAGAATCTTATCCTCAATCGGCTCCGGCGCAATGTTATGCCCCGACCCAAGAATAATCAGGTTCTTGATGCGGCCGATAATCTTCCAGTTTCCGTTTGCGTCCGCTTCACCCTGATCGCCCGTGTGGAACCAGCCATCGCGCAGCACTTTTGCCGTCTCCTCCGGTCGATTCCAGTATCCCGGAAAAATATTCGGCCCGCGCACCACGATCTCCTCATTCTCCGCGATCTTCATCTCCACGCCGGAAATTGCCGGCCCCACGCGTCCCGCTACTACCGCACCGTCCGGATCATCCAGAGTACAAAGTCCGGTCGTTTCCGTGAGTCCATATCCCTGGAGCACCGGGATGCCAAGCATCATAAAAAACAGTTGCGTCTCCACACTGAGCGGGGCGGAACCGCAGATCAGCGCGCGCAGCTTCCCGCCGATCATCTTTTTTCGAATCGTAGGAAACACGAGCTGATTCGCCAGCCCCAGCCAAAGTCTGTCTCCGGTGCGCGTTTTGCCTTCCTGCCGCCGCACCCACGCGCCTTTCGCCCTGGTGTACACCTGCAACGGAAGTCCGCCTGTCTTCCAGAGCTGCTCGTCGACCGCTCTCCGCATGCGTTCGAGAAGCGCGGGAACATTCAAGAAATAATCTGGCGCAGCCAGCCGCATCTCAGCGGCGATCTTTCCGAGATCCGTATTCAAGGTCAGCTTGCTGCCGCGCAGAAGACAGGTCAGCATCATGATCCACGAGCCCGCAAAGCTCAGGGGCAGATAATGAAAGACGGCGTCTCGCCGCGAACGCGTTTTCCCCGTGTCGCCTGGGATCGATTGGCGGCGCATCAGCTGATCAAGCCGTCCCGAAGTGCAGCCCAGCATGTGCCCGACGTTGCCGCCGTTCAGCATCACACCCTTCGCTTCGCCGGAGGTGCCCGAGGTGTAGATGATAGTCACCACATCTTCGTCTGCCACCGTCAGCCGCGGATTCTCGACCGGCTCACGCGCTGGTGTAAAAACATTTTCGAAGCGAAAAGTCGGCGGCGCTTCGGGCCACGCGTCCAGGATCGCATCGGCCAGCGACTTGTCGCCGCAGGCAATCACCGCCGGCCAGCAATCCTTCATCATCGCGACCAGTTCGGCTGGGGCCTGGCGCGCATACAGCGGCACCACGGTCAGGCCCTCCGCCATAATGGCCAGATCCATCGCCACCCACTGCATCGAGTTATGCGCCAGCAGCGCGCAGCGATCGCCCTTCTTCAGGCGCAGGCGCCGCAGATAGGCGCGCGCCACCTGCACCTGCGCCAGCAACTGTCGAGCGGTGAGCGGAACCGCCTGCCCATCGCGGAGTTCCTGCAACACGATGGCATCGCCGCTGCTCCCCAGGTTCGCTAGAATTTGTTCAAGAGATCCCATGTTTGATGTGAAGTTGTTTGTAATGTGAAGATTTTAAATTGCAGCTACGCGTACGCCGCCACCAGTTGCTTCAGCCCCTCGCTCATCGGCGGCAGATAATCCTCCCAGCTCCATTCGCCGCGCCGGGTGGGAAATTCCGGATATCGGCGCTGCACTTCTTCTTCGAAGTACACACCCATGCGCGCCATCAGTTTCAAATTCCTCACCACCGTCCGCGCAATTCCGTCGGCAATCCGCTCACCGTCGCGATCCAGAATCTCGAGCGCCGCCAGAGTTCGCGCCTCCAGGTCCGGATCATCCACATTCATCAGCAGTTCTTGATGCCCGCGCTCAGTCATCAGATTCCGGATGCGCTCATCCATGGTGATCCCCGCCGAGGCCACCAGCGCCGGCATTGAAGTCACAATCCCGTGATAACGCGACGAGAGCATCATGCGGCAAGCCCGCAGAATGCTGACCAGTTCGTACATGTTGTAATCGTCCGAGGACATTATCGGAACTCCGCCCAGCTTCTCCGAGATGCGCCGGCAAGGGCGGGCATCCATGCGCTCGGTCGCCGCCATGATGACGAACACATTCTTCATCTTCCGTTGGCGAAACGCAGCGACCGCGTTTGCAATCGAATTCAAATAATGTTCGTAAGCCCGATCCGCCTCGGGCCCGGCGTTATGGAAGTAAGGCCCGCGGTAGTGGCTCTCTTTGTATGCGCCCGTCAAACTGTGCAGCGCAGCCTTCGCCACCGACGCTTTCACCGGCCACTCGAAGGGATTGATCGGACACACCACTAGCACAGGCATCTTCCCATCCCAACCCACGTCGCGCAGCGCTTTCTGGCCATACTCCGCGCCCAGCGGCTCAAACGTCCACGCCGTGTCGGTTCCCAATTCTGTCGGCACGCCCAACTCGCGAAGAATCTTTCGCGACTCGTTATTGCGCGTGATCACCAGCGAGTTTTTGCAGTAGCGTCCGCACATCTTCGCTACCACGGGATCCATATGTCCGGCCTCGGCGCCGTAGCCGACCGACAGCTTGTTCTCGGCTGCCGCAATGCCCAGCGACCCGATCATCATGGTCGCCAGCGCATTGGCAAATTTCGATTTGAACATCGAACCTTCGCACGCCACCACGCCATGATGCTTGGGCACTTCATTCGCCAGGAAGGGCGGAAAAATATCCGGCAGGTGCACCTGCGACGTGCCTTCGAAATAACCGCGCGACCGATCAAAATTGAACGTCATCATACTGAGGTCAACATTCTCTGGCCCGAGAATTCGCCGGATCTGCCGCAGCATCTCTTCCACGCGCACATCCGAGCCAGTATTGCGCGTCCCGTTGTAGCCGGCAAACAGCAACTTCAGTTTCTCGCCCGGCTGCCAGGGCTCGCGCTTCCCCATCATCCACTGAATTTTCTTGCCCTCGATGATGGTCGATACCCATGCTTCCAGAACGAAGTCCATCATGCGGCAGAACCTCCCGCCCTGGTGCTCTCGGGCCAGGCTTGATACGGGTAGGCAAAATTGTGCTCGCGGCTGAAGCGGAGCAGAGGAAAACTGTATTGCGAAAAGGGCACGGGTTTGCGTCCCATTTCCGTCGTGACGCGGGTGTTGTCGAACACCGTGTTCCAAGTCAGATACGGCAGGAAGACCTTCATCAGCGCCGCCCCG
>Ga0310037_10000522_pt1 | contig 24611 bp, 15 predicted proteins | sample Sb_taG_11_FD_200239 | JGI IMG/M metagenome (GOLD analysis project Ga0310037, IMG submission 200239) | Peat soil microbial communities from Weissenstadt, Germany - Sb_50d_3_AS metaG (v2) (version 2) | ecosystem: Environmental > Terrestrial > Soil > Wetlands > Peat | place: Germany: Weissenstadt... | reverse complement strand
ATAGCGTGCAGGCCCTGGCGGATACCGGAGCGACACGCAATATTTCGTGGCTACATCAGACAGTGCAAGCCGACGGGTTTCAGCACTTCAAGACAGCAATATCTACGCAGAGCTACGGCAACTCCGGGCTAAGCGCCGGGGTACCCCCGCCTCGGGTCGCCGAGCGCGCCGGGCACAGCGTCGAAGTGCTGCTCCGGGTCTACGCCAAATGCCTCGACGACGGTGACGACATCGCCAACACCCGCATAGACGCGGCTCTGCGTGGCGCGTGACTTCGCGGACTCTTACGGCACGCCCGGCATATCCGCCGCCGCTACCATCGGAAGGCGTTCGCTGCCTCCGCCAGCTGCCCCTGAAGCATTCCTGGAGATATCTGCAGACTGCGCCCTCTGTCAGCACGTCTTTGCCAGTGGATTCCGCAGTCGCCGTGGCTGTCGTCTTGCGTGGTCCGGCAGAGGATGTACCCGGGCGATCCTTACTGCGCTTGCGGGTCTGGGTTCACCGGCGCTGTGGAAGCACGTTGCGTCAGGTAGATCGTGCTCGTTTCGGCGGCCAGATCGGCGAGATCCATCCCACGTATATCCCGCGACCAGCGGCATACGGCCGCTTCTAGCGGCATCTGCCTGCATGAGCCTGACGGTGACAAGAACAACCCCCGACCACATAACGAGAGGTCGGGGGCAGTTCTCACTGGTGTGGCAGGTGTTGGGTTCGAACCAACGTAGGCTGAGCCGACGGTTTTACAGCCCGTCGCTCCTATCTGAGGCCCGTGCCGCTGACCAGCCCATACGCCGTTCGAGGCGCCGTCCCGCGCCGCCGCCGTCCGCTATGCGTCCGTGCGCACCGGGCTTGGTCCACGGACGGGGGCGGAAAAACCCACGGACGGGGGCGGTGGGAGCGGTTACGCCGACCGTCCGCCCGGCTTTGTGCCTCTAACCTGGCATTTCAGGATGCCTGCTCGCTGTCGTCATCTCCCTCGTCACCGCGGACCTTGACCACGATCGCGTGGATGAACACCGCGGCATAGACCGCATCGAGCAGCCGGGCCCAGTCGTTCATCTCCTCGAGCACCTTGTCGGTGATCCGGCTGATCGTCTCCTTCGACACTGAGGCGCCGTAGATCTGGGCGAAGTGCGACTGATCTCCCCGGTGGTCAGGCCAAGTCCCGCACAGAGGCCTGCCAGGGCCCAAACGCGGACCGACCAACATTCGCGATCCGTCGTTGTGCTCGGTGGATTTGCTGCGCGAGACCGATTTCTGGGCACAGATCGATCCGTTCGAGTCGGCACTAGGACCACTCCGCGGATAGACGGCCAGACCATTCTCCCTGGGCGAGATTCGGGAGGGCCGGGTGAACAAACCGTCTTCGAGCGTGGCGCTCTAGTTGCTCCTCGCGACCCGCCTGAAGAGCGGCAAGCTGCTATCGGGGAACGCGTCAACGTTGCGCTTCCTTGGTCAACCCAACGCCCGCTTCTCAGAGTTGCGCCGACGCATCGAGGGCGTCTCGCAGAAGATGCTCACCCAGACCCTCCGCGGGCTCGAACGGGACGGGCTCGTGCGCCGCACGGTCTACCCCGAAGTTCCGGTCCGCGTCGAGTACACGCTCACCGAGGCGGGCCGCATCCTGCGCGAGCCGCTGCGCGCTGGAGGAATGGTCGATCGCGCACCTCGGCGACGTGTCAGCGTCGCAGGAAGCCTACGACCGCGCGGATCGGCCTCCTCCTGACTCCACGGATCGCGACAAGTAACGCTGCGATATCGGCGCTACTTACTGCTGACAGTCACATCTCCGTCGTCGCGGCGGGGACTGTGCAGTAAATGGGTGTTTCTGGCCCGACACGCCGGTCGTGACTGGCGGCGAAGGTGCTCAGCGCAGCGACCTGGTCCTGAATCTCGTCCAGACTCTCGGCGGCTATCCCGGCCATCACAGTAGCCTGTTGCGGCAGTCAGGACACCATCCGCACGCGGACGGATGGCACACGCTCTCCTACTTCGCCGGAATGCCCTTTCTGCTGCGGACAGGCTTCCCGGCTTCCACCCATCGCTTGACGCGTATCTCCTGCATGAGCACTCCCGGGCCGTTGAGCATCATGAAGCCGAAAGCGAGCCCGATCCAGAGGCCGACGGAGCTCTCCCCGCTCACCGCATCGCTGATCAGGAGTCCAAATACCGCTAGGCAGCACAAATAGATGGCCGGCGCGATGAAGCACACCATGAGCATCAGGAAGAACAGGCCAAACCGGGTTGGCTGCCCGCCCGCTTGCGTGATCTTCGCTCTCCGGCTGCCCCGGCCGAGGAGCAGAGTGAATACCACCCAGCCGGCATAAGCCAGGAGCTTGGCCGTCCCGGGAAACAAGACCAGGAGGCACAGCAGGCTGGTCACGGAGCACCACCCGAGAATCATGTCGCCGAAGGTCCCGGCTGGCGGCTTATCCCAGAAGTCGCGGACCGGCTTCGACCGCCTGGCCCGGCAGGCTAGTGCCACGCCAAGGAAATGGAGGGCGCTCAGCAGCTTGAAGATCTTCCCGGGCCGGTCCTTGATGTAGGCGGCCAGTTCCTCAGCCCGCTCTTCAGAGCGGGCTGGATCCTCATAGCGGAGGCGCGCAGAACGCCGCACCAGCTTGTCCGCGAGCCACGGGGAGACCTCACAGCACTCGTTGACGAACAGCCCAAGGACGATCGAAAAGATCAGGGCCCAGCCCGTCATCCCTGCTCCCCGGCGAACACGCTGCGAAGCCTTCGGCCTGGCGCGAATCCCGGCTGGGAAGGCCGACCGGCGGCCAGCCGCGGCCGCCGTTCCGCGAGCAGTTGCCGGGCCGAGGCAACACCGTCGGGGGTCAGGCGGTACAGGCGCCGTCGCGGCCGGTTGGGCTGGGGGTTCTCCTCTTCCCACCGGCCGCTGATCCAGCCTGCGTCCACAAGCCGGTCCAGCACGCCGTAAACGGTCGGCCCTGATCGCCCGGTGCTCTTGACGATCTGCCAGCCATGCAACTCGCCCTCGTCGTCGGTAAATGCCTGGATGAAGACTTCCAGCACGTCGAGCAGGGGTACTGTCACCCGGGACTCCTGCGGCATGCCGCTTACTTTACCTAAGTCGGTTAGCGAAGGCCGGGATGACACGCCCAAGCCGGGACGATTGATGGCTAGCAGTCAGCACGGGGCTGGGCCTGTCTCTGAGGCACAGCTCCGCAGGGAATGTGCACGGCAGGCGCTCGGCGATCACGCGCGGGTCCACAGGAGGTATACGAAAGGTATATTTGCACGCTGACCAGCAAGTACGCGGGCTCGTGAAGTCAACGCGACCATGGCCGCACGCGGCCGATGCCGACGGACGGCGTGCGGATTGTCGCCGACCCGCCGACGGGCGACGTGGCCCCGTGCGGCGCGGGGACGGCGCCAAGACAGCTGAGTGTGGCCAATGACATCAAGCCCGGCGTTTCCAACGGGCATGGACACGCGGCGACCGGCACGGTAGCCGAGGGCCGACACGCTATCAACGCGATCGTCAGGCACGTCGCGCCCATCGGCCCATCCGAGGCATGAGCAGGTGTCGTCACGCCTGCCGAGCCGACTGGTTTCGTATGCGTCAGCGCCAGAATTCGGTGAGCTGCCCGGCAAGGGCTCTGCCTTGGTTGTAACCGGCTCGAGCGGCGGGCGGACGCGTCGACGGATCCATCAGGTTGACGCCGAATGCGTCGCGGGAGTTGCTATCCGGGAAGATGGTTTCGACTCTGCTGCCGCGGGCGCGTAGTTCGCCGGCCTGTGCTGCAAGATGGATGCCCCAGTCCAGCGGCGCCCGTGATCTGCCGCCGAGTGGTGACAGCACCAGCACCCGCCCGTATCCGGCTGCCAGATCGGCATTCTCGTTGGATCGGTAGCCGCCGTCGATGTACCGGCTGCCGCCGATACTGTGCGGAGGGACGCCGGGCCCGGCACAGCTGGCGGTGACGGCGTCCACCAGGTCGACTCCGCTGTGCCGGTCGAACACGACCGGTTCATCGGTATGGGCATCGACCGCCGTGATGAGCATCGGCCGTTGCGGCCAGCGCTGGCTGGGCAGCCGGGCGGCGACGGCGGCGCGCCGCTGCGTTTGCCCGGAGCCGCCCGACGCCGCATTCATTTCGAGCGCCGCCGCGCCCATTCTGCGGCGCATGTCGGCCGCATCCTCAGCGGCACCGATAATTCCGCTCGTCCTCTCCAGATGGTCCGCCGCCGACCTATCCGGAACGCGTCCACCGTCAGATCCGACCAGACCAGTCCGAGGCTGGGGCGCAGCGGCAAGGATGCCGGCAAGCAGTTCGGCCGGTTGGGTCGCGCTGCTTATCTGGGCCGCGGCCGTCGATCCGGCCGACGTCCCGATGACCAGATCGGCCTCGGTCACATCCAACCCGGCATCAAACAGGCCGGCGATGACGCCGATCTCCCACGCATTGCCTGCCGATCCGCCACCACCAAGGACCAGCGCTCGCTCGCCCGCGGCGCGCGCCCGCCTTATGGCGTCGGCCTGCTGGTCGGACCTCGGCCGGTCGCCGTGCCCTGGCGCGTCGGTCGCGGCGACCGTGAACCCGTCGCCGGACCCGTTGCCCCGACGTATGACACTGCCGTGCTGTGCGCGCGGCGCCGGGCCAGCGGGCTCATTTCGGTGCGATGGCCCGCCGCCCAGATCGCGACGCCGCTGAGAGAGGCTTTACAGACCGTGCCTCCAGGCCGAGTCCAAGCGCGCTGACCAGCCCATACGCGATCCGAGGTGGTGTTCAGGGCCGCTGCTGTCGGCCGTATGTCCGTGGACCAGGAGCCCGGGACGGCCAGAATCCACGGACGGGCACGGACAGCGCAGGAGGAGCGGTTACAGCGACCGAAAGCGCGCCCCGAGCCTTTGACCTGCGGCTTCAGCATGCGGCTGGCCAGCTTGCCCGTAAGCAGGCTGTGTACCGACGCACATCGCGCAAGGCGCGCCGGGTCAACGGCGGCCCGATTTCAGACCTTCTCGGACACCGACTCAACCGTGGTGCAAATTCTGAGGCTCGTCACCCGAAAAAGAAATTACCGGCCGGTAATGGCGTCGTTAAGCCGTCAATGACGAATCTAGAAAGTTACGCTGCTTAAGCCCAGATTCTCTTGCTGGGGCCTGGAGGTCCGGCTGATGGCGAAGAAAATTGCCCGGCGGCAGCCACTTCGTAACTGCGAAGATGCGCTTCCCGAGCCTGGCCGGACAACTTTCATGCGGCCACCGCGACAGCCGACCGGCGGCTGGTGGGGGCCAGAGCCCGACTGGCTGGCCGAACCGTGACGACGTTCGGGATCGACACCATCAGCTTTACGTTTAAGGGCAGCCCTACGGCGCCCGTGCCGCCGCGCCGGCTCGACCAGCTGCCGTCGCTGAGGACAGGCGGAGCCTTCCTCGCCTGGAACGGCAATGCGCGCGCGCTGTTCGCGGGCCGGAACTTCCTGCTGGGCGATGACGGCTTCATCTGGGGCCACGCCGAGGCGACGAACGCCTCGGTCGCCGAGCAAGACGGCGTACTCGACAACAACGGCCCGGGCCCGGCGAACCCCGGGCTGCTGACCCTCACCGTGGACCAGGTCGCGCCAATACAGGCGCCGCACGGCGCGCGTCAGGGCCTGACCGACGACCGGGGCCTGCTCTGCGGCGCGATCGACGCCAACGCGATCTGCGCCCGCATCAGTGCTGCCATCACCGCGGGCGAGTTCCTCCCGTCGGCGGGACACCTGATGCACGTCTGGCTCAGCGTCGACCCGTCCCACCCGTTCAGCGCCGAGTACTGGGCCGGGTGGGCCGACCGGGTAAACAACACGGTCCTGCAGAACTCATCCGGCATTCAATCGCAGCCGTTCCGTGCGGCGATCATCTGCAGCTACGTGTCCGGGCCGGACGGCAAGTTCCGCCCTGATCCCCAGGTGACGTCCGCTCTGGCCACCCGGCGCCGAGGGCTCGACACCAGCATTCACGGGCTCTGGGCCGACTCCAAGCTCTGGGATAACGCGCCGGCCGACCTCGCGGCCAACGGCAGCCCGCTGCTGGACTGGACGCGGTTCGACCAGCCGACGGCACCGGTGCTGTGGCGGTTCGCCGGCGGTTACACCCTGGCCGACGGAACGGCCGCCCCGGACCCGTTCTCGATCGATGCCGCCAACCCCGAGGCGACCCCGGTCGATTTCATGCTCAGCACCCAGACCTGGCAGCCGAACGTCGCGGACCTCGAGACCGGAGGGAACTTCGGAGTCTCGAATAACGCCGCGATCACCGCCACCGATATCGCGAATATACAGGCGAATTTCATTCCCGAGATGAACGACAGCGGCTGCCCGACGGTGACCGGCGATCCGCCGCCCGGCCGCTTCAAGCTTCCCGGAGGAGCCGTCAAGGTCATCGGCCGCTACATCCGCTATAACAAGGCAATAAGCATCGGCCAGCAGGAGGCCAAGGACCTCTCGGATGCCGGCTTTAGGTTGTTCACGATCTGGGAGGAAACAGGGTCAACACGGAATGTCCCAGGCCTCGGGACCGTCTATCCGGCCGTTCAAAACAAACCAGTCAACGACTGGGGACCGTTCGCCGCCACTGCGTACAAGTACATCTGGTACTTCCAGACCGACCCGGACCAGAATCCCGCCACAGGAGACACGGGCGACCTCGACGGGGCGGACGCGTTCCAGTATTGCTGGACGCAGCTGCACCAGCCGTCTCAGACGCCGGTCTTCTTTGCGATCGACTTCAGTCCCTACGATATGCCCGACCCGCATGCCGTCCCCTTCCCGCCGCCACCGCCTCCACCGCCGGCGCCACCCAACCCGACGCAGGGGTGGCCGGCGAACCCGGCCCCGGCCGTGTTCGAGCCATGGATCAAGGCGTATTTCACGAAGATCCGGGCCGCGCGGGACGCCCTGTTCGCACAAGGCGGGCCCTACTACCTCATTGGCGCCTACGCCGACGGCAAGACCCTAGAGCTCCTCTACAAGCAGGGAGTCGTCAGTCACTTCTGGCAGCCTGCCTCTGCCAGTCGTCCGGGAGGCCATCCGCCGCTGTGGCCGTGGTATCACGTCAACCGCTGGCAGTTCAACGTAGAGAAAAACCTGGCGGCGGCCGGCTGGACGGTCCCCGGGACGAAGGTCGAGGTCGTCGACGGCGCGGACCCGGACGTCGACTGGGGAGACGGCGGCACCTGGAACCTGAACGACGACCTCGCGCGAGGAGAGAGCGGGGGCCTCATCACCCGGTTCATCGACTGGGGCGAGCTCGTCGTCCCGACGCTTCCGGCGCCGCCGCAATGAGCTCCGACGGGTTGCTGGGCGGCGCACTCGCGAGCTTCACGGCCGCGCTGCGTGTTGTCAGGGACGCGGTCGCCTCCCCCGCCGCGTTCACCGCGTTCCTCGCAGAGTTCGGGTGGACGCTTTCCCCGGCTGACCTGGCGAGCGTCACGACCTCGCTGAAGGATCTTGCCTCCATCCCGGACGACACGTCGTCGCTGACGGTGGAGCAGCTGGCGGCGGCCCTCGTCTCGGGGGGCACCGTCATCCGGAAGGTCGCATCGAGTGGTGCGCCGGCGGCGTTCGCCTCGACCTTCCCGCGGGAGCTTCTGGACTGGGTCGTCTACTCCGCGGTGGCCCAGCAAGGGCCCCCCTGGCTGTTCGGGCTGCTGCACCTCGTCGGGGTGCTCGGCGAGCGCCGCGTGCCGGCCGACTCCGCGACGGGGCGCGCCGAGTACACCGAACGGCTGGTGCGCTGGGAGCTGCTGTCGTCGCTGCCCGATCAGCCCCTGGCCACGGTCGAGAAGAGCTACGGCTGGGGCGGCGCCTTCGACGCCGACGGGTTCCTGCGCAGCGCCGGCATCGTGGTGCGCGCGTTCGGCGGCAACGCCGGGATGTACGGGGCCGACCGCGCGCTCGTCTCCCAGTACTACGCCCGCAACGCCCCTATGGGGATCGGCGCGCGGAACCTGATCGTCTCGGCGCCCTTCCTGCAGGAATCGATCTCGAGCGGGGGCGCCTCGGCCGCCGTCAAGCTGGCCCTCCTTGCCATCCCGATCCCGCCGTCGGCCGGGGCGCCGGCGCCGGCGGACGGCCTGGCGCTGATGCCCGTGATCACGGGGACGGCCACGGAAACGCTCACGCTGTCCGATAATGTCACGCTCAAGCTCACCGGCGACTTCCTGACCCGCCCCGTGCGCGCGGAGATACACCCAGGCGCGAGCGCCGTTCGCGCGACACCCGGGGACAGCCACGTCGACGCGGCCGTGCGGCTGGACGCGAAGGCACCGTCGTCGACGCCGTGGCTTGCCTTCGGAGATCCCGCTTCCAGCCGGCTGGAGATCTCGGCGGCCCACGCCGTGCTAGGCGTGGGCGGCCAGGTTGACGGGGAGCTGAATCTCCAGGTGGAGGTCGGGCTGGATAGCGCCGCGCTGGTCATCGACCTCGGCGAGGGCGACAGCTTCCTCCAGGGCTCGGCGGGCTCCGGGCCTGCCCGCAGCCCGCTGTCCCTGGTGGCGAAATGGTCCAGCCAGGCCGGGTTCAGCCTGGTCGGCCAGCCCCGGCTCGGGGTGACGATCCCGGTCGACCAGTCGGTCGGCGCTCTCGCCCGGATCGAGAGCGTCGGCCTGGCGCTGGCCGGCGCGGCCGGCGACGCCGTGAGCCTCGACTTCACGCTGACCTTCGTGGCGACGATCGGCCTGGTTGAGGTGACGATCACCGAGGCGGGTGTCCGTGCCCTGGTGCAGCCCGTCGGCGACGCGGATCCGCCCGGGAACCTCGGGAACGTTGACCTGCAATTCGGGTTCAAGCCGCCGTCCGGCATCGGGGTGCAGCTCGACGCGCCCATCATGACGGGCGGCGGCTACCTGGCCCACGACCCCCAGCAGGCGCAGTACGCGGGAGCGCTGGACCTGTTGCTGCAGGGCACGGCGGTGAAGGCATTCGGGCTGATCCAGACGCAGCTACCCGGCGGACTGCCCGGCTACTCGTTCATCGCGGTCATCTCGGCCGAGTTCCTGCCCGCCATCGAGCTTCCGTTCGGCTTCTCGCTGGACGGCGTCGGCGGCCTGATCGGCATCAACCGCAGCATCTCGCAAAGCGCCATAGAGACCGCCTTGTGGGCGCACCACCTGGACGGCCTGCTGTTCCCCAAGGATCCGGTCGCCAGCGCGCCGCAGCTCCTGTCCGCCCTCGACACCTACTTCCCGGCCGCACCGGGCCGCTACGTAGTCGGGCCGCTGGTCAAGATCGGCTGGTCGGCGAACCTCGTCGTCGGCGAGCTCGCCGTGCTCTTCGAGCTGCCCGAGCCGCTGAAGATCCTGCTCATCGGCGATATCCAGGTGAACGCGCCGACCGCAAAGCCGCAGCTGGTCCTGCACATCTCGTTCGACGGCGGCGTCGACTTCGGTGCGAAGACCGCGTTCTTCGACGCCTCGCTGCACGACTCGAAGATTGCGAGCTACCCGATCAGCGGCGACCTCGCGTTCCGCTACGGGTGGGGCGACAACGCGGTGTTCGCGCTCGCCCTCGGCGGCTTCAACCCGCAGTTCCAGCCGCCGGCGTCGTTCCCGACGCTCAAGCGGCTCGCTATCTCCATCAGCTCGAGCGTCGCCAAGCTCGACACCCAGGCGTATCTCGCGCTTACCTCCAACACGCTGCAGTTCGGCGCCCGCGTCGAGCTGACCGCCGGAACCGGCGGCTTCAACGTGCACGGCTGGCTGGGCTTTGACGCATTGTTCGAGAAAGACCCGCTGTCCTTCGAGTTCGACCTGAGCGCCGGGGTCGACCTGCGCTCGGGCAGCAACGTCCTGGCCTCCGTGCACCTGGACGGGAAGCTCTCCGGGCCGACGCCGTGGCACATCAGCGGCTCAGCGTCGCTGAGCTTGCTGTTCTTCGACGTCTCGGTTCACTTCGACAAGACGTGGGGGAGTGTCGCCGGCCCGGTGTCGGTCCCGGACCCGCTCGCGGCCGTGACCGCCGCGCTGGCCGACCGCTCGGGCTGGAGTGGCCTGGCCATCCCGGGGGTGCGGGCGGCGATCTCGCCCGCGGGAACGCCACCCGATGCCGAGGGCGCCGTGCTGCTCGATCCCGCGGGCGCGCTGCGCATCGCCCAGCGCGCCGTGCCGCTCGACCAGCCGATCACCCGGTTCGGCGGCGTTTCGCTGGGCCGCACGGTCATGTTCTCGGTGGGCGCCCCCAGCGCGTTCGGCCAGCCGGGCACGACGACGGAAGAGTTCGCCCCGGCCCAGTTCCTCGACCTGACCGATGCCGAGAAGCTGTCGCTGCCGTCGTTCAGCCGCTTCGACGCCGGCATTGAGCTAGGGACCGGCGCGGTCGACCTCGGCCACAGCAGCCGGAGCCGGGCCGTCCTCACGCCGATCGCCTACGACACGACGATCATCGACTCGCTTCCGCCCCCGCCCACGCCTCCGACCCCGCCCCCGTACCGGCTGGGCCTGGCGGCGGCACTGGCACTGAACGGCAGCGTCGGCCGTCTCGCGCCCGGGCTCGGCCGCTACGCTCCCGCGCCCGGCACCCCGTCCCGGGTCGCGCTGGCCGCCGACCAGTGGGTCGTTGCCAGCACCGCCGACCTCGGGCACCGGGCCGACATCACCAGCGACGGAACCAAGCTGGGCGCGCACCTGGCCCTCCAGCAGTACCTGTCCGCCAATCCCGGCGAGGCGGGCGGCCTGCAGATCGTTCTGGCGAGTGAGGCCGGATGAGCGACGACGACGGTCCGGAGTACGCCTTCTTCTCGGTGCTGCGCCGTGGCCTGGCCGCGCTGATCCAGCCGGGCGCGCCCGCGGGAGCCCCCCGGGTCCAGGTCCCGGTGACCCTGTCTGTCGGGGGATCGTCGGTGTCCGGGCCGGCGCTCGCCCTCTACGGGCCGGGAGACGTGGCCGGATTCGACTCGGGCACCGTGCGCCGTACCTGGCCCGCGGCGGGCGCCGGGAGCGCCGAGTCGAACTATTTCCCGCTCGTCGAGCTCAGTGACGCTGACCTGCCCTGGCGTTACTCGCCCGACGTGGCCGCGGGCGACCGGCTCACGCCGTGGCTGTGCCTCATCGTGCTGGCCGACGGGGAGATCGGCGGCCAGACGGCGGCCACCGCCGGGCGCCCGCTGGCCACGGTGACCGTGGCCAGCGCGGCCGGCTTGCCTGACCTGACCCAGGCGTGGGCCTGGGCGCATGCGCAGATCTTCGGCGGGCCGGACGCGCCAGCCACCGACTACGACCCCACCTCGGCTGGCGCGGTCCTGGCCCAGGCGCCATCGCGGGCGTCGGCGCGGCTGCTGTGCCCGCGGCAGCTGCGTCCCCAGACGAGCTACCAGGCGTTCATCGTGCCGACGTTTGAACGGGGCCGGCTGGCCGGCCTCGGCCAGCCGGTGACCGGCGTTGACCGCCTGGCCCCCGCGTGGCAGCCGCAGCAGGCGCCGGTCACCTTGCCGGCCTACTACAGCTGGAGCTTCCAGACCGGCCCGGCGGGCGACTTCGCGTCGCTCGTCGCTCAGCTCCACCCGGTCGGCGACATCCCGGACGCCGTCTGGCAGCGCGCCCTGGCGGTCAGCCCGCCCGGCGCGGACCCGGCCAGCTGGCAGGTGGTCGACCTGGCCAGCGCGCTGAAGCCGGTCGGAGCCACGATCGCGGCCTGGCCCGGTCTCGACCAGCACGGCTTCACTACGGCGCTCGCCGCCCGTACCAACGCCACCGGGACGCAGCTCGCGCCGCCGCTTTACGGGCGCTGGCTCGCGGCCGCCAGCGCCCTGTCCACTGCGGCGGAGGCCATGCCGCCGTGGTTCCATCAGCTCAACGCCGACCCGCGGGCCCGGGTCGCCGCCGGGCTCGGCACGGTGCTCGTCCAGTCCGAGCAGCAGCAGCTCCTCGCGGGCGCCTGGGCCCAGGTAGCGGGTATCCGCGCGGCCAACGAGCGGCTGCGGCTGTCCCAGCTGGCCCGCGAGCTCGCGCTCCGCCTCTACACGCGGCACCTGACGGCGCTGGACCCGCAGAGCCTGATCCAGGTGAGCTCGCCGCTGCACGGGCGGGTGCGAGTCGGCGCGGCGACCGCGGCGGCCCAGTTCGCCGCGAGCCCGATCGTCCCCGGCGCCCTCGCGCCCGCGTGGCGCCGGGCCGCCCGCCCGCTCGGCACGCTCGGTGTCCGCCAGGGCCGGCCGGCCAGCGCGCCGCCGTCAACGGCCCCGGGTGCGCTGGCCCGCCTGAACAGCGGGGCCCTGTCGGTCGTCCCCGCCCCGGCGGCGCCGCCGGCCGGCGCGACGGGCGCGGCTACCCGCCTCGGCGACCTCGCCGGCGTCTTCACGACGGTCAACCTCACCCCGGACAAGCTCGCGACCGTGACCCGCCCGTCCGGCTTCGCCGTGCTGACCTGGGATACCCCGGCCAAGGTCGCGCCCGCGCCGGCGAGCGACGCGCCCGGCCCGCCGTCCCCGGCCGACCTGCCGGACCCCGTCGACCAGGCCAAGCCGGTGAACCCGGTCGGCCCCGTAAACCCTGTGAACCCGGTCAAGCCCGTCAACCCGGTCGGCCCCGTGAATCCGATCAAGCCGGTGAACCCGGTTGGGCCCATCCAGCCGGTGGAGCCCGTAAACCCGGTCGGGCCCGTCCAGCTGGCGCTACCTGTTCTGACCCCGCCGGTTAACCGGCTGCCCAATGCGGCCGCAGACGCGTTCACCGTGGCGGCGGGCGTGCTCATGACTCAGCTCGCCCAGCCGCCCGCGGCCGGGACGACCTGGACCGCGGCTGACCTCGACGGCGCCACCACGGCGATCAAGACCACGCTCCACCCCGTCGCGACGATCGAGAAGCCGCTGGCGTCACGGCTGACCGGCGTCGACGCGGGCCCGCGGCGGACTGACCCCCTCGAGCCCGTGATGGCGGCCCCGGCCTTTCCGCAGCCGATGTACGCGCCGCTGGCGGCCCTGGGGCGCGAGTGGCTGCTGCCCGGCTTGGACCAGATGACCCCGGCCGACGCGATCGGCCTGTTCACGACCAACTGGCCTTTCGTCGAGTCGTTCCTGGTCGGGCTTAACCACGAGCTGGCCCGCAAGCTGCTGTGGAACGGCTATCCGACCGACCAGCGCGGCACCTACTTCCGCCGCTTCTGGGATATCCGCGGGCCCGCGGACCCCGGCGGCGGCGACATCGGGCCGATCCACCAGTGGATGGCGCCGCTGGGGCAGAACCGCCAGCTGAGCACCGACCCGCTGGTGCTGCTGGTGCGGGGCGAGCTGATCCGCCGCTATCCGAATGTCGTGGTGTCCGCCGTCAAGGCGGTGCCGGCGGACGGCGGTGGGCGAACGCTCAGCACGGCCGCGACGGACGAGACCGACCCGATCTTCTTCGCCCTGGTCGAGCCGGACATCGCCCTGTTCGGCTTTGACATCGACCCGGCCGCGGCCCGCGCCAACCCCGGCTACTTCTTCGTGCTCCAGGAGCATCCGTCCGAGCCGCGGTTCGGGCTGGAGCCCGCGCAGGCCACGTTCGGCGCGCAGCCGGACAGCTGGCAGGCACTCGCCTGGAGCCACCTGGCCGCGAGCCCCGCCGACCTGGCCGCGCTGAACTACATCGACCTGTCCGCTGCGCTGCCGCTCAGCCCGGTCCACCCCGACGGGACCGGAGCCGCCTGGCAGATGAACGGCACGCCGCCGAGCCGGGCCGCGGACCTGGCGGACATCACCTTCCGCCAGTCCCAGCGCCTGGCCGTGCACGGCTCGGTCCTCATCCCCGCCCCGCCGGCAACGCCCGCCCCGTCGGCGACGCCCGCCCCGCCGGCTCCCGCTCCAGCCGCGCCGCCGCCCGGCGCAGGAGGCAGCACATGACCCTCGACGCGGCCTACCCGATCGCGCTGCTGCCGGTCCGGCTCGAGACGAGGTTCGCCGGCTCGCTGCTGCACGTACGGATCTTCCCGGACGACATCTGGGCCGACACCCACGAGCCGGAGCTCACCGCGCCGGAGCTGGCGGACGGGAACGCCTACCTCGCCGCGAAAGCGGCCGGCCTGGCCGCCGAGCAGGCGGCCTGGGGCGTGCTCGTGTCCCGGTGGACGGCGCCCCGCGCCGCCTGGATCGCCCGCGCGGTCGCCGCCGGCTCGCCCCCGACCCGGGCGGAGAGCTGGACCCGGGCGGCGCAGGCGCTGCTGCCCGCTCAGTGGGTGGTGCGCGCCTACCAGGGACCGCGGGTCTACACGGTCACCAGCAGCGCCGTGCACACGCCGCTCGCGCTGACCCTGTCGCCCGCCTCGACCCCGGCCGACCAGGTGCTGATCTCCGACGGGCTCTCGATCGACGCCACCCTGCAGTGGACAGTGGACTTCGCCGCGGCGCAGAGCGCGGGCATGGCGGTGACGGTCGACCTGACCCGCCCGGACCGGGACGTCCCCGGGTCCGCGCCGGTCTCCGGGGTCGACCTCCTCGTCGTCGTCGGGGTCAGCGAGGCGCAGGCCCCGGCCGACGGCGCGGCTCAGCTGCGCGCCCTCCTCGACGCCCAGCACTACACGCGCGGCCTGTCCTTCCTTCAGCCGGGGACACCGACCAACAACACGCCCGCCGCGCCGGCGGCGTTTCCCCCGCCCGACCCGGGCGGTGCCGCCAGCTTCACCGTCGAGCGCGAGGCCCCGCTGGCCAGCCCGGCCAGCCCGCCCGGCGCCTACGGCCCGGCCTTCGCCCGCGCGCTCGGCCTCCCGCTCGCGGCCGGCGAGCAGGTCGCCGCGGTCGAGCATGTCGCCGCGGCGGGGACCGACGGCGACACGCCGGCCGCCGCCATGAACGACGCGCTGTGGCCCGCGACGCTCGGCTACCTGATGGAACAGCTGATGGTGCCCGTGTTCGACACCGCCACGATCACCCGCGCGCGCCAGTTCTGGGTCGACCGCGTCCGGCCCGCGGGGCCGCTGCCGGCGTTCCGCGTCGGCCGGGTGCCCTACGGGCTGCTGCCCGCCGTGTCGGTCGACCGGCTCGCCGCCGACCCGCGCTTCACGCCGGTCCTGCGCGCGCTGCGCGACCAGTACTTCGTTCCGGCGGCCGCGTCCGCCCCCCGGATCACGCCAGGCTCCGCCGACCCCGACGGGGACCTGCTGAAGATCCTCGCGCTCGACGCGAGCTGCCACCAGCTGCGCACCCGCGTCCATCTCGGGCTGGAGTTCACCACCAACGCGGCCGGGCTGCTCGGCCCGGTCGCGGTCCGGGAGCAGGAAGCGCGGCGGGCGGCGCGCGCCGCGGCGGCGGCCGCGCTGCTCGGCACGGTCGCGCTCAGCGGGGAGACCCGGCTCGGCGGGCTGGACGGAGCCGCGGTCTACGAGCTGATCGGCGCGCCGCTCGTGACCGCCACGCCCCTGTCCGAGCAGTTCGGGCTTGAGGGCGCCGACGGCACCGGCCTGAACTACATCCGCTGGCTGCACGACAACGCGACCACCAACCGCGCCGCGATCAGGGACGACACGCTGCCCGGCAGCGCCCGCCCGCTGTTGTACCGGCTGCTGCGGCACGCGCTGCTGACGGAGATGGACCGGGTCGCCTTCACCCAGCTCCTCGCGGCCAACCTCGTCTCCGCACAGGACCAGCCAGAACGGGAACTCGTTAAGCTGATCGCGGCGGGCGCCCCGCTGACCGCCTACGAGCGCATCGAGCGGGCCGCGGCGCAGCCCGCCTTCGCCCCCGCGCTCACGTCCTACCTGACCCGTCTGGCGACGCTGGCCGGGCTGCCGACCGCGGAGCTCGACCGGCGGTTCGGCGAGATGCTCGACGCCTGCTCGCACCGGCTGGACGCGTGGATCACCGCGGCGGCTACCGACCGCCTCTGGGCGCTGCGGGCGGCGACGCCGGCCGGCTGTCACCTCGGCGGGTTCGGCTTTGCCGAGAACATCCGCCCGGGCGGCACCGCGGCGCCGCCCGGCGGCTACGTGCACGCCCCCTCGGCGGCCCAAGCCAGCGCCGCCGCCGTCCTCCACAACGGCTTTCTCAGCCGGGGCGGCGCCGGGTCGGTGTACGACACCGACCTCAGCTCGGCCCGGGTGCGCGACGCGCTCACCTTGCTGGACGGCACCCGCCAGGGTGAGCCGCTCGCCGCGCTGCTCGGACAGCGTTTCGAGCGCGACCTCCACGACCGGGGGCAGGGGCTGGAGGTTCTCATCGCCCCCCTGCGCGCGGACTTCCCGCTCGTCGCCGGCAAGACCTCCGCGGGTGACGGGCCGACGGAGCAGGTGGCGGCGGGCAACGTCGTCGACGGGCTCGCCCTGCGGCAGGCCTGGAACCAGCCGGCCCCGCCGTTCTCCGGGAGCAGCAGTACCGTGCCTGCCCTACCTCCCCTGACGACCACGCAGCTCGTGAGCTTCCACGCCGCCCTCAACGCACTCAACGACGCCGTCGACGCCCTGGCCGACGTGCTGACCGCCGAGTCGGTTTTCCAGGCCGTCCGCGGCAACCCGCCCGCGAGCGCGGCCAGCCTCGACGCGATGGCGGCCGGCGTCCTCCCGCCGGCCCCCGAAGTGACCCGGTCGCCCCTCGGCGGCGTGTCGTTCACTCAGCGGCTGGCAGTCGCCCTGGCCCCCGGCCCTCCGCCCGCCGACACCTGGGGCCCGCTGACCCCGCGCGCGGGGGCCGAGCCGGTCCTCGACCACTGGGTCGGCACCCTGCTCGGCTCGCCGGCCGCGATCGGCTGCCAGGTCCTGTTCCCGGACGGCAGCCGCCACGACGTGCGGCTGGACGCCCTCGGACTGCGGCCCGTCGACCTGGTCGCGCTCGCCCGCACCCAGCCGACCGGCCACGGCGACGGCGAGCTCGACCGGCGTGTGCTCGCCGCGGCCGGCGCCCCGCCCGGCGCGCAGGTCGGCTACGGGACGACGGCCCTCGCCTGGAGCCTGGCCGACGCGGTCGAGCTGGCCCGCACGATCGGCGGGCTGCTGGCGGTCGTCCGGCCTCTCGCGCCGTCAGACCTCGTCCTGCCCGCGGACGCCGGCAGCGCGGCGATCGCACCGGACGCGGCGGCCCAGGCGACCGCCCGCGCCCAGGCGGCACTGAGCCAGCTGGCGAGCGCCGCCGCCGCCCTCAGCCAGGCGCTGGCCGCAGTGACCGGCGCGGCCGGCGGCGCACCGACCGCCGGCCAGCTCACCGCCCTGCGGGCCGCACTCCAGCAGGCGGCCGCCTTCGGCGTTGACGGCGCCTACCCGGCGGGCGACGCCGATGCCAGCGCGCTCACCACGCTGGCGACCGGGATCCAGCAGGAGCTGGCCGCCCGGCAGGCCGCCGCCGCGCCGGCCGGCCAGGCCGACCCTGATCCCGGCGCGCTGGCTGCCGCGGCCGCGCAGACGGCGCAGGCGGTCTTCGGCCGCGACTTCCTGCTGCTGCCGCGCCTGGCGGCGGGCGATCTCGCCGCGCCTCTGGCCGCGTCGCCCGCGCTCGTCGGTGACCTGAACGCGCCGCGCCGGGCGCTGCAGCAGCTCGCCCGGGTACGGGCGAGCCTCGCCCGGTGGCGCTCGCTGTGGCTCTACGGGCAGGCGTTCGGCGCCCCGGCCCCGGCCCTGGAAGTCGCTCAGCTGCCGCCCGCTGACGTCTGGGCGGGCCGCCCCGGCGCTGACGTCGCCAGCGGCACCCTGTCGCTGATCGTGCACCGGCCGGACGGCGCGGCCGCGGACGGCGGCTGGGCCGGCCTGATCGTCGACGAATGGACGGAGACGATTCCGTCGGCCGCGGCCGACACCGCGCTTTCCTTCCGCTACGAGTCTCCGGTGGCTGAGGCGCCGCAGGCGGTGCTGCTCGCGGTCCCGCCGTCGGCCACCGCGGCCTGGGACACCGACACGTTGCTGGACACCGTCCGGGAGACGCTCACCCTGGCGAAGATCCGGGCGGTGGACAGCTCGCTGCTGGACGGCCTGCGTCCCTTCCTGCCCGCGATCTACCTGAGCAGCAACACGGCCAACGACACCGTGTCCACCAGTTTCCTCGGGTCCATCATCGCCGAGCCCGGACTAAGGACCAGATGATGCCCTCGATCACGTACTGGAACCAGCTGCAGCCGAGCCCGCGTTACCCATCGGTCGCCGAAGGCCTGGCGGCGCTGGTGCGCGACCCTGCCTGGTTCCTGGCCCGGCAGTGGCAGCTCGGCGAATTCGAAGGTCTCGACGGCGGGTCGCCGGCCTTCGTCCGCATCGGCTCCCATGTCGCCCCGGTCGACTCAGCCGCGCTGGGCCCCGGACAGGTGCCGCTCGCGGCCGCCGAACTGCTCGAGCCGGTGGTCCAGGCCGAGTCCGTCGCGGCCGACCTCGCCACCCGGGTGGAGCTCGGGCAGACCTTCGAGTCGCTCGTCCCGCCGGCGATCGCCGGCCTGTACCGCAACGTCTACCCGGTCGCTCCGGCCGGCCCCGCCGCCGACCCGGCCGAGGCCCGCTTCCGGTCCGTCTGCGCGGGCCGCGCCACCGACGGCGTGGCGCTCTACCAGGCGGCCAAGGCCGCGCAGGCCGCGCAGCAGGCCCTGCCGGCTGAGCCCGTGCTGGACGCGGCCAGCGCCCCGGTGGCGGCCCAGGCCGTCAGCACCTTCATCGCGTGGGTCGAGTCGACCTGGGGTACGCTTGCCGGCGGCGAGCCGCCGGCCTGGGACGCCGCCCAGCTCGACTACGCGGCTACCGTCTCCGCCGGGGGCCTGACTCTCAGCGCCGAGCCGGACTCCGAGGGCGCCCTCGACTGGTACGCATTCGACCTGACCGCCGGGTCGCCGCCCGCCGGCACACCGACGATGACCAGCGTCATCCCCGGCCACGTACGGTTCCGGGGCATGCCCAGTACACGCTGGTGGGATTTCGAGTCCAGCGCGACCGATTTCGGCGCGCTCCTGACGGACACGCGTGATCTGGCCAAGCTCCTGTTCGCCGACTTCCTCCTCGTGCACGGGGACGACTGGTACCTCTCCCGGCTCGACGTGCCCCGCGGCTCGCTCTGCTGGATCGACTCGCTGACGGTAAGCGATGTCTTCGGCACCGCCACCGCGATCCCCCGCGCCGACGCGACACCAGGCGGCTCCTGGACGCTCTTCTCCACGACCGATCAGAACGGCGGCGGCATCACGCCGTTCCTGGTGGTTCCCGCCAGCGCCGCGGCGGCGCTGCAGGCGAGCGCGCCACTGGAAGAGGTCCACCTGCTGCGGGACGAGACCGCCGACATGGCGTGGGCCATCGAGCGCATCATCGAAGGCCCGCTCGGAGACCCGGCCACCAATACACCAGTGCCGGCGCCAGCCGCCCCGGCCAGCGTCCCCGCGGCCCTCGCCTACCAGCTCGCGAGCCCGCTGCCGGCGAACTGGTTCCCCCTGCTGCCGACGGCCGACGGCCTGGCGCTCGTCGCGGGGACCGTCGAGGGCAGCGACCAGGTCCCCGCCAGCCGTCTGCTCCAGCGGCTGTCGACCGCAGGCTTCCAGCTTCCCCAGCACGAGATCAGCCGCTCCGGCCTGCGACTCGACCGCGTCGCGAACCGCAGCCGCACCTCCGATGGCGACGCGAAGCTGTGGATCGCGCGCCGCAGGCACATCGGCGCCGGCGAGGCATCGAGCGGCCTGCGCTACGACGAGGCGATCCCTGCCGACCAGGAGGAGTGACGCCGTGCGGCTAACCTTGGAGTTTCGCGGGAACAGACTCTCTGCGGCGATGCCGGGTGACTTTTACGTGAAGGTCGGCGATCTTGGGCGATCTCACATCACGCAGAATAAAAGCCCGCCAGGCCAACTCACCGTGCACCACCACGCTTGGCACTCTCCGCTGACACGAGCCCGCCGCAGTCGCGGCCGCCCCTATCGCGATTCCGGCTATAGTCCACCCGATCGCCCAGTCCGCCCTAGACGTGCGGCCCGTTTCCTTCAAGGGCGCCGCGCAGATCTGGATCCCTTGATCTCGAAACCTTCCCGGGTCCCTCACCGCCAGAACACCTGCGGCCAGTGCGTCTCGCAGGAGACACACACCCTTCGAGCGGGATGTGGAAATAATGACAACCGAAGTGCCGCTGCCAGACTGCTTCCTCGAGTGTTACCAGTATCTCTATCCAACAATCGATTTCTCGAGAATTCATTTCTACGACGGAATCCCCGAGCCGTTCGGGTGGAACGCCCAGACTGCTGCGATCACGTTGACCTGGGGCTACGGGTCAGACATTCACATCTACACGAAGGCGGGAACGTGGCGGCCGTGCGACCAAAAAGGCTACGGCTACGAACTGTTCCTGACGCTCGCACACGAACTGGTGCACGTGCTGCAGATCATGAATCTGCCCTATCCTTCGGAGTGGATTCCGAGATACGTGTGGCGTTTCATCGAATCCGGCGGCAAGTCTGACTGCAGCAATGATCTCGAGCGCGAGGCGTATGTTCATGCCAACGGCTGCCGCGATGGTGCAGGGGGAATCGATCCCTCGAGGCCAGGAGAGCTCAGGGCCTGTACGATGCGGTGGGCCGGAGGCCAATCGCCGTGCATGTGCTCTGGCAGTACGCCGGAGGTTATGAAGTGGCAGATGTTCGGGAACGACACGTTCCTGGACATGCTGAAGGCCGAATGCGGACCGTCGCTGGTCATGGAAAAGAGCAGCGCGTTCGAGTCAACGAGGATTATGCAAAACTGAGTTTAAAAAAGTACAAGCCGATGGCAGCCCTGAAGGATGTGAGGAACGTCCGGAGAGGTCGCCGGTAATCCGTGAATAGAATCCGCCATGTCTTCAGATCCGCGACCGCCCGCTCCACTGGTGCGCGCAGCGAGCTGACCTGGTTGTTGTAATCATGCTCGCGCATATAGAGTTCGCGGCCTTGCGGTTTCCTGACCGGAGTCGTGATGTAATCAGTACCGATGAATCCCTTGTCGCCGATGACTCCTCCAGCAAGCTTGAGTATCTTCTCGCATTCTGATCCCTGGAGCTTGCGCATGTCGTGCTGATTTCCGGGAACCGGCTCAGAAACGTAAATAATGTCGCCGCGCAGGTTGGTGATGATCAGCGAGCCGTGGCCGGTTGTCTTGTACTTGCCCGCCCACAGTTCCCGCTCGCCCGCCCAGGACCAGCACGGCCACAGCGTGCCGTCTACCAGGGCGACTGCTCCTCTGATTGCGTCGGCTGCTTCTTGCGCGTCCGGCCGGAACTCCGCGGTTGCCTGGTCCACCAGGGGCGTGAGGAACGTGATATACCGCGATATCGTGGACTGGTCAACATCAAAGATCTCGGCCCAGATCTCCTCAGTGATATTGTTGCGCTTGTATCCGCAGGTGACGATGAGCGCCTCACGCAGGGAAAGCTCCTTCTGCCGGCCTTTTCCCTTCCGCCAGGGCTTCTCCAGGAGTTCCGCGACACGTTCCTCAAGCTCGTCAAGTTGCTCAGCCTTCAGCCCTGACATACGATCGAACCGCAACGGCTTCTCCTCCGGTGAACTGGTTTATTCGCAATTCACCGTTCTACTGGAAGGGGAAGCCGTTGCCTATCACCTGGCGCAGCGTGTCGCGATCTGGGAGTTAAGCCGAAGTAGGGTCTGAAATTCGGCGTATAGGCGTATTTTGCATAAGCCTCAACCAACCTGGGCACCATCATTCTTGGTGGCATTTTCAGCGTCTTCGCAGCACCGACTTCGAGCCCGGCCGGATTCTGGAGCGGCGTCGCCGGGGCCGCCATCGGCGCCCTCATCGGAATCCCGTTCGGGCCGCTGGGTATCATTCTTGGAGCGCTGTTCGGCGCACTCGTCGGCTGGGTCGTGGGCGGATTGCTCGGCACGCTGGGCCACTGGCTCGCCGGCCTGTTCGGGGAAGCCAGCAACTTGCTCATGAAGGAGTACGTCGGCCCCGACGGGTCAGGCGCGGTCAATCTCGGCGGCTACAAGGCGCAGTCGACGCCGTTCGTCGCCAGTGATGGCTTCGTGTACTTCCAGGGAACAGACAACACGCTCTGGAAGGTAAGCAAGACAGATGGCACCGGGACCTCGCTGGGGGGCTATAAGTCGAACACGGCGCCGGTCGTCGGCAGCGATGGATACGCGTATTTCCAGGGGACCGATGACACTCTATGGAGAGTGGATTCCGCGACCGGCTCCGGCGCAAAGGTCGGCGGGTACAAGACGAAGAACACGCCGTGCGTTCCGGGGGACGGCTACATCTACTTCCAGGGCACGGACGACAAGCTGTGGAAGGTGCCGACATCCGGTTCCGGAGGCGTGAACCTCGGCGGCTACAAGACGAACTCCACACCGTGGGTCGCCGCCGACGGCTACGTATACTTCCAGGGAACCGACCACACGTTCTGGAAGGTGATCTCGACCGACGGCTCTTCGGGCAAGCGCGTCGCTGGCGCGGAAATCGATTCGATGCCGTTCGTGCCGGGGGATGGCTTCGCATACTTCCAGGCGCACTGACTTGCACTACAAACCTTGAAAGGCTCAGGACTTTTCTGGCCGGTCACGCTCGGCGCGCCTGTGCCGTGCCAAAACTCGCACGCTGGCTTGAGCTGGTGGTCTCTGTGCCGTCAGGCTGCTCTCCGGTACTCGCTGATCAAGCCGTGGACGACGTGCGTGCGCTTGATCCTGCCGGTTATATCGACCGGCTGGCCGGGTTCGTGCAGCGGAGGTCGTTGATCCTGCGACTGGTGCGGCCGGTGTTCGTTATAGTGCCGCGCGTACTCGGCCAGGATCCGCCGGAGGTGTCGCTCGCCGTAGATCAGCAAGTGGTCCAGGCACTCGCGCCGCAGTGTTCCCACGTACCGCTCCGCAAAGGAATTCGCCCGCGGCGACCGGAACGGCGCCTTGATGATCCGCACGCCATTACCGGCGAATACGTCATCGAAGACGGTCGTGAACTTGCTGTCGCGGTCACGGATGAGGAACTCGAACTGGCCGGCGCGTTCACCGAGGTTCATGAGCAGGTTGCGGGCTTGCTGGGCGGTGCATGCCCCGGTGGGGTGCGCGGTGACGCCCAGGATGTGCACGCGGCGGGTCTGGATCTCCATCACGAAGAACATTACGTACAAGCGCTTGAGGAACACGGTGTCGACGTGGAGGAAGTCACATGCCAGGATTTGGGATGCCTGGGAGGCGAGGAACTGCCGCCAGGTCGGTGACGTCCGGCGCGGCGCGGGGGCAAGGCCGGCGGCGGCCAGGATCCGCCGGATGGTTCCCGCGCCGATGCGGTGCCCGAGGCTGAGGATCTCGCCCTGGATGCGCCGGTGCCCCCACCGCGGGTTCTGCCTGGCCAGGCGCCGAACGAGTTCGCGGCTCTCCTCCGGGACCAGCGGGCGTCCGGTGGTGTTCGGGTAGGTCCATTTGTTCTTGACGATTTGCCGGTGCCAGGCGAGCAGGGTGCCGGGTGTCACGACCCGGTGAAGCCGAAGGTGCCGGGGCAGCAACCGGGCGAGCGCGGCCATCACGGCGCGGTCGGCCCAGTCCGGTTTCGGGCGGGTGACCTGGCGGCGGAGTACCCCGATCTCATGCCGCAGCACCAAAATCTCCACGTCTTTCGATGTGCTGCTCCGCGCGAGCAACACCAGCCAGCCGAACAACCGGATCATAAGCAGATAGGCGAGGCGGAAGAGCATGAGTGCCGAGGATAGAAGACCAGCTCAGATGCTCTGCGCGAGTTCTGGCACGGCACAAGCCGCCAACACCATCATCCGTAAGCGCCGTCCTGCACGGTGCGCTCGGCTATGCGGCCGAGGCCGGGCTGCTGCCGGACAACCCGCTGGGCAGCATCGGCTGGCAGGTACCGCAATCGTCAGCAGCCCTCGACCCCGCCGTCGTGGCCAGCCCCGCCCAGGTCAGCGCACTGCTGGATGCGGTCGCCCGGACCCAGCCGGAGATGACCGCCTTCTTCGGCTGCCTGTATTACGCCGCGCTTCGCCCGGAGGAAGCCGTCGCCCTGCGCCTCGCCGACTGCCTACTGCCCAGCTCCGGATGGGGCATGCTCCGGCTAGCCGCGGCCACGCCCAGGACCGCCTCCGCATGGACCAACAGCGGCACCAGCCATGAACAGCGCGGACTCAAGCACCGGCCGGACGGGGCGATCCGGATGGTCCCGGTCCCTCCGGTGCTGGTCGCCATGCTCCGTGCCCACGTCACGGCCTACCGCACCGCACCCGACGGGCGGCCTTTCCGGGGAACCCGCGGCGGGCCGCTCAGCGAATCGGTCTACGGCCGAGCCTGGCACTGCGCCCGCACTCTCGCCCTCGGGCCGAGCTAGGGCACCTTCGGTGCCACGTCTTTGACGTTAGTCCTGAGTATGACGCCGGGTAGTGGTGCGGGGTGCCTGGCGGGCAGGCCAGAGTGCGGCCAGGCCGTGGGCTGCGGACCGTGACGGGATGTCAGGCCGCGGTAGGGACGCGGGCCCTGATGATGTGGCCGGCGGCGAGCTGGTCAAGGGTGTCGAGCGCGGCGGCGAGTTCGGGTGGTGCGTTCGGCCGGCCGGGTGCCATCAGCGGCCGGAGGACGTGGTCGTAGACCCTGGTGTAGAACTGTGCGAACAGCAGCCCGTCGCGGGTGAGGGTGTAACGGTTGCGGCCGGGGAGGCGGCGGATGAGGCCGTTGCGGGCCAGCCGGGACAGGTCATAGCTGGCCTGGTTCATGCTGTAGGGGCGGTGCAGCAGGCCGGTCATCAAGCCGCGGAGGGTCTTGTTG
>Ga0310037_10000518_pt1 | contig 24747 bp, 23 predicted proteins | sample Sb_taG_11_FD_200239 | JGI IMG/M metagenome (GOLD analysis project Ga0310037, IMG submission 200239) | Peat soil microbial communities from Weissenstadt, Germany - Sb_50d_3_AS metaG (v2) (version 2) | ecosystem: Environmental > Terrestrial > Soil > Wetlands > Peat | place: Germany: Weissenstadt... | reverse complement strand
AATCAAAGCCATCCTGGCAGCACGCGGTCCCGCACTCAGACAGGCGTCACCGGGCTCCAAGTCGCCACCGCACATGACCGGGATCTGGCACGGTATCTCGGATCGCAGGGCCCCGGATGCGGTTGGATCGTGGCATGGACGCAATTGCGAACTCGCTGATCACCGCCTTCGACTACGTCTGGGCTCGGCTGACCGGCCGGCTCGGCGGGCTGACCAATGAGGAGTACTTCTGGGAACCGGTCCCCGGGTGCTGGTCGCTGCGCCAGGGCGAGGACGGGCGGTGGCGCCTGGACGGCGGCGGGGGCGGCGGCCCGGCCCCCGATCCGGTACCGGTCACCACCATCGCCTGGCGACTGGGCCACCTGGGCGGGATGGCGGTCGGCGGCTTCGCGAACCGGCGGTTCGGGGACGGGACGCTGACCACCGAACAGATCAGCTTCCCGCGTCACGCCGGTGAGGTCGCCGGATTCCTCGATGAGCACTACCGGACCTGGCACGCCGGGCTGGCCGAGCTCGGGCCTGGTGAGTGGGCCGCGCCACTCGGGCCGACCTGGGGGCCCTTTGCCGAGGCGAACACGGTGGACCTAGCCCTGCACGTGCTGGACGAGGTGATCCACCACGGCGCCGAGGTGGGCTTGCTCCGGGACCTCTACTCCCACCGATCCGCTGCACGGCTGAGGCGCGGCGGGCGGTAAGTGAGGCACTCAGAACTCACACGGCAGGCGCTTGATGCCGTTGATGAAGCTGGACAGCAGGCGGTCGGGCTCGCCCGCGGTGATGCCGGGCACGCGGGTGAGCAGTTCGCGTAGCATGACGGTGATCTCGCGGCGGGCCAGGTGGGCACCCAGGCAGTAGTGCGGCCCGGCGGCGCCGAAGCCGACATGCGGGTTCGGCGAGCGGGTGATGTCGAAGCGGTCGGGGCCGGCGAACACGGCCTCGTCGCGGTTGGCGGAGTAGTAGAACAGCACCGTCTTGTCGCCTTCGCGGTACTCATGCCCGTTCATGGTGTAGTCGCGGGTGAGGGTCCGCCGCATGAAGAGGACCGGCGAGGAGTAACGCACGATCTCCTCGACGGCCCCCTCGAGCCGGCTTTCCAGGTCGGCGAGAAGCAGGGCGCGCTGGTCGGGGCGCTCGGTGAGCAGCATCAGCCCGTGCGACAGCGCGTTGCGGGTGGTCTCATTGCCCGCCACCACCAGCAGGATGAAGAACGAGGCGAGTTCGGCGGCGGTGAGCTGCTCCCCGTCGATGTTCGCGGTCACCAGGGCTGAGACCAGGTCCTCGGCGGGCGACTCGGCGCGGGCGGCGGCCAGGCCGGTGAGCAGGTCGGCGAGGGCCTGCCCGGCGCCCAGGACCTGGAGCACCGCCTGGTCGAGATCCTCGCTGACGAACTCGGGGTCGGCCCCGGACAAGATGATGCTGGTATTGGCCAGGACCATCTCGTACTGGTCATCCCGGATGCCCATCATGTCGCAGATGATCTTCAGCGGCAGCCTCGCCGCGACGCTCGCAACGAAATCGCACGGGCCGGCGGCCAGCAGGTCATCGACGACCTTGGCGGCCGCACGCTGCACATCCTCCTGGAACTTCGCGATCAGCCGCGGGCTGAACGCCCGGGAGACGATCCGGCGCAGCCGGGCGTGCCGGGGGTCGTCCATGTTGATCATCGAGCCGAAGTACTCGTTGAACTCCACCGGCAGGTCGGGGATGCTGGTGGCCCCCTTCGCCGAGGAGAACACCTCTGGCTGCTTGCTCGCCTCCACCACGTCGGCGTACCGGACCAGGGCGTAATAACCCGGACCCGGCTCGGCGAACGGGGTCTCGGGCTCGGCGAAGAACGGGGGCCCCGGCTGCGCCCTGAGCAGGGCGAAAGCCGCCGCCCGTTCGGGCAGCGGCAGGCTCCAGAACTCCGTGTTCGACAGGTCTATCCCGGCAACAGTCATCACCCGGCGCCTTCCGCGAGAACCTGTTCCTACTTCACCACGGCGCACCGTGAAGTGGCTAGGGCCCGCCCGCGCCACGTGTCAGCAGGGCACCGGCCAGGCTACTCCCGGCCTCTTTCGGACTTCTTGAGCCTGACCAGCATCGCCACGATGACAATCAGCAACACGCCTGCTATCAGCCAGTTCATGCCTTGCCTTTCGGTTTTCCGCCAGCTCTTCACGATATGACCTCCGCGTTACAGGAGTGTTACCAAGGCCTAGGCTGGGCGCATGGACACCGAGTCGGCGAGGCTCCGGCGGGCCGGGCGGGTGATCGTCCTGGACCCGGACGACCGCGTGCTGCTGTTCCGGTATGACGACGGGCCACCCAACGGACAGCACTGGTGCACGCCCGGCGGCGGGCTGAACGACGGGGAGGACTACCCGGCGGGAGCCCGGCGGGAGCTGGCCGAGGAGACCGGCTGGACAGACGTCGCGCTGGGCGCGGAGGTGTTCGAGCGGACGCTGACCATGGAGTACACGGACGAGATCGTCCGGCAGCACGAGCGGTTCTTCCTGGCCCGGGTCGCTGGTGCGCGCCGCGGGCTCGGGGAGGTGGCGGCCATGCACGCGTCGGACGGGATCGCCGCGTGGCGCTGGTGGACGCTGGCCGAGATGGATTCGACCGCCGAGACCATCTGGCCTTCGGGGCTCGCCGGCGTGATCAGGGGCGTGCTCGGCCTGCCGGACGCCAGATTAGGCCGATCGTGTGGCCGAGCGGGAAGCATGCCTCGTCGATGTCTATGACACCTCGGTCGTCCGCTCGCTATCGGACGTCGCGGCCATGTTCTGAAGGGTCACAGCGTGGGCGGCAGCCCGAAGGCCGGAAAGAGCTCCGCGTTGAACACCGTGACCTCGGCGATCAGGCCGGCCTCCATGCGCATGACGTCAAGCTTGAACGCGCGGAACTTGGTGTCGCCCGGCCTGCGCAGGTAGCCCGCGGCGGCCGGCATCCGGTTGGCCGCCACGGCCAGGACCCGCCATTCGCCCATCGCGACCGCGCTGGCCATGAGCGGCCTGATGGCGTCCCGCCCGTCGAAGGACACCGGGTGGGGCGGCATGGTGATCCGGAGGTCCCGGCCGGCGAGCGCGACGGCCGCCTCGGCGTCGAGCCGCTCGTGCGCGTCGATGAACTGCTCGAGCAGCGCGCGCTCCGGCGCGCTCGGCTCGCGGACGGGCCACTCCGCGCGGCGCGGCGGCAGGTGGGACTGCATGGTCGCGCGGGCGCGCTGCAGGGCGCTGTTGGCCGCCGCGACGCTGGTGCCCAGGGCCGAGGCGGTGTCGCTGGCCGGCCAGCCCAGGACGTCACGGGCGATCAGCGCGGCGCGCTGCCGGGGCGGCAGGACCTGCAGGGCGGCCAGGAAGGCCAGCGAGATGGTCTCCCGCTGGATGGCGACCGCCTCGGGCTGCTCGTCGGCGGGCGCGGCCGCGTCCAGCAGGACGTCCGGGTACGGCTGGATCCACGGCACCTCGGGATGCGAGCTCATCCCGGTGGCCCGCCGCGAGTTGCGCCGCAGCATGTCGAGGCAGACGTTCGTGGCGATGCGGTACAGCCAGGCGCGGAACTGCGATCCGCCCTCGAACCCCGACCGGCCGCGCCAGGCGTTCAGGAACGTCTCCTGCACGGCGTCCTCGGCCTCGTCGAACGAGGCGAGCATCCGGTAGCAGTGCACGTGCAGCTCACGGCGGTGGCGTTCGGTAAGCGCGGCGAAGGCGGGCTCATCGCCCGCGATCGCCGCGCTGACGATCTCGTCGGTGCTCACCATGTCAGCCTCCCAGGTGCTCACCCGTGAAACGGCGCCAGGCGGCGGAACTCATCGCTATCCGGTCAGCGCACCTCAGTGGCATAGACGACGATGTTGCTCAGGTAGTGGCGGGTGGCGGTGTCGAAGGCCCCGCCGCAGGTGATGAGGCGCAGCTCAGGATCGGGGACCGGGCCGTAGACGTTCTCGGTCGGGAAGCGGTCCTTCAGGTAGGTCTGGACCGACGTCACGCGGAACTCGGCCAGGGTCCCGTCCGCCCGCTTCACGTAGATCTTGTCCCCGGCCGTCAGCTCGGTGAGCCGGAAGAACACCCCGGGGCCGGTGACCGAGTCGATGTGCCCCACGATGATGGACGAGCCGATGGCGCCCGGCCGGGGGCTGCCCGTGTACCAGCCCGCGACCGAGGTCGTGGACGGCACCTGCAGCTCACCGGTGGAGGTCAGGCCCAGCGTGATCAGCTGGGTCTGCACGCCGATCAGCGGAATGGTCAGCGAGACCGGAGCGGCGACCGGCTTCGGCGCCGCCGACTGCGGCGGAGCCACGATCGGGCCGGTCGGCGCGGGCAGCGCCGCCACCCCGGCCGCCACCGGGCGCATGCCTGGGTCCGGGTGCCGCGTCAGCAGCAGGCCGGCTGTCCCGCCGGCGATCACGACCAGGCCGGCCGCGAGCGCGAGCGCCGCGGCCGGCCTGCGGGTCGGCATGCCTAGACCCTGGCGGGAAGCTGACGGTTACGGCGCAGCCTCAGGCCGCCGGTCAGGGCGAGCAGCAAGCCGGCCCCGATGGCCGCCAGCCACGGCACCGGCGAGCCCGGTCCGTGCGGTGCGGTGCCGCCGAAGCCCGTCGAGACGCCGCCCAGCGGCGGCTTGCCGGCGCCGGACGCGTCTTCCAGGTTGACGACCTCCAGACCGCTGGCGCCGTCGAGCACGACCAGGGTGTGGACGGTGCCGGCCGCCAGCGTGACGCTCGAGGTCGCGGTCCCGCCGGATGAGCTAACAGTCACCGTCTCGGTGCCCGGGGATGCGGTCTGGTAAGGGGTCACGCTCGCGAACTTCAGGTCGCTCGCGAGCACGGTGGAACCGAGGCTGACCTTGACCACCTGCTCTTTCAGGGACGCCTGGATCACGCGCACCCGGGCTTGCCCCGGCGGCGTGGTCAGCTCATCGTCCAAGACCTGAAGCCGCAGGCCCGACTCGGGTCCCATCCCGGCCACCGTATACGCGTGACCGGCGGAGATCGTCACGCTGGTGGACAGGACGGGCTGGCTCGTGGCAGGCGCGCCCGCGCCGCGCATGGCCACGCTGTAGTCCCCCGCCTGGACCGACTCGTACGGCGAGACGGTGCCGTAGGCGACGTGGTGGAGGACGATCATCGCATTGGAGTTGCCGAACGAATACAGGTACACGTCGACGGCGGGCGTGTTCGGCGACAGGTGGGCGAGCCTGATCCAGCCCGTGCCCGTCGTGGCCGAGGACGCGTACGCCGTCGCGGCGGCGGGAATGCCCAGCAGCAGGGCCGATGCGGCCAGCAGCATGAGCAGTCGCCTGATTGCTCTCGGAGATTTCACCTTGACCCCTCCCTCTACCCCGGCCGGTGAGTGCTAGGGTCCGGTCAGCCCCATCGGACCCGGGGCGTCATACTGCACGGTGACGACCTGACCGCTAGCGATCCTGGCTTCGTAGTAGTGCGAGGGTTGGTACGTGGTTTGCTGAGCCAGGAACGCGAGCATCGCCGACAGGCCAGCGGATGCCGCGGCGCCGATCTCGGCGCCGCGGAGCGGGATGTCCGAAGTAGTACCTGGTGACGAGTCATCGAAGGCTACCAGCCGTACCGGCATTTCGCCGGCAAGTAGCCCAAGCGTTACAAGCAGGCGGGGATCGACGTCGCCGGCCAGGAGGGCCGACCGGGCCTGGGCGGTGGCCGTGACGTTCTTGTTGCTCAGCAACTGCTGGCCCGCTTCGATGCGGGCGTGCTGCGCGGGGGCGAGGGACGCATCGAAGGCAACGGCCCCGCCCGGCGCGATATAGCGGATGTCGATCTGCTGGGCGCCGGAGCCGAAACTGGCCAGGACCAGCGGCGCGTACACCGCGGCCAGCCGCGGGCCGAACTGGCTGCGCAGCGCCGGGGTGGCCACGATCACCTCCACGCCCAGCGGGTCCGGAGCCGACGGCTCCACCACGGACAGCCTGCTCGCCGAGACATTGGCCGCCTCCAGCGCCTGGCACATCAACGGGTCACAGCCGATGAGCACGCTGGGCAGGATCTGCTGCGCGATCCAGGCCGCGGCCTGGCTGCGGTTCGCGGCGGCTACCTGCAGCGCGGGAGTATTCCGGGCCGGGGAGGCCGTCTTGCTCGCCTGCCGCCCCTGGTGGGTGACGGCCAGCGTCACCAGCGCCCCCACGGCCAGGGCGACCACGGCGCTCAGCACCAGGACCCCGCGCTGGCGGCGGACGGACGGTCGCCGGCTGCCGTTGGTGTGCCGTTGCCACCACAGGCGCCACGTGGTCGCGGCGACAGTCGCCCACGATGGGTCCTGGCTGGCTCCACGTGTGAGCCCGTGCTGCTCGCCCATCTCCGCACCCCCACCACAACCCCGCCAGCTCGCGGGATCGGCTACCACAGCTGTTCGATCATACGCTTGCTGGCGATTTCATCCAATAAAATCACTGATTGTTCGCTATGTCGCGAAGTTCGCGATCATCAGCCGCACGACCACGGTGCACTTTTTCGTCCGATACGGCGATCCGCATAAGGTACGAGCGTGCTTGATTACGACCGCGAGGCGGCGCATTACGACGCCACCCGGGGCGGGGACGCACGAGCTAACGCGGCCGCCGACGCGATCCAGGCGCTGCTGCCGGCGGGGCGCACCGTGCGGATCGCCGACGTCGGATGCGGGACCGGGATCGTTACCGTCCGGCTGCTGCGGCCGGGCCGGCCGGTGGTGGGCATCGACCGGTCGGCGAGGATGGCGGCGGTGGCGGCGGGCCGGCTGCCGGGCCGGGTCGTACTCGGTAATGCCACCCGCCTCCCGCTGGCGAGCGGATCGGCCGACGTGGTGACGATGGTGTGGCTGCTGCACCTGCTTCGTGCGGCGGAGGTGGCCGCGGCGCTCGCGGAGGCGGGCCGTGCGCTGAGGCAGGGCGGCTTGCTGATCACCACGGTCGGCAAGGACGACGCCGTCTTCGGCCCGGCCGATGACGCGGCGGCCATCATGGGGCCGGTCCGGGCCAGGTTCGATCCCGGCCAGACGGACCGGCTGGACCGCCTTCTCGCGGCCGGCGGCCGGCCCGGGCTGACGCTGGCGGCGCAGACCACCTTCGTCGGGATGGGCCAGGGCGTGAGCCCGCGGCGCTGGCGCAAGCGGCTGGCCGGGAACGTGTTTCCGTGGATGGCGGCCGCCGGCCGGGAGCGGGTTGGCGCGCTGGGCGCGGAACTGGCGAGCCTGCCCGACCAGGACCGCCCCCGGCCGGACCCGGTCTATCAGCTCGCCGCGCTGCGCAAGGGCTAGCCGGGCCGGCCGAGGATTTCCGCGGCCTGCTCCCGCATTTCCACCTTGCGTACCTTGCCGGTCACCGTCATCGGGAACTCATCGACGATGTGCACGAACCTGGGGATCTTGTAGTGCGCGAGCTTCCCGGAGCAGAACGACCGCAGATCCTCGGCGGTCAGGGCGGAAACGCCCGGCCGCAGTTGGACCCAGGCCATGAGCTCCTCGCCGTAGACGTCATCCGGGATGCCGATCACCTGGGCGTCCACGATGTCGGGATGGGTGTAGAGGAATTCCTCGATTTCCCGCGGGTAGATGTTCTCGCCGCCGCGGATCACCATGTCCTTGATCCGCCCGGTGATGGCCAGGTACCCGTCGTCGTCCATCACGGCCAGGTCGCCGGTGTGCATCCAGTGCGCGCCGTCGACCGCCTCGGCCGTCTTATCGGGCTGCTCCCAGTAGCCGAGCATCACCGAGTAACCGCGGGTGCACAGCTCGCCGGGCGTGCCCCGCGGCACCGTCACGCCGGTCTTCGGATCGATGACCTTGACCTCCAGGTGCGGCCCGACGCGGCCCACCGTCGCCACGCGGCGGTCCAGCGAATCGTCCGCGCGGGTCTGCGTGGACACCGGCGAGGTCTCGGTCATGCCGTAGCAGATCGACACCTCGCGCATCGACATGCGGGACATGGCCTGCTTCATGACCTCCACCGGGCACGGCGAGCCCGCCATGATGCCGGTGCGCAGGCTGGACAGATCGTAGTCGGCGAACCCGGGCACGGACAGCTCGGCGATGAACATCGTCGGGACCCCGTACAGCGAGGTGCAGCGTTCGGCCTGCACGGCTTCCAGGGTCGCGACCGGGTCGAAGCTGGGCCCCGGGATGACCATGCACGCGCCGTGACTGGTGGCCGCGAGATTGCCCATGACCATGCCGAAGCAATGGTAGAAGGGCACCGGAATGCAGATCCGGTCGGCCTCGGTGTAGTTGCACAGCTCGCCGACGAAGAAGCCGTTGTTGAGAATGTTGTGGTGCGAAAGTGTCGCGCCCTTCGGGAAACCAGTGGTACCGGAGGTGTACTGGATGTTGATGGGGTCATCGGTGTCCAGCTGAATCTGATTAAGCGCCGAACGGTCCAGCCTGCGCCCGCTCTCCAGCAGTGACTGCCATTCCGGGTGGCCGATCACCACGACGTGGGCCAGGCCCGGGCAGCGTGGCCGCACCTCGGCGATCATCGCCACATAGTCGGAGGTCTTGAGCCGCTCGGCCGAGACGAGCATCTTGGCGCCCGACTGATTGAGCACGAACTCGAGCTCGTGGGTGCGGTAGGCCGGGTTGATGTTGACCAGGATCGCGCCGATCTTCGCCGACGCGTACTGCGTGAGGGTCCATTCCGCGCAGTTCGGCGCCCAGATACCGACCCGGTCCCCCTTCCCGATGCCCATTTCCAGCAGCCCGAGGGCCAGGGCGTCGACGTCGGCCGCCAGTTCCGTATAGGTCCATCGCCGCCCAGCCAGCCGGTCGACCAGCGCCTCGCGATCCCCGAACGTCAGGACCGCAGCGTCGAAGTTGCCTCCGATCGTGTCGCCCAGCAGCGGCGTTGCCGATTCTCCCGACGAGTAACTCAGTGCTGCAGACACGGCGCTTACCTCCAAGGCTGGTTTTACCCAGCATTCCAGTCCGAGTCCAAGCATGTCACGGTTTGCCGGCCCGCTTTGTGGTCGAGTTGACATACCAACGACATCTTCACCGCGGATAATGGGTATGGATAAGGGCGGTCCCGGCCATAACCGCCGAGATCGGGGAGGGAAAAATGCAACTCCGGCTGCTTGACGTCCCAGTGGACGGCGGGAAGCTGCGCGTGCTCCAGTGGGGTACCGGCAGGCGGGTGGCGGTCGCCGTACACGGGATCACCGCCTCAGCCATGGCGTGGCAGGCAGTGGCGCGCCAGATGCCGCCGGGCTGGACGCTTGCCGCGCCCGACCTGCGCGGCCGCGGCTCCAGCGCTCACCTGCCCGGCCCTTACGGCCTGGAACGGCACGCCGCCGACGTGACCGCGGTCCTGCGGCATTTCGGCGGCCGGCCCGTCCTGGCCGGGCATTCGATGGGAGCGTACGTCGCGCTGCTCGTCCGTGACGCGCACCCGCGCCTGTCGCGGCGGCTCGTCCTGGTGGACGGAGGCCTGCCGGTGCCGGTGCCAGACGGCGTCGACCCGGAAGCCGCGGTCGAAGCCGCCATCGGCCCGGCGATCGCGCGGCTCCGGCAGACGTTCGCGAGCACCGAGGCTTACCTGGACTTCTGGCGGGCGCATCCGGCGCTGGCCGGGCACTGGAGCGCCGACGTCGAGGCCTACGCCCGCTACGACCTGACCGGTGAGCCGGGCAGCATGCGGTCGCGGGTGACCGAGGCCGTGCTCAGCCCCGACAGCCGCGACGTGCTGGCGGATAAGCGGTTCGCGGACGCGCTCAGCCGGCTGACGCAGCCGACTCCGCTGCTGACCGCCCCGGCCGGGTTCCTCGGCGAGCCGCCGGGCCTGCTCCCGCCCGAACTGGTCGCGGTGTGGGCCGAACGGGTCCCCGTGCTGCGGCCACAGCGGATACCCGACGTGAACCACTACACGATCCTGTTCGACCGGCAGGCTGCCGCCACGGTCGCCCGGGCCATCACCACCGTCGCCGTCTAGCCGTCCAGGTGCCTCGCCGCATGAGGCACCATGGAACCGTGACCCAGTTGGCGGAGGCGAGAACGACCGGATCGTTCGGGGTGCTCCTGGACGTCGTCGCCGCCGGGAACGTGCTGGTGCTGAGCGGAGCTGGCCTGTCCACCGAGTCCGGCATCCCCGACTACCGCGGGCCGACCGGCCTGGCCCGGCGCGCGACACCGATGACCTACCAGACCTTTACCGCAAGCGCCGCAGCTCGGCGCAGGTACTGGGCCCGCAGCCACCTCGGCTGGCGGCACATCGCGCACGCGGCCCCGAACCTCGGCCACCACGCTGTCGCCGAGCTCGGCCGCCGTAGGCTGCTGGCCGGGATCATCACCCAGAACGTCGACGGCCTGCACCAGGCGGCGGGTGCGCCCGGGGTGACCGAACTGCACGGCAGCCTGCACCGGGTCATCTGCCTGTCGTGCGGGCAGCGAACGGCCCGTTCGGACCTGCACCGCCGGCTCGCGACCGCCAATCCGGGCTGGGGAGAGGGATCGGCGGCGTTGATCAATCCCGACGGGGACGCCGTGCTCGCCGACGATGCGGCCGAGTCCTTCCAGGTCGCCGACTGCGTTTCGTGTCATGGAGTGCTCAAGCCGGACGTGGTGTTCTTCGGCGAGAACGTGCCCCGGCCGCGGGTTGAGGCCTGCTACGCGATGGTCGAGCGGGCCAGCTCGCTGGTCGTCCTGGGCTCCTCGCTGACCGTCATGTCGGGCTTCCGGTACGTACGGCACGCGGCGAAGCGGCAGGTCCTGGTCGTGATCGTCAACCAGGGCCCCACCCGCGGTGACGGATACGCGGCCGCGACACTCGACGCTCCGCTGGGCCAGGCGCTCACCGCGCTCGTGGCCGGCCTGGGGCCGACGTGACCGACTTCGACGTCGTGACCGGCGCGTTCAGCTACTCCGGAGCGGTCATCGCCCGGGAGCTGCAGGCGGCGGGGCGCCGGGTCCGGACGCTCACCGGCCATCCCGGCCGCGCGCCGGCCGGCACCGCCATCGAGGTCAGGCCGCTGGACTTCGCCGATCCCGCCGCGCTGACCGAGGCGCTGCGCGGTGCCCGGGTCCTGGTCAACACCTACTGGGTGCGCTTCGCCCACGGGCCGGTCAGCCACGAGACCGCGGTGGCCCAGTCGCGCGTGCTGTTCCAGGCCGCCGCCGAGGCCGGCGTGGGCCGGGTGGTGCACGTGTCGATCACCCATCCCAGCGCCGACTCGCCCTACCCGTACTTCCGCGGTAAGGCCGCGGTCGAGCAGGCCCTCGCCGACCTCAGGTTGCCCCACACCGTGCTGCGGCCCGCCATCCTGTTCGGCGGTGACGGGGTCCTGATCAACAACATCGCCTGGCTCCTCCGCCACCTGCCGGTCTTCGCCGTGGGCGGCACCGGCGAATACCGGATCCGGCCGGTCCACGTCGACGACCTGGCCCGGCTGTGCGTACGGGCCGCGGAGTCCACCGGGACGGAGGTCATCGACGCCGTCGGTCCCGAACGCCCGACCTTCGGCTGGCTGGTCCGCTTCGTGCGGGACGCGGTCGGCAGCCGCAGCCAGGTGATCCGCGTGCCCGGATCGCTCATCCCGCCGGCCGCCCGGCTGCTCGGCCTGGCCCTGCGCGACACGCTGCTCACCGCCGAGGAGTTCCAGGCGATGGCCGACGGCCTGGCCGACACCGACGGCCCGGCGACCGGCGAGATCTCCCTGACCCGGTGGATCACCGACCATAAGGACACCCTGGGCCGCGGCTATGCCAACGAGCTGACCCGCCACTTCCGGTGATTTTCGGCCGAACGGGCCGTGGTGGCACGCGCCTGGTCAGCGCAGGGCGCGGGGGTGGGAGGATGCGTAGACCTCGCGGAGCCGATCCACGGTGATCAGGGTGTAGATCTGGGTCGCCACCGACGCGTGGCCCAGCAGTTCCTGGACGACCCGGATGTCGGCGCCGCCGTCCAGCATGTGGGTGGCGAAGGAGTGCCGCAGCGTGTGCGGGGACACGTCGGTCAGGGCGGCCCGCTCGGCGGCGGCGTGCAGCACGCCCCAGGCGCCCTGCCGGGTCAGGCGCCCGCCGCGCGCGTTCAGGAACACCGCCGGGCTCACCGAGACCCGCCGGGACGCGGCGGCCAGGGCGGGCCTGGCCCGCACCAGGTACGCCTCCAGGGCTCGCACCGCGTAGCTGCCGACCGGCACCACCCGCTGCTTGCCGCCCTTCCCGGCCAGCCGCACCACGGGGTCGGCGTCCAGGTGCAGCTCATCCACGTCGAGGCCGGTGGCCTCGGAGATTCTCGCTCCGGTCCCGTACAGGAACTCCAGCAGGGCCCGGTCCCGCAGCGACCGCGGGTCATCGGGGCCAGGCCCCGACGCGTCCAGGAGGCGTTCCACCTCGGCCAGGGTGATCGCCTTCGGCAGGCGCCGGGGTGGCGTGGGAGGCAATACGTCACGCGCCGGGTCGGTCTCGGCTAGGTGATGCGCGGCCGCGAACGCGTGGAGGCCCCGGACCGCGATCACCGCCCGGGCCGCCGAGCTGACGGCCAGCGCCCCGTGCCCGGCGTCCCCTTCCCGCAGCGAGGCCAGGAATTCGGCCACGTCGGACGGGGTAACGTCGGCGAGGCGGGCCTTGCCACGCCCGGCGAGCGAAGACTCGTACCGGCGCAGGTCCCGGCGGTAGGAGTCGACCGTGTTCCGGGCCAGTCCCCGCTCCACCACGAGGTGCTGCAGATACCCGTCCACCGCTCCGCTCACCGTCTGGCCTGTCGTCAGCCGAGGGCCTCGGCGATCGGGGTGTAGACCAGGCCTTGGGCTTCGGCGACCGGTTCGCAGGTCACGGAGCCGCCGTAGGTGTTCAGGCCCAGGGCGAGGGCCGGGTCGGTGCGGAGGGCGTCGCGCCAGCCCCGGTTCGCGATCTCGACGGTGTAGGGCAGCGTGACGTTGGTCAGCGCGTAGGTGGACGTGTGCGGGACAGCGCCCGGCATGTTCGCCACGCAGTAGAACAGCGTGTCATGCACCTTGTAGGTCGGGTTGGTGTGCGTGGTGGGCCGGGAACCCTCGAAGCAGCCGCCCTGGTCGATCGCGATGTCGACCAGCACCGCTCCGGGCTTCAACCGGGAGATGAGTTCGTCGCTGACCAGCTTGGGGGCCTTGGCGCCCGGGACCAGGACGGCGCCGATGACCAGGTCGGCGTCGATCACGGCGCGCTCGATCTCGTAGGCGTTGGACGCGACGGTCTGGCAGTGCCCCTGGTAGATGGCGTCCGCCTGACGGAGCCGGGCGACGTTCTTGTCCACCAGCAGCACCTCGGCCTGCATGCCGAGGGCAATCGCGGCGGCGTTCATGCCGGAGACGCCCGCCCCCAGCACGACCACCTTGGCCGCGTACACGCCGGATACCCCGCCCATCAGCACCCCGCGGCCACCGCCGTCACGCTGCAGGTGATGCGCCCCCACCTGCGGCGCCATCCGGCCGGCGACTTCGGACATCGGGGCGAGCAGCGGCAGCGACCCGTCGGGCAGCTGGACGGTCTCGTACGCGATCGAGGTGATGCCGGAATCGAGCAACGCGTCGGTGCAGGCTTTGGAGGCGGCCAGGTGCAGGTAGGTAAAGAGCACCTGACCGGAGCGCATGCGGTGGTACTCCTCCTCGATCGGCTCCTTGACCTTGAGGATCAGCTCGCCTTCGGCCCACACGTCATCCGCGGTGGGCAGGATCTTCGCGCCCGCCGTGGTGAAGTCCTCGTCCGGAATCGAGGAGCCATCCCCCGCTCCGGCCTGGATGACCACCTGATGGCCGCCACGGGCCAGTTCGTGCACGCCGGCGGGCGTGATCGCCACCCGGTACTCGTGGTTCTTGATTTCCTTGGGAACTCCGACCTTCATGGTGGTCCCTCCAGACCGGGAGCGTCATTGCTCTTCGGGGGAATCTGCCGGACGAAGTCGGTCATACCCCTCTGACCTGGCAGCATACCCGGCCATGACCGCCAGGACCGCTGGGCCGTTGTGCAGCTCGCCGGCGAAGACCTTGCGTACCGCCTGGTCAAGCGGCAGCCAGTCGAGCAGCAGGTGGGCCTCCTCGGCGTGGGGGACGAAGTGGCGTTCGGCCGCGGGGATGGGCCCGAGGTCACGGGCCAGGAAGATGCGCAGGCGTTCGGTGCTGAAGCCGGGCGAGGAGTAGTAGTCGGCGAGGACCCGCCAGTCCCTGGCCCGGTAGCCGGTCTCCTCCCCCAGCTCGCGTGAGGCGGTGACCCACGGCTCCTCCCCCGGGACATCGCGCAGGCCCGCCGGGATCTCCCAGAGCAGGCGTCCCACCGGGTGACGGTACTGCCTGATCATCAGGATCCGGTCGGCGTCATCCAGGGCGAGCACGGCCACGGCGCCCGGATGAAGCACCACGTCCCGTTCGGCTACATCATTTTCAGGGGTGAGGACCTTATCGACCCGTACGGTGACCAGGCGGCTACGGAGCAGCTCGGCCGACGATACGACCGGCCAGTGCCCGGGCTCGTCCCTGATGTTCACGCGGTGGCCGCGGCGCGGACACCGGCCAGGGCCAGGGATTTGGACCGGGCGAGCGCGGCGGCGATCAGGCCGTCGAACAGTGGATGCGGCCGGGTCGGGCGGGACAGGAATTCCGGGTGTGCCTGCGTGCCCACGAAGAACGGGTGGCTGGGCAGTTCGGCGAACTCCACCAGATGACCGTCCGGGGAGAGCCCGGAGAAGACCAGGCCGGCCTGCTCCAGCGGCGCGCGGTAGGAGTTGTTGACCTCGTACCGGTGCCGGTGCCGCTCCTCGACCAGGGCGCTGCCGTACAACTGCTCCACCCGCGTGCCGGGCTGCAGCGCGGCCGGGTACAGGCCCAGGCGCATGGTGCCGCCCATGTCCCGCTCGCCCGCCACCACGTCTTCCTGGTCCGCCATGGTGGCGATCACCGGGTACGGCGTGTGCGGGTTGAACTCGGCGCTGTCCGCGTCGGCCAGTCCGCCCAGGTCACGGGCCACTTCGATGACCATGCACTGGAGGCCCAGGCACAGGCCCAGGATCGGGATGCCGTGCTCGCGCGCGTACCGGATCGCGCCGATCTTCCCCTCGATGCCGCGGACGCCGAACCCGCCCGGGATCAGCACCCCGTCGACTCCGTCGAGTTCGGCGGCGGCGCCTTCGGGATCCTCGCAGGCGTCGCTGATCACCCAGCGGATGTTCACCTGGGCGTCGTTCGCGAAGCCGCCGGCCTTGAGCGCCTCGGCCGGTGACAGGTACGCGTCGGGCAGGTCGACGTACTTGCCGACCAGCGCGATGGTGAGGCTGTGGGCCGGACGGTGCACCCGGCGCAGCAGGTCGTCCCACTCGCTCCAGTCCACGTCGCGGAACGGCAGGCCCAGCCTGCGCACGACGTAGGCGTCCAGTCCCTCGGCGTGCAACACCTTCGGGATGTCGTAGATGGACGGCGCGTCGGGCGCGGAAACCACGGCCTCCTCGTCCACGTCGCACATCAGGCTGATCTTGCGCTTCAGGCCAGCGTTGATCGGGCGGTCAGAGCGGGCCACGATCGCGTCGGGCTGGATGCCGATGCTCCTCAGGGCCGCCACGCTGTGCTGGGTGGGCTTGGTCTTCAGCTCGCCGGACGGGCCGATGTAGGGCAGCAGGCTGACGTGCAGGAAGAAGCAGCGGTCCCGGCCGATCTCGTGCCTGATCTGGCGGATGGCCTCCAGGAACGGCTGCGACTCGATGTCCCCGACGGTCCCGCCGACCTCGGTGATCACCACGTCGACGTCGTCGCCGCCCATCTGCAGGATGCGCGACTTGATCTCGTTGGTGATGTGCGGGATCACCTGCACGGTGTCGCCGAGGTACGCGCCGCGGCGTTCGTTCGCGATCACCGTGGAGTAGATCTGGCCGGTCGTGACGTTGGCCTCGCCCGCCAGGTTGGTGTCGAGGAAACGCTCGTAGTGGCCGACGTCGAGGTCGGTTTCCGTCCCGTCGTCGGTCACGAACACCTCGCCGTGCTGGAAGGGGTTCATCGTGCCCGGGTCGACGTTCAGGTACGGGTCGAGCTTCTGCATGGTGACCCGCAGGCCTCTGAGCTTGAGCAGGCGGCCCAGGCTGGAGGCGGTCAGCCCCTTGCCGAGGCTGGAGGCGACTCCCCCGGTGACGAAGAGGTGTCTGGTCTGAACCGGCCGTGGATGGAGCGATGATGCGGCCACTATGAGACTCCCGTGGTTTCCGGTATGGCAGTGTCCGGCAGGGCCCCGTTTGTCAGGGCAAGGAAAAGCTGCAGGTCCACGGGCCACCAGGATAACAGTTCGGCGGCGGCCGGCCCGGCATTTGCCTGCCTCCGGGCCACTGCGTCGGCTAGCGCGACATCTTCGGTGTGATGTGCCTCGCCGAATCTGGCCAGCATGACGGCGGACGCGACGGCGACGAAGAACCCTGCCCAGGCCACGGCGGCCAGCCCGGGCCGGGTCTGGTCGCCGAGGAAGACGACCCCGATGACGGCGGGCGGGATCGTCTCGGCCAGCACCACGGCCGCGGTGGCGACCGTGACGCTGCCGCTTTCCAGGGCGGTGGCGTAGAACATGAACGAGATGATGCCGGCCGCGGCGATCGCGTAGGTGGCCGGGTCGCGGGCGAGCTGGAGCGGGGCGAAGCCGTCCAGCACGCGGGCGGCGATGCTGAGCACCCCGAAGCCGAACCCGGCGGTGAGGCCGAGCGCGGTGGTGCGGAACGGCTCGTTGAGCTTGGCCGCGGCCATGCCCACCACGGCCAGGCCGGCTACCGCCACGATCAGGGCGAGCTTGAACACCGCTCCCACCTGGGCGGCGCCCTGGGCGCCGGCCGTGGAGCCGAGCAGGCCCACCCCGGACACCACGCCGATGACCGCGGCCCACTCCCGCCAGGACAGGGTCATGCCGATCAGGCGCGAGGCGACCACCGCGGTCACCGCGAGGTTCGACGCGACAAAAGCCTGCACCACGAACAGCGGAAGCCGCTGCAGGGCTATGAGCTGGGCGAGGAAGCCGAGCGCGTCGAGGCAGATGCTGGCCACGAACCGCCACTGGTGCAGCATGCGCACCACGAGACCAGGGTCGACGCCTCCGGACGTGGCATCCTGCGGGTCCCGGTGGCTGGCCGCGCGGACGGCGATGGCCTGTATCACCGAAGCGACACCGTAAAACACCGCCGCGACGATCGCCGCGATGAGGCTGACCAGCACTTCCGCACCTCCCCCGGCATCTCTGCTAGTCGGCTGCCTTGGTGCTCGGGTCCACCTGAACACGTTCCCGCTGCGCGCCGCCCGTAACACCGCGAGGCCACACTCTTCTGAGCCAACAGTAAGGTGGCGCTCAGCATTCCGGCGGACCCGTGTACTATCATGCCTGGCTCGCCGGGGCTTCGGCGTGGCGGGTGGCGGCGCGGCCGGTCAGCGCAGGGTGGACGCGGGGCGGGCCTCCCAGCTGGACCACAGCGGCCGGTACCCCATCCGGTGCCAGAACGGCGCCGACAGCGGGTTCACCTGCGCGTAGTGCAACAGGGTCAGGTCGATCCCGCGCGCGTCGAGTTCGGAGTGTACCTGCCGGACCAGGCAGGCGCCGATCCCGCCGCTCCGCTCGCCGGGCCGCACGAACATGGTCTGCAGGTACGCCGTCGGCCGGCACGCGCTGGTGGCGGCAGACGCCCAGCCCGGACGGACGGCCGTTCTCCCCGACGCTCAGCAGCGGAGCCATGCAGCCTTCGGGCAGGTCGCTCGGCTCGGGCAGCAGCGGGTCAAGGCTCTGCCAGCGCCGGGCCACCGCCTTGTTGATGTCGTGGACCGCGTCCCGGACCAGCCGGGGCATTCGTCCCGCCTTCGAGGTATCGCGCCATTCTTCGTTCCGGCACGCACTATATCGCCCGGGTTCAGCGCGGGCGTGACGCCGCTTCGGGCCCGGTGAACAGCAGCGGCCGTAGCAGCCGTCCGCCTGCGTCCATCAGCCGCGGCCCAAGGGGGACCGTCCGCAGCCGCGGGTCGAACAGCACGAACGCGTAGCCGAGCCGCCGCGCCAAGATCCCGTCGGTAGCGACCTGGTCCCCGATCACCATCCCGGGCCGGGGGAAACCGAGATACGGCGCGGTCCGCAACGGCTTGCCCGCCGAGGCCAGGTAGACCACCCGCACCCTCGGTTCACCGGGCACCCCCGGTTCACCGGGCACCGCCGAGGGCCGGCGCACCGAGTTGGTGGCAAAGCACACCACTTCTACGGCCGGCAGCACCGCGACCTCGCTGAGTACCCGCGTGACGCCCTCGTCGAGGGCCTCCTGGCCGCCATTCCAGTAGGCCACCAGCGGCTCCACGTCGAAGATCATCGTCCGCGCCGACAGCTCCCCGGCCCGGCACACCACGTCGTCCAGCACGGCCGCCCGGGTGAACGCCGCTCTCACGCCGCCACCCCGGCTCGCTCACGGCGGACACCCGCCAGGTGCCGCAGCCTGGTCCAGTTCAGCGCGGGTTTCGGCGCGGGGATTCCCGGGCGATCCCGCGGCACCCAGACACGGAGCGCGTGCGCCCAGATCGCGCAGAGGACCGGCACCGACATCGAGAGCGCCTCCCCGTCGACGCCGACCGGAATCCGGGTCGCGTCGGCGGTGATCTCGATCTTCTTGGCGGTCAGCACCTTCAGTTCGGGGGCACGCCGGCCGCGGAGCAGCTCGACGGCCTGCCGGGCGCTGCTCACCCGGACGCCGGCCACGCCGAGCAGGCCCCGATCCAGCCGCGCCCGGCGGCCCAGCCCGGCGATGTCCCCGGTCCCGTACGGGTTGTTGGCGACCAGCAGCGCCTGCGGCGCGCTGATCTCCACGCCGTCCGCCCGGGCCAGCAGCCGTGCCCCGCGGTGGCCCTGCAGCAGATCCGGGAGCGTGTTCAGCGTCGTGTTCAGCTTGTCGTCCCGGTAGGCGGGGGTTTCCACGATCTCGGCGTAGGCGCCGAAGGAGGCGTTGTTGACGAACACCTGGCCGTTGATCGTCCCGACGTCGACCAGCAGTTCAACGCCATCGGTCAGGGCCTGCAGGCAGGCCGACGGATCCTCGCGATCCAGACCCAGGTCGAGGGCGAAGTGATTGCGCGTGCCGGCGCTGATCACCACGAACGGCAGGCCATGCTCCGCGGCCACCGCGGCCACCCGGGCCTGCGTGCCGTCGCCCCCGGCGACGCCCAGCAGATCGGCGCCCTTGGCCACCGCCTCGCGAGCCACCTCGGCCACGTCGACGGGCTGGGAGCCGCCGATGAGGAACACCTCGGCGCCGAGATCCTCGGCCTTCCGTTTCAGGTCGAACTTCGCGACCTTCCCGCCGCCCGACCTGGGGTTCATGATCAGGTACGGGTGCCGGGCCTGCGGCCGGGCCGGGCGCTCGGGCATGTGCCAGTCCGGCTGGTCCGCGGCCAGGGCCAGGCGTGCGGTCATGCTCGCGAGCAGCCAGGCCGCGGCCAGTACCGCCGCTACCCACAGCAGATCCCTGAACGCGTACACCACGATGACGGCGACCGGCGCCAGGACGAAGACCGCGAGCGATACCTGGCGCAGCACCCCCCGGCGGGACAAGAAGAAGAACGCGGCGGCCAGGCTGACGGCCGCGCCCGCCAGCCCCACGGCCAGCATCGTGAAGCTCTTCAGCCCGGCGAAGACCCCCACGATGACGACCGCCGCGGCGAGGAGGACGAAGCTGAGGCGCGCGAGCCAGCGCTGGGCGGACGTGGGTTCACCGATCGCCTGGTCCATAGGTCCTATCGTCATGCACTGGCGGTCCTGGCGCTTCACCCGCTCCGGGGGACTTCCGGGTGGTCAGACCCCGGCGGCGTGCATGCCGCGCAGTTCGTGCTTGAGATCGCGGATCTCGTCGCGGATGCGGGCGGCGACTTCGAAATGCAGCTCGGCGGCGGCCGCGTGCATCTGCTCGGTGAGCTCGGTGATCAGCCCCACGAGCTCGCCGCGGGCGGCGCTGCTGGGGGTGCTGGGGTCCGCGTGCTCGGCGGCGCGGACCGCCGCGCGGGCCCGGGACGACAGGCCCGGGACCGGTGCCTTGCCGCGGGACTGCTGCCGGCCGCCGCCGCCGATCAGCTGCTCGGTGTCGGCGTCCTCGCGGACGATCTGGTCCAGGATGTCCGCGATGCGCTTGCGCAGCGGCTGCGGGTCGATGCCGTGCGTTTCGTTGTATTCCTTCTGCTTGTCGCGGCGCCGGTTGGTCTCCTCGATGGCGCGCTGCATGGACGGGGTCACGGTGTCGGCGTACATGATCACCTGGCCGGACACGTTCCGCGCGGCGCGGCCGATGGTCTGGATCAGCGACGTGCCCGAGCGCAGGAAGCCCTCCTTGTCCGCGTCCAGGATGGAGACCAGGGACACCTCCGGCAGGTCGAGGCCCTCGCGGAGCAGGTTGATGCCGACCAGCACGTCGTACTCGCCGATCCGCAGCTCGCGCAGCAGCTCGACCCGGCGCAGCGTGTCGACCTCGCTGTGCAGGTACCGGGCCCGGACCCCGTTCTCGAGCAGGTAGTCGGTCAGGTCCTCGGCCATCCGCTTGGTGAGCGTGGTGACCAGCACCCGCTCGTCGCGCTCGGCCCGCTGCCTGATCTCGTGCAGCAGGTCGTCGATCTGGCCCTTGGTGGGCTTGATGACCACCTCGGGGTCGACCAGGCCGGTCGGCCGGATCACCTGCTCGACCACGTCGCCGCCGACGCGCTGCAGCTCATACGGCCCGGGGGTCGCCGAGAGGTAGATGGTCTGCCCGATCCGGTCGAGGAACTCATCCCAGGTCAGCGGGCGGTTATCGATCGCACTGGGCAGCCGGAAGCCGTGCTCGACCAGCACCCGCTTGCGGGACACGTCGCCCTCGTACATGGCGCCGATCTGCGGGACGGTGACGTGCGACTCGTCGATGACCAGCAGGAAGTCCTCGGGGAAGTAGTCGAGCAGCGTGTTCGGCGGGCTGCCGGCCTCGCGGCCGTCGATGTGCCGCGAGTAGTTCTCGATGCCGGAGCAGCTGCCGACCTGGCGCATCATCTCGATGTCATAGGTGGTGCGCATGCGGAGCCGCTGGGCCTCGAGCAGCTTGCCCTGCTTTTCGAGCTCGGCGAGCCGGTGGGCGAGCTCGGCCTCGATGCCGGCGATCGCGCGCTCCATGCGCTCCGGTCCGGCCACGTAGTGCGAGGCCGGGAAGATGTACAGCTCGGTGTCCTCGCTGATCACCTCGCCGGTGAGCGGGTGCAGCGTCATCAGCCGCTCGATCTCGTCGCCGAACATCTCGATCCGGACGGCGAGCTCCTCGTACATCGGGATGATCTCGATGGTGTCGCCGCGGACCCGGAAGGTGCCGCGGGTGAAGGCCAGATCGTTCCGCGTGTACTGCATGCCGACCAGCTTGCGCAGCAGCGAGTCCCGCTCGATGGTGTCGCCGATCTTGAGCGTGAGCATCCGGTCCACGTACTCCTGCGGGGTGCCGAGGCCGTAGATGCACGACACCGAGGCGACGACGACGGTGTCGCGCCGGGTCAGCAGGGAGTTGGTCGCCGAGTGCCGCAGGCGCTCCACTTCGGAGTTGATCGAGGAATCCTTCTCGATGTAGGTGTCGGTCTGCGGGACGTACGCCTCGGGCTGGTAGTAGTCGTAGTAGGAGACGAAGTACTCGACGGCATTGTTGGGCAGCATCTCGCGCAGCTCGTTGGCGAACTGGGCGGCGAGCGTCTTGTTGGGCAGCATGACCAGCACCGGCCGCTGGAGCCGCTCGGCGATCCAGGCCACGCTGGCGGTCTTGCCGGTCCCGGTCGCGCCGAGCAGCACGATGTCCGTCTCCCCCGCCTGGACGCGCTTGGTGATTTCGGCGATCGCCTGCGGCTGATCGCCCGCCGGAACCATGTCGGTGACGACCTGGAACGGCGCGACGCTACGCTTCAAATCGGTAACCGGGCGCACGGCACTGACCTCCTGCCTCCGAGAGTTCAACTCTAGGCGGGGGGTCTGACATTCCGGAGGCGGCCGGGGCCAGGGGGCGGCGGGGTGGTCAGGGGTCGGGTCCGGGTGGACGCCAGTTATTGCGGGTAACCAAGGTCATCTTCATGACGGATCTATTCAGATATCCCCTTTCTGGTTGGGTATGACATACCAGGCAGACCCCTACGGAGCGGGCGGCTCGCGTGTGAAGCGCTGACCATTGAGTCTTCCATCTGGTTATGACAGTGCCACCAGATCGCGCCCGCTACCAGCAGGGATGCGTCAGACCTGCATAATTGCCACATACCCGCCAGGCCTTTCTTTGTCAGCCCAAATAGTGTCGGTGAATTTAATTACGAAGTCGAAGCCAGTAATCTCCGAGCACCCTCCAACCCAATTTCTGTTAACCTGGCTGGCGGTCCCGGCCGCTGGTCACGAGATTGAAGTTTGAGGCGCCAATGAGACCTCGCACGATCCGGGCTGCCGTGGGCGCTGCGGTCACGCTGGTGGCCGCGTTCGTGGCGCCGACCGCGCTCACGATGCCAGCCGCCGCCGCGGCGGCCGGGACGCTGGCGCAGGCTGCGGGGCCGCACCTCGGCCTGATCGCCGTCCAGCAGACCGTCACGGTCCCCGAGTCCAACGATCGGCCCGTCCTCATCGACCCCGACGTGTGGATCGCGTCCTCCGGCTCCTTTCGGCTGGACGTGCGGCGGGCCGGTTACACCAGCCCGGTTACGGTCACACAGATCATCAGCACACCGCGGGGCGCCGGTCGCCGGGCGCTGCCCGGCTCCCTGCTCGACGGCTGGAACGGCCTCGGGGGCTTCCTCCACTTCACGCTCAGCAATGCGCACGGCCAGGTGGTTGACTCGCAGCTGATCACGTTCTGCCCGGACGACCCCAACTCCGAGCGCGCCACCCCGGCCAGCCCGGCGACCGATCCGTACCCGCAGCAGTGCGGATCGTACGATCCGTTCCCGCTCGGGGAGGTATGGGGACTCCCTGCGGGCTGGGCCGTCGATCCCTTCGGATCCGTCAACGGGGCGCCCGGGCCGGTGACGGGCACGCTCGCCGTCGGCAAGTACCGGGCGACGGTGTCGATTGCCCCGCAATACCGCAGGCTCTTCGGCATCGGCATCGGCATCGGCATCGGCGCCGGCGCCGCGACGGCAACGGTCGCGATCAACGTCGTGGAGGCCAGGAACTGCTCTCCCCCCGGCTGCGGCACGGCGCACCCGAGCGGTCCTGCGTTTCCGCCGCTGCCGTCTGTACGCACGATCGCGCAGCCGCCGCAGGCCGCGCTGCCGCAGCTCACAGCGCTGCCGTCGTGGGGCATCGCCACATCCAGCCGGTCCGGGCATGACTGGCTGACATTCGGCGCCACGATCTGGGTGGGAGGAAACGCGCCGCTGGACGTCGAGGGGTTCCACGTCGCCGGCTCATCATCGATGGCGGCCTACCAGTACTTCTGGCGAGACGGCAAGGTGATAGGCCGGGCGCGGGTCGGCACGATGGGTTTCGACAGCCAGCCTGGGCACCACCACTGGCATTTCGAGCAGTTCGCGCAGTACCAGTTGCTGACCGCGAACCATCGACTGGCCTTGCGAAGCGAGAAGGTCGGGTTCTGCATCGCCCCTACGGACGCGGTCGACATGCTTCTTCCGCACGCCACCTGGCAACCGGCCTACACGGGCCTGGCCGGCCAGTGCGGCCAGCCCGGCGCACTGTGGGTTCAGGAATACCTGCCGGTCGGCTGGGGCGACACCTACGACCAGTCCAAGGCGGGGCAGGCGTTCGACATCACCAGCTTGCCGAACGGCGTCTACTACATCGAGATCATCGCCAACCCGCGGGGCGTGCTCCATGAACTGAGCACGGCCGGCAATGTCTCGCTTCGCAAGATCATTCTCGCCGGAACGAAGGGCCATCGCACGGTCCGCGCGCCGGCGTGGAACGGCATCGACCCCGAGGGCTGAGGTTCCGGTGTGCGGCGGCTACTCCCGTTCCTGATCGGCGGCCTGGTCCGGCCAGACGCCGATGTGGTCGGGCTCCTCCTGCAATTCGACCCGGTTCCGCAGGCCGAGGCGCCTGGTCATCTCGCGCGGGAGCTGAACCCGGCCCGCCCGGTCCAGCGTCGCGTACTCGCGTGCGTGCAGGGTAGTCTGGCCCTGCTCGTCGGTGGCCGCGTGCCGTATCGTCTCGCTGCTCGTCTTGCCGTCCCTGATCGCGATTGTCCGGCGGACCTGCGAAGACACGGCCGGGTCGTGGGTGACCACCAGCACCGTGACACCCAGCTCGGTGTTGGCGGTCTGCAGGGCGGAGAACACGTCCTGGGCGGTGGAGGAGTCCAGCTCGCCGGTGGGCTCGTCGGCCAGCAAGACCTTCGGCTGGTTCGCCAGTGCCGTGGCGATGGCTGCGCGCTGCTGCTCGCCGCCGGACATGCGGTCCGGTGTCCGGTCGGCGCAGTGCGCGATGCCGAGGGTGTCGAGCAGTACACCGGCGCGGCGCAGCCGCTCCCGGCGGCGCAGCGAGCTCAGCCGCATCGGCAGCAGGACGTTCTGCCGGGCGGTCATGTAGGGCAGCAGGTTCCGTGACGTCTGCTGCCAGATGAAGCCGGTGACGCTCCGCCGGTAGGCCAGCCGCTCGTGGGCGGTCATCGCGCTCAGGTCGTGGCCGGCCACCCACACCGACCCCGCCGTCGGCGTGTCCAGCCCGGCGAGGATGTTCATCAGCGTGGACTTGCCGCTGCCCGCCGCGCCGATCAGCGCGGTCAGCTCCCCCTGGGCGATCAGCAGGTCCAGCCCTTGCAGAGCCTGTACTTCGATGCCCTTGCCGGAATAGATCCGGACCAGCCGGTCACAGACGATCA
>Ga0310037_10000516_pt1 | contig 24839 bp, 26 predicted proteins | sample Sb_taG_11_FD_200239 | JGI IMG/M metagenome (GOLD analysis project Ga0310037, IMG submission 200239) | Peat soil microbial communities from Weissenstadt, Germany - Sb_50d_3_AS metaG (v2) (version 2) | ecosystem: Environmental > Terrestrial > Soil > Wetlands > Peat | place: Germany: Weissenstadt... | reverse complement strand
TGGTTCCTCTTCCTGGCCGCAAAGGGCCAAATAGCGGACAAAAGACATACCTCATTGCTTGAGCGTGCAGCACTACATGGTGGCTGAAGCGTGTAAAGGTTTTGTTCCTCTGGTGACTTCCAGACAGAGAGTTGATCGGCCCGATAGAGAGGACCATTATTAGAATTGGAAATGAAGCTCACTCTTCTCAATACCCTCTCCCTGTTTCCTGTTGCACTTGCCCTCTTTCTCATCTCGTTGCTGATTGTGATGGTGACTGCCGTATGGTTTACGCGCAGACTTGAAGCGCTCTGCGAAATGCTTGGCCTCTCGATCGGTATGCTGAGTCTGCTCAGTGCAATTGGGGCCAATATCCCCAATTACGCGGCTTCCTTCGTTGCGATCATTGGTGGTCACACCGACGTTGGCATAGGCATCATCATCGGATCCAGCGTTTACAACTTTGCCATCATCCTCGGTCTCTGCACGCTTGCCTCTCGTGAAGCTCCTGGTATTACGCTCAGTGCTCAAGAAGCGCGGGATGCGCGGAGCATCGCATGGTATACGCTCGCCATCATGCTGAGCATCCTGGTTGTCATCGCACTGCTTTCGGCAACGACGATGGGAGCTGAGATCAGGCTGGCCACTCCGATGCACCTCCTGCTCCTGCTAGCGAACATGATCGTGCTGGGCATACTCAGCGCGCTCATCGTGCATATTCTTAGGCGTTCCCATCCCGCGCCCTCGTCACCGCTTGCCATGCATAGCCATGCCCATCTGGATAGCTCACCATTCGTGCCAGTCTTACGGCTGAGTGGCGAGGTTGTACTCTCGTTAGCGATAGCGCTGATGGGTGTGGTGGTAATGGTGCAATCAGGGCAAACGGTTTCTCTCGATATACATCTGCCCCAGGCCTTTATTGGATTAGTCGTGCTCGCAGTGGCTACGTCTTTGCCCAACACGGTTGTGGCGGTGAGTCTAGCGCGCACAGGTGAGGCGGCAGCATCCGTTGAGGAAGTTTTTAGCAACAACAGCGTCATTATAGCACTTGGAGTGGCCTTGCCGTTGCTCTTCTGGCAAGGGGTCATCTATGACCGCTCCATCCTCTTGCTGGATATGCCGCTCGCGATCGTGCTCACGCTGGCTATGCTTAGAGGTGTGTTCAGAGGTCGCATGAGCCGCCCATTCGGCGTCATGCTGCTGTGCATCTATGTGGCCTGGGTGATAGCGCATCTCTTCGTATAGAGAGAGAAGGCTGCTTTGAGGATGAGCGTTCCGTCATCCTCAGGTAGTAGTATCGCGCATTCACAGGAACCCCAGGTGGAAAAGGCTCTCTCGAAGAACATGGCAACGCTATCCAGCGCGATCCATTCCTCGAGCGCGAGTGATGACAATGGCACTACCCGAAGGTGGCGCAGTGTCATTGCTGCTCAGGGGTGTCGAGCCAGGCATCGAGACGCCTGTACCCCAGAAACACGATGACTATCGTTACGGACAGCGGGAGAACAGTCCCACCGAAGAGAAAGAGGGCAAAGCTGGTCAGTAGCAAGAGCAGCCCTAGTCCCAGGCTGATCAAGCGGATCTTCTCGTTGCGGGGCAGGCACGCTCTGTCTTGTCGTCGTTGATCGGGTTCCTCCAGCAGGTTTCTCGCCTCTTCGGAACGCTTTTGCCGCTTGGTATGGGTGGATGAGCGATGCTCCTTTGCGTTGTTTTCGCCCATAGAAAGCTCCTTCAGTCATCATTCACTATACACAAGCGAACACAAGAGTTCGATGGTGAGACTCATGGAGAACATACCTTCTTAGCGCGCAAACCCGTGTATGGCCTGGGCGATGATGCCGAATGCGATGATGCCCAGCAAAACAACCAGGATGATAAACGCAAGTCGAATGACTTGACGGTAACGGCCGCCAAGCCTGGGTGGATCAGGATGGTAGTCAACAGGTCCCGCCTCTTCCAGGTGACAGAGATCGTAGTGCAGGTCTCTCATCGAGGCGTAACGCTTGTCTGGATCGCGACGAATGGCGCGCATGACGACCGTCGCCAGCGCTGGCGGTAGGGTCGGGTTGCGCTCGAGAATCCCCGGCGGGTCGTGTGAAATGTGTGTGGTAATGAGTGCAAAGCCATCATCTTCCTCAAAGGGGGGCCGTCCGCAAAGCAGCTCATACAGTACCACCCCGACAGCGTAGATATCTGAGCGCACATCACCAGACTCACCCAGCAACCGCTCTGGAGCCATGTAGTCTGGAGTACCGATGGGCGACGAAAAGCCTCGCCAGGCTCTGTTGCGTTCCCCTTCCAGCAGCGCGATGCCAAAGTCGAAAATTTTGACCTCACCGTTTTCCAGCAGCATCATATTTTCTGGTTTAATGTCGCGGTGGATCACCCTGTGCTCGTGTGCATAGGCCAGAGCACTACAGACTTGAATCGGCATGCGCAGCACCTCGCCTGTTGGGAGAATTGCGGCCGCAGCGTTCTTCCACGCATGTATTCGAGAACCAGGTACTCTGCGCTCCTCTGCTCATTCTGGTTCAGGTGTTGCTGGATGTACGGGTGACTCAGGCGTCTACCGATCTCCGCTTCGCGTTTGTATCGCTCGTAGACAGCCGCGCCTCCGATCAAAGCGTCATCGGGAAACTTGAGCACGACCTCTTGCAATGCATGCCAGTCCTGGGCAAGGTAGGCATGGCTCGCACCTCCTCGCCCAAGTGGCCGTATGATCTGGTAGTGATCAATTCTCTTACCCGTCGTATAGATTGTTGGCATACGTCCTCCATGTTCTTTTACAGCTCGCTGTACTCAAGGTGTAAACGGGGCAGTTCATTGTGGTTGATCCCTTGCACCTATCGTCGCACTGTCAGCGTGCAGAAGCCTCTGATTTGTCGAGATACACATCAACACACCGATGGAACAAAGGTACTACTGCTATCGTTCCAAACAAACCAACGAGAGATTCGCTGAAAAGGAAGAGGACTGCGCTCAAGATGATCACGAGAAGCCCAAGGGCAATGAAACCAATCTGATCCTTTCGTTGCGCAGCCACCGATGCTTGTACATGCCTTGACTTCGTTGGTCAGCTTCTTCAACAAGCTCGCTTCCCTCCTCTAGCGTCTTGTTCTTCACAGGCGCAGGATTGGTGCCAGGCTGTTGTGCATCGTGTTCTATCATGTTTCTCTTTCTTCATGAGCCGCTGGTGCAGTGACTGAGGCATACGTATCGTGAGGCATATCTTTTTCCTTTATGTAAGCCCACCTAACTGTGCCAGGTTGGGTGGTAATGGCTCATCTTGTATCCAGGCTCGTAGCGTCTTTGTGAACAAGTCGGGGGCCACCAGGTTCCAAAAATGGCCGACACCTGGAACCAGCACGCCTCGTGCGCAGTGGAGCGATCTCCTCATTTCGTAGGCATCCTGTTTGATCACAAAGGCTTCCTCCTGCCCCACCGCGATCAGTATCGGAACATGCATCTCCCGAGGGAGTTTGATCTTCTTCATTTCCTGGCTCACGTGTACGAGAGCTTCCGGCTTGACCTTGCGCATGTCAGCAAGGAGCAGGTTGTGATACGCTTGTGGGATGTGATACTGCTGCAGGAGATACTCAACCAGTCGCTCACGGCTCAACAGATGCAAGGCCTGCTCATCGAGCCTATTTAAGGTGTCCAGAAAGGGGGGCAAGTGGGTTGTAGTCCCACTGATCAGCAGATGGTCCAGTACCTGTGGTTCGTCACGTAGCATCTGTAGGGCGACCGCACCGCCAATCGACAGGCCCACTACGTGAACAGACCCGTCTGGTACTCTTTCGCGAATGATAGCAATAACACGTTGACTGGCATCTTTCAGGGTAAACGGACCGATAGCAGCGCTGTTTCCACATTCAGGCAGATCAGGAGCCAGACAATGATACAAGTCAGAGAGACCCTCAAACTGCGGCTGCCACATGGTGTGACTCAGCCCAAGGCCATGTAAAAAGAGCACGGTGGGGGCATCCCTTGGTCCCGCTTCACGGACGTACAGCGACATGTTGTCTCTCCTCTCTCTCTTCTCCGGTCGTATCCATGTTGAGCCTCAGCCCATCTCGCATGTGGCAGACAGCCCTCTGTTTACACACATCAAGCGTTGCATTGTGCTGTCATACACGTTCACATGGACCTTAATCATTGAGATACCATACTTCTCCGTGCATGTCCCGCCGGCAGAGGACACCCGCATGTGCCAGGTGCTCTAAGGCACGCGCCGCCGCTCTCCTCTCCTTTCGCCCCACGGTATGCGTCTGATGCGGGAGAAAGCGCCCGGCCACCCCTTGCGTGGTGAAGGAGGCGAGCGTATGAGATTGGTCGTGCAGCGATTGCAGAATGGCAGCTTCATACCAGGCGACCAGATCCCTCGGGTGCCGGGATCGCGGCAGCGTCACCACCAGAACAGGACACGGTGCGAGTTTCAGTACGCGGCGCGAGGTGCTGCCAAAAAGCCACCGACGGAACCGCTGTCCCGGGGAGTTACTCCGACTTCCGATGACGATACAATCAATGTGTCGCTTGCTTGCCACGGCCGCCAGTTCATCGGCCGGGATTCCCGCGCGGATGAGCATTTTGATCTGCGGTGGACTCATCCCGTCGTGTTGCAGAGCGGAATGCACTTCCCGTAGCGTCTCCTCCGCTTGTGTCTGCTGCTCGCGCGTCGGTGACAGGGGATACGGAGTGGATATGACGGTGAGCACCAGGAGGTGCAGGTGCTCACCGTAGGGTGCAAAGAAGGTGCCGACCGTGTGCAATGCGTACTGCGTTGCCGGTGTGAGAGGCGTATCAACTCCCACGAGCAGGTGCCTTTCTGTGGCCTGTCCGGGTCCGTGGATCTGCTCATGCTCGTTGAAATGGAGCATGTCCTCTTCACCATCCTTTCTGCTCTTCGCCGCTGTGAGGCACGAGATGAATGGTCTCATTCCTTGCCTCTAGCGCCATGAGCAGGGTTAGCACTGATGCACGTTCTGACTGGGGCCGTCCAGCGCCAGGTTCAGAGCGAGCACGTTGACGTAGGGCTCGCCGAAGATGCCCAGGAAGCGGCCTGACTCGTTGGACGTGACCAGATTAGTGACTGCCTGCTGGCTCATCCCGCGTGCCGCTGCCACGATCGGCACCTGGTACATGGCCCCGGCAATTGTGATGTCCGGGTCCAGTCCAGAGCCAGAGGCCGTCACGAGATCAACAGGCACAGAACCGGAAGGTACCGGCAGATTCTCTTTCTTGAATTCTGCCTGCCAGGCCGCGACGCGGCTCTGCACATCCTGCTTGAGCGTCGCGTTGGTCGGTCCCAGATTCGAGGCTGTCGAGTTGTCAGCTGCGTACGGCTCGGGCGTCCCGGTCGATGGATTGACGGTCACCGAGGGTCGTCCGTGGAAGTACTTCAGTTGTGTCCAGTACTGCCCGATCTGCTCGGAGCCGACCACCTGCCCCTGGGCATTGCACACCATGCTGCCGTTGGCCGCATGGTGAAAGAATACCTGGGCCAGGACCGTCACCACACCAGGATACAGGAAGCCGGTCACGATGGTGAGGATCACAAGTAACACCACCGCCGGACGTAGGTACTTCGTCAAAAATGTGTTCATCTTATTCTTTCTTCTACAACCAGGGTGGCGTCACCACGTGATGGGTAACGCTCACCCGTTCTCTTGTTCATCCACTTCTTTATAGCGTCAGGTGCAGCACCTGCAAGACCAGGTCGATCAGCTTAATGCCAATGAACGGGGCGATGATGCCACCGACGCCATAAATCAAGAGGTTGCGGCGCAAGAGCGCATCCGCCCCGATCGGGCGAAATTTGACGCCTCGCAGCGCCAGCGGGATCAGCGCGACGATGATCAGCGCGTTGAAGATCACCGCCGAGAGTACCGCGCTGTGGGGCGTGGATAGCTGCATGACGTTGAGCGCGTTCAACTGCGGATACGTCACAGCAAAGGCCGCCGGGATGATCGCGAAGTACTTGGCTACGTCGTTGGCGATACTGAATGTCGTCAGTGAACCGCGCGTGATCAAAAGTTGCTTGCCCACCTCAACCACCTCGATCAACTTGGTCGGGTTGGAATCGAGGTCAACCATGTTGGCTGCCTCTTTGGCCGCCTGCGTGCCCGTGTTCATGGCCACACCCACGTCTGCCTGCGCAAGCGCAGGCGCATCGTTGGTACCATCACCCGTCATCGCCACCATGCGCCCGCCCCTCTGTTGCTCTTTGATCAGCTTCATCTTGGTCTCAGGCGTGGCCTGAGCCAGGAAGTCATCCACTCCAGCTTCTTTGGCGATGGCTGCAGCGGTGAGAGGATTATCACCCGTGATCATGACGGTGCGGATGCCCATTTTGCGCATCTCGTCGAAGCGCGCACGCATGCCGCCCTTGACGATATCCTTGAGTTCGATCACGCCCAGCACGCGCGCCTGTTCGGCCACACCGTCTGAGCCGGCTTCCGTCTCCGCCACCACGAGCGGCGTGCTGCCTGCGCTGGCGATGCCATTCACCAGCACTTTCAACTCGTCGCTCGTTACCCCACCATGTTCAGCCACGTAGGCGGCTACGGCATCAGAGGCCCCCTTGCGAATGGTGTGCGCTGGCGCCATGCCAAATGCCTCGTGTGTCCCATTCAGATCCACCCCACTCATGCGCGTCATAGCCGAGAAAGGTATGAAGGTCGCCGTATCCGCTTCCTGGTCGGTAAGGCCGTAGTGCTCCTTGGCCAGGGTCACGATCGAGCGTCCCTCAGGGGTCTCGTCTGGTAAGCTCGAGAGCAGGGCTGCACGGGCCAGATCCCGCTCCTCTACGTCATGCAGCGGCACGAAACGTGTGGCCTGGCGATTACCCAACGTGATGGTGCCGGTCTTGTCTAAGAGCAAAACATCCACGTCACCCGCAGCCTCGACCGCCCGCCCGCTCATGGCCAGCACGTTGCGCTGCACCATGCGGTCCATGCCCGCGATGCCAATGGCCGAGAGCAACCCACCGATGGTGGTCGGGATCAGGCACACTAAGAGCGCGATCAGCGTTGTCACTGAGACGGGGTTGCCCGAGTAAATCGCAAAGGGTTCGAGGGAGACCACCACCAGGACAAAGATGATGGTGAGACTGGCGATCAGGATATTGAGCGCGATCTCGTTAGGAGTTCTTTGGCGCTTCGCGCCCTCGACCAGGGCGATCATGCGGTCCAGGAAGGTCTCGCCAGGGTTGGCGCTGATCTGCACCACGACCCAGTCGGAGAGTACACGCGTGCCACCCGTCACGGCGCTGCGGTCACCGCCGCTCTCGCGAATGACAGGTGCCGACTCGCCCGTAATGGCTGACTCGTCGACTGAGGCCACGCCCTCCACCACGTCGCCATCACCGGGGATGACGTCCCCGGCTTCGACCAGCACCAGGTCGCCTTTGCGCAACTCCGGTGCTGCCACCTCTTGCACAGCGCCCAAGCGGTCAGCGCTTGCCAACCGCCTGGCCATAGTGGTCGTGCGCGCACGGCGCAGGGTGTCTGCCTGCGCTTTACCGCGTCCCTCGGCCATGGCCTCGGCGAAGTTGGCGAAGACCACCGTGAACCAGAGCCAGATGGCCACCGCCGCCACGAAGATCGTCTCGTACGTCAACACACTGCGCGTGAAACTCCCACTCGGCGTGGCAAAGAGCAGGCGCACGAATTCAAGAGTCGTAATCACGCTGCCGATCTCCACCACGAACATCACTGGGTTCTTGACCTGCACGCGCGGATCGAGTTTCTTGAACGACGCAGGGATGGCACCGCGGATGATCTTGGGGTCCCAGATCGAAATGGCCCCCTTGCGGCGCGTCTTCCACTGTTTGACTTCTAACTCATCAGTTTTCATATCGGTTTGCATCTTAGAACACCTTCCCTGCATGCATAAACAGCTGTTCGACGATCGGCCCCAGCGAGTAGGCCGGGAAGTAGGTCAACGCGCCCACAATCAGGATCACGCCAACCAACATACCAACGAACAATGGTCCATGGGTCGGGAGCGTCCCTCGCCCGGCTGGCACAATCTTCTTCTGCACCAGCGAGCCACCGATTGCCAGAACGGGGATCAGGAAAGCGAAGCGCCCAAGCAGCATCGCGAATGCTCCTGTCCAGTTATAGTAGGGCGTGTTGCCAGCGATGCCAGCAAAGGCCGAGCCGTTATTACCGTTACTTGACGTGTAGAGGTAGAGGATCTCCGAAAGACCATGCGGCCCCGGGTTGAGAATGGACGAGACGCCTGCGGAGATCACACTGGCCGCTGCCGAGAAACCCAGAATCACGGCGGGCCCGATCAAAAGGGCCAGGGCCGCCATCATCATCTCCTTGCGTTCGATCTTCTTGCCCAGGTACTCGGGTGTCCTGCCCACCATCAGACCGGCGATGAAGACCGCGATGATGGCGAACATCAGCATGCCGTAGAGTCCGGAGCCAACTCCTCCAAAGGCGATCTCGCCCAAGGCGATATCGGCGAGCGGGATCATGCCCCCGATCGGCGTGTAGCTATCGTGGAAACTGTTGACCGACCCATTCGAGGTGAGCGTCGTATCCACGGCCCACAGCGCCGAGTCAGTGATGCCGAAGCGCACTTCCTTCCCCTCCATATTGCCGCCCGCCTGTGTATCACTTACGACCTGGTTGGCGCCGACGCTGGTCAAGATGGGGTTGCCGGTCTGCTCCGCTGGCAGTGCCACCGCGATGGCGATGACGAAGATGATAGCCGAGGCTGCCCACAGCACCCAGCCCTGCTTGGTGTTGCCCACCATCTTGCCGAACATATAGAACAAACCAGCCGGGATAATGATGATGGCCAACAGCTCGATCAAATCCGTGAGCGCGTTGGGGTTCTCAAAGGGGTGGGCCGAGTTGACGTTGAAGAAGCCGCCGCCGTTGGTCCCCAGCTGCTTGATAAACTCCTGCGAGGCCACCGGCCCCTGCGCGATGGTCTGCGTCTGTCCATTGAGCGTATGCACAATGGTGTAGGGGTTGAAGTTCTGGATCACTCCCTGCGAGACGAGCACGAGTGCCCCCACCACGCAGATAGGCAGCAGGAGGTAGAGCGTGCAGCGGGTCAGATCGACCCAGAAGTTGCCCAGGTGTTGCGCGCTGCGGCGCGAGAGCCCGCGCACCAGTGCCACCGCCAGCGCGATGCCCGTGGCGGCGGAGACGAAGTTGTGAAAGGCCAGGCCCGCCATCTGCGTCAGGTAGGTCATGGTGGCCTCGCCGGCGTAGTTCTGCCAGTTCGTATTCGTTGTGAAACTGGCCGCGGTGTTGAACGCGAGCTGCGGCTCGACATTGGGCATGCCCTGCGGGTTGAAGAAAGAGCCCTGCCACTGCTGGGTGCGCTCGAAGAGGTACAGCAGCAGCATGCCGGCCACGCTGAAAACCAGCATGGAGATGACGTAGCCGGTCCACTTCTGTTCTTCCTCGGGATTGACGCCACTGATTCGATAAAACAAGCGCTCAACCGGCCCAAAAACGGGGGTGAGCCAGGTGCGTCTTCCGGAGAAGATAGCGGTCATATAGAGACCTATCGGCTTTGTCAGCAGCAGCACGATAGCCAGAAAAATGAGCACCTGCAAGGCTCCATTCAATGTGATAGACATAGGTTTACCTCATGTATGTACTCATGAAACAACGTTAAAATTTCTCGGGTGCCAGAAGCGCAATGACAAGATAGATGAGCACGCCCAATGTGACGATGCCCACCAGAATATACTCAAGCCCTGAATTCACGGCATCCCTCCTTTTCTACAAGCGCTCGCAGCCCTCGGTGAAGCCGATAAACGCTACGAACATGACAATGGTCACCAGCACGATAATGACATCAAGCATACAAATCCTCCTTATTGGGTAAGGTATGACGAGAATCTTCGGCGTTTTCCTGCCCGGTCGCGGCGCCAGCGGCCCGGCGCTGCGCGGCCTCCGCGGCCAGCCGCAGGACTGAGTCCAGCGGGAACGGCTTGGGGAGATACGCGAGCGGGCGAAATTCCAGCAGGCGGCGCGGGCTGACCCGTACCGCCGAAAGTACGACGACGGGCAACTGTCCTGCGTTCCCATGCATCTGTACAGGAGCAAGCCATCCCTCCTTTTGCGCGGCCCGCAGCACTTCCCAGCCAGTCTGATCGGGCAGGCAGATGTCCAGGAGGACGAGGTCAAACGAGACGGCTTGCAACTGAGCCAGCGCAGTATGAGCGTCTGCTGCAACGCGCACGTCGTGCCCCCGTGCTTGGAGATTGCGCAGGAACAGTTCGCGCAACACGTCGTCATCTTCTACAAGTAACAGATGTGCACCAGTCATGTCGTTCGCCTCCTTGTCTCTCAGCATGCTCCGTTGGTGCTGCTCCGTCCTGATCCACAGGGGTTCCTCCACGGTTGGTGCCTCCTTCTCCCGCGCCTGCCCGGCTGCGTCCTGCTGTCCGAGCAGGCCACGCCACCAAGCGAAAAACCTGGCCGAAAGGCTCAGTGCCGGCGTCATTCCCTCTGGCGCTGACAGGCGCATGAGCACGAGCGCTGCGGGCGGTTTGATGAGCAAGTGCTTCACCTCTTCGTCCCGCAGCAAGCCGCTGTGCTCTCCTCCGGTCACCAGCACGATCCCATCACAGCGCCTTTCATACACGAGCGTCGTCAGACTCTGCTGCACGTCCGCGGTGAAGGCCTCGTAGCGTTCCAGAGGCACCTCGAAGCGCTCAGCTTTGTGTCGCACAGCCTCGAGGAAGTCCTGCGATTGCTGGAAATGCTCAAGACGCGCTCCCTTTGGCGGGGCGGAGATGAGCGAGACAGCCACCAGCATGGCCCCGGCGCTTTCCGCCATGCGCACCACGCACTCGATGGCGCGCATATCCACTGCGTGCGAAAAGGGCAGCAACCAGCGAGGTGTCTTCATCTCATCCTGCCTCCGCACGTCATGCATGGGCTGATGTACAGTGTCAAACATGATGTTTCCCCTTCTTCTTTCTCGTAGATCCTTCAATCAATCGATGCAGGCTCTCGACTGCCGTGTGGTCACGTCCCTCTGGCTTGCTTGCACACAAAAAAGCACCGGGATCGATCAAGCCTCAAGTGCCCTTGTGCAGCCTCATGTGGTGGTGCGCTACACAAGGGCACCTTTACCTGACCAGGTTTCCCGGTGCTCCACTATATATGTAGATGTTGGCGTGCGCTGCACGCCAAAAAGCACCGGGATCGGTCAGGCTTATGGTGCCCTTGTCCAGCGCCACCTTGGCGCACTGCACAAGAGTACCTTACCGACCAGGCTTCCCGGTGCTCCTCTGTGTGTATATATTGAATTATGGTGGTATTATAACATGATTATTCCGCTATGGCAAGGAGTAATACAACATTTCTGAATACTTTGATACATTTTTTATAGAATTTGCCATTTTCCAGAGCTTTTCTTGAGAGCATGCGTAGTCAGAGGTGTGGTCAAGAACAGTGATGGTGGCATGATGCTAGGAGTGAGGCAGGACGAAGATCACTGGAAAAATCCGTGCTTCATTCAGGTCGGGATCAGAAAGTACAGAGCAACCGAGCAGAGTCTGCTGCAAAGCGGCCAAGTTTGGCCTGACCTTGCTTGCGCGTCGTTGAGACATAGCCACGAATACGCGGTCACGGCAGTGTTTCCTCCCATGTTCCCGGCCCACCAAAAGGAGAAAGATGCACGTCTCTGGGCATTTTCAGAGTGCGATTGCTTCTGGTAGACCTTTTGAGTCGCTTAACTAGCAGCAAGAAGAGGGGTATGCGAGAAAACGAAGGAGCTGCACGAGCGTCTTGAACCATTGCTCTACTGTAATGCATCTGTCATTTCATGCATGGATTACTTCCTGGTTCGCGGGGAACATGGGAAGGGAAAATGTCGTGACCCCTAGTGCTCGCTGATGGGTAGGATGCTCTTTTCAATTGCAACTGGGCCAGTCTCCTCACCACATGCACTATGTCCGATAGGCTGTCGTGCAGAAGGCACTGATTGATTGCGCTGATAACAATGTTCCTTCAAATCTGTCCCAGGTCCTGGGCATACTCTTTCACTTCACACAGTGCCATTACTCTGGCCAGGGATTCCCATGGTCATCACAGTTATGTTCAATCATCCAGCGCACGTGACGTTCTGCATAACTCATCTGTTCCTCTTCGAGATGATGTTGAATCCGTTTCAGCCAGCGTTGTACTTGAAAACGACTGCTGAAGAGAGACGTGTTTCCCTCGAAGATTACCACATATCCATGATGGTCGTTTCCATCTGTGGAAGTATCGTCCTCATGGAGCGTCGCTCCCAGCACGGTCAATTGGCGCAATGTCTTGTGCCATCGGCTTTCTGCCCGTTGAGAAGCAGCAGCTCGTCGGCGTGACCGTTCCTGCTGCTTAGTACGAGCGAGTGCCAGTCGACTCTGTGCCCGTTGCTGACGCTTCTTTTTCGCTTGTGCGCTCATCTCTTTTTTAACTCTGCTTCTTGCATGGTTCTGCTGTGCATTGTACCCTAACAGGGATATGTCGTAAACCTCTTATCCAGCTCAAAAGAGAACCTCAGCAATCGAAACTCTATTGCCATCAAACGAGCACCTTGAGATACTTCCCAGATGTACTAGTCGAGTCTCAGGTTGAGTGCCAGCACAGATAATAAAGACAATCGGGAGTGAAAGAGGTTGCTGCTCTTATGATGGCTCCAGTGGTGAAGAGCAATCTGAAAAGAGATGTGGGCCGATGAAAAAATTGAAGGAGTACTCACGACGTTGCCCTACGTGTCTTGCGTGTTGGGTATGGTGAGGTCACCTTCATGTTCCTTGCTTTCCTTTTGTGTTTCTCCCAAGCTCCCTTCTCGTCAATGCGATTGCCCTACTTCACGCTCTAATACCTCCTGAATCGCCTTGAGCAGTTCACTGATTTCAAGGGGCTTGTGTAGGCCAACCAAAGAGCGTTTTTCCAGTTCACGTTTCGGTAAACGTGCACTTAGGATAATGGCCGGGGTATCTTGGAATGCTTTCACGGCATGTAGCTGGTCATAGAGTTCGATGCCGTCCATTCCTGGCAAATGGTAATCCAGGACAAACAGGTCTGGTTTCACCTCGTGCGTGACTTTCAACGCCTCAAAGGCATCTGAGACAACCAGTGGTGTATACGGCGTCTCTTCCGAAAGAGCCCGCTCGAGAAACTCACCGATGTGAGCATCGTCTTCTACGATGAGAATCGTTTTGACGGTGCCAAGATCGCTTCCTACCTGTTGCTCTTGTTCTTGCGACATCGCCATCCTCCAACGCATGTGGAAATACGTATACTACCTCAACAGTATCACGTGTAAGATGAGAGAGCAGTTTCACTCTGTTCTCCCTGCTTTTGCAGCTAGAAGTTCATGGCTTGGCGTGCGCAACAGCGAGCACGAGTAGTGTGGCCTTTGTGTAGCGGCTGTGCCGTTTTGAGCAGGGAAAGGCACGTTCCCATGACAAGTGCACCGGTCTCTCCTGTCACTCTCGCTTCAGTCCCTCGAATGTATACCCAAAGAGGGGAGCAATGAGGCATATCCCCGCGAGCGCTGCAAAGATCGGGATGAGCCCGATGACTGCCACCACAAACCCGGCTGTACCCTGAATGATGAGGATCCCTAGCCCTATCACTACCAACCCCAAATCGACCCGCAGCATTTTGCCATCAGTGCTCAGCAGAAAGAGGATGACCGAATCCGTCAGAGACATATCTCCTCCCGTTCTTGATGAAAGTTTGTAGTTGTAACAACAAAGCGTTCTTGTACGCTCGTGTGTGCCTCCACAGATCACAGGGAGGTCTCAGAATTCTATGCAGACGTCACAGGTACGTCTCATTGCTCCAGAGCTGCTTTCTCGCTGACCGCTGAAGTAGGACGGAAGGCGACAACAATTCCCAGGTGGGCCAGGGCACGGAAATCCTCTTCGCTCCCATCCAGACGGTACCCCATCATGCGAGGAAGGACACGCATTGCGAGAGGATTCCGTTTGGCATACGCCAGGATAGCTCGCTCGGCTTCTTCAGACCCAAGACGTACAGCACAAGCATGCACGTGCCGATGGCCCACCGTGATGATCACTTCAGGCGTCTTCTCCACATTGCGCAGCCAATCGGCCTTGTCACCCCAGCCAGATAACACGTAGTACGCGTCGCTGGCTGTCTCGTGCTGCAGCACCTCCAAGATGGTCTGGCGAGGTACCCCACTGCTGCGACCAGTATGGGTGAGCAGCAGAAAGCGTTCCCCCACCATCCAGCCCAGATGCATGCGGAACAGCCAGATCGGGAGGCGCATCATCAGGCGCGTCAATCCGTGTGGCGGTTGTACTTCTTTGATCTTTGTTGGCATTCTTCCTCCTTCACAAAGCAGGTGCTTGTTTCCAGATGCACGTTGTTTCATTGATCGATGACTGATGAGTGAGAGACGCTCTCCCAGAGTATTGGCCTCTATCTCAGCTACCTACACGGTTCCTCATTGATAGAACGCATCTCCCCTTTGACTTCATAGCGAACGAGCACGCCGGAACTCACCAGGTGCTCCAGAGCAATCGTCGCAGCGTCGAGCTCCTTGCACCCCACAACGTTGCTCACCACAGGAGGAAACACATGGGCCACCTCACACGGCGTAAGGATGGTGAAGGAATCAGCATGCTCACGCAACGAGCGCGCGATGGCTTGCTCATACCAGGCAACAAGATCGCTGCACCGGTTGAGTTGTGGGTACTCCCCGATCTTGACTGGGCAGGTGCATGGTGTGCATGGTGTGCATGGCGCTGCAACTACCATGTGTGGTCCAAATAGATCCATCCATGGATAGTTCACAATACATTTCCTTCCGTCATTACCCGCGAGATCTCCCTAGTCGAGCGCGACTGGTTCGGGTTGCTCCACTTTATCTGCCAGGTAGGTGCGTAGGAGCTCTTCTCCACTCGGGCTCACCAGAAATGTCACGACATCACCTGCCTCGATGACGGTGCCACCTCGCGGGAAGAGCAGCTCGTTCTGGCGACGGATCGAGACGACCAGGCACTGCTGCGGGAGCTTTGCATCCCGCAGGGGACGACCAGCGAGCCGCATTCCGGGCTCAACGATGGCTTCGACCATGACCGTTCCCTCCACCATGCCGCGCATGCGCCGCGAGCCTTTAGCCAGCGCCTCGCGATAGACACGCGTGATGTCCAGGGCTGAGACACGTCCCACGACCTGCCTGCCCCCCGTTGCCGCGTCCGACTCCACCACGGGCATCCAACCGATGCCGTGGCTGGTCAGTTGTTCCAGCGCGACATCGAGCGTCTCGTCAGGTTGCACCACCAGCACCTCGCGATTCATCACCTCCTCGACGTTGTGCTGACCCCGCTCAGCAAGGGGCATGCGCTCGATATCGGCGAGCGTGAGCACTCCCTGGAGGTTGCCATGACCATCAAGGACCGGTGCCCCACTGATCGTTCGTTCGGCGAGCAGTGCCTCTGCTTCAGCTACGGTGTGTTGGGGCGTGAAGTGCAGTGCGAATGGAGTCATCGCCTGCCGAACTGCCAGCGTCGAGAGCAGCGGGAACGAGAACTGAAGCCGGTGCGCAGGCGAGTCGGCGCGCGTGTCGACCTGGCTGGTGTAGATCGTCTTCTCCCCAACGATGATGACGGAGATGCCTACCGCAAGCATCGCGGGCGCGAGCATGGACAGGTTGCCCGTCATCTCCGCCACCATGAGCATGACTGCCAGCGGCGCATGGGCAATACCTCCGAAGAGCGCCATCATGCCGACGATCACGAATGGGGCTGGGGTATCGGGAACGCCCGGCAGCACATGGTAGCACAGCCGCCAGACGATCGCTCCCACCATGGCCCCGATGACCATGCCGGGTCCAAAGATGCCACCAGAGCCACCCGAGCCGATGGAGAACCCGGTGGTCACAATCTTGGCAAACGGCAGCAGCAGGACCACCCAGAGCGGGATCGAGAGGAGTGCAGGACTCATACTCACCTGCACCCAGCCATAGCCCATACCCAGCGCCTCCGGTAGCACCAGGCCAATCAGACCCACGAACAATCCCCCGATGGCAGGTTTGAGCCACCTGGGTAGGGGCAGCTGGTGGAACCTATGGGTGATACCATAGAAGCCCCGAGCGTACAGCAGCCCGATCAGGCCACACAAGAGCCCGATCAGGACATAATAGAGCAACTGGGCGGGAGAGGTGAAAGCCAGGCTCCCAGACGTTGCGAAAATGGGGTTCCAACCGAACCAGGACCCGTACACGCTGGAGCCGATGATGGAGGCGATGAGCGCAGGAATGAGCGCTTCGACCTCCAGGTCATGCTTGTACAAAATCTCGGCAGCGAGCACCGCACCACCCAGGGGGGCACGGAAGATGGAACCGATGCCCGCGCCGATACCGGTGGCGATCGCGATACGCCGATCCTGGGTGTCCAGGTGCAACAGGTTTCCTAGAATGGAACCAAAGCCCGCACTGATCTGTGCTGAAGGACCCTCGCGCCCCGCTGAGCCGCCGGAGCCAATGGTGATGGCGGAAGCCACCAGCTTGACCAGCGGAATGCGCGCGCGAATGGGCTTACCCTGATGAAAGGCTGCGATCGCCGCATCGGTGCCGTGCCCTTCGGCTTCTGGCGCCAGAGAGAACACAATGATGCCAGCGAGTAACCCGCCTGTGGTGGTAATCACGGGCAGGAGCCACGGTCGGGCCGCTGACCACAGCGACATCACACCCATCGATCCCTCACCGGCCGGGTCAGGGGGCAGATAGCCAACGAGCCTTCCCAGGAAGAACTGCGTTGCCAGTTTGATCGCCAGAGTAAACACGATCGCCCCGACCCCTGCTACAAGCCCGATCAGCGTACTGATGAACAACCATTTGAGCAAGTAGCGCGGGGTCTCGAAGTGCCCTCCAACCCGACGCAGATGAAAAAGGCGTTGTAGATATGTTCTAAAAGTAGCAGACTTCATCAGTCATCCTCCCTGTACTTCACCCCGCACACCTACATGGGTGGGCAATCACTCAAAAAAAGATGGAAAAGAAAGAGGCACGGCATCAAGATGAACCGATGCCAATACCCCCGAGAATGAGATCAGCGATATGTCCTGCCTGCTGAGCAATGGCGTGCTCGGATTGTCCAAGCACCCTGGCCGAAAGAACATACGACTCGGTGAGCGAGAGGACCATCAGGGCAGTGGCCTCTACGCTGTGACAGCGGATCTCCCCACGGGCCTGACTCTGCTCCAGCATCAAGGCAATCACGGCCACATAATCGCGCAACAGCCTGGTTGCCTCCGATTGGAAGGCGCGGTTGACGCCGTACAGCGCACTCATGTAGACATTGAAGTTGTCGCTCTGTTCCTCAGCAAGGTGGGCAAAGGCACGATACAATCGCTCCAGGCGCTGCCGGAACGTTCCCTCAGCGGCCAGGGCTACGCGGATGACTGCCAGTTGCTCCTGCGCAATGGATCGCAGCATCGACAGGAACAGGTCGCGTTTGTTCTCAAAGTACAAATAAATCGTTCCTTTGCCGATCCCTGCCTGTTCGGCAATCACATTGATATTGGCCTGATCAAACCCCAGGCGGGCAAACTCGCTGGCAGCCTCACGCATGATACGATGGCGCGTGGCTTCGCGCATCTGCTCATCGACAATTTTTGGCATGGTGCCTCCTCAAGGTGTACGATGCGGTTCTGTCTCTGTAGCATACCACATTATTGGACTGCTGGTCAATGTCATGAGGAGCACACCACACGCTTCTCTCTGCGAACAGTTGAGCAGATATGAGCAAGAACAGTGCTCCTCTCTCACATAATGGAGAGGATAATGACCAGCAAGTCATTGACAAATCACTGATCGTATGGTATAGATAGAACTGACCGGTCAGTTACTCTGAGACGTTTTATGAAGCTGCCGGGTTTTTGGCAGCAGAGAGGGAAGCTATCATGCGTGTCTTGATGCCCAGCATGCAAGCATTTGCTCAAAACGTATGGATCGTCGACGGCCCGAATGTCCGCGACATGGGTGTCATGTTTACCACCCGCATGATAGTTGTGAAGCTCGCCAACGGCTCAGTATGGGTGGATTCTCCTGTGCCTGTGCCGTTCGAGACGCTCCAACGCATCACTGAATTAGGGCCTGTGAGCTATCTTGTTGCCGCGACCCCAAGGCATGTCTGGCGGCTGGAAGCGTGGCACACGCTCTTTCCCAAAGCACAGTTATGGGCACCACGCACTACTCCATTCACGTTGAAGAAAGGGCATCTGCCACTCGCCGGCACGCTTTCGGACGCGCCGCATCCCGAGTGGGCGGATGACTTCGACCAACTTGCCTTCAAAGGCAACCCGCTCATCGAGGAAGTCCTTTTCTTTCACAGAGCGTCTCACACGGTTATTCTGGATGATCTCATCCAAATTCATCCGATCGTCAAGGGAAAGCCCCTTCGCAATGCTCTGTTCAAACTAGAGGGCGTTACCTCTCCGTATGGCGGCGTTCCGATCGACATCAGGATGTCTTTCACGCATCGAGATCTCGCACGACGATCGCTTGAAAAGCTGCTTTTGTGGGACTTCGACAAGCTGATCATCGCTCATGGTGTCTGCATCGAGCACGATGCGAAGCCATTTGTAGCACAGGCTTTCCATTGGCTCAGGCGCTGATATCAGGTGCGAAGCAGATGTTCCCTGGTGAAATTGTACGCACCTCAAGTTCGCCCACATGAGTGGAACTGGACATGGCTGGCTGCTCGCGCGAAACTGGGCAGCGAGAATGGAACTCATCATGCGCGTGTTGATTTCTGGAGGTGGCATCGCCGGGCTGACGCTGGCGTATTGGCTGCACCAGTACACGATTCCCGTGGTTGTCATTGAGCAGGCTCAGGGTCTTCGTCGGGATGGGTACGCGATTGACTTTTTGGGCACCGGCTACGAGGTCGCTGAACGGATGAGCCTCATTGATCGGCTTAGCTCTCAGCAAATCCCTTTTGACGATGTGGTCTATGTGAATAAGACTGGCAAGCTCATCGCGAGACTGGATGCAGAGCTATTGCGCACCATCACGGATGGGAAATATATGGGACTGATGCACTGGACCCTCGAAGAAGTGCTGTATGAAGCGCTTGCAGGGCAGGTCGAGGTGCGGTTTGGTCGTTCGCTTGTTGCCATAGAACCTGGCCCGCATGCGGTGGTGGTGATGTTCAATGATGGAACGACCGAGCCCTTTGATCTGCTGATCGGCGCTGATGGCGTGCATTCCACCACGCGCACCCTGGTCTTCGGACAGGAAGACCAGTTCAGCCGCTATCTCGGCTACACCATCGCCTGCTATCCGCTCGCCGACCGCTACGACATCGGCCACGCCTGGAAGATGTATCTTGAGCCAGGACGCCTGGCAGCCGCCTATTGCACGCCACAGGCAGGCCAAATCCTCACGTTTTTCATGTACCAGGTAGCCGAGAAGGAGCATCTTCCACGCGAGCAGCGGCTACCAGGCTTGCGAGAGGTGTTTGCAGGGATGGGCTGGAAAACTCAGCAGTTCCTCTCCGATGTCAGCCCAAATGTTCCCGTGTTTATGGATGCCGTGATCCAGATCCAGATGCACACCTGGCATCATGGTCGGGTGGTCCTCGTCGGCGATGCCTGTGACTGCCCCACGCTGCTCTCCGGGCAGGGGGCGTCACTGGCGATGGGAGGCGCCTATCTGCTGGCTCGTGCGCTGCACGAAACAGCCGATTACCAGGAGGCGTTCCGTCACTACGAACAGCAGATGTATGCCTATGTCCAGACACAGCAAAAGAGCGCCCGTGGTTTTGCCAAATCCTTTCTGCCTGGCAGTCCCCTCGGCCTATTCGTCCAACAAACGATGATGAAAGTGCTGTTGCGGGAGACGTTTCGTGGCCTGCTCCGACGCCAGATTGGCGCACAGAGCTTCTTGTCCCCGTTAGACGCCAGGTCGGAGCAGCTGGTCGTCCTGTAGGAAAGGCTCTCGAACAGGTGATCCTTGTCTCCTATAGTGAAACGGTGTAAGCCGGGTACGATTTGGAGGTGTGATTGTCTCCCCATCCAGCGTAGCGAGTTCCGCGAGGTTTCCAAGGAGGCAAGTGCGATCACCCTTGCCGCCTTGTACGAAAGGCTGGTGCTGCTGTGTTTTGTTGGCTTTCAGGCAATCCGGTTGGCTGTACAGACTGAGACATTGGTGCGGTTGCTCCTGCAAGGGCGGCAACAACCATCCTCTTCATGAGTGGCAATGGCAAGGGTAGAGAAAAGGCAGGTGAGTTCTTCCTGTTGCCTTTGCTCATCACCTCTTTTCGGCCGGATTGACTCACATGATCGGATATGTGAACAGGTGGTAGATGCCAAAAAGCAGCATTCCCAGGGCAAGCGCCAAGACCATCGCTCTGACGGCATTCCATGTAAAGCGCTCTGCGATAGCAGTGAGAAACAAGACCGTAGCCAAGAAAACGGCGTTAAGCACATAGGCATCGCCTTGCTCTTTGGCTGCCTGGCCCTGATTGAAGGTATTTTCTGCCTGAGCATCGAGCTGATTGGCTTGTTCCTCCAGGCTGAGCTTGTATTGTGGCATGAAGAGCGGTCCTGGCGGCGCATTCGGGTTGTTGAACGGGTCGAGTGCCAACCAGGCCTCGAATGTTGGTTTGAACTCAGGCCTGAAGCGCTTTTCGTAGAGAGTTGCCAGTGTCTTATTACCTTGCGTATACGCGTTGATCCAATTGTTGACGGCGGTGATATCGTAGAGCCGTACCTGGCCGGCCATTGTTGAGTCGCGGGTTGAAACAACCCTCAGCGCGCTCGCTTGAGCATACTCGGTGGACTGAAATCCATCCCACCGTGCTGCTTGATAGCCGCTCCAGGCTGTAGCTACAGCCACAATACTCAGCATGATGGCTGTGATGACCTTGAACCAGCGCTCAGTACGCTTCTGGCGGTACAGGAGTCGTATGTGTTGCTCGGAGAATGCCAGCATAGACTCCCTGTCGGGATCTTCAGGCTGTTCTTTTCTTGTATCGCTCACACTTCATACCTCACTTCAGCGATAGACTCCCTCCAATAAAAAGTCGAAGAAGAAGAGCGCTAGCTCAAGACAGGCGAGAAAGCCAGTCTTCACAAGGTTTAGAAAGGTATGGTATTTGGAAAGGATATGTCACTCCAGTAGGACGACCACAAAAGTGAAACTCTACCAGGCAGGTGCAGGGTGACTGTTATAGTCTTCCTCCTTCTCTACTGCATGATAGGAACGGCGAATTGGGGACCTGGCATGGAGTCTCCTCAATGTTTGGGTTCTGGTTCTGTCTGTCTCAATATACCACGTTTTTGGACAATTGGTCAATGTCATAGCGAATACGTCACCCTCCCCCTCTTCGCGTCAGTTGAGCAGAGATGAGGAAGAAACGGCTGCCCTCCGGCCAAATGAAGTGAAAGGCTGACCAATGAGTCATTGACAAGTCTCCAGCTGCCATGATACGCTATCGGTGACCCATCAATTTGAGCGTAATGGCTCATCAATGTCTGGCCACCAGTAGTGACAGGTGTCCAATCTCCCGCACGAGGTCGAGCCACTGACCCAATTGGGACCTCACTCCCACTCAGGCGCCGATACCCCAATGATATGAGAGCCAGTTTAGCATCGTTCTTGACTATACCGCTTACAGGTCTGACTGGAGGCGTTGCTCCTCCAGATCAAGTTCCCGTTCGACCTGACGCAGCACTTCATCGTCGATGCGTCCCCGGTCGCGCAATCGGATCACGGCTGTTCGCTCGGCTGTGAGCACCTCCTGGCGAAGATGGAGTTGTGCCGCGAGGCGATCACCGTCTTGGTCGTCTGTGGTTCCAGATTCGTTCAGGCGCCTCGTGTAGTCCTCGATTTTCTGCTCGTAGACGGAACGCAGGTGGGTCAGATACTCTTCAGGGACCCACTGCTCCATGGCCAGGTCGTCAAGACGTGCCAGAGCGGCATGCACGGCTGTCAGATGGGCCTGTGCATGTTCTCGCTCGCGTGATCCGTCCTCCTGCAGGTGGAGCAAGCGGATCAAGGGACCCAGGCTCAACCCCTGCCCCACCAGTGTCGCCAGAATGACGCAAAAGGTCAAAAAGATGACCAGGTCTCGCTCAGGGAACGGCCTCCCTCCCACCAGGGTGAGCGGCAAGGCCAGTGCTGCCGCCAGTGCTACCCCACCGCGCATGCCCGTCCAGGCGACGATCAGCACGTTGCGCCAGGAGGGTCGTTGTGTTCGTGGATTCAGGTACCGATCGACCAGATTCAAGGGAAAGGCGGCGAGCACGACACAGACGATGCGGACGAGTATGACCGTGAGGCAGACCAGCAGCGCCTCAGTGAGTAGGGTAAGGGGTGCGCGACTCGCGAGCGCCTCCAGGATGCTGCGCAACTGCAGGCCGATGAGCAGGAAGACGAGGCCATTCAAGAGAAACACGAGCACATTCCAGACGGCATTGGCTTGCAGGCGGGTATTGGAGGAGAAAAAGCGCGATGACTGGCGGCTCAGGTACAAGCCGGCGGCCATGACGGCCAGGACTCCTGACACGTTGAGGGCTTCCGCCAGGAGATAGGCCGCAAAGGGAGTGAGCAAGGTGATGGCGATCTCGATCGGGGCATCGTCCAGGTGGCGGTGCAACCACACGAGTGGCCAGCCGACCACCAGACCTACCAGCAGTCCGCCCACACTGACGAGCACGAACTGGAGGCTTGCCTGTGAAAGCTGGAAGCTGCCGGTGACCACTGCGGCTACAGCAAAGCGATAGACGACCAATCCGGTGGCGTCGTTGACCATGCTCTCGCCCTCGAGCAGCGTCAGCAGACGCCGGGGGAGTCCGACACTCTTGGCGGTCGCACTGGCTGCCACGGCATCCGTTGGGGAGACCACCGCGCCCAACACAAATGCGACGGGCCAGGGGAGTCCGACGAACACATGTGCTACCACCGCTACCACGCATGTCGTCGCCAGCACCAGACCGACCGAGAGCAGCAAGATCGGACGCAGATTGGCACGGAACTCACGCCAGGAGGTGGTCCATGCCGAGGAGTAGATCAGTGGAGGCAGGAAGAAAAACAAGATCAGCTCCGGATCGAGGGTGATGGTGGGCAGGCCGGGAAGAAAGCTGAGCAGCAGGCCACCGAGCACGAGCAAGATGGCATAGGGAAGACGCAGGCGTGCCGCCAGGGTGGCGAGGACAACGATCGCCACCAGGAGACTGAAGACCAGGGTAATCGTCACAGGCATAGCCAGAGCCATCCTTTTCATGTCCCACAGAGGCGGTTCTCCAAGGAACAGCCACCATGAAGAGAACACCCAGAGAGACCCGTTGCAGAACAGACTTCCCTGCACCTCTTGTATGCGCCGAGAGGCGTGAACACGGTCTGAACCGATTCTACCATCGCACGTGCGGGAAGCACAAGCGAGCAATGACCACAACAGAGCATCGCGGTGTTTCGCAGCCGGGCCAGGTGCTGCAACGAGAGGAGAACTACCGATCATCTTTCACAAGGAACTCCTGTCACGACCACGTTCTATTGCCTTGCACATCATCCTCCAAAGGCTTTTTCGTACGTAGATGCTGGTTACACGCCTGGCAGATTGCCATCACAGGTGAGCGACGCGGATCAGATCAACAAGTGTCTTTAAAATGACCAAGGATGTCGGGTTCTAACGCACCTCACATACTATGAGAGCAAAGGATAGGCTTTCAAAGTATGAGAGATGAGCGAGGGACCCAATCAAGAGGCTGCTCTTCCTTTTGACAGTTTTCACGTGGCACGGAAGGTGCGGATGAGCGATCAAACTGGGGCCAGCCCAGCCGACCGACTTCTGGGGAGTGCAAGACACGCTACTCAATTCTCAGCACAACGCCCGAGCGAAGGAATGCACGTTCAATGAGGTGATCCTCACCCATATATATGGAAGCGTCAAACATGGGGATGAACACATGCTCTTGGGAAAGAAGAAGAAGATGGAAAAAATTTGTTGCACGTGTTGTAAGCGATCTGGTTCCTGTCACTTTTCCTGTCAAAGCTGTATTTCCCTACAAGCAAAAAAGCCCCAATGCGCTTGTAGCCTCACTTGAGCTATGGTGGGGTTCGAATGAAATCTTCGGCATGCCGAAGGGGGGACTCGACACACCCTGTTCGCTGGCGTTCGCCCGTGTGCATAGTGTGCTGGAAATAGCTCTGTTCTGTTCGTTGCGTGTTGTGATTTATCGCTGCTGTTCGTCGGCGTTGCTGTACGGGTTGCTGTACAAGCAAATGCTGTACAGCAGTGTTTGATGCTTTGAGGGAAGGAGCACTATTCGTGCTAGCCAATTCCTTGTATCATTGATGAACCTCGTGTCGGAAATGCCCAATTCACAGGCGATGTGTGCAATCGGCTTTCCGCTGGTCTGTATGAATTGAACCGCCTCGCGCTTGCACTCCTATATAGAGGTCTTTTGGACTTTTTGCATGATCCGTGTCCTCCCCCTGTCAGAATATATTCTAGACTTTTACTACTCCACGAAACTGAAGCAATCTCATTCTGTAATGCTTCTCAATAAAAGGCCTTTGGATATGTGTTCAGTATCTGGTCAAATGATTTGTGACAGCATGATGTGAACAAAATTATGTAGGCAGTTTTTGTTCGTTAAGAGTATTTATTTTCTAGAGTTTGAGCATAGAGCAGATGGGTTTAGAGAGGTAACTGCGGATATAATCCGCCTTATTTAAGGTAGAGTTCCAATCAAAAAGCTCTTTTCATACTGCCAAATCTCTGATAGTGAAATGCCCTGTTGTGATGGAGCTATTCCGAGACACTCCGCGCTACAAAATTATAGCACTTCCACTTTTTTACTGTTGCTCCTACATACAATCGGGTCAAGGTGTATCAGGCAAACTCCTCT